>Ga0137429_1000093_pt1 | contig 48352 bp, 35 predicted proteins | sample EasRivERMZT736_2_FD_102304 | JGI IMG/M metagenome (GOLD analysis project Ga0137429, IMG submission 102304) | Soil microbial communities from meander-bound floodplain in the East River, Colorado, USA - East River MetaG ERMZT736_2 | ecosystem: Environmental > Terrestrial > Soil > Floodplain ...
CTCCAGCCGCCGTCTGACAGCACGGGGCAGATCGACTACAATCCGACCGTTCATTTCGGAGCCTCCTGGACGGCGTCTCTCGCGGAGACTGCTGCCGTTCGGGGGGCTTTTTACTTCGGAGTCCCGGAAACATCAAGAGCAACCCATTGCGAATCCATCACTTGCCGTGATCCCGATTCGCGGTTTCTTATTTAGGTTGCGGCTTGCACCGCACGCCCGCGGAACACAAAGCTCAGTGCGAGCCCGGCGGCGAACCCTCCGATGTGCGCCATGTACGCGACCCCCCCCGTGTCCGCCGTGCTGGAGATCGAGCCGATGCCGCTGACGAACTGGAGGACTATCCAGAGACCGATGACGACGAGCGCCGGCACCGCAACAACGCCTCTTCCCATCAGGACCTTCACCCGGGATCCGGGGAAGAGCAGGATGTAGGCGCCGAGCACGCCGGCGATCGCCCCCGACGCTCCCACGTTCGGCACCTGGGATCCCGGGTTGAAGGCGAGTTGGGCGAAGGTTGCCACGATTCCGCAGAGCAGGTAGAAGAGGAGGAACTTCGGATGACCGAAACGGTCCTCGATGTTGTCACCGAATATCCACAAGTACAACATGTTGCCGCCGAGATGAACCCAGCCGGCGTGCATGAACATCGATGCGAAGATGGTGAGGAAACCGGCTGCCGGGTCGGCGAGGAAACGATGGGGGATGAATGCCCAGCGCATGATGAACTCATCGCCGCCGCTCATCTCGATCATGAAGAAGATGACGTTCAGCGCGATCAGGGCGTAGGTGACCACAGGGAAGGTCCTGCGGCCGGAATCATCGTCGCCGATTGGAAACATGAATCCTCCCTCCGGAACGGCGTTCACGGGGATTACGGAAGCGCTTGCAGCGATTACCGGGCGAGATCACAGAATCAGCGAACCTAGCTCGTGGAGAATGGTATTCAGCGAGCGCGCCCATCGCCATGGGGTAAAGGCCTACCCGGGAATCTCCCCTTTTTTCTGTACGCGCGGCGGTGGGGAATCGATATCATGGCGATTCCATGCTGCGCTGGGCGCTCGTCACGGGGGCCGTGGCCCTCATCGGCATCGTTCTCTGGGATGCCTTCGAGGTAATCGTCCTGCCCCGGCGCGTGGCACGCCGATGGCGTGTAACGCGCCTCTTCTACCGGGTGACCTGGGGCATCTGGTCGGCGGTCGCGCGCCGCATCGGTTCACGCGAGCGTCGCGAATCGCTGCTTGGCATCTACGGGCCCCTCTCTCTCCTGTTCCTCTTGGCTCTGTGGGCCGGGAGCATGGTGCTCGGATTCGGGGCTCTGCACTGGTCCCTGGGCACGACCCTTCACACACCCGGCGAGCCGCCGTCGTTCGGCACCTACCTCTATCTGAGCGGGACGACCTTTTTCACCCTCGGCCTCGGTGACGTGACTCCCCGCGGGTCGCTGGCGCGCACGCTGACCGTTCTGGAGTCCGGGCTCGGTTTCGGCTTCCTCGCCCTCGTCATCGGCTACTTCCCCGTCCTCTACAGCGCCTTCTCCAGGCGAGAGGTGTCGATCACGCTTCTCGACCCACGCGCCGGATCCCCCCCGACAGTCGCCGAGCTGCTGCGCCGGCACGGCCAGGACCATCTCCATCACATGGAGCGGTTTCTTCATCAGTGGGAGCAGTGGACTGCGGAACTGATGGAGAGCCACCTGTCGTACCCCGTGCTGGCCTACTTCCGCTCCCAGCACGCGAACCAGTCGTGGCTCGCGGCGCTGACGACGGTCCTCGACGCCTGCGCGCTGCTCATGGCGACCACCGCCGACTCGACCTGGCAGGCTCGCGTCACCTTCGCGATGGCCCGCCACGCGGTCGTCGACCTCACCCGGGTGTTCCATCTTCAGCCGGTGGCGCCGGCGCAGGATCGCCTACCCCCCGCCGACATGTCGGGGCTCTTCCAACTGCTTGCCGAGGCAGGCCGGCCGTTGGAGGACATGGAAGATGCGGCGAGTGAATTGACGGAGCTTCGCCGCACCTACGAGCCGTACGTCAACGCTCTCGCGGTGCACCTGCTCATGCCGCTCCCCGCGTGGACCTCTGCCGGATCTTGACGGGGATTTGAGCGATGGCCGATATTGTTCGCACGTCTGGTCCGCCGTAGCTGACGCCGGCTCCATGGGTGACGTGGTTCGATCCGTCGGGAGAGACCGCCAGCTCGATGGACGCGCCCACGCGCCGTCCAACCTCGTGCCTCAGCGGCGTAATGACCTTCCCATAAGGAACTCTCGGCCAGTACTGCGAGCACGTAGCAAACGGAGAAAATCTGCCCGCAAGCGCGGCAGGACTCATTGCGAGGTTGCGCGAGAGCCCATCCGTCTAGGTCCTCGAGAACTCATCCTGCGCGCGCACGATGTAGGCGACATCACGCCCGGGCGCCTTCAGCTCGGCTTCCGTAAGAGCAAGCCGTCGCTGCTGGAGAACAAGTAACGCTTCAAACGCGGCCTTGAATCTCAGCTTCGCCAGTTGCTCTGCGATGTCCAATGGTACCGTGACTAGCGTTCGCAACACCCCGTTGTGATGCTTCATTCGGTGCAGGCGCATGTGCTCGCGATACTGATCGTTGAGGGTACGAAGGCCGTCCTCGATCTCATGAGCTTTCAGCGACTTGCGAGCTATGTCATTCATCCAACTGCGCAGGTGCCGCAGGGCGCGCACTGCGGCCTCGTCAGCCCTAAAGTCGAGGATCGCCTCAAGGGGAGTGTCGGGGTCAGGAAGTGGCATCTGGCGCATGACGACCTCCAAGACCAGCGAGGCCCCATCCAGTGCCTGCAGCGCCGTTGATGAGGAGACAATCGTTGCAGGTCGGTACCCGGGCGTGCGTTCTACGGCAACTCTACACGGCAAGACGGCGAAGGACTCCAGTTTATCATGCATCTTGCGGATCGTGCGCTCCTTCTCCGCTTCACTTGGCCACGGTTGCGGCGGCGTTGTGGAGGGGCTGTCAAGAATCTCAGCCGCTTTCGTGAGACCCCTCATGACACCCTCGTGCGCCAGGTTGAACACTCGACGGGCCTCCGCATCCACCACGAACTTCGTCACGCCCACCACGACGCCCCGCTCGGCCAGGTACGCGAGTGAAGCTTCATCCTCCTCACTCTCACGGTGCCCGGGGGCGCCAAGGGTATAGACCGCGATCTCGTCGAAGAGAAGTAGCTCGGTCGCCGTCGGAAGACCAGAGTATCGGATGCCCACGTGTTTCAAGTCGGTCCTCGAATCTAATGAATGCGGTTGAGACGGCGACATGATTCTCGCCACTCCAAGAGAGTACTCACGACGTCTCCTCTATCCTGATCTGGTCAAACCACCTTGAGCGCGATTTTCCCCCGAGTGTGGCCGGTCTGGATGAGCTCCTGAGCGCGGCGCGCTTCGGACAGGGGTAGAACGGTTTCCACCTCCGCCTTCAGTTTTCCGGAGTCAACCAGTTTGGTGATCTCGTTGAGGGCCTCGGCCTTCATCTCATTGGCCACGAACGTAGCCCGCACTCCGTGTTTGTCCGCTTCCGCCTGGGCGGGCGGCTGCGCGATGGAAACCAGAATGCCACCTCGCTTGAGGGTCTTCCAGGAGCGCGCCTGCGTTTCACCCCCCTGGGTATCGAAAACCACGTCCACATCCCGAGCCACGTCCTCGAAGCGGACCGATTCATAGTCGATGGCTTCATCCGCGCCCAGTTCCTTCAGATAGGTCTGGTTACGCTTCGATGCGGTGCCGATGACACGGACGCCCTTGGCATGCGCAAGCTGCACGGCGAATCCACCCACGCCGCCGGTCGCTCCGTGAATCAGAACCGTCTGGCCGGGACGCAGTCCTCCCGCTTCGAACAAGACCTTCCAGGCCGCCAGGCTCGCCGAGGCGAGGGCGGCCGCGTGGATGTGGTCCACGGTTCTCGGCTTGGCAGCTACCAGACCTTCCTTCACGGCGATGTACTCGGCGTACGCGCCCAGCCCGTACCCATAGACCTCGTCGGCAGCTCTCCAGCGCGTGACGCCCTCGCCGAGGGTCTCGATCAGGCCTGAAAAGTCGAATCCCACGGTGAGCGGCAAGGGCGCGTCCTTGCCGAAGAATCCGCTGCGGAACTTCCAATCCGCGGGATTGACAGCACTGGCATGGATCCGGATCAGGACCTCACCCGCCTTGGCGATCGGCCGTGGGGCGTCCTCATACCGCAACTCCTCCGGACCGCCGAAGGCATGGATCCGTACGGCTTTCATGGTGGTCTGGGCTTCATCGCGTTGGCCCATGTTCTTCTCCTTGACTCGTTGTAGCGGTCCTCCGATCACTGTGCGCCGGAGTTTACGCGGGAAGCTCCACCTTATTCCACGGGACGCCGCTTCCCTCCGCGAATCTGACCTGCCGCCCTGAGCGGTCCGGCGAACCTCGACTCAGGTCCTGACGTCGGGCTCCCACCTCCGATAGAGCGCATCGGCGCGCCGCAAGCGTTCGGAGAGAAGCCGCATCAGCTGCAAGGAGAACTGCGGGTTCTGGCGGACGAAGATGTAGAACTGCGACTCGTCGATCTCGACCAGCTCGGTCTCCTCGAGGGTGACCACGGTGGCCGTCCGCGCCGAGTGCTCGAGGAGTGCCATCTCTCCGAAGACCTCAGCCTCGTTCAGCCGGAACAGGCCGAACTTCCGAGCCTCCGAGCTCACTGTCGTGCCCCCCGCGGTCCGGCGATCTGGGGAGGCCTCGGTTCGAGGCCGCGCGTCGGGGGCGATTCTGATCGCAGCGACCGCGGCCGTCAAGCTCCATGCCGACGCCGGGTCGACCAGGGACGCGGTCGGCGTCGCTGCCGCTGCTGGCCCCGTCCCACGCGGCCGATCAGCCGAGCCGCTGCACGAACTCCAGCTCGTGGCCATCCGGGTCGGAGAAGTAGACCCGGCGGTACTTCCCGTCGTCGACGCGCTCGCTCGGGCGGATCCCGCTCGGGCCCAGCCGCGCGACCAGATCGTCGACGTCGGGGTGGGCGAACCCGACGTGCTCGATCCGCAGCCCCTTGTCGCCCGCCGGCGGCTCGCCGCGAAGCTCGTAGAGCGACAGGTAGCCGGGCTGGCCGCCGCCGGGCGGGCCGAAATGAACCCAGCGCTCCCCCTCCATCGTCCGCCCCTCCCAGCGGATCCCCCAGTCGGGCAGCAGTGCCGCGTAGTAGTCGAGGCTCCTGCCGACGTCGGCGACGTCGAGGAGCGCGTGCTCGAGATGGACCTGGCTCATGGCATCCTCCGGGCGTGGGCCGCGGAGCGCGGCCCGCGGGTCGTACTGCCTGCCTCCACCGTACGGCGGACCGGCCGCTTTACCAGCCCTCTTGCCAATATATTGGCGAGACGCTAATCTGATGGCGTGGCAACGATCCCACCCGACGTACGGCCCGCGGCGCACCTGGCGGCGAACCTCCGCTACGTCCGCGAGCGACGCGCGCTGACCCAGGCCGCCCTCGCGCGGCTGTGCGGCCTGCCGCGCTCCACCGTCGCCCAGGCGGAGACCGGCTCCGGGAACCCGACGCTCGCGGTGCTGTCGCGCCTGGGCGCCGCGCTGCAGCTGTCGATCGAGGAGCTGCTGTCGCCGCCGCACGCGGCCTGCCAGCTCTTCCCACGCGGCACGCTCCCCGTGGCGGTCCGCGGCCGCGACGGCTTGGCGCGGGTCCACAAGATCCTCCCCGATCCGATCCCCGGCATGGAGATCGATCGCCTCGAGCTGCGGCCGGGCGCCCGGATGAACGGCGTGCCACACCGCCCGGGGACCCGCGAATACCTGAGCTGTGAGCGCGGCCGGCTGACGCTGTGGGCGGCGGGGGAGCGGTTCGACCTGTCGCCCGGCGACGTCGCGGCGTTCCACGGCGACCAACCCCACTCCTACCAGAACCTCGGCGATTCGCCTGCCGTCGGCTTCAGCGTCGTGACACTGGCGCCGCTGTCCTCCCCCGCACGGGGGCGGCCTCGCTAGCGAAGCGGCCCGGAGATCAGGCTGCGCCTTGCGGTATGGCGCGCGGCCGCCGATTGGAAATAGCGAAGGACAGACGCGTTACCCCTCAACGACAGCCTTCGATTCGGACGGCATCCGTCCCCTCAATCGCCTCCCCGCCCGACGTCTCGCCGGTCAAGCGGGCCTCGGTGTCCCCACAGCGTAGTCCCGTCGCCTGGACCTCGAAATGGAGCAGGAGGTCCAGCCAACCGTCATCGTTGACATCCTCGATGTGACCAACTCCGTGGGCCTCTTTCGCTCCGCCGGGGCCGAAGGTGACGCTCTGCGAGTCCACCTGGGTCGCGTCAAACTCGGCGGTGGAGAGGACTGCCACGGGAAGGAGACCTCCTGAGCGCAGGTTGACGCTGTTGAGGTCGGAGCCCGGCTTGATATCGAGAGCGATCGCGACCGCACTAGGGACGATTTCCCCGCGCACGACGAGCGTGAGCTCATCGAACGTGATGTAGCAGCCTCTGCTGTCAAGTGTCCAGAGATAGAGCTGCGCGTAGAGGCCGTCGGGCAGGTCCATGGGCGACGTGAACGCGCCTTTCAGCCTGGAGAGGTAAGGGGTGGCCGAGATCGCGTGGCTCAGGAAGTCGAAGTCGCCTGCGAACAGATAATCCTGGATGTCGAACTTCGCCCCGATCACGAATCGCAGCTGTGTCGGCGCGGATCTCACGTAGCCGATGTTAGGATCTACCTGCGCTCTGATGAACTGACCCTGTGGGAGCCCAAACGGCTCCGGCCCCAGGTAGACCTCCCAATCGAAATTGATGACCTCCGCCCCGTTGTGGCCAAAGGAGGAAACCGAGATGCTGTGGATGGTTACACTCGCGCCCTCGAGTGAGGAGTCCAGCGCCAGCGGCGTGAAGAAGTAGTCAATGCCGATCTCGGAGTACCTGATGTGAAATCCACCCGGGAAATGGTACGTAACCTCGAAGGGAACGGCCAACGCTGACTTCGAAGAGAGAAGTAGGAGTACCAGGAGCACGCCCAGGGAACCCGCTCGCATCCGGCTGATGAGAGACATAAGAAACCCCCCTCACAGACTCCTAGTACGGTCAAACGGGGTCTCGGTCAAGGCCCCGAGTTGGTCCCCGCCGGCCGGTGGCTTGACGTGGGGCGCCGTGGGCTGGACCTCGGTTCGCAAACCTCGCCCCTTTGCCGTGTCGCTTCGCTCCTGCTTGTCGACGCCTCCGGCCGCGCCACCAGGCGCCCGCTGACCGTGGTCGATCCGCGCGACTCGCCCGATCCATGAATAGGGACGTCAACGTGCGTTGCCGATTACTCTACCTGTGGCAGGACCTGATCTGTCAACGTAGCCCGGGGGTCGTCAGCGTGGTGAGGCGGCCGGTGCGGCAAGGCGTCAAAGCGCGGGAGGCAGCAGTGGGTGCGTCCGAAGGCCGTGCGCGCACATCCGGGCGCACCGGGGGATAGGAACTTCAACGTGCATCGTCGGCTGCTCCACGTCCGGTAAGCGCCGATCTGTCAGCTTGGCGAGGCGGTCCGGACCGGCGAGGGGGCGCATCTCCGCGAACTGCGCGGGTCACGGACAGGCGTAGGGGCTCAGATCGGTTCCTGCATCACGGTCCGGCGACCCGAACGAGCCTTCGCCGCATCCATTCCTTCCCCTGACCATGAGATAGACACCGTCGCCGGCAGGGGGATCCTCGAAGCTCTCGAAGAGTCCCGGCTGAATGAGGTCACTCGCTAGACAGCTCCCGGCTGAAAAATCACCCACGCCAAGGAGACTGGACAGGAATCCCGAGAAGACGTCATAGACCGTGCTGGAGCCGGCCGTGGCATCCATCGAATCCCATTGGTATTCCAGGGGGTCGCTGCTCGTGACGCGCAGGTTGGCGATGAGTCCCGGAGCCTCGAATAACGAGGGATCCTCCGGCCGGCAATCCGAGCAATCGGGACGCCCATCCCCATCCAAGTCGGGCCAGCCATCGTCCACGACTCCATCGCAGTCGTCGTCGACGCGGTTGCAGGGTTCCGCGGCGTTCGGATGGACGGCCGGATTACCGTCATTGCAGTCACCGAAGGCGCAGTACCCGTCGCCGTCTGCGTCGACCTCGTCAACAGGCACCAGTCCGTCGCAGTTGTCGTCCTGACCGTTGCACAACTCGGGGGCTCCAGGGTGGGCGCTGGTGACCTGATCGAAGCAGTCTCCCGCGCAGATCCTGAAGCCATCGTAGTCGCTGTCCGCCTCGTCCGCGGGGCGATCACCGTCGCAGTCGCTGTCCTGCCCGTCGCAGATCTCCGTAGCCCCGGGATGTACGGCAGGATCCAGATCGTTGCAGTCTCCCTCGCACACGGTGAACCCGTCACCGTCGACATCCGTCGATTGATCGAGCGCATACAGCCCGCCCGTGTCGGTGGAGGCCCCACCGACTCTTCCCCCCCAGATGATCATGTGTGTACCGGTCCAGACGGCTGCGTGAGCAATTCGAGGAGTTGGGGCGCCGACCGCGGAGGTTTGCGACCAGGAGTCGGTCGCCGGATCGTATCGGCCCCCAGTGTTCAGGTAGGCGGAATCTCGGCCCCCCCAAACCACCATGTTGCGCCCCGTCCAAACCGCGCTTTGATCGAGCCGGGGTGAAGGCGCACCGATCACTGACAGCGGCGCCCATGAGTCGGTGGCAGGATTGTAGCGGCCGCCGTCCTGGACCACTCCTGAGCTCGTCGTACCGCCCCAGATCAGCATCTCGGTGCCGGTCCAGACGGCGCTTTGCCAGGTCCGCGGCGAAGGGGCGTTGATCGTGGAAATCGGCGTCCAGATCCCCGCTTCAGGATTGTAGGCTGCCCCCGTATTTGTGCCCCCGCCCCAGATCAGCATCCTGCTCCCAGTCCAGACCGCGCTGTGTCCATAGCGGGCGGTCGGGGCGTTCGCATTCGAATACGATCCCCATCCGCCCGAACCGAACGATGGGTAGTAGGCAGCCCCGTCACCGAGAGGACCGAGAGTCGGGCTGTATCCGTAGCCTCCCCATACGATGATCTGCCGCCCCGTCCAGACGGCGGAGTGACGGGATCGCCCCCTCACAGGAGTCGTCGGGCCCTGGGAGGGTATCAGCGTCCAGGAGTCCGTGACGGGAAAGTATCGGCCGCCGTCGTTGAGGTATTCGTTGCCATACCCCACCCCCCCCCAGATGGTCATGGCCTGCCCGTCCCAGACAGCCGAGTGTTCGAAACGGCTCGTGGGGGCGTTCAGCGTCGATATCGCCAGCCAGGTGTCCAGGAGCGGATCGTATCGCCCCCCCCGCGCGACCCAGACGAGCATCTCATTGCCCGTCCAGACGGCTTTGGGATACGAGATTTGCGGCACGTCGTCCATCGAGGTCGGAGTCCAGCTGTCCGTCGCGGGATCATACCGGCCCCCCGTCTTCAGCGGCACGTACAACGAGCCCTCCGCACGCCCTCCCCACGCAATCATCACGTTTCCCGTCCAGACCAGAGGCGAATCCGACCTGTTGGATGGGGCGTTGGTGCTAGAGGTCTCGGACCACGTGTCGGTTTCCGGGTTGTAACGCCCTCCCGAGTTGGAAGGGCAGTCGCAAATGCCCCCCCAGACGATCATTTCTGATCCGGTCCACACTGCGGAGTGGCTCAACCGACGCTGGGGCGCCGACAGTAAGGAGGTGGCCGTCCAGGTATCCTGCGCGGGATCATACAGCCCGCCACTCTCGAACCGTGATCCGGACGTCTGGTCGTACCCACCCCAGACGATCATGACCATGCCGGACCAGACCGCAGTGTGATCCATCCGGGCAGTGGGCGCGTTCAGCGTGCTGGTATTCAGCCAGGTGTCCGACACCGGGTCGTAGCGTCCGCCCGTATTGAAAGGACTGACGGCGGAGTCATGGCCACCCCAGACTACCATCAGGCTGCCGGTCCAGGTTGCGGTGTGGCCGCTACGCGCGTCCGGGGCATTGACGATGCTCATCGGCGTCCACATGTTCGCCGCAGGATCGTAGCTGCCACCCGTGTTCTGGGACGCACCGGTGCCGCCCCACACGAGCATCCTGGTCCCTGTCCAGACCGCTGAGTGGCTTGCACGGGGCACCGGAGCATTGACGACGGTCGTGGGCGTCCAGGTGTCCGCCACGGGGTCGTATTGCCCGCCCGTATTGAAAAGAAGACTGACGGCGTCATAGCCACCCCAGGCCACCATTCTCTGTCCGGTCCAGATGGCCGTGTGACCCACCCGGATGGACGGGGCATTCACCAGGGACGTGGGCGCCCAGGTGTCGGTGAGAGGATCGTACCGGCCGCCTGTATTCTGAACAGTCGAGCTCGTCCGCCACCCTCCCCAGACAATCATTACGTTCCCCGTCCACACCGCCGTGTGCCGGCTCCGCGTCTCGGGGACGCGGTCCAGACTGGTGTTGCTCCAGGTATCGTCGGGGTCGCAGGCCGTGGCGCCGCCGGCCGCGGGCGGCAGGGGGGAGTCCGGGGATGCGACTGGGTCGACGGACCTCTCGTCCAGTCCGGTCGAGGCATCCGACCGCCATGCTTCGAAGGTCATCTTGGGAATCGCGTAGCTGACCGTCCGAACTTCGTGCGCGGTTTCGGACAGGACCATCCTTACGACGAAGGAGTCCCGTTCTTCCTCGACGGGCCCGGGAGCGCCTGCATCGAGGGGCATCTCCGAGCGCCAGCGATGGAACTCCTCCGGATCCATGTCGAGGCGAGGAGGACCGTCAGGGACGAGAGACGGAGCGGATGATGCACGTCCCGACTCCAAGTCTCCCTTCGATTTCACGACCACGTCCTGAACCGTACGGCCCGGGTGATCGGCCTGCGGGTCGATTCGGCCCGCCGCCAGGTCCTCCCGGAGCGACTCCGCCTCGGCGCGCTCCGTTGCATGCAGCCGCTGGTCCAACGCGAAGAAATTCCGCGCCAACCGCTCGGCGAGAGTGGCCCGCACCAGGGTCTCCCGCACCACGAAGGAGTCCCGTCCCAGAGCGTCGTAGATTTCCCGCAGCCGATCGGGGAACCGCGAATTCGAGGCGATCCGCTCCAGTTCTCTGTCGAGGGCCTGCGCGGTGATCGGGCTCTTCCAGAAGTCCCGCAACGCCGCCGACGACTTCAGATAGGACCAGACCTTCCGTTCCAGTACCGCCCGCGGGATTGCCTCGTCGAACGGAAGCCGGGCGTCGATCTGGTGGGAGTAGTAGACGCGCTCGATCGCGCGTTGGGCGTCGAGCCGCTCTTCGAAGGTCAACGGGCGAATGGCCGAGGTGGGGTGAGAATGTTGCGCGTCGGGGCGCGCGCCGAACCCCGGTCCGGCCAGAAGCACGGTGGCACCAGCCAGGACGGCGAACCGCAAGAGGGATGGATGCACGGCGATCCTCCCAGGATTGACGGAAGTATACCCCCCTGTGAGGCAACGTGCTACACGTGTTCGGCAGCCAGATCGGCTCCGGGGCCGACGGCAGGCGGACCTCGCGGTCCTCCTCGGGCGTCTCCTTCCGGGCGAAGGCCGCCTCGAACTCGGCCGCTTCCGATGCCTTCCTGGCGCCGGGGCATAGGAACTTCAACGTGCATCGTCAGCTAGTCTACGTCCGGTAAGCGCCGATCTGTCAATTTGGCGAGGCGGTCCGGACCGGGCGACGCGATGGGGCCGCCCGGCTCGATTTCACCATAGCCTGCCACTTTCAGTCCGCGCGCGCGGCCTGTGCGATCAAGTCATCGCAGTCATGCCGAGCGACGAGTCCGGCGCGGACGAGGTCGTCGCAGGCCGTCACGACGCAGTGGACGAAGGCGCCGGCATTCCGCCAGTCGGCGGACGGCGCGCACGCGGGCCCTCCGTCGCAGTCTGAATCCACCGCGTCCCCGGGAAGGTCGACGGCGCCAGGATGGACGGCGGGGTCCGTGTCATCGCAGTCGGCGGGCACCGGGAAGCCGTCACCGTCCAGATCGATGCCGGAGAGATAGAGCGCGACCGACCCCTCGGCCTCCAAGGGGAGGCTAGGGGCACCCACCAGCAGGTCCGTGGTCCCATCGCCGTTCACGTCGCCGGCGGCGGCGACCGATTGGCCGAGCAGCCCCCTCGCCACGTCCCCCTCGGCGATCCAGTCCGGGGAGCTCAAGGGACCGGACGGGGAGCCTCGGTGGACGAGCACGCGCCCCGCGAGCGGCTGCGAGTTGGAGACGAACGGATCCCCGACGATGATGTCCGGGTAGCCGTCCTGGTCCCAGTCCATCCCCGCCAAGGACGACGCGAACCCCTGACCCCTCCCGCCGGGAGGGGATGCAGGCCACGGCGCTGCGACCAGGTAGCCGAAGGGCGCGCCGAGGAATACGAAGGCATCACCAGCCACGGTGTTGCGTTCTCCTGGGGCGCCGACGGCGATGTCATCCAGCCCATCCCCGTTCAAATCCCCGATGCCCGCCAGCACGGAGCCGAGAGCTGTGAAGGGAGTCGATGCCGCCAGGACCCAGGAGTAATACCCGATCGGGCCGGAGGGAGAGCCCAGGAAGAGGTAGGCGCGTCCGACCCGGAAGGGGTTGTTCGTGCTCGGCCCACCGACCAGGATGTCGTCGAATCCGTCGCCATTCACGTCTCCTGCTCCCGCCACGGCGCTGCCGAAGTACTCGAGGGGTTCTCCTCGATACCGCCAGACCGGATCCGCCGCCAGGCCGGATGGCGAGCCCAAATAGACGCGTGCCTCGCCCCGGTTCACAAGATTCTGGACGCCGACCAGGACGTCGCCGTATCCGTCGCCGTTCACGTCACCGGCCGCGGCCACCGACCCGCCCAGCAGCGCGTTGGCACTTCCTCCTTCCTCGGTCCAGGCGGGAGAGGCGGCGAGCCCCGTGGCGGAGCCGTGGAATACCCGGACTTGCCCTTCGTTGGTAAACAGCGAGTCGAACAGGGCGGCGCCCACGACCACGTCGTCGTACCCGTCGCCGTTCACATCCCCGGCGCCGGAGACGGAGCGCCCGAGGCGCGCGTCCTGCTGGCCGCCGTCGGTGGTCCAGGCTGCGGAGTGCGCGGGGCCGGCAGCGGATCCGAGGTACAGGTAGACGCGGCCCTCCCCAGCGTGGGAGGCGTCGTGTCCGAACCTCTCGGCGCCGACGAGCAGGTCGGCGAAGCCGTCCCCGTTGACGTCGCCGGCCCCGGCGACGGACCCGCCAAACGCCGAGTTCCCGGGACCCTCACCGGTGACCTGCCAGTCCGGAGCGATGGGGAGGGCTCCGGCGACAGGACCCGGCGCAGCCATCAGCACGCCGGCCAACGCGGCATCTACCATCCGCTCCCGGACCATCCTCGCGCTTGTCGTGGGTCGCATGCAGGGCATCCCCCAGATTGGTTAGTGTGGCTGCTCGGCGCGCGCGCTCACGACGCTCGCACCCTCACTAGGTTGTTTCGGAATCAGCGGGCTTTGGTTCCACCACTGAGTCCGTTCAAGGTGGACGGGGGTCGGCTCGGACGCGGCGGGACGCTGGGGGCGCGCATCTCAGCCGGCGATGAGGCGGCGTCCCCCTGGGAGGCAGCGCTAGTCGAGCTCGGCGAGGCTCGGGCCGGAGTCCGGAGGTGGACGGCCTGACCAAGTGGACTACGGCGCGGCGCGGGTGTCACATCGTGTAACGCTACGAACGCCATCCGCGCGCGCACGGACGGCGCCGACGCCTCACGCCGAGGGCGTGTACCCCAGGTTCGGGCCCAGCCAGCGCTCGACCTCGCCCACCTGCATCCCCTTCCGGCGGGCGTACTCCTCGACCTGATCGCGGCCGAGCTTGCCGACGGCGAAGTAGCGCGCCTCGGGGTGGGCGAAGTAGATGCCGCTGACCGACGCGGCCGGGAACATCGCCCCGTTCTCGGTCAGGCTCATCCCGGCGGCGGCCTCGGCCTCGAGCAGATCGAACAGGATCCGCTTCTCGCTGTGATCGGGGCAGGCCGGATACCCGGGCGCCGGACGGATGCCGCGGTACTTCTCCTTGATGAGATCGGCCGCGGTCAGATCCTCGTCCTCGCCGTACCCCCACTCTCGGCGCACTCGCTGGTGCAGCAGCTCGGCGAACGCCTCCGCCAGCCTGTCGGCCAGCGCCTTCGCCAGGATGGCGCGGTAGTCGTCATGCTCCGACTCGAAACGGCGCACCACCTCCTCGAGGCCGAGCCCGGCGGTCAGCGCGAACGCCCCGACATGGTCGGCCAGGCCGCTGGATCGCGGCGCGACGAAGTCGGCGAGCGCCAGGTTCGGCTGGCCGTCCCCCTTCGGCATCTGCTGGCGCAGCGTGTGCAGCCGCGCCTGCTCGGTCGTTCGCGCCGGGTCGGCGTAGAGGACGATGTCGTCCCCCTGCGCGCTGGCCGGGAAGAAGCCGTAGACCGCGTTCGCCTGCAGCCACTCCCCCTCCACGATCTCCCGCAGCAGCGACTGGGCATTCGCGAAGAGGTCGCGCGCCACCGCGCCGGCCTTCGGGTCGTCGAGCACGGCCGGGTAGGTCCCCTTCATCTCCCAGGCGTGGAAGAACGGCGTCCAGTCGACGAACGGCACGATCTCGGCGAGCGGGTGATGTGTCAGCGTCCGCGTCCCCACGAAGAGCGGCCGCGGGATCTCGAGCGGGGTCCAGCGGAACGTCGCGCGTCGCCGCACCGCCTCCTGGTAGGGGATGATCGGCTCGGGGGCGCGATTGTGGAACCGCTCGCGGGCCCCCGCCTGCTCCGCGCGCGTGGTTGCGATCAGATCCGCGCTCGTCTCCTCGCGCAGCAGCGCCGAAACCACCCCGACCGCCCGCGACGCGTCGAGGACGTGGAGCGTCGGCCCCTCGTACTCGGGCGCGATCTTCACCGCCGTGTGCTTGCTGCTCGTCGTCGCCCCGCCGATGAGCAGGGGGAGCGTGAACTGCTGGCGCTGCATCTCCTTCGCGACATGGACCATCTCGTCGAGCGAGGGGGTGATCAGGCCGCTCAGGCCGATCGCTGCGGCGTCCGCCTCGCGCGCCGCCTTCAGGATCTTGTCCGCGGGGACCATCACGCCGAGGTCGATCACCTCGTACCCGTTGCAGGCGAGGACCACCCCGACGATGCTCTTCCCGATGTCGTGCACATCCCCCTTGACGGTGGCCATCACGATCTTCGCCGCCGCCTGCTCCGTGCCCGCCTGGGCGCGTTCCGCCTCCATGCGTGGCTCGAGGTAGGCGACCGCCTGCTTCATCACCCGCGCGCTCTTCACGACCTGCGGCAGGAACATCTTGCCGGCGCCGAAGAGATCGCCGACGACGTTCATCCCGGCCATGAGCGGCCCTTCGATCACCCGGAGCGGACGCCCGTGCTGGACCAGCGCCTCCTCCAGGTCCCCCGGCAGGTGCTCGGTGATGCCGTGCAACAGCGCGTGCGAGAGCCGCGCATCGACGGGAGCCTCGCGCCAGGAGTCGTCCCGGACCCGCTCCTTCCCCTTGCTCGCCACAGTGCCGGCGAACTCCACGAGGCGCTCGGTGGCATCCGGCCGGCGGTTGAACAGCACGTCCTCGACGTGCTCCAGCAGGTCGGCCTTGACGTCCTCGTACACGGCGAGCTGACCCGCGTTGACGATCCCCATGTCCATGCCGGCGCGGATGGCGTGGTAGAGGAACGCCGCGTGCATCGCCTCGCGCACCGCGTCGTTGCCGCGCAGCGCGAAGGAGATGTTGCTGACGCCGCCGCTCACCTTGCAGTCGGGGAAGCGCTGCTTCAGGTCCCGGATCGAGTCGAGGAAGGCGACCGCGTAGTCGTTGTGCTCCTCGAGCCCGGTCGCGACCGTCAGGATGTTCGGATCGAAGACGATATCGCGCGGATGGAACCCCACCTCCTCGACCAGGATGCGGCGGGCGCGGGAGAGGATCTCCACCTTGCGGGGGGCATCGGTCGCCTGCCCGACCTCGTCGAACGCCATCACCACCACGCCGGCGCCGAACGCATGGATCCGGCGTGCCTGATCCTTGAACTTCTCCTCCCCCTCCTTGAGGCTGATCGAGTTGACGATCCCCTTCCCCTGCACGCAGCGCAGTCCGGCCTCGATCACCGAGAAATCGGAGGAGTCGATCATGATCGGGATGCGCGCGATGTCCGGCTCCGCGCCGAGCCGGTTCAGGAAGCTCGTCATCGCCTGCCGCGAGTCGATCAGCCCCTCGTCCATGTTGACGTCGAGGATGTTCGCCCCCCCCTCGACCTGCTCGCGGGCGACCTGGACCGCCGCCTCGAAGTCGCCCGCCCGGATGCAGCGGGCGAAGCGCTTCGAGCCGGTGATGTTGGTTCGCTCGCCGATCACGATGAAGTTCGAGTCGGGGCGGATGGTGAGCGGCTCGAGCCCGCTGAACTGCGAGTACGGGGTCGGCGCTCCGGGGACCCGCGGGGAGAGCCCCGCGACCGCCCCCGCGATCGCGGCGACATGCGCCGGCGTCGTGCCACAGCATCCGCCCGCGAGGTTCAGCAGTCCGGCTCGCGCGTACTCGCCGAGCGTCCCCGCCATCTGCTCGGGCGATTCGTCGTAGCCGCCCATCTCGTTCGGCAGCCCCGCGTTGGGGTAGCAGTGGATCGGCAGGTGCGAGGCCGTGGCCAGGTCCTCGAGGTAGGGGCGCATCTGACTCGCGCCGAGCGCGCAGTTGAGCCCGGTGGCGAGCAGGTCGAAGTGAGCGATCGAGATCCACGCCGCCTCGATCGTCTGCCCGGAGAGGGTCCGCCCGGAGGCGTCGGTGATCGTCAGCGAGGCGATCACCGGAATCCTCTGGCCGCGCTCCGCGAACACCTTCTCGATCGCCCAGAGCGCCGCCTTCAGGTTGAGCGTGTCGAACGTGGTCTCCGGAAGCAGCAGGTCGACGCCCCCGTCCAGGAGCCCGCGCACCTGCTCCGCGTACCCGGACGCGAGCTGGTCGAAGGTCACGGCGCGGAATCCGGGGTCCTTCACGTCGGGTGAGAGGGAGGCGGTCTTGTTGGTCGGGCCTAGCGCGCCGGCCACGAACCGCGGACGCGACGGCGTCTGCGACGACATGGCGCGCGCCGCGCGGGTCGCGATCTCGGCGGCCGCGCGGTTGATCTCCCGCACGTGATCCTCGAGGCCATAGTCCGCGAGGGAGACCGGCGTCGCATTGAAGGTGTTGGTCTCGATCAGGTCCGCGCCTGCCTCGAGGTAGGTTCGATGGACCTCCTCGACGACGCCCGGCTGGGTGAGTGAGAGGAGATCGTTGCACCCCTGCAGGTCGCGAGGGTGGTCCCGGAACGCCTCGCCGCGAAACTCCTTCTCCCCCAAGCGATACGCCTGGAGCATCGTCCCCATCGCGCCGTCGAGCACGAGGATCCGTTCGCGGAACAGGCGCTGTAGCGTCTCACGTGTGTCCATGCGAAGCGAGATCCTAACATCCGCGTCGAGGCTGTGCCGACCCTGGCCTGGGAGCGTACGTTGATATGGTCCAATTCTACAAATTGGACCAGTATAATGCTGGTTTTTTTCCTTGACAGGCGGGTGTTATCGAGTATAGTGATGGATTGTCATAGTCCGCTACAGTCCAATCGAACCGAGAGGCAACCGTGCACCTCGATATCGACCGCCAGCGCGACACACCGATCTTCCTACAGATCGTAGAAGCGTTGGAACGCAAGCTCGCGGGAGGAGAGATCCGGGACGGCTCACGCCTGCCCGCCTCGCGCGACCTCGCGCGCAATCTCGGCGTGAACCGGAACACCGTCGTCAGCGCCTACGCCGAGCTCGTGGCACGCGGACGCGCCACAGCGCACACGGGGCGCGGGACCTTCCTGCGCGCGGCAGCGGTCGCCGACACCCCGCTGCGCTGGCACGAGGCGCTGGCGCGCGGGGCCGACGCGCGCGGGATCGGCGACACGCTCGATCTGCACAGCGTCGCCGTACAGGACGTCCCCTTCGCGTTCGCGTCCAACTTCCCGCCCGAGGACCTGCTCCCCGCCGCCGATTTCGGCGCGGCGCTGAACGAGGTGATCCTCGCCCGCGGCGCCAGGCTGCTCACCTACGGGACCGCCGCCGGGTATCCCCCGCTGCGCCAGTGGATCGCCGACGAGATGGGGCGCCGCGGCGACCCCGTCGGCGCGGAGTCGGTGATCGTGACGACCGGCTCGCAGCAGGGAATCGATCTGGCCGCCCGCGCCATTCTGAGCCCGGGGGACGTCGTGCTGATGGAGGAGCCTGGATTCACGCTCGCCTTCGGGGCGTTCCAGGCGCATGGCGCGCGGGTCGAGGGGATCCCTGTCGACCACGACGGGATCCGCGCGGACCTCCTCGAGCAGGCGGTCGTGCGCAGCCGGCCGAAGCTGCTCTACCTGGTGCCGAACTTCCAGAACCCGACCGGAGTCTGCCTGTCAGCGACGCGCCGCCAGGAGGTCCTGGAGATTGCCGAGCGGCACGCGGTTCCGATCGTCGAGGACGACTCGTCCGGGGCGCTGCGCTTCGCCGGGACTGCGCTCCCCTCCCTGCACTCGCGCGACAGGCGCGGGCAGGTGCTCTACCTCTCGACGTTCTCGAAGAAGCTGCTTCCGGCGCTGCGGGTTGGCTGGATCTGCGTGCCGGAGGCGATCCGCGACAGGCTCGTGGGGCTGAAGCAGGTCACCGACTGCACCACGAGCCTGCTCCTGCAGGCCGCCCTCGATGCCTACTGCCGCAGCGGGAAGCTGGAGGGGCACCTCCGCAGGGTCCGCGCGGCCTACCGCGAGCGGCGCGACGCGATGGTCGAGGCGCTGGCCAGCCACCTCCCCGCGGGCAGCACCTGGACAGTGCCGGACGGCGGCCTGCTGCTGTGGGTCACGCTTCCGGAAGGGGTGGACGCGAAGGAGATCCTGCGGGAGGCGCTGGCGCAGGGAGTCTCGTTCAACCCAGGGGCGCTGTTCTTCATCGAGCCGACCCGCAGCCCGCATATGAGGCTCACGTTCGGAGGGAATCCGCCCGAGACGATCCGGGAGGGGATTCGAATTCTCGGCGAGATCGCTGACCGGGCCTGCGCCCGGACCCTGCGTTCCCGCCCCGCCGCTCGCGGCGAGGCGGCGCCGTTGCTCTAGGGTGAATGCGGGGACGCTCCCTGCGAGGAAAGGACGGAACCAGGAATGGTCGAACACACCGAAGGTCGCACACCGGTCACCGGCACGCTGCGGGTGAAGACCGGGCTCGCGGAGATGCTGAAGGGTGGCGTCATCATGGACGTGGTGAACGCTGAGCAGGCGAAGATCGCCGAACAAGCCGGTGCCACCTCGGTGATGGCGCTCGAGCGCGTGCCGTCGGACATCCGCGCCCAGGGGGGCGTCGCCCGCATGGCCAACGTCGAGAAGATCGAGGAGATCCAGCGGGCGGTCTCGATTCCGGTGATGGCGAAGGCCCGGATCGGCCACCTGTACGAGGCGCGCCTGCTCGAGGCGATGGCGGTGGACTTCATCGACGAGAGCGAGGTCCTCACCCCCGCGGACGAGGCGCACCACATCGACAAGTTCGCGTTCACGATCCCGTTCGTCTGCGGCGCCCGCGATCTCGGCGAGGCGCTGCGCCGGATCGGTGAAGGGGCGGCTTTGATTCGCACCAAAGGGGAGGCCGGCTCGGGGAACATCGTCGAGGCGGTGCGCCACATGCGCACCGTCAACGGCGGGATCCGGAGGCTCACGGTGCTGGGGGAGGAGGAGTTGATGCACGAGGCGAAGACCTTAGGCGCCCCGTACGAGCTGGTGCGCTGGGTGGCCAAGGAGGGGCGGCTGCCGGTCCCGAATTTCGCCGCCGGTGGCATCGCAACTCCGGCAGACGCGGCGTTGATGATGACCCTCGGCGCGGAGGCGGTGTTCGTCGGCTCAGGCATCTTCAAGTCGAAGGACCCCGAGCGCCGCGCGCGCGCCGTGGTCGAGGCGACCACGCATTACCGGGATCCCGGCCGGGTGCTCGCGGCCTCCCGGGGGCTGGGTGAGGCGATGCCCGGCATCGACGTGGCGAAGCTCGACCCGCGGGAGCTGTTGCAGACGCGAGGCTGGTGACGATGGTGGCGCGGATTGGCGTGCTGGCCCTGCAGGGGGATTTCGCCGCGCACGCACGCGCCCTGCGCGGCGCCGGAGCATTGCCGGTGGAGGTGCGCGTCCCCGCCGATCTCGACGGGTGCGCCGGGCTGGTGCTGCCGGGCGGAGAGTCAACGACCCTGCTGAAGCTGCTCGAGCCGCATGGGTTGCTCGCGGCGATCCCGGCGTTCCACCGCGACGGGGGCGCGCTCTTCGGCACCTGCGCCGGCGCCATCCTGCTGGCGCGGCGCGTGGTGCCGGCGCAGCCGGCGCTGGGGCTGATCGACCTTGCGGTCGAGCGGAACGCGTACGGACGGCAGCGGGAGTCGAGCGAGGGAGAGGCGGAGCCGACCCCCGCGCTCGTGGCCTTGCTCGGCCCGGGCGAGGCGGCCGCACCTCTCCCGATGCTGTTCATCCGCGCTCCCCGGTTGCTCGACCTCGGGCCGGGGGTCGAGCCGCTCGCGACCTGGCGCGGCGAGACGGTGCTCGTACGCGAGGATCGGGCGTGGGCCTGCACCGGGCACCCGGAGCTGACCGTGGACCTCAGGCTCCACCGCGCCTTCATCGCCTGCGCCACGCGCCGTCCCGCTCGGGACGCCGCGTGCGCGACTGCCGGCACAACTTGACAGGGCGCGCCCCGCAGCCGGATCATGGGCGAGCGCCTATATCCATGAACCCCGCACGCACGGAGAGCCAGATGACCGATAACGCCGGTACCGATCGGCAGCGGAAACAGTCCGCCCTCGCCGCACTGCAGGAGGTGAGCCGCAAGGCACGGCTGTTCGTCAGCATGCCCGCGGTGGACGGGGTCACGCCGCGCGTGCTGATGCAGAGCCCGACGGCGGAGACGGTCGACGCGGGAGAGTTCGTCCCGCGGCGGCACGGCATGTTCCGCCTCGACGAGATCGGCCTCTCCTGCCTGGATCACGTCGGCCTCTACGGCGACGGCGTCTTCGAGGGGATCCTGATCCACGGCGGGCGGATCTTCCTGCTCAAGGAGCACCTCGACCGGCTGTGGCGGTCCGCGTCCCGAGTCGCCCTGTCGATCCCCTATTCCCCGCTCGACCTGACGGCGCGGCTGCTCGACACCGCTCGCCAGGTCGCCTTCGCCCCGGGAGACCGGGGGTACATCCGCCTGGTCGCCACGCGCGGCATCGGCGATCTGGGGATCAACCCGGCGAAGTGCATTGGCCCGACCGTCTTCGCCCTGGTCTCGACCATTCGCCTCTACCCGCGGGAGATGTACGAGAGCGGCATCCGCCTCGGGATCGCCCGCTACGTCCGGCAGCCGGACGAGACCATCATCGACCCGACGGTGAAGAGCAACAACTATCTGAAGAACGTCCTGGCCCTGATGGAGGGGACGCAGGGCACCAACTATCTCGAGACGATCATCCTGACGCGCGACGGGTTCGTTGCCGAGGCGACCGTGGACAACATCTTCCTGGTCCGCCAGCGCCCCGGCTGGGAGACCGACCCCGCGCAGGTCCTGATCGAGACGCCGCGCCCGGAGTACTGCCTCAACGGCATCACCCGCGCTCTCGTCCTGCGCATCGCCCGCGACCTAGGCTACGAGGTCAACGACCACGCCGACCTCCTGCCGATGAACCTGATCGGCGATCACCGCGAGGTGTTCATGACCGGCACCGGCGCCGGCGTGATGCCGATCGTGGGGATCACGAACCACCCGGTGGGCGACGGACGTCCGGGCCCGATCACGCGACGCCTGATCGAACGGGTCAACGCGGCGATGGAGTCGCCGGACTACGGCCTGCCGGTCGCCGCGAGCCCGGAGCAGGTTGAGCGCTACCTGCTGAGCCCGGGGCTGCTCTCGATGGTCCAACCCGAGGAGCTCCCGGCCTGAGCGGTCTGCCCGCCGCGCCGCCGGGAGAGCAGTTCCCCTGCACCGGGTGCGGGGCGCAGCTCGCCTTCGCGCCGGGGACCGAGTCGTTGCGCTGCGCCCACTGCGGCCACGAGACGCAGATCCCGCGGGCGGCCGACGGGATCGTCGAGGAAGACCTGGAGGCAGCGCTGGCGCGCCTCGAGGAGAGCGCGGAGCACGCCGAGGTCCGCGTCGTCGAATGCCGCGCCTGCGGCGCCCGCGTCACGCCGGACCCCAAGCTCGTCAGCCTCTCCTGCCCGTACTGCGGCACCCATGACGTCGCGGCGGCGCGCACCGCGCGGCTGCTCAGGCCGAAGGCGCTGCTGCCGGTCAAGATCACCCAGGAGGGAGCCGGGCGGGAGTTCCGCCGCTGGATCGAGGGACTGTGGTTCGCCCCGAACGCGCTGCGCCGCCTGGCGCGGAGCGAAGGGGCGCTGAGCGGGATGTACGTGCCGTTCTGGACCTACGACTGCGCCACCGTGAGCGACTACGCCGGCGAACGCGGCGACGACTACTGGGTCACGGTGCCGGTCACGATGCGGGTGAAAGGCAGGACGGTGACCCGCATGCAACGCGTCCGCAGGACGCGCTGGCGCGCCGCGGCGGGGCAGGTGTCGCGCCGCTTCGACGACGTCCTGGTGCTCGCCAGCCGCTCGCTGCCGCGGGAACATGCCGAGCGGCTCGAGCCCTGGGACCTCGCCTCCCTGGTCCCCTACCGCGACGACTATCTGAGCGGCTTCGCCGCGGAGCAGTACCAGGTCGGCCTCGCGGAGGGGCTGGTGCGGGCCAAGGAGATCATGGACGGGTCGATCCGCGACGACATCCGCGCCGATATCGGCGGCGACCACCAGCGGATCCACTCGCTCGCCACCCGGCACTCGGACCTCACCTTCAAGCACCTGCTCCTGCCGGTCTGGATGAGCGCCTATCGCTTCCACGATCGCGTCTTCCGGTTCCTGGTGAACGCCCGCACCGGCGAGGTGCAGGGGGAGCGGCCCTGGAGCTGGGTGAAGATCGCGCTCGCGGCCCTGGGTGGCGCGGCGGCCGTCGGCGCGGCTGTCTGGCTGGCGAACTCTTGAACGCCAACGGCTTCCGCCCGCACCCGCTGCTGCCGGGCGCGCATCTCCAGACGGTCGTCCCGGCGCTCTGGCCGGCGCCTCCCTTTCCGCGCCCGGTCGAACCCCGCATCGTCGCCGTCGCGCCGGGTAACTCGATTCGCCTCGACGTGTCGCGGCCGCTCGCCCCGCCGCGCGGCACGCTCCTGCTCATCCACGGCATGGGAGGCTCTTCGGCCTCGCGCTACGTGGTGCGAACGGCGACCGAGGCGCTGGCGCGTGGCTGGGCCGTCGCACGGATCAACATGCGGAACTGCGGCGGTACCGAGAGCCTCGCCACGACGCTCTACAACGCCTGCCAGAACGCCGACCTCGGCGCCGCACTGGAGGACCTCGACCGCGCCGGGATGCCGCGCCCGTTCGCCGCGGTCGGCTTCTCGCTCGGGGGGAACACGCTGTTGAGCCATGCCGCGGCCGAGGGAAGCGGCTGCCGCGCCGTGGCGATCGCGGCCGTCAACCCTCCCATCGATCTCGACGCGTCGTGCCGGGCGCTCGAGCGTCCCGGCAACCGGATCTACCAGTGGCACTACACGAGCCTGCTCTGCCGCCAGATCCGGCGGGTGCGCCAGGTGCGCCCGCTGGCGGGCCCGGAGGCTTCGCCGCTGCGGATCGGGTCGGTGCGGCGCTTCGACGCCCTGTTCACCGCCCCCGATGCCGGGTACCCGAATCCCGAGGAGTACTACGCCGCCGGCAGCTCCGCCCCGCGGCTCGCCTCCATCCGCGTGCCGACCCTGATCCTCTCCGCCGCGAACGACCCGTTCGTCCCCGCCGAGATGTTCCAGCCGCACCTGGGCACGCACCCCGCCATGCTGCGGTTCCTCATTGAGCCGCAAGGCGGGCACGTCGGCTTCTGGCAGCGCGGCCGCCCGCGCTTCTGGGCGGCGCGGACGGTGCTGGAGTTCCTGGAGAGGCGCTAGCTACGGACAGGCCGGGTCCACCAGGCGGGGGGAGGTCGGACCGTTCCAGCCGTCGCCGGTGCGCAGCGGCCGCGCCGAGCCGGCCGCGGCGGGGCCGCCGGGGGTGGTCGCGCGATGCGCGATCACGTAGTACGCGGCGGTGCGGCTCGCGGGTGCGAACGACGGAGCCTCGGGTTGGGTGATGAGCGCCCCCGTCGCCTCCGCCGCGCCGAACGCCGCCACCACGCACGTCGCTCCCGTCACGACGGGGGTAGCAAGCCCGCTGCGCGCGGCCCGCAGCAGGCTGAAGCCGCCCAGCCCGCTCCCCTGCGCGGGCTTGGCAAAGGTGAAGACGAGCGCGTCGGTCGCATCGCAGGCGGCGGGGCTGCCGGAATCACCGGCGCTGCAGGTCACCCCGGCCTCGCCGAGCTGGATCATCCCCGCGGCATCCCCAGGGTAGACCCTCACGACCGCATCGGTGGTGTCGGAGCAACCTGCTCCCTCCGGCTGGCTCGAGCAGCGCACCCGCACGCGGTAGCGGCTGTCCTCGCGCGGGAAAACCGGGAGCCGCGCGTCCGGCGAGAACGCCTCCAGCGGCACCGCCGTGCCCGGCGGAGCGCACGGATCGGCGAGCGCCAGCGTGGCGCACTGCGCGAACTCGTAGAGCGCCGTGCCCGCCACGCAGGCATCGAGCGTTGTCGCGCTCGCATCGAGCACGAACGGCTGGCCGGGGTAACCGGTCGCGAACGTCGCGCCGTCCCCGCCGTTCAGCCTGGCGGTCGCCGCGGCACAGTAAGTCGCTGGGGTCGACGGGCAGACATCGCTCCCGATCGAATTGAGAACCCCGTTCGGTCCCGGCAGGATGACGACGTCGGTATCCGCCGCGCACGGCGAGCCCAGGGCAAGCGCCTGGAGATCGTCCCCCGCCGCGAGGGTATTGGCAAGCAGGTTCGGGCCGCACAGCACGTTCGTCCCGGAGACCGGGTCATCGCCGCCGTCCGGGACCACGCCAATCTGGGTGTTGACCAGTCCCGTCAGGCGCACGTCGTCAAGGTACCAGCCATCGTCCTTCTCGTCGATGTCGAACGCCCCCGGCGCCCCGGGGGTCTCCAGGTACGACAGGAAGGTCGGCTCGCCGAAGGCGAGCGAGGAGAAGACCCAGCGGATCTGAATCCGGCGCAACGCGAACGGATCGAGGTCAACGCCACTGCGCACCCACACGCCCGACCCCACCGAGCCATGCTGGATGTAATCCGGCCCGAGAGTCGTGGCGTCGCCACAGTCCGGAACACCGTTGCCATTGCCGTCGAGGCAGTCCAAGGACGATCCGAGCTTGTCCCCCTCGTGCGACCAGCCGGTCCTGGGCGCGCAGATCGTCTCGTTCGGCACTCCGCCCTGCGACGCGTCGAAAACATCGTCGGTCGGATCGAACTTGCACGAGCTCGTGAACAGCGAGTCCCGCCCGTGGTCGTACGGGTTCAGGTCAGGCTCCAGGCGCTGCCACGGGCCGAACTGGTCTACCCCTGGGTCGGGGTCGGAGTCGAGCCGCACCTCGAGGTAGCCGAGATCCCCTGCTTCCCCTGACTTGAAGTTGATGGCGTGGTCGTCCGCGAGATTGATGATGTGCCAGAACTCGAGCCGCCGCTCACCGACCGCCCCGATGTTCACTGGCGGCGCCATGAACGCCGACACCTGGCGGAAGCGATAGGACGTCTGCGAGTCCTGGGTCGGATGCCTGTGGCGGGCGAGGTGGAGCCCCGCAGTCCCGAGGTGGGCGCGTCCACCGTCGGGAGCATTCGCCGGCTCGGAGGCGAGGTGGTGCAGGTGCCAGTCATTCGCGCTCACGTTCTGACTGCAGTCGGGGGGGCCAAGCGGCGTCTCGCGGCAGTTCGTCGCCGGAATGACCGCGATCACATCCGCCAGCGTCGCACCCACGCGATCGAAGCTCGTCACGAGCCCGGGCGTCCCGGTGATCCCCTCGAACCCCTCCGTCAGCTCCCCCGTCCCGTTCAGCGGGCCGCCGCCCGACATGCCTCCCGGCGCATCGAGGTCGATCTCGAGGACGAACGACGGGGGCGGACTCAATCCCTGGATCTCGTCGGCGAAGGCGACGACCTCGAACCTGGTACGGCGGATCGCATCCAGCGACGGAGTCTGCGCCTCGGGACCCTGGGACATCACGACGCGGAAACGGTCGGAGACCGGGTTCGCTCGCTGCTCGCCGCTCGCGATCGTGCCGTAGGCCGCCGTCGGATCCGCCACGCAGGCCACGGCCGCATCCTGCGGCACCAGACCGAGGACCACGTTGTGCAGCGCCAGCGGCTGACCGGCAGCGTCGACGCTCGTGTTCTTCACCGTGACGTCGAGGAAGACCGACTCCCCCGCGTCGGCAATGGAATCTCCGTCCCCGCTCCCGGCGTCGGCGACGGTGACCGCGATCACCTCCAGCGACCCGAGCCGATCGGCGCAGCGCACCGGCACGAACACCTGCAGCAGATCGTCCGGGACCCCATCGCGGTTGTCGTCGTCGGAGTCGGGATCGCATTCATCCCCGAGACCGTCGCCGTCGCGGTCCACCTGCGCCCCGATGAGGCCGGCCGGGTTGTAGGCGAGGGGGCAGTTGTCGAGAACGTCCGGGATCAGATCGAAGTCCCAGTCGTCGACGGTATCGCAGTGGTCCCCCACGCCGTCGAGATCGGCATCGGACTGGGTGGGATTGCAGGTGCCTGGGCAGTTGTCGATCCCGTCCTCGACCCCGTCGCCCACCGGCAGGAACGTCCCGATAGTGCAGCTTGCACTGGCGAGGAATGGGAGCACTTGGATATCGTCCCCTTGCGCGAGGCTCTCCGCCTTTCCATTCTCTCCGGCGTAGATGACCTCCGCATAGGCGGAGGAACTCCCGCGCGTGTCGTCCCCTCCGGCGGGGGTGTCCAGGCGCAGGTCCGGACCCGCGTCGATCACGATGCCGTAGAACGGCTCCCGATCGTCGGCGCCGTCACAGGCATCGCCGATGCCATTGTTGCCGATGCCGGGATAATTCGGCGCCCCGAAGTCGTACTGCTCGGGGTTGAAAATCGTCGGGCAGTTGTCAAACGGGTCCGGATCACCGTCGAAGTCGAGGTCCTCCCCCTCGATCTCGCAGACGCGGCCGACGCCGTCACCGTCGCGGTCGTCCTGGTCGGGGTTGTAGTCGTCTGGACAGTTGTCGCAGGCGTCCCCCACCCGGTCGCCGCGGCAGAGCGTGAACCCCGGCGTCACGGTGCAGTCGGCGCCGCTCAGGCAGAAGGTCCCGTCGCTCGCCCCATCCGGCGCGGCGCAGTACGTGTCCGAATCGGCCTGGCCGGCGTTGGCGACGTCGATCCCCGTCTCCGGATCGAAGCAGTTGTCGTCGTCGAACGCGCCGAACGAGCGCGAGTCGACCACGCCGTTCGCGCCGAGGTTCAGGGCACCGTCCCCGTCCACGTCGAGGAACTCCTGCTCCCCGAGCTGGCCCACCTCGGACACCTCCCGGTTGGGACCGTCGAGGTCGCAGTCCGGGTCGAGGTACGAGGCGATGATCGTCCCCTCCGTCTCCGGGTCGACGAAGATCACCCCCGGCCCGTCGGCCAGCGATGAGACAGGCACGTCGCCCGTGAAGATGCCTGTGTGCACGCCGGTCTCGGTCAGGAGGAACACCTCCCCCAGCGGCTCGAGATCGGCGCGAACGTTGATGCCGAGGGTCTCGACCTGCGCGGAGTTGGCATCGGCGCCGAGGTCCTGCACCGTCACACGGAAGCTGGAGTTGCACTGGAAGAGCTGCATGCGGCTGGTGCTGATCACGGCACACTGTCCGACCGCTGAGACACAGGTGCCGCCCCCGGCGCAGCCGCCGACGACACCGGTGACGCAGGACGCGCCCGGGGTGGAGCCTCCCGCGCAGGTTCCAGGCTCGCGCGGGCGGGCAGGGAGATTGGCGCAGGAGTTCTCCAGGGCCTGGTTCCCGGGATGCGTCTCGTCCCATTCGATCACGATGTCGTCGAGGGTGAACCCCATGCCGGGGGCGCCCCCTTCGATGGTGAGCCACTGGAAAGCGTACTGAACGGGGGGAAGGGGGTTCTCCGGCTGCGGTTCCGCGGCGGGTGGCTGGGCATCCGCCGCGGCGAGCGCCGGAACGCAGGCGAGGATCGCCGCCCCGACGAGCCAGGCGGCCCAACGCCGAGCACCGGCGGCGGGAGCCCGCGCCAGGGGTCCCACGGAGCATGGCATGCCAGCAGTCAAGCACGAAGGCGGTGGCGGCGCAAGCGATCCCGGCCATGGCTCACGACGTCCGGGTGCCGCCGGCATGCGTGTATGATTGCCGCCACCCGTCCGCCCCCTGGGAAAGGAGACCTCCATGCCGCCGACCCATGCCCCATTCCACCCGATCATCTACGTTCGCGGTTACGCCATGAGCCGCGGTGAGATCGACGACACCACGGCCGACCCGTTCTGCGGCTTCAACCTCGGCTCCACCGTCTACCGCGCCACGCCCGACAAGAAGCAGCCTGCGAAGAAACACGTGTTCGAATCGCCGGTGGTTCGCCTCGGGAGCGACTTTGGCTACGCCGACGTCTTCGTCGATGGGCTGGACATCTCCGACCCGGGGTGGGAGACGGAGAACAAGGTCCCGATCCGCTCGATCGTCATCTACCGCTACTACGAGCAGGCCTCGACGCTGCTCGGGACGGGGAAGACGCCGTCGATCGAGTCATTCGCCCAGGGGCTGAGCGACCTCGTCCTCCGGGTGCGGGATCTGGTGTGCGCGAACCCCGACAACGCCGTGACCCAGGCGGAGTTTCGCTGCTACCTGGTGGCGCACTCGATGGGCGGCCTCGTGTGCCGCGCCTTCCTCCAGAACCCCGACTGCGGCAAGGCGGCGGCGCGCGCCTGCGTCGACAAGTTCTTCACCTACGCCACGCCTCACAACGGCATCGAACTGGCCGGAATCAACGTCCCCGCGTGGCTCACGGCGAGCGACCTCGACAACTTCAACCACAAGCGGATGAAGGACTATCTCGACCTGAAGTCGATCTACAAGGAGACGAATCGCGTCGACTGGATGGTCGACGACCAGTTCCCCGTGGGGCGCGTCTTCTGCATGGTGGGGACGAACCGCGCCGACTACGAGGCCGCCATGGGGCTGTCGCGCGCCTTTGCTGGCCATGGGAGCGACGGGCTCGTACGCCTCGAAAACGCCTCGGTCTGGGGGATCGACCGGGAGGGGAAAGCGAAGACCCCCTGCGCCACCGCCTACACCTACCGCTCGCACTCGGGATACTTCGGAATCGTGAACAGCGAGGAGGCGTACCAGAACCTCACCCGCTTCCTGTTCGGCGACGTGCGGGTGGACCTCTGGGCGGACGTCGAGCAGGTCACCCTGCCGCCCCAGATCGCCGACCAGACGGTCGAGGCCCTCTACCAGTTCGAGGTGCTGGCGGCGCCGCGCGGCAAGCGCTGGTTCCTCACGCGGCGGACCGCCGAGGAGGACTCCGTCGCCTGCCGGACCCATCGCGAGCTGACGAAGGGGGGCCCGGGCGCGCACAGCGTCTACCTGTCCACCGTCTTCCTGGCCGACCGGGCACGGGTCGATCCGACCCGCCGGTCGCTCGCCTACTCTCTCACCTTTGGAGTGCGCGTGCCGGACTACGAGATCGACCGCCGCTTCTGGTTCGATGGCCACTTCGAGGGGCGCTACCTCTACCGGGAGTCGTTCACGATCGAGATCGAGCGCCCCGCCGAGGCCAAGGGCAAGTGGAAGGTCGGCTACTTCACGCAGAGTGAGAACCTCGCGGGGGCGGTCGAGGATCTGGATCCGGCGGCTCTCAGGAAGGGGAAGGTCGTCATCCGCATCCCGTTCAAGAGCAAGACGGCGCCGGGGATCGAGGGATCGCTGCGCCTGGAGGTGTCGGGGTGGAATGCATAGGGCGGGGAGGGGCGCGCGCACTCGTGGAGAAAGGTCATTGTCATTGCCGGACGCCCGAAGTAGGATTCCGCGACTGCCGTTGAATACGGGAGCAACACATGGCGACTGGCCTGCGGTTGATCCGCACCACCGTGGTGATCGTGCTTCTCGGTTCGGCGGGCGCCACCGGCCTGCTGGCGGAGGACTCGCAGGCAGGGCGGCTCACCGGTCACATCCGCGACCAGAAGGGGAATCCGCTGCCGCAGGCGACCGTCACCGTCGGCCGGGAGTCGCGGCGCGGCGAGGTCGTCACGACTCAGACCGACTCGCAGGGCGGGTACGAGTTCGAGTCGCTAGCGCCCGCAGAGGACTACGCCGTCATGGCGGCGTGCCGCGACCATGGGAGCACCATCGCCTCGCCGATCAGCCTGGAGGCGGGCAAGACCACCACGGTCGACCTGACCCTCACCGCCAACGACCGAAGGAACGCGGGAGTAGCAACGCGATGCTATGGCACTGATGAGATCACGGACGCCTCGACCAGGACGGTGTTCAGCAAGGAGTTCCTGGAGGCCCTCCCGCTCCTCGGCCGGGCCTACCAGGACGTGCTGACCCTCTCCCCGGGGGTGACCGACCCCGAGGGCGACGGCAACCCGCACATCAACGGCGCCCGCGCCAATGAGGTGCGGACGCTCCAGGACGACGCCGACACGACGGATCCGCTGACCGGCACGTTCGGGCGGGGCCTCGACCTCGAGGCCATCGGTGAGATCACCGTGACCTCCGCTGGCGCGCCGGTCTCGTTCGGGCGTGGCCAGGGAGGGTTCATCGAGCTTCGCACTCCGTCCACGGCCAACGACTTCGAGGGAAGCGTCAAGCTCTTCTACCGATCGGGCCTGCTCGACGGTGATCCGAAGAACCCGGACGACGTCAGCGACCAACCGGCCTCCGACGACGAGGACGATTTCACCTCGTGGCACCCGTTCGCGAGCGTCGGCGGCGCCATCCTGGAGGACCATCTGTGGTATTTCGTCGGTCTCGAGTACCTCTCGACGCACGATACGGTCGATGCGCGAGGCGGCGAGCAGGATGCGACGGTCGAGGGGTGGAACGGGCTCGCCAGGGTCACCTGGCAGATCAATCCCTCACATCGGGCGAGTTTCGTCTACGGCGTCGATCCGCTCCGCGTCGAGGGGCTCGGCCTCGATCCGCTCACCGATCCGAGCTCCGCGGTCAACCTGGAACAGGAGGGGATGGCGGCGGCGATCGGTTGGACGTTCAACCTCTCCCCTTCCTGGATGCTGGAGATGGACCTGTCACACCTCGACACCGGGGTCGAGAGTGGCCCGGCGACCGAGCCCGCTCCCTGTCCCCTCGACAGCATGGGTCGCTGCGACCCGTTCCGTGAGGACCTCTACACAGTTGATCTGATCCAGGGGACGACATCGGGACCGTACTACTCCGACCAGGATGACGATCGACAGCGCACCGCGCTGCGCGCCGACCTGACCACCTCCTTCGAGGCCGGGAGCTGGACCCACAACATCCGCGGTGGGTTCAACGCCGGCCGCGAGCGATACGAGAACCGCCGCACCGACAGCTCGCTCCGGCTCGACGCGATCTCGGGCTCCCCGTTTGGTGGACTGATCGGCACCGTCGCATTTCTCGACTTCTACCCCGCAGCCCAGACCGTCGAGGCGGAGCAGGAGTTCGCAGGGGTTTTCCTCGAGGATGCCTTCAAGCCAATCCCGAACCTCGTGGTCCGCCTGGGCCTCCGCTACGACCGCGAGGAGGCGACCGCCGACGGCTTCACGCCGGTCGACCCCGCGGCCGAGGCGGCCGAGTTCCTGCGGCTCTACGAGATCGGGCGCGGCCTGCCTCCCGGGTCGGCGACCCTCAAGAGCGCCTTCGCCCTGCCCCAGCCGATCTACGACGTCAACGGCGACGGGCTGGACAACCAGCACTGCACCTCCTACGACATCGACGGGGTGGCGTACGGCGACGGGATGCCGAACGGGTCGATCGACGACTTCTTCACCTACTACGACGGCGACTTCGACGGTGACGTCGACCCGAACGACCCGGATGACATCCTGCTGGCGATGCCGGACGGGTTCGCCGACGGCGCCTACCTGAATCCCTCGTGCGACAAGAGCTCGGACGACACGTATTTCCTCATCGCCCAGTTCCATCGGCACCAACTCGACGAGACCGGGGAGCCGTTCGGCAGCCTCGGGGCCCTCGACCCGTCGCGCGGGCTTGCCGGCACCGGCCGCGCGCCGGAGGAGATCTCGATCGACCAGGGGCTCCTCTCCCCACGCGCCAGCATCTCCTGGGATCCGTGGAGCAAGAACCAATGGCAGTTCTTCGGCACCTGGGGGCGCTACTACGGCACCTTGCACCTCGAGGAGATGATCGTCGAGACCGGTCCCGACGGCCGCTTCAGCGTCTTCGACGCCGGTGACATCGGGCAGGGGGCGTCCGCGGTGCCGGTCGACAACCAGCTCTTCTCGACGACCGTCCTCGACCGCGAGCTCGAGACGCCGTACACGGACGAATGGACCGCCGGCGTGGAGTGGGCGCCGGTTGCCGACTGGTCGTTTGCGCTCACCTACATCCATCGCGAGGCCCACGACCTGCTGCAGGACGTCGATGTGAACCACTACACCCAGGATGCGGACGGCGACGGTGTTCTTGACGACGACTTCGGAGCGTTCCTGTCGAGCGGCTCCGGCGGCATCGCAGTCGTGCCAGACGGCCTCCCGGACCTGTTCGCCCTGAACCCCTTCTTCAACCGGGTGTTCCTGGTGACCAACCGGGACAGCTCGACCGCCCGCTCGTACCAACTTCAGGCCACGCACCGGATGGCCCACAACTGGGAGATGATCGCCTCCTACGTATACTCCAAGGTCGAGGGGGACGCAGAGGACTTCCTGTCCACAGCCGGGGACGACCCTGCCCTCGCCGGCCGGGAGTTCTCAGTGCTCGCCTACGACCAGACCCACGTCGTGACCGTGAGCGCCGTCGGCTACCTGCCGCGCCACCAGACGGTTGGCGGCATACTGCGCTGGTCGTCGGGACTCCCGTTCTCGATCGTCGAGGAGACGGTGTCGTTCGATTCGTTCGGGAATCCGCAGGTGCGTACCGCGTATGTGACGGGGGAGCGCAACAGCGAACGCAACGAGGGGATCTGGGACCTCGACCTGTCCTATCGGAAGTGGTTCGAGAGCGACCAGATCGACCTCGGGCTCGGAGTCGAGGCGTTCAACGTCCTCGACACGGATGACCTCACCATCGCCCGGATCGACCGGGCCACCGTGCCGGGAGGTGAGTTCTCGCGGCGCTTCGGCCGCCGCTGGCAGCTCAGCCTCGAGCTGCATTTCTAGGGTAGGGACACGCGGGAAGGGCATGAAGATGAGACGCTGGCTCTGGAGGATTGGCGCTGGGTTGGGTCTCGTCGTCGTGGGGCTGATTGCCGCCGCGTTCGTGATGATCGGCCCGCGCGATCTCATTGGCATCTTGCGCTACGACCAGCGGCGCGAGGGGTCGCTCAAGGTGGGCGACCGTGCTCCCGACGTGACGCTCGCGGCGCTCGACGGGACCTCCAGGGTCCGCCTGCTCGAGCGGTTCACCGGCCGGCCGCTCGTCATCGTCTTCGGCTCGTTCACCTGACCCCCCTTCCGCCGCTCGGTCGAGCGGATAGCGAAGCTGCACGAGGAGTTCCGCGACCGGGCGGACTTCGTCACCATCTACATCAAGGAAGCCCACCCGGAGGACGAGTGGCAGCAGGACGAGAATGAGTCGGAAGGGGTCTGCTATCGCCAGCCGGTGACGCTCCCGCAGCGGGTCGCGATCGCGAACGACTTCGTGAAGCGCTCGTCGTTCCCGATCCCGCTCCTCGTGGACGACATGGACAACGCCGCCGACGAGATCTACGCCGGCTGGCCGGAGCGCCTCTACATCATCGCGGCGGACGGCGCGATTGCCTACAAGGGCGAGACCGGGCCGTTCGGCTATCACCCCGAGGAGGTGGACACCTGGCTGCGAGCCAACCTCCCCGCCGCCCCGCTCTGAGCGCCGCGGGCCCGCCCGTCTCCTTCGGAGACGCCCTGCGTTTCTGGTTGAAGCTCGGCTTCATCAACTTCGGCGGACCGGCCGGCCAGATCGCGTTGATGCACCAGGAGCTGGTCGAGCGGCGACGCTGGCTGAGCGACGCGCGCTTCATGCACGCGCTCAACTACTGCATGCTCCTGCCAGGGCCGGAGGCGCAGCAGCTCGCGGTCTATGTCGGCTGGCTGCTGCACCGCACCCTCGGCGGCCTCGTCGCGGGGATCCTGTTCGTCCTCCCTGGCGCGCTGCTCATGCTGGGCCTCTCCTGGGCCTACGCAGTGCACGGGTCGGTCCCGTGGGTGGCGGCGATCTTCTTCGGCCTGCGCGCGTCGGTGGTCGCCATCGTCGCCGCCGCGGTGATCCGCCTCGGGTCGCGGGCGCTGCGTCACCCGGCGCTCGCCGCGATTGCGGCACTCGCCTTCGCCGGGATATTCCTGCTGCGCGCGCCCTTCCCGCTGCTGGTCCTGGGTGCGGGGCTGGTCGGCCTGATCGGGGGGCGCCTCGCACCCGGAGTCTTTCGGCCCCCCGCGCACGCACCGGCGGCCTCCGGGGAAGCGGCGATCCACGGAGACGACGCCGACGCCCCCGAGCACGCGCGACCGACGTTCCGCCGCAGCGCCGGCGTGATCGCGGTCGGGCTCGCGGCATGGTGGGGACCCCTCGCGCTGCTCATGGTATGGCGCGGGCCGGAGGACGTCCTGTCGCGCCAAGCTACCTTCTTCAGCGGCGCGGCGATGGTGACCTTTGGCGGGGCGTACGCGGGGCTCGCGTACATCCAGCAGGCGGCGGTCGAACGGTACGGCTGGCTGCTCCCCGGCCAGATGCTCGACGGCCTGGGGCTCGCCGAGACGACGCCGGGTCCGCTGATCCTGGTGACGCAGTTCGTCGGCTTCCTGGGCGCCTACCGCAACCCCGGCGATCTCGACCCTGTCGTCGCGGGGATCCTGGGCGCGGCCGTGACGACCTGGGCGACCTTCGCCCCCTGCTTCCTCTGGATCTTCCTGGGGGCGCCGTACATCGAGCGGCTGCGAGGGAACCGCGCGCTCGGCGCGGCGCTGGCCGCGGTGACGGCGGCGGTCGTCGGCGTGGTGCTCAATCTCGCCGTCACCTTCGGCCTGCGGGCCCTCTTCGCGACGGTGCACGAGGTCGCCGCCGGACCGGTGCATCTCCTGGTACCGGAGCTCCACAGTATCGACCTCTGGGCAGCGGCGATCGCGGTCGTGGCGTTCGTGGGGATGAGGTACCGGCGCTGGGAGGTGTTGCCGGTCGTCCTGGGGTGCGCCGCCGCGGGGGTCGTGATTCAGCTCATCGCCGGGGGTTGATCAGTCCCACATCACGTCGAATACCGCTCCTCCCAGCGTCGGGAAGACGTAGTGCATCCCGGCCACCTCCTTGCGGGTCAGTCCGCCGCGGATGGCGACCGCCGCGATCTGGATCAGATCCTCGGCCCCCGGACCGAGGACGTGGACGCCGAGCAGGCGAGATGTCCTCTCCTCGGAGATCACCTTCACGAACCCCTCGGACTCGGCGCGGACGTTCGCAGCGGGGTTGTGGGTGAACGGCAGCGTGGCAGCCGTGAACGCGAGCCCCCTCTCCCTCGCCTGCGCTTCGGTCAGGCCGACCTGGCCAACCGCCGGGATCGTGAAGATCGCCGTCGGGAAGACGCTGTAGTCCGTCCTGCGCTCATCCCCACGCACCGCGTTGTGCCCGGCGATCGCGCCCTCGTACCAGGCCACCGGGGAGTGCTGTCTGCTTCCGCTGACGTCGCCGGCAGCGAGGACGTCGGGATTGCTGATGGAACGCAGATGCTCGTTGACGACGACGCTCCCCTTCTCCGTCGCCACGCCCGCCGCATCGAGGCCGAGCGCCGCGGTGTTCGGCGGCCGGCCGGTTGCGGCGAGCACGACGTCGGCGGGGAACGTACGGACGGCGCCCGCCACTTCCGCCTCCACCGTCCGGTCGGCGCGGATTGCCCGCAGTGTCGCGCCGGTCACGAACTCGATGCCCAAGCCACGCCCGATCTCGAGGAGGTGCTCGCGAATCGTTCCATCGAGGCTCGGAAGCAGCCGCGCGCCGCGATGCACGACGGTCACGCGCGCGCCGGCGCGGGCGAAGCAGAAGCCCAGCTCCATGCCGATGACGCCCCCACCGAGGACGACCATCCGCCCAGGGAGCACTGCGAGATCGAGCAGATCGTCGCTGGTGAGAAGGTACTCCGCGCCCGGGACCCCGAGGCGCGCCGGTGACGACCCGGTGGCGATGACGAACTTCCCGGCGCCGAGGCGACGTCCCGAGACCTCGACCTCACGGGGACCGGTGAACCGGGCCTCTCCCGCGAGTGGGGTGATGCCGAGCTTCTCCAGCGACTCGCGCGATCCCTGCGACCAGCTCTCGACGAGGGCCCGCTTGCGCGCGATGACCGCGGCCCAGTCGAGCCGCAGACCGTCGGTCCCGAGAAGCCCGAGCGGCGCCGCCCCCCTGGCCCGGCTGAAAAGCTCGACGGTGCTGACCAGCACCTTCTTCGGGATTCACCCTGCGGCGAGGCAGGTGCCGGCGAATCCTGCGGGGTCCACGATGGCGACACTCGCGCCGAGCTTGCGCGCCGCCTTCGCGGCGTTCTTGCCGGCGGTCCCGCCGCCCAGCACGACAAGATCGAAGTCCATGCGCACCTCCCGTGCGCCCCACCCCGCTCGCCCTCGCGGCGGCGGATCAGTCGCGTGGATCCCCCCCGAAGGCCCGCTCGGCCGCCTGACCCACGGCATACGCGACCCGGTCGGCCTGCGCGCGGAGTTCGGGAACCGCATTCGCCGCCTCTTCCCTGGCACGTCGCGCCCACTCCGCGAGCTTGTCGCGATTCTCCTTGCCGGTACGCGGTGTGGTCAGCAGCGCCACGGCGGCACCCGCCGCGGCCCCGGCCACAAACGCCATCAGCAGGTGCAGGCTGCTACAGCGATGGTCGTCGTTCATTGTCCCACCTTTGCGGATCGCTCCGCGGGTGCGCCCGGGGCGGGGGCGGGCGTCCCCGCCGCCGGGGCCTCGGGGACGCCGATCCAGCGGCTCAACAGAGACTGCACCAACGACGCAAGCACCGGCCCGATGGTGCTGCCCAACGCGGCGGCGGTCGGAATCGACTGGCGAAGCGACGCCAACGTGCCGCCGAGATCCCCCGCCGCGTTCATCAGCGTGCGGGCGTTCGTCGCCCCCTTCTCGAGCTCCTCGGAGACCCGGTTCAGGCGCGCGATCGCGCTGGCCGCCTCGTCCAGGACGACGGTGAGCCGCCCGCCGGACTCGTCGAGCACTTTCTGGGCGCTCACGAGGGTGCGGCGAAGCTGCACGAGGACCGGCACCGTGAATCCCACGACGACGGCCAGCAGGACCAGAGCGAGCGTCCAGGCCAGTGCTGGGGTCATCAGAGCACCTATCCGGCCGCCGCGATCTCGAGGCCGGGGAAGAAGTAGCCCATCTCGAACGCGGCCGTTTCGGACGCATCCGATCCGTGGATCGCGTTGCGCTCGATGTTGGCGCCGAAGAGCTTCCGGATCGTCCCCGCTTCCGCCTTCGCCGGGTCGGTCGCCCCCATCACACGGCGGAGGTGAGCGATCGCATCCTCCCGCTCGAGCACGATCGGCACGATCGCTCCCGACGACATGAAGCGGCACAGGTCACCGTAGAACGGGCGCTCGCGGTGGACCGCGTAGAAGCCGCCCGCCTCGCGCTCGTCCATGCGCAGCAACCGCATCGCCACGACGCGGAAACCATCCTCCTCCAGACGCGCCAGGATCTTCCCGGTCGCGCGGCGCTCGACCGCATCCGGCTTGATGATCGTCAACGTTCGCTGCACCACAGGCTCCCCCTCCCCTCGATGGTCTACGAGCCGTTTCGAACTACCCGCGCAGGATCCGCTCCATCGCCTGCCCGATCTCGGCCGGGCTGTCGGCGACGACGATCCCCGCCGCCTTGAGGGCGGCGATCTTCCCTTCCGCCGTCCCCTTGCCGCCGGAGATGATCGCCCCGGCATGCCCCATCCGCTTCCCGGGCGGCGCCGTGCGCCCGGCGATGAACGCCACGAGCGGCTTGCGGAAGGTCTCGCGCACATACGCCGCCGCGCGCTCCTCGTCGTCCCCCCCGATCTCGCCGATCATCACCACGGCCCGGGTCTCCGGATCGGATCCGAACGCCGCGAGCGCATCGATGAATGACGTCCCGATGATCGGGTCGCCGCCGATGCCGATGCAGGTCGACTGGCCGATGCCCCGCGCGCTCAGCTGCCCGACCGCCTCGTAGGTGAGCGTGCCGCTGCGCGACACGACGCCCACGTCGCCCGGGCGGTGGATCTGCCCGGGCATGATCCCGAGCTTGCACTTCCCGGGCGAGATGATCCCCGGGCAGTTGGGCCCCAGCAACCGCGTCGTCCGCCGCCGCTCGAGCGCCCACCGGACCTTCAGCATGTCGGCGGTTGGTATCCCCTCCGTGATGCAGACCACGAACGGCATCTCGGCGTCGATCGCCTCGAGGATCGCATCCGCCGCGACGGGCGGCGGCACGAAGATGAGCGAGGCATCGGCGCCGGTCGCCTGGCGCGCCGAGGCGACGGTATCGAAGATCGGGATGTCCTCGAACGTCTGGCCGCCCTTTCCCGGGGTGACCCCCGCGACGATCTTCGTCCCGTAGTCGCGGCACTGGCGGGTGTGAAACGATCCTTCGTTCCCCGTGATCCCCTGCACCAGGACCCGCGTCTCCTTGCCGACGAACACGCTCACGGCCGCCCCCCTCGCGCCAGCGCGACCACCTTCGCCGCGGCATCGCGCATCCCCGTCCCGACGGTGAAGTTGAGGCCCGACTGCTCGAGGATCCGTCGCCCCTCCTCGACGTTCGTCCCCTCCAGGCGCACCACCACGGGCACCGTCACCTCCATCCGCCGCACCGCTTCCACCACGCCGGTCGCCACCACGTCACACCGCATGATGCCGCCGAAGATGTTGATCAGGACGGCCTTCACCGACGCGTCGCGCAGCAGGATCTGGAAGGCGTGCGACACCTGCTCGGCGCTGGCGCCGCCGCCGACATCGAGGAAGTTCGCGGGGCGGCCACCGGCGAGCTGGATGAGGTCCATCGTCGCCATCGCCAGCCCGGCGCCGTTCACCATGCAACCGACGTTCCCCTCGAGCTTGATGTAGTTGAGCCCGAAGCTCGACGCCTCCACCTCCAGCGGCTCTTCCTCGTCCTGGTCCCGCAGCTCGCGAATGTCCTGGTGCCGGAACAGGGCGTTGTCGTCGAAGGTCATCTTGGCATCGAGCGCGACCAGCTCTCCTCCCGCGGTGATCACCAGAGGGTTGATCTCGGCGAGCGAGGCATCGCTGGCCGTGAATGCCTTGGTGAGCCCGCTCATCAGCCGCACCATGGCCTTCAGGTGATCGGGGCCGAGCCCGAGGCCGAACGCCAGCTTGCGCGCCACATACGGCTGGAAGCCCGCGATCGGGTCGAACTCCTCGCGCAGGATCTTCTCCGGGGTGGCCGCGGCGACCTCCTCGATCGCCATCCCCCCTTCGGCCGAGGCGATGGCGACGATCCTGCCGGCGGTCCGATCGACCAGGATCCCCAGGTAGAACTCGCGCTGGGTTTCGACGGCTTCCTCGATCAGCACCCGCCGGACCAGCTTTCCCTTGGGGCCGGTCTGCGGGGTGACGAGGGTCATGCCGAGGATCTGCTTGGCGAACTGCTCCGCCTCGGAGGCGTTGCGCGCCACCTGGATCCCGCCCCCCTTGCCCCGGCCGCCCGCGTGGATCTGCGCCTTGATCACAACCTTGCCGCCCAGGCGTTTGGCGGCATTGCGCGCCTCGATCGGCGTGTAGGCGACCTCTCCGCGCGGCACCGGCACACCGTAGGACCGCAGCATGCTCTTGGCCTGATACTCGTGGATCTTCACGTCGGCTCCAACGCACACGACCGGCCGGACCTCCCGGTCGCGTCGCGAGGACGATGACAGCTGGCAGTAGGCTAAATCGGACCTTGTGAAGCGGCGCGCATTATAGCATCCCAAGCGGGCGCACCGCGCCTCCCTGGAAACGGCGCGGCGCCGGGGATCTGATAGGATGCCGCTCCGATGGCCGGAGATGCAGAGGGCAGCGTCATCCCGTTTCCCGGGGCCGATTCCGCTTCCCCGCTCCCGTCAATCCTCTCGGACCCGCGCTTTCACCGCGCCCTCCTGCTCCTGTTCGCGGTGCTGTTGATCTTCACGCGCCTCTGGGAGACCTCCCTGGCCTCCTACGACGACACCTACTACGCGGAGAAGGCGAAGGAGATCCTGCTCAGCGGCCAGTGGCTCGTCCCGCCGTGGGACTACAAGCCCGCCTTCGACAACACGCCGCTGAGCCTGTGGGGGATGGCGGCGATCTTCCGGCTGTTCGGCGTCTCGGAGTTCACCGCGCGCCTGCTGCCGGCTCTCGCCGGGGTTGGCTGCGTGCTCCTCACCTATCACGCCGGCCGGCGCTTCTTCGGCGACTGGGTTGGTTTTTTCGCCGGCGCCGCGCTGTTGACCACGCCGTATTTCCTCAAGTACTCGCGGCACGCGATGCTCGATACCGTCCAGACGCTGCTGGTCGGCGGCGCGGTCGTCCTGCTGGTCGCGGGGCTAGAGCGCGACCGCCCCACGGCCTGGGATCTGGCGGCGGGGGCCCTCGCCGGCCTCGCGGTGCTCAACAAGAGTCTTCTCGGGCTCCTGCCGTTCGCGATCTACCTCCTGCACGTGATCATCACGCGGCCGCCGTGGCGGCGCGCCCTGCGCCCGGGCGCCTGGCTCGCCCTGCTCGTGGGACTGGCGCTGCCAGGAGCCTGGTTCGCCGCAGTCACGGTCCGCCACGGCAACGCGTTCCTGCAGCAGCACTTCGGCTACATCCTGTGGCACCGCGCGCTGCACGGTGATCCGGGCGAGACCGTCACCTGGGCCTCGTACCTCGACTACCTGGGGGGGTTGTTCTCGAACTTCCTCCCCTGGATCTTCCTGGCGCTCTACGGTGGCTGGAAGGTGCTGCGCGAGGATGGGAGGCGGGAGCGGCGCTGGCTGCCGGTGGTGTGGGCCGCGGGGACGCTCGCGCTGCTGACCCTCGCCGCGGCCAAGAAGTCATGGTACGTGCTGCCGGCCTACCCCGCGCTGGCGGTGCTGGCCGGCGTCGGGATCGATGCGCTGCTGGCGCGGCGGCCCTGGCTGCGCGAGCGCTACACCGCGGGGCTCGTGGGGCTGCTGCTGCTCGCCCACCTGATCGCGATCGCCACGCCGGTGACCTTGGGAGAGGACCGCAACCGGGATCTCAAGGCCATCGCACCGGCGGCGCGGGCGGCCGTGCCTCCCGGCGCCCACATCATCAACTTCAACCTGCTACCGCCCTGGAAATACGTCTCGCCCCTCTACTTCTACGCCGATCGCCCGCTGGCCTCCCCCGAAACCGATCTCGCGGTGATGGCGCGGATCGTCGTCAACCGCGAGGGGGAGGCGATCCTGACCGATCCCCCCACGTACCAACGCCTCTCCGCGTCGCTTGGCCGCTCCCCGCGCATCCTCGCCGCGTCGGGCGGGCTGATCCTGTTCGCGCCATAGCGTCGGCAGCTCATCCGCCTTAGAGCGGGAGCTTGGCGACGAGTTCCCGGACCGCATCGACGGACCTGGTGAAGTCGATCTGCTCCTCGGGGGTCAGCTTGATCGAGAACACCTCCTCGATGCCGCGCGCACCGAGCTTCACGGGCACGCCGACGTAGAGCCCCTGGACGCCGTACTCCCCCTGGAGGTAGGCGGCGCACGGCAGGATCTTGTGCCGATCGTGGAAGATGGCGTCGATCATCTCGACCACCGAGGCGGAAGGGGCGTAGTAGGCGCTCCCCTCCTTCAGGTACTGGACGATCTCGGCGCCGCCGTTGCGAGTGCGATCGACGAGCGCATCGATCCGCTCCTTGGGCAGCAGTTCGGTGATGGGCACGCCCGCGATCGTCGAGTAACGCGGCAGCGGCACCATCGTGTCGCCGTGACCACCGAGCACGAAGGCGTGGACGTTGTCCACCGCGACGCGCATCTCCTTGGCGATGAAGGTGCGGAAGCGGGCCGCGTCGAGGACCCCCGCCATCCCGAGCACGCGATGCGGAGGGAACCCGGAGACCTTGAGCGCCGTGTGGGCCATTGCGTCGAGGGGGTTCGACACGATGACCAGAATGGCCTCGGGCGAGTGGCGGGCGACCTGCTCGGTGACCGACTTCACGATCTGGAAGTTCTTGAGGAGCAGGTCGTCGCGGCTCATCCCGGGCTTGCGAGCCAGACCGGCCGTGATCACGACGACGTCGGAGCCCTTGGTGTCGGCGTAGTCGTTGGTGCCGAGCGCGGCGCAGTCATACCCCTCGACCGGTCCCGCCTCCAGGAGGTCGAGCCCCTTCCCCTGCGGGATCCCCTCCAGGATGTCGATCAGCACGACGTCCGCCAGCTGTCGGTCGAGCAGCCTTTGGGCGGTGGTGGCGCCCACGTGCCCGGCGCCGACGACGGTGACTTTCTTTCTCATGTCCACAACCTCCGCGACCCGCCGCGACGCGCGCGGGGGATCGACCTGGTTCGCAACGGCTCGACGCCGGCCGCACCCAGGTTCATGAAGTGCAAGGCGATACGCGACCGTAATCTACCAGAATCAGGCGGAGACAATACTGGGCTCACCCACCCGGATGGGAGGCCGGGAGAGAGCCCGCAGCCGCCGCCCCCGGTTCGGCGCCGACCAGGCGATCGAGCGCGCCGTCGGCGCGCAGCCGGTCGAAGTCATGGACCCGGCCGATCCACTCGACCGTCGCAGGGTCCCGTGCAACGGATGCGACCAGCAGCTCCTGCGCCCGCTCCGCGTTGCCGGCCAGAGCTTCGATGCGCGCGAGACAGAAATCGAACCAGGCTGCGTCGGGAAAATCGCGGCGGGCGCGCTCGGCCTCCTGCCGCGCCTCCTGCATATTGCCGGCGCGGATGAGTGCTACCACCAGCGGCGATCGCGCCTCCGCGCTGAGAGGGGACGAGGCGGCGAGCGCACCGAACTCGACCGCCGCCTCCGCAAAGCGCTCCTGGGCAAACAAGGACTCGGCCAGCTCGAGGCGGGCCGGCAGGAGGCCGGGCACGAGGCGGAGGGCCTCGCGCGCCGCGGTCTCCGCCTCGCCGGGCCGCTGCAGCGTCCGGAGGATCCGGCTCTCGGCGAGGCGCGCCTGCGGGAACTCCGGAGCCAGAGCCAGCGCAGCCCTGACCTCTCGCAGCGCCTCCTCGAGATCGTCCGGCTGCTGCGAGCTCTCCAGGAGCGCCACCGCCAGGTTGAAGCGGCCGTCCGCGTACTGGTCGTTCAGCTTCACCAGCTGCCGCAGCGGCGCGACGGCGCCCGCGGGGTCCCCGTGCCGCAGGCGGTGCTGTCCGAGCCCGTCGTAGGCAAGCGCGAGACCCGGATACCGCTCGCTCCACGCCTGAAAGAGCGACTCCGGGTCGCGCCAGATCGCCGCCTCACGGTGGGCGGCGAAACCCATCAGGAGCAGGACGCCGAGCGCGGCCGGCAGCGCCACGACTGCAGCTCGCCGGCCCTCGAGACGACGGCGCGACGCCAGCGTGATCCGCCTCGCGACCTCGCCAATGGCCAGGCTCACGCCGATCAGCGGGAGGTAGAGAAAGTTCTGCGCGTAGAGTGAGCTGATCAGCACGAGGAGATTCGAGGCAGGCAGGAAGCTCGCCAGCGTGAACGCCAGGAACAGACCGAGACAATCTCTCCTGATCCAGAGGGTGACGCAGGCCACGCCGCAGGCCACCAGGAACGCGGCGGCGAGGATGGCGCCGCCGTCCGGTCCCGTGGGGGCCGTCGCTCCCGCGACGTAGCGATGCGGATCGCCCAGGCGCATCGGCAGCAGGAGATAGCCGAGGTAGCGGCCGCTCAGCTCGATCGCAGCCCAGAGCCGCGCCGGCTGCGGCAGCCAGTAGAGCGGGTTGACCACCGGATCGACGCCGTGGCGGCCCGGCGTGAGCGGCACGCCCGCCGCGACTCGCATCAGGACCGCGACCACGAGGGCCGCGAGGACGGCGACGAACGAGCCGATGACGGCCCGCCTGGGGTGTGGCGGGTCGTCCCGGTGGGGCCGCAGGGCGAGCAGGGGCACCACCAGGAACGCCACCGCCGACTCCTTCGCCAGCAGCGCCAGCAGGAACCAGCCGCCCACCGCGGCCGCCTGGATCGCCGGGCGCGACGCGCGGCGACCGGTTGTCCCCGGCCCCGCGAAGGCCCGCCAGGCCAGCAGGACGAACGTCGCCGCCAGCAGATCGACGCGCGCCACGATCGAGGCGACAGGCCAGGCCGCAACCGGATGCACCGCGAAGAGCGCAGCGGCCAGGGCGGCCGCGCCGAGGGGCTGCCCCAGGCGGCGGCACAGCGACAGCACGAGCGAGGTGTTGAATGCGTGCAGCAGCAGGTTCACCAGATGGAACCCCACCGGATCCCAGCCGCTCAGGCGGCCATTCAGCGCGAGGCTTGCGGAGACCATTGGCCGGTAGTAGAGCGAGAAGAACGGGCCGCCGTACCAGAAATGATGCGCAAACGCCCGCACGGGGCTCCACGGCTCCCGGATGAAGGTGTTCTGAGCGATCAGGTGGTCGTCGTCGAAGACGAAGCCAAACCAGAGCGTGTGCAGGAAAGGCGCGGCGGCCAGGAGCATCAGGGCCGCGGCGAGGGGCCAGCTCCGAGAGCTGCGGTGGTTCGGTGTCACGAGGGCCCCTGGAGATGGGTTGCAGCGGACGCGTCGACGGCGATCAGTCTGCTGCAACCAGCCATGGGCCGCAACCCCTCGAGCCCAGGGATGCCCGTCTCGGGCGGAGTGATCGCCGGGCCCGCGACCAAGGCGGCCGAGCACCGGTGCTCAGGGCGCCATGGCGTCCCACGGCATTCCGGTAGAATCAGCACAGGGACGCACGCGACTCCCGCCTCGGAAGCAGGCGGAGGCGGCAGGCAACGAGCTGATGGCGGACTCACTTCACCCCGACGCGCAAGCACCCGTCCGCTCCTCGCGCTGGTCGCTCATCGAGGTCGGCGCGCTCGTCGTGGCCGTCGTGTTCGCGCACCTCGTCTACCGCCAGGGCCTCTCTCTCCCGATCGTCTACGACGCCGCGGACTACTGGCGAATCGCCGAGGAGATCTGGAGCCAGGGGCTCTTCAAGCCCTTCAGCTTCGCCGACCTCCGCACCTATGCTTATCCGTCTCTCCTCGGAGGGATGCTCTGGCTCGCACGACTGCTCGACGTAGAGAGCCGCTGGTTCGTCTTCGAGCTCCAGCTTCTCCTGCACCTTCTCGGTGCGGCCGCGGTGCGCCGCGCACTCGCCATCACGAAAGCCTCGCCGACGAACCGTCGCGTCGTGTACTGCGCGCTGCTGCTCAATCCAGTCGTGCTCATCTACCCCGCCTACGCGATCACCGAGAGCGTCTCGCTGTCCCTGACCATGCTGCTGTTCGCCTGCAGCGTCCGCTCGATCTTCGGGGACAGCCCCTTGCCGGCGCTCGGCGCCGGCAGCTTCCTCTGCGGTCTGGTCGTGATGATCCGGCCGTCGAATCTCTTCCTGTCTGTCCCCTGGACCCTGGTCGTCCTGGTGACCCTCTTGCGCCGCACGGGTTCCTGGCGCCGTGCCGGCGCCTGGGCCGTCGCTCTCAGTCTTGCCGCGGCCATCCCGCTGCTGCCGCAGGTACGCAACAACGTCGTCTTCTTCGACACGCTCAGTCCTCTCCCGGCGGGCGACCTCCGCAAGCTCCAGCACGCGTACGGGGTCCAGATGCTCAAGTACGCGACCGCCTGCATTCCCGGGCAGGCGCCCGAGGTTCCGTACCTTAACCCCCTCGTGGACCCGGATGCTGCGACCGAGCCGTCGCTCGGCTGGTACGCGGTCCATCCGCTGGCCGGGCTGGCGACCGCCGCACTCCACATCTTCAACGTGCTCGACCAGGATCTTCCCCTGCCCTACAACACCACCCTCACCCCCTAGTATTACCCCGCGGCCAGCATCGCAAACCTCGCGGTGGTCGCGGTGGGGTCGCTAGGCCTCGGAGTTGCGGTCCGCCGGCTGCGGCGGCGACCCGGACGGCGGCGAATGCTGCTCTGGGTCGTCGTGACGGCGCTGGTGTGCCACCTGGGACTGCACAGCACCGTTGCCGTCGAGACACGTTTCGGCGCGCCGGCGCTGATGATCCTCTACCCCTTCGCCGCGCTGACGAGCGGGTATGCGCTGCGGATCCGCCGGCGCCGCTCCTCGATCGCCCTGCTCGCGACGGTGATCGCTCTGGTCGCGGCGGGCACCGCGTTGTCGGGTTGGGTCCGCGATCAGGCACCGGCCATTCGAGCGGCGGAGCTCGTGCGGTCGGGCGGCTAGTCCGCGCATCGCGCTCGCCGACCCCACCGCATTGGCGCCCGCCTCAGGATCCTCCGACACCGGCCGGAGGGGGAAGGTCGGGCCGGCGGTAGATGACGACCTCACGCTGCCGCACCTCCTCGATGTATCCGTGGTCGGCAAGAAACTGCCGGACCACGTCCTCGCCGGGCATGTCCGCCCACTCGGGAAACACCACCACCATCGCGGGGAGCGCGGCCGTCAGATCGGCCCGCAGCTGGGACAGCGCGACATCCTGGTCCGGCGCGAAGGGCAGGAGCGTGCTCGACACGTAGCGGGTAGGGACGCGGCGCTGTGCCACCAGGTAGATCTCCGGCTCGAACCCCCACTGGAAGATGTACTCTCCGCCGCCGGTGCGCTGCCGCACGTACTGACCGGCCTCCCGCGCCAGCACGAAGATCGGGCCATACTTCTCGATCGAAACCTCCTCCGGCGACAAGCGCGCGTAGAACCGCCACTCGCGCCATCCGAAGTTGACCAGTGCCAGCCCTACCAGTATCACCAGCCCCACCCCGACGGCGCGGCGGCGTGGTTCACGGAAGGCGCCGGCCAGGACGCCGGCGGTGGCGACGCAGAAGAAGGGGATGAGCAGGATGAAATAGTGCGCGAAGTTCTTCCCGGGTAGCAGCACGGCCACGATCGCGGCCGCCGGCAGGCCGCCGGCCAGCCACCCCTCGGGATCGCGCCGGCGCAGAGGGTGGATCGCGATCGCCGGCAGCGCCAGGAGGGCGATTGGAGCCACCTCCGCTCCGACGTATCCCAGAACGAACGAGAGGGTGGGCCCGGCCACCAGCGTGCTGGCAGCGTAGCGGAAGCCGTGCAGGACGGTCCAATAAAGGAAGTCGCCGAAAGCGCCGTGGGCCGCGAGATACAGGCTCATCCCGCCCACGACCGCCAGCGCCGGCACCGCAAAACTCAGCCCCTCGCGCCGCAGCATCCCGCGGCGGCGAGCCTGCCACATCACGACGCCGGCGCAGAGCGCCGCGAAGGGGGCCGCGACCGACTTGATCAGCAGCGCGACTCCCAACAAGGCGCCGCTGCACGCCAGCGGGCCCCGCGCCCCCGTGCGCAGCCACTGCAGCAGGAACACCGCGGCCCAGACGAGGGGGAGGACTAGGAGTACCTCGGCATTCGCTCCCGACGCGCGCGTCATCGGGGCGCTCGACAGGATCGCGTAGAGGAACCCCGCCACCAGGGCGGCGCCGCGGCCCGAGAACCCACGCGCCAGGCGATACACCCCCCACAGGGTCAGCAGGTTGTAGAACATCACGAAGGTCCGGACGGCCTCGGTACTCCGACCCAGGACGCCAATCGCCAGCGCGTAGAGGTAGTAGAGGACGGGTCCCTTGGAATCGATGCCGTCGCGGTAGGGCACTCCGCCGTCCAGCAGGCGAAGCGCGATCGCCGAGTAGAACCCCTCATCCCGCTCGAACGGCTCGCGCAGGAAGGTCGAGCGGAGCGCCAGTGAGAGCGCACAGGCCAACAACAGCGCACCGCCGATCCACCAGCGGGCCTCCCCGCGGCGAGCGGAGGCTGGCGACTCGTCGGTCATCGCTGCGGGGCGCGGGGGCGCATTCTCTTCCTCAGCCTCGGGTGGCAGGTCTCATCTTACTAGAAGCAGTTTCGCGGGTATCCCCACGAACGCACGGCCCGCCAGGCCGGCTCCCTCGCGCGCGGGGTGGGGCACTGCTACCGGAGATGGAAGTCGATCTGGACACGGTAGAGGAGCTTCACCGCCCGTCCGTTCAGGAGGGTCGGCCGGAACCTCCACTGGCGGACAGCCGCGATGGCCTCGCGGTCGAAGGCCGGGTCGCCGCGGACGACCTGGACGTCCTCGACGCTGCCGTCGGTGGCGATCAGGAGCGCCACCTCCACGCTCCCCTCCCGCCGGGCGCGTCGGGCCATCTCCGGGTAGCGCGGTTCGACGCGATGGATCGGCACCGGCAGGGTCATGCTCGGCGTCCAGAGGACCTCCTGATCCTGCCCGTCGGCGCTCGCCCCGTCGAGCAAGCCGCCTGGCACCCCGCCGGGCACTCCACC
>Ga0137429_1000098_pt1 | contig 47674 bp, 44 predicted proteins | sample EasRivERMZT736_2_FD_102304 | JGI IMG/M metagenome (GOLD analysis project Ga0137429, IMG submission 102304) | Soil microbial communities from meander-bound floodplain in the East River, Colorado, USA - East River MetaG ERMZT736_2 | ecosystem: Environmental > Terrestrial > Soil > Floodplain ...
CACTCTGGAGCATCTGAAGGTTCGCGCGGCAGGTAGTGCGGCTGTAATCCGCGCCGTGGTTCCTGGAACGCGTATCACACCCGGCGGCAAGTATCAGGAAGCTCGAACTGAGGGCAAATGTAAATGTAAGTGTAGAGCGCATGACGTGTGGTGCCGCTTCACTTCCAGTTAGCTGCATTCCTTTTCTTGTTAGGCGGCATTTGAGTCTCGGTCATGTCGTCTCCACTTGAACCAGCCGAACTGAAACAATGCAACGACGAGATACGCGGCAGCCAAACCCGCACAAATCCAACTGCCGAGATCAAACCACTTCGCGCTCCAATGCCGAGGAGGGCCGTGGAAATACACCACGTGTGGCGGAGGCGTCTCCGTGCCGGCCCACGAGGCGACGCGGAAGACGCAGAAAAGCACCGCTACGATGATGCAGCACAGCAATGCGAGTCGGCCGGGTTTCCTTTTGGTTTCGATGCCATTTGTGGCCATGCGTGCGATGCCGCCTAACGTAAGCTCAGCCACGCCGGGCCAAGAGACGTGAACCGCGCAGCGGAACTACAAATGCACCCCGGCGTTGGCTGCGATTTGTTAGCCATTGGATTGCTTTCTCAGCCTTTGTTGCATCTCGACAAGGCCATGGTCATCGTATCCGAACGGCGCACGGAAAGGTAGAGAGAAGTAAACACGGCTGCCGAACGCGGTCGCGGTGCTGAATGAGAGGGCGTACGTCGGCCAGCGCATGCTCACACACCGCCGAATACGCTGGACCTGGGACCACGGAACACGAACTTCGTTGCTGCCCTTGGAGAGATATAGAAAGTCGTCGTCGAACTGCACCGCCACCCGGTATGGAACGAAGAAGATGTAGTTCGACAGGAGCGCGAGGCCGAGGACTCCCATTGGCAACGCTACCCAGTGGCCGTTCCGGGCAAAGAGAACCGCCCCAACGATGAATGGCAGTCCGAGGACGCCAGGCGCAATTGAGCCCCAGAACGCGCTTGGCTGGTTTGATGCGCTCTGCTTCATGGCTAACGCTGCGGATCAGTGCCCCCGCGCCAATGATATCCAGAATGCGACAGAGACGCGAATCGCGGAGTGAAGCTGATCATACCGGTCAAAAGGCCGCCGAGGATCATGCGTTAGGGCTGCAGCGATTTCGTTAGGCGATCTTGTGATCACACTCGCTTGTCTGAAAACGGCGTGCCAACCTTCTTAAACGCGTCGATCATTGTCTGGAATGTCTCCTTGATCTTTTCTTTAGACGGTCGGTCCACAACTAACGGTGGCTTCCAACGATACTTTCCTCCGGTGAACCAGATCTCCAATCCGTACCTTCCCTTCGCCACAACTGGAACGAGGAAACCGCAAACAAAAACTGAAATCGGCCAACCTGAGATGTGGTGAGTGCCTGGTTCGTTTCGCAATACCGGCTCCATCATCCAGAAGGTCGTGACAAGCCCGATGGGAATCATCAAGCCGCCAAGCAGCCAAAGCGCGTAGGGACGAAGGCGACTTATGCTAACGTGCCGAATGTGGTCGAGCGGCACCCGCTGAAAGTAATACGGGTCGGTTTTCGCAATGACCTTAATCCTCGGGATGTAGATGGCTCGGTTGCTTACTGCAAAGAAGAACGGACGAGCCTTTTTGGAAAGGTGCAATTCGATCCTAGTTTGCACCTCCTCTCCTGGTTCCGGAACAACTTCGTATGCCATACGGTTTAGTTTCAGCGAATGCGTCGCGACCGCCTAACGACTAGAGGCTCAGCACACGCCGGGCCAAGGGGACGCGTGAATTGCAACCAGAGCGCGATGGCCGAGTTCGCCGCAGCTCATGGAAAGGCATCATTTTTGCCCTTTGGTTCAAATAAAAAGTGAACTGATATCGGCATACGCGTCTGCGGCACGCTTGAGCGCCGGACTAATCCCATCTGGGATGAACCAGACCAATACCCGACAGCCTTCCAACTGGACTGCCTCGACCAACGGGACATAATCCTCATCTCCAGCAATCAATACCGCTATGTTGAAGTTGCGCCGCGAGGCATGCAGAAGCATGTCCGTGGCTAACGATATGTCGACTCGTTTCGAGCCCTTGCCTTTTGTCTTTTTGAATACGCGCGGAGCCTCAATGCCAAACTCCTTCAGTTTATCAATCGTACTCTCCATCACAGACTCATCGCCGACGAGTGAGGTGTAATAGTATTTCCGGCGAACAAACCACACTCCGGTCAAGTCGACAAGCTTTTCGGACCACACGAATACGCCTGCACGGTAGAAAACGTTGGGGCCTGGAGAAGCGCCATCCAGAAGCGATGAATAACGAATAGCCAGATTCTCGCCATCGACGAAAACCATCAGGCGAGTGGACTCACTTGCGCAATGCGGGAAGCAAGTATCCCATATTTCACTGTCGATTTTGGGTACTTTGGGCACGGTCTGTTGTCGCAACTAACGATCAGAGTCTCAGCCACGCCGGGCCAAGGGACTGAACCGCGCAGCGGAACTACCACCGCTCCCCGGCGTTGGCAGCGATTTGTTAGGCCGCACAAATTCAAGTATCCTGCTCATCTGCAAAACGTGTGCGCAGCAAACGCCGCGACACAATGAAACCCAACCACGAGGGCAAAAGTCCGACAACAAAAAAGGTGCCTCCAAGCGTGGCAATATCGATGACTGAGTTGCCAAGCACGATAAGAAGCACCACGGCTGAAGCACCGGTCAAAAACATGGGAACTGCTGCTGAAAGACGCCGGGGAGCTAGGAAGTATCTCTCCCAGAGAGCGCATGCGAAACCGCAAGCGGCTGGCCAAGCGATCAAAACGAAGAGTTCCCATGCACCTAATGGCATAAGCGGCCTAACATTTAGGTGAGCCGAAGAAGTCCGGTGCGATTGAATGGGGGTGAACTTCTTTGGCCATATTGATCCTGCGCAAAAGCAGACCAAGTGGGTAGTCGGTGCGTCAAGCCTGTTTTCCCTTCACCACCGGCCCCCGGCCCCGGCTGAAGCTCCCCCGCGCTCCGCCCTTTTCCAGCCGTTGGAGCACGCGCTGAAGCAATCACGAATCGCCAGCATTTTAAGCATAGCCCACTCCGCCGCGACGGCGCGCGCGCGCCAGGGGTAAAGGCTCTCATGATACCGTTTCAGTGGAAGCCGAAGGAGCGCGAAGCAGCTTCACCACGTCTTGGAACGACTTTGGGGAGACCGCAGGATTGACTTCAAGCCATAAGCTTCAGGCTCAAGGCATGACAAAGAATATCTTGAATAGATTCTCTTCCGCTCACCTTAGCCGATTCAGTTGGGAACAGGAGATAACAGAGGAAACAGAGGACTGATGCGAGAATTCGGAGGATCAGGCCGAACCTTGAACCTTGCGTGGTCACCATTCAGTGACCGCATGGCGTCCCCAGAAACGGGCGCTTTGCTTCGCTCCTCAGCCTCTGTTTGCTCCGTTTCCTCCTGTTCACTTGCATGGATACGGCTTAGACGCGCGGTGGTAATCAGGGAACGGATTGAGAAGCTGGAAAAGGAACTCACCGGCATGTTGGGAATACCTGAACCGATGACCGCAAGTCGTGTCCTGCGTCGCCATCGTCGTCTGTCAAAAACAGGCCGAGCAAGAATCTCCGCCGCCGCCAAAGCGCGTTGGCAATTTCCGGAATGTGAGGTCGAACGTCGTAGCGGCGTCTCGGCAGAGACTGTCTCAAAAGTACTGTTGCCGTTCGCCCTCACCCTGATGCTCCCCCGAGCACAAGCTCCAGAGGGGCGTCATGTTTATAGCATCGAACAAAACAATTTGAGCCCCAGCGGGGCGTCATGTTAACGCGAGAACGGTCATGCAAAAGCAATCCGGAGCGTCAGATTCAATGCCAGGCCGCTCCTACGGAGCTCAACGGTGTTTTTCGTGTGATTGCTATAAACATGCAGCCCCTCTGGGGCATTAACATCACACCCCAGCCAAAAGACGGCGCTCTGCCGAGTCGCCGCTACGGTGATGCCGAAGGGATAAGCCTCCTTGCGGGACGCTCAGGCGGCCTGCACTTGAGGCGCGGATGAAGTGCTGTTGATCGACAAAATCACCGGCTTTTCCCTGTGAGGGGCGCGCTCGGTGTGGCTGGCGCTTCTCCACGCGCGCAGTTTCTCAGGTATGCGCGCGTATTTGTTGTGCATGATGGCGTCGAGATAGTTCACTTCTTTCATCCCATCACGAATCAGCCGTCCAATGGCTGCCGTGCTCGTCACGCCTTCAGCATCTTTGCTTTCTTCGGCATCCTGGGCGGCGGCGGCGGCCTTGCGGTCATCTTCGAGATTCTTCACGAAATCCGCCGCCAGTTCGTGCGCGATGAATTTGGCGGCGACACCCGGCTTTTTCAGTTCGATCAGAAAGCTGTCCACGGCGGTGAGGAGCGCAGTCTGGCTTGGGCTGTCAGGGAGGCGGAAGCTGGCAGCGATACCGGGTTCGTCCTGTTCGATGGCGCGGGCAGTGCGGCCAATGTTCTGCAGGTCCAGCTTCAACCCGTCGAGCAATACTTCCTTGGCGGTAGCGTTCCCGCCTTGTTGAAGGGCTTTTGCGGCATCGATCTCCTGGATGATACTGCTGATGGCGCTGAAATGACCCGTGGCTTTGCTATCGGCAGCGAAGTCACTGGCGTTGTTCTGGCCGAAGGTTTGGACGCGGCCAAACATCTGGTAGCGTCGGTTTTCGCGATCGTTCATGGTCTTTGGTCCTGGTTAATGTTTTGCCTTTCTCTCTCCGTCTGCTCCGTCTGAGCCGTGCAGCATGACATGGGCCGATTGACGGCAAGGGATACAGTCGAGGCGAGTCTCGCATCCTACGTTTCATCGTAACTTGCTGGGCATGAGGATCAGACGTGCCGGTCCCTTGTCGGCATGAAGACCCACCCACGGTTAAAGGAGACGGTCGAAGGAAAGAATTGCCAGGGCCGATGGCTCATCTCCACGTCTCCAAGGCGCGATTTGCACCAGCTTTGATTCGATTAACATCACCCGCCAGGAACCTTCCAGCGGTCGGAAATCAATGCGCGGACGGCGCGATGAAAGAGGCACCGGCGGCAAAGCGATTTACAGTCGGGCGCAGTCCACTGCCCATCTCCGGGATGACAGTGACGGCTGCCAAACCTCGGGTTTCAAGCATCAGGTGAAGCCTGCCAGCCCGTCGGACTACACAACAATTACCCACAGAGTGACATGATCCCACCTGTGCAAATCTGCCGTCAGCCATGCGATGGCTTCCGAGCTCCATGAAGCCGCTGCGTGTGTTCACGAATCAGTGGCCAGAGACGATGCTGCCACTGCCACCATCGATTGTCTTCTGGCTCTTCCTAATCTTAATCTTAATCTTAATCCTGGCCAAACGGATTTGAAATTCGGCGCCCTTCCATTAAACGCAGAGGGCGCAGAGGATGCGATGGAGTCTCAACGCAGAGGACGCGGAGGATCTCGCAGAGGTCGCAGAGAAAATGATTACCCTTGCGTCCTCTGCGAGTACCTCTGCGCCCTCTGCGTTTAAGGCGACCGCTGCGACCTCGGTCCTCCGCGTTCTCTGCGTTTAAAACTTCACTGGGCGGAGACAAGGACGGGTGTGATTAAAAGTGGGCGAGATAGTACCTCTGAAACTGGGGACAGGAATGTCCCCCAACCTGCCGGCTGAAAGCCGGCGCTACGTGTAGCGCTGGCTTTCAGCCGGCAGGTTGGGCGACTTTCTAGTCGCCCGTTCACCCACTTTTAATCACGCCCGACAAGGACGAGATGTTTTCACGGGATTTTCGAAGTCAGAATCTAATCTTAATCTTTCTTCAGGCGGGATTGGGAGTAAGAGTAAGATTAAGAGTAAGAGTAAGAGTAAGAAAGCTGCTGACGCTACCTCACCGTTTCATAATTCTTGTGCCGCAGATCGCTGTAGGCGGACTGAAGCCATAGTTTGACCCACAGCATTACGGTCCGTCCGAACCCGCGCTTCTCGTAACGTCGCATCGAAGTCGTGGCCGAGCTTTGGTTGATACATTTGTATTTGCCAAAAGCTTTCAACTTCCGAATCAACTCGCTGTTTTCCCTTACTTGCAACGCCTCATCGAATCCACCGGTCGCTTCAAAATGTTCCTTCCAGCAGATGATAACGCCCGCGCTGCCTTGATACAGGGACCAGCGATGCAGGAAGTTTTTCACCCGATACAGCATCTGATAAGACAGACGGTCACGATCGGGGAGGGCCTTAAGCGTGCCCGCTGCGTGGTTTCGGGTGAACTGTGTGACGATGACGTTCAGCGCGTTCGGCTCCAGCATCGTGTCAGCATCCAGAAAGACGAGCAGTTGGCCGCGGGCGACGCGGGCACCGAGATTCCGAGCGATACCCAGGCTCTTTTCCGAAAGGATGATGAGGCGGTGGCAATGATTGCGCGCGACCAGGGCGGTGTCATCCGAACATCCATTAGCCACCACGATGATCTCAATCTTCGGATAATATTGCCGGTTCGCGGCATCCAGCGTTTGGCGCAAGTAGTCTTCTTCATTGTGCGCGGGAATGATGACGGAGATCGTCGGCTTCGGTTGGTGTTTCAAGGCTTCCCTGCTCCGCCGTCGCGGGAGGACGAGCCGCAGCGGCTCCTCCAGTTGCGCGAACGCGGGACCCGCCAGCCATTCAAGAACTCTCCCTTTTCTATCCATAGCACTTAATAAGTGCCCCATCTCAAATTCGTTTTCCACCGAAATCCTTAGCGCTGCGCCCCCCAAGTTACCCGCAGATCGGACCCGCAATCGCCCTAGAAAAAGGCTCTTCCGGCAGACACGAAACCAGCCGTGTTTGATTGGATGGGGAGTTCCCCCCATTGAAAGGGCTTTGCGGCCTTCAAATGATCAAAGGAGAAATGACAGTCTGAGCGGGTGGCTCTGCACTTTAGCGAAGTCGAGTTTTGAAACTAAAAGAGAGAGGGAATCTGATTATGTTAAAACCAAAAGCTTTTGAGACATCACTGGTGGCGGTGTTGCTGATGGCCGCGGTCGGCTGCGAACAATTGCCTGGCACCAAAAAACAGCAGGGAGCGGTGATTGGCGGCGCGGGTGGCGCGGCGGCAGGCGCGGTCATCGGTGGATCCGAGCACCGCGTCCTGGGTGCGCTCATCGGTGGCGCATTGGGCGCCACAGGCGGTTACCTGATCGGGGCACAAACCGAAAAAGTACAAAAAAACGATCGCGAGGGGGCCGTCGAAGCGAACCGTCGCGCGGAAAGCCAGCCTGCCACGGCTGAAGATGCTCGCAGTGCCACCACCGCGGATTTGAACAAAGACGGGTTCGTCACGCTGGACGAAGTGGTCGCTATGCACAAGGCAGCCCTCTCCGACGAGACCATGCTCGCGCGGCTTCGTGCCACCGATCAAATCTTCGAACTGACTCCCGAACAGGAACGCTATCTCCTGGATCGCGGCGTGAGCCGAAACGTGGTCAACCGGATGAAAGACATCAATCGCGACGCGCGGGATCGCTTGCTGGAAGGCCAGTCCGGAGTGATTAGCCGCGAGCCGGCGAAGCCATAGGGCCCATTCGCCAACACCTTCTTGCGGATTGAGGATGCGTTGAGCCGCCGACGGAAGGGACTTCCATCCGTCGGTGGTGCTTTGTTGTGACGCGGCACCGATGGCGTCCAGCCTGACACATACAGCAATGAACGCGTTTGTCACGGTGTCCTCGATTCCTTGTTTCCGAGCACGACCGGGAAGAGCTTGATCCTTCTGGGCAACAGTCGAACATCGATTTCAGCCAGACTCGCCCTGAATTTCCGGAACAGGTCAAATGCCGCACTTAGTTAGTGACTTCTGAGCGCGGATCGGAACAATAGCGCCATGCCAGCAACCAAGCGCAAAGCGGCGTCGCGGGATCGAATAGCGCCATGCCAACTGGCTGCGTAATTCTGCAAAGAAAAGATGGGAGCCTCAGGAATGCTGGCCATAATGGGCGCACGCAGCCTCCATAGAAAGGGACACGGGAATAATGCACAAGCAACCAAAACCTACCTCTGCACAAACCTGGCTCTTTGCCCGGAATTTTCTCAAACATCCCAATATGCTCGGCTGGTTCCTGCCCAGTTCACGCTTTCTGGTCGAACGCGTGTTGCGGCAGGTCGATTGGGTTCGAGCCAGGATCATTGTCGAGTACGGGCCTGGCGTCGGCACTTTCACCTGGGAAATATTGAGGCGAATGCGCCCCGACGCTATTTTGATCGCTTTGGAAACGAACGGCGCCTTCGTGAAATGTCTCCAGGATGCGCACTCCGATCATCGGCTCCACATCGTGCACGGGTCGGCTGAGGACGTGGAATCCGTTCTCGCCCAACTCGGCCATGGTTGCGCCGATTACGTGATTTCAGGGATTCCATTTAAGACCCTTCCGGAAGCAGTCAAGGAACCGATCGTCCGCGCGACTCACAGCGTGTTGCACGATAAGGGAGCGTTCCTCGTCTATAATTTCTCGCGTGCCGTCGAGCCGTATCTGCAGCGCGTCTTTGGAACGGTGCGGCAGGAGTTTGAACCGCTCAATATCATGCCGGCGCGGCTGTTTTATTGCATGCGATAGGAAGTCTGACTCACTCTTAGAAATCCGTGTCCGCCTCTTTCAAGTCGAGTTCCTTGATCCAACCAGCGCGATAGCGCACGTCGTGGCCTTCGGCCTGGAGCTTGAGTCCACCGGGCGTGTCCGTGATGCCTTTGCCGCCGTCGTTGCCGCCATCGATGCCGGAGTTCGGTCCGCCCCAGACCTGGTTGATCGGCACGTTGGTGTGCACCTTCTGGCCGTTGAAATACATCGTCAGCAGCGCCTTCTCCACACGCTTGCCGTCCTTGAACCGCGCCGCGCGGAACACGATGTCGTAAGCGTTCCATTTCCCGACGCCGTTGTAGGCGTGATACGGCGACTCGGTTTCGTTGATGACTGCGCCTATGCCGTGTTTGGTCTTGTCGCCATCCAGCACCTGAATCTCGTAGCGATTCTGCAGGTAAACGCCACTGTTGCCTCCGGGCTTCATGATCAAAAACTCGATGTGCAGGCGAAAATCGCGATACGTCTTCTTCGTGACAATGTCCGCTGCGCCATACTTGCCACCGGCCGCTGCCGGATCGTCCGTCATCACGCACGTGCCGCCATCCACCGGGTCCTCCACGATCTTCCATTTGACGGGCAGCGCCGATGCAAATCGCGGTCCTTCCCAATACGTCCATTTCTCGTCCAGGGTCTTGCGCGTGCCATCAAGGATGATCTCGGCGCCAGGCGCTGGTTTCGCTCCCACGCCAATGTTTTGATCCGCCGCCATGCCGCTCAACGGAATTGCAAGCAGCGCGGTGAGCCGAAGGGGGAAGAGAATCTGGTTAACATTTTTCATATCTTATATCGATTGCCAAAAGTAATTTCCGAAAAGGTGGGCGACGCCCTGCCGGGCGCCGCGGCAAACCGGCAGGTTTGCCCCACCTTTTCGGAAATTGCTTTTGGCAATCACTCTAGGGTTCCAAGTTTGGTGTCGGAATCGATTCGCATCATCGGCGGCGCTAATTGCCACTGGATTCAACGGCGCGGTTGTTTTGTTGGAAGCGAAAGGCCGCCCTGCCAGTCACGTCGCTGCTGATGAAAGACGGGCACCAGTACTTCTCGACGTGCTCGATCACGAGGTCGGTGCCGGCGAAGTGACTTACCCCCGGAGGACGTTCGGGATTATACATCGTGTCAGTCATGTCGCGCGTGAGGGCGACGTTCTTGCCCAGCTTGACCATTTGCCGAATGGCGAATGGACGGCCAAGCACACACATGTTCAGGTGAACGCCGCAAAGAATGACATTCTCAATCCCCCGCTCCGCCAGCAGATTCCACGTTTCCTGCCCATGGTCGGTGACGGCATCAGGGGCGGCGATTTCGATGGCGCTGATTTGGCGCGTCCATGGCGTGCGAATCGCGCATTTGACGGGCAGACAATCACAACCCATATCCGAATCGTCGATCGGCAACACGGCTTCGTGCTTCGGGTCCGTCCAACACCAGGCCGTCCCCCACCGTTCGGAAGTGGCCAGTGCGATCGGCGCTTTGCTGAAAGGCGCAACCTGCGCACGCCGGCGCTGCGGTGTGCCGTCGTAAAATCCCGTGCACGTGCTGGGAGCATGAATGACGAAGACACCACGAGCACGCGCGGCCTTCACCATCTCGTTCAATGGACCGGCCATCTCCGCGACGCGGCGTGCAGCAGACTTGCACCAATGATCGTCCCACATGTCGCAAATGATGAGCGCAGTCTTCTTCGGCTCCCAACGAACTTTCCTCTCCAAGATGACGAAAGCGTCCTTGCTGTCCGACTTCACACGCGAACGCAAATTGAGTTCGAGCTCGGTCTCCGGCGCCTGAACTCCAGACGTGCTGGCAGCGCCGAGCCGGTCTTCGTGCGCCTTCTTCCATTCGTCGCCGAGTTCCTGCGCCGTTTTGCCGGTGTAATCCTTCCAAAGCTGCTCGGTGTATTTGCCTTCCCGCGCCGCGGCATTCAGTTTGCGAACGATGTCTTTGTCGTAGATCGCGGTTACCCAGTTCAGGAAATTCCCGGTGATGCGATAGCTCGCGTCGTACTTGGCCCGGGCCAGATTTCGTTCGGTGATCTCGGCGCCTTTGACTTCCGGTTCGTAGAGGAACCACCGGATGTAATCGGGAATGCCTTCCACCAGCCAGCTCGGCGTGCGGGTGGCATCCGGATTTGTGCGGCGCGCCCGTCCGTAATTCTGCACCACGTGGACCAGTTCGTGCACCACCGAGCCGCGGGCCTCACGCTTCAGCTCGCGGCGAAACCAACCACTGTTCATGTTGACGCGACCGCCGCTTGCAGACGCAGGCGTCCCGCGCATGTCATTGCGGAAACGGAGCGTGATGTTGGTCGGCGCTTCGTATCCATCGCTGGGCAGCATCGCCACGAGTTTCGGATACCACTGCTGAACGACCGGTCTCAATTCGTTGTCCGCCCATTCCATCAAATCGGGCGCAACCGTCGCATCCATCGTGAACTGATACTTGCCGTCTGCCGCTTCAAACGTCGTGGTGACAGGCCTGTCATCTTCAGGAGTGGCGGCTGCGATTTCCGGCGCCTCCGCATCGATCACATCAATCTCGCTGTAGAAGGTGTTGCCAAACGCGTCGCGTTCCTCGGTGCGCGAGATGTCCAGGAGCCAATACCGAAACTTCCCCAGCGCGCCGCCCGTGTCCGAAATCGCCACACCGTGCTGCCCACCGCCGTCGCCCTGCTGGGGACGTGTATCGACCCTGGCCACAAGCTTCCATCCACACGCTTCCGGATCCGTTGCTCTCTTTGGCTCCGCATTGAAACCGCTGGCAGTTCCTTCCGCCGCATACAGCTTGTACACCTGCGGCGCCCGTGTGTTCGAATGCCACGAGTAGCTGTTGACCTGCTTCACCGAAATGGCGCTGCCCAGGTCGATCTGAATACGGCCGCCATCCGTGCCCGCTCGGAAGAAGAAGTTCTCGGAAGGCTGATCCTCATCCGACGGAACCCTGCCATCGTGCAACAGCGTTAACTCGCCGCCATTTCTATCCGGCTCGCCATCCACTAATTTGAAGTGCGCCTTGGCTGCCGAGTCGTTTCTGGCCGGAAGCGGTACGGATTTGAACTTAAAGCCCGAGCTGTCGGCGGTGCGTTCGGCCACAACCTTGACTTCACCGTGCGATGCCACTCCCACAAGGAACATCGAAGCTCCTACGATGAACAACGCAAGTAGTTTCATACTAAGGCTGTCTTGAGGTTAATCACACCCAATCACGTACGATCTTCTCTTCGGTTGGATCTTGGCTGTTCCAGACGAGCAAGCTCCCGATCGGATAATCAAGCCACAAGGATTCAGCCAGATCACGCACTTGCGTGGGCTTCCAAACAAACCCACGCTGAAATTCGGGGATGCTCCATACGTGGCTGACAGAACGATCGACGACCTCCTTAATTTTTATTGATTCGTAAGCCATATGCAAAAACTGCCCTATGATTTGCCCACTTTGGCCTTGATACGCGTCCACACCAGCGCCGGCAGACCAGCACGCCGGGTTTCTGCGTTCACATTGTGCGCAGCTCGTTTCAGCGCGCGCTCTGCTCTTGTGATAAACAGTGGCTTTGCCTTGCTCTTGATTCTCATTGCGCGGGTCTGGCGGCTCATAAATTCAGCAATGCCTTCAAAAAAGTAATATCGTGTGTGGCTGAAGAAGCGAGCAATTTTGCGGGGAGTCCGCGGTTGTCCCACACTGCCCAGCGGGCCGCTAAGGGCAAATAATCATTCACCAGGTGATCGAGGCTGCGCTGAAAGCGGCGGCGGATGTCCGAAGCGGGCACGTTGTGTCCGCCCAGGCGCACGCGTTGCTGTACGCGTGCGATCGCTTGCGCTGGAGTGGCAAGCCAGAGGTAGTGCAGTTCGATTTCATACCCCGCTTTGAGAGCCTGCGTGAACACTTGCAGATAGGTCCGACCGCTCAAGGTGCTTTCCAACGCGAATGTTTCACGATGGGAGATGCATTCCCGAACTTCCTGCAGCAGCACGCGCCCGGCTTTGAATGCGCCCGCGTCAGGGTCGAATGGCGAAAGGCCACGGGCGATTTCGTCCGCGTTGAGGAAGCGGAGGCACTTCACTTCCTTGGGTAAAAATTCCTTCGCGAAAGTGGTTTTGCCCGCGCCGTTGCAGCCACCAATGAGATAAATCGTTGCCACGTCAGGCGGCTGGATGCTTCCACGGCTTGCGGTAGGCGCGGGCGAGGTGCTTCGTGGCGTCGCGATCGTCCACCACCACGCGCTTCTTTGGGTCATAAACGATAGGACGGCCAAGGTCTGCGGCGACGTTCGCCAGGATGCAGCTCGCGGTAGAAATGTGGCCTTCCTCGATGTCAGCAATCGGACGGCTGCGTTTCGCGACGGCGGCGAGGAAGTCCAACATGTGGCGGCGCGTGGCGGGCGCAGCGTTCAGTTCGTTGTCCTTTTCGGTCACGTCCTCGGGATATTTCTCGCGCTCGAACAAGCACTCGAAGTGGATCGGCTTGGCGTTCTTGTCGTGGGGGATGAAGTCCGCGCGCATGGTGCTGGCCTTGAGCGTGCCTTTCTCGCCGTAAATGAAGAGCGCCCACGGATAATCGGGATCGGCCGGCGTGCCCCAGGTGCGATGCTGCCAGACAAGATTGTAATCGGGGTATTCAAAGGTCGCCGTCTGTGTGTCGGAGATGTTCGACTTGCCATCCTTCTGCACGTAAATGCCGCCGGCGGACGTGATCCGCGTGGGCCAGCCGAGGTTGAGCATCCACCGCGCGGTGTCGAGCATGTGCACGCACATGTCGCCGACGATGCCGTTGCCGTATTCGGTGAAGGTGCGCCACCAACGTTTGTGCGGCAGCCCGTCGTAGGGACGCAGCGGCGCGGGTCCGGTCCACATTTCGTAATCGAGATGGCCGGGCACAGGTTGCGTGGCCGGATTGCCGTTGGCGCGCATGTGGAAGTAACAGCACATGTCCACGTGACCGATCTTCCCGAGCAACCCCGTTTCGATGATCTGCTTTCTGGCGTCGATGAGATGCGGCGTGCTTTTGCGTTGCGTGCCGATCTGGACGACGCGCTTGTGTTTGCGCGCGGCATCGAGCATCGCTTCACCTTCGAGCACGTCACGGCTGATGGGTTTTTGGCAATACACGTCCGCGCCGGATTCAATGGCGGCAATGCAGTGCAGCGCATGCCAATGGTCCGGCGAGCCGATGAGCACGAGGTCGAGGTCCTTCTCCTTGAGCATCTCGCGGTAATCGTTGTAGGTGCGCGGCGGCTTTTTGGATTTTTGGCGTTGGCTGGCGATCTCGACGGCCTCAGCCAACATCCTCGTGTCGGGATCGCAGATGGAAATGATCTCGACCGGCGCGACTTGAACGAGCCGCCACAAGTCGCTCTTGCCGTACCACCCTGCCCCAATGAGCCCAACCCGCTTCGGTTTGCCATTCACGATGTCGAGCGCATCGGCGCCGAGGACGGGCAATGCCGCGAGCGCGGTGGCAGCGGAGGCGGTTTGGAGGAACTGACGCCGGTTGACATTGAAATGGGTCTGGGACGTGGGAGTAATGGCATCGGATTTCATGCGGCCAGTATGAACCGGACCCCGCGCGGGATGCAATCACCGCCTGCACTGTCTTTTGGACATCTTAATCCGAGCCAAAGGGATTTGAAATTCGGGAAGCCGACTCTGGACGAAGCACCAAGGTCCAAACCCCAAGCTCCAACTCCCAACTCCATGCCCACGAGTAACGGTTGCTCTGGCGCGCCCTGGCGCATCCAGCGCGGCGGGGGTTGGAGTTTGCAGTTTGGTGTTTCTCTGGAGCTTGGGGTTTGGAGCTTGGTGCTTTTCCCGCCTAACCTGCGAGATGCTTTGACGAGGACGGGTGAGGGACTAACGGCGCCGCGGCTTCATACGCGTATCTCAGACTACGTCGCTCGGTCTCTTTGACTCCCCCTCAGGCGAACAATTCCCGGACAATTTTACCAGCGACATTCGTCAGGCGCGTATCGAGACCCTGAAACTTGACCGTGAGGCGGGTATGTTCGATTCCGAGCAAGTGCAGAATCGTGGCATGCAGGTCATGCACGTGAACGATGTTTTCGACTGCGTTGTATCCCAGTTCGTCGGTCGATCCGTAAGTGAGTCCGCGCTTGGTGCCCCCGCCACAGAGGAACATGGAAAAGCCCTTCATGTGATGGTCGCGACCGGGGCCGCCCTTATCCTTTTGCGCCATCGGTGTGCGGCCAAACTCACCGCCCCAGAGGATGAGCGTATCGTCGAGCATGCCTCGCTGTTTGAGGTCCCCAATGAGGGCGGCGGTGGCACGGTCCACGTTAGCGGCATTTTGGCGAATGAATGGAACGAGGTCGTTGTGATGGTCCCAATCACGATGGTAAAGCTGGATAAAGCGCACGCCACGCTCAGCAAGGCGACGCGCCAGGAGACAGTTGGAAGCGAACGTGCCATCGCCGGGCTGGCAGCCGTAGCGATCGAAGATGTGTTTCGGCTCGTTGGCAACGTCCATCAGACCGGGCACGGAAGTCTGCATCCGAAACGCCATCTCATATTGCGCGATGCGCGTCGAAATATCGCCGTCATCCAGGACGCTCTGCTGGGAGCGATTGAGGGCTTGCACGGCCATGACGACGTCGTGTTGTTGGGCGGCGCTGACACCGGGCGGGCGATTCAGATAGAGCACCGGATCGCCCTTAGACCGCAGGTGCACACCCTGGAATTGTCCGGGCAGAAAGCCGCTGTGCCACATGCGTGTTGAAATGGGTTGCGGACTGCGGCCTTCGGTCGAAGTCAGCACGACGAAGCCGGGAAGATCCTCGCTCTCACTGCCGAGGCCATACAACACCCAGGAGCCCATCGAAGGCCGGCCCGAAATGGTCGTGCCCGTATTCATGAGCGTGTGCGCGGGATCGTGGTTGATGGCATCAGTGACCATCGAGCGGATGATGCAGAGGTCGTCGGCGACGGTGCTGATATGCGGAAACAGTTCGGTGATTTCCTGGCCCGACTGCCCGTGCCGGGAAAAGGCAAACTGCGGCGCGAAACAGGCCAGCTCCTGATTTTGCAGTTGGGCAACCTGCTGGCCTTTGGTGAACGATTCCGGCATCGGCTGGCCGTGCAGTTTGCCCAGCTGCGGTTTGTTATCGAACGTCTCCAGGTGCGACGGCCCGCCCGCCATGTAGAGGAAGATGACGCGTTTGGCACGTGGCGGATGATGAAGTGGATTCACCACACCGCCCCAGCGTGCCGGGGCTGAAACGGCGCTTCGCAGGAGACCGGGGTTCAACAAACTCGCCAGCGCCATCAAGCCGAGACTGGAGCGACCGAGAAAGGCGCGGCGATTGATAACGAGCATTGGTGGAATTCCGCTCATTCAATGTCGATGGGATGACTGGTCATCCAGATCGAAACTTGCCGGAACCGGCTCCGTAATCGTTCTCTAAATTGAAGAAAGAAATCCCGGTTCTCCTGTGTATCAGCGACATCCACGAAGATCCGCATCAACTCATCGCGATACACTTGCCCGGCGTGCTGCCACTGGCCTTCTATCCTTTGGGTTTCCGAAGAGACCGCGCCGAATTTTCGACGAAGTTCAATCAGCGCGTCGGCAATGAAGCCATCCGGCACCGGACTGCCATCGTTAAACCGAAGCGGCAGCAGAATCTCGAATCGCCGGCCGGAAATGCTCATAGGTCGCTTGCCCTTGAACCCTGAACGGGATACCCTCGCGGGCTAGATACGGCAATACGGCTTCATGCACCATCAAGTCACCGTTATCCCAGGTCTTGAAGGAGAATCGGCCAGCCAGCCAGCCCAAGGCGCGGCGTTCCTCGTCCTCAGAGTCGAATCGAAGTATGACCATGCCGCAACAGTAAATCTTTGCTGCCGAGATGCAAGTCACCACTCAAAGAGAAAAACGCGATTGACCCCATAATTGACCGCTGGTAGGCAACTGGGGAAAAGCCGCTGTCGCGGAAGCAATTTCAGTGGCACAAAAAAGGGCAATGTTTTTGGGGCAGCTAAAGGAGGCTCTACGAGTAAAGCCGCCCTCCTCAAATTGAAAGCGAGACTGGAGCCACAGCGAAGTTAAGCCAAAACCCCTTCGACCACTTTGCCCGATACATTGGTTAGCCGCGCGTCGAGACCCTGAAATTTGACCGTGAGCCGGGTATGTTCGATGCCCAGCAACCGGAGCATCGTGGCGTGCAAGTCGTGAACGTCGATTGGATTCTCCACGGCGGTATAACCCAGTTCATCCGTCGCGCCGTAAATGAGGCCGCTCTTGATGCCGCCGCCGCACAGCCAGATGCTGAAGCCGGCGTTGTGGTGATCGCGCCCATCACCGCCCTGGCTCATGGGTGTGCGGCCAAATTCGCCCGCCCATACGATGAGCGTGTCCTTGAGCAGGTCACGCTGTTTGAGATCCGTGATCAGCGCCATGCAAGCGCGATCCACTTCCTGGGCCTTCAATGTCACGCCCTCCTTCACCCCGCCGTGATGGTCCCAATCCTTGTGATACAGCTGGATGAAGCGCACGCCGCGCTCCGCCAGCCGGCGGGCCAGCAGGCAGTTCGAGGCAAATGAACCATCGCCAGGTGTGGCTCCGTAAAGATCCAGAATGTGCTGCGGCTCCTTGCTGGTATCGATCAACTCGGGCACGCTCGTCTGCATTTGGAAGGCCATCTCGTATTGCGTGATGCGCGCCCCGATCTCCGGGTCATCCACCAGGGAATCATAGCTGGCGTTAATGGCGCCGATCGCCTTCACCACGTCGTGCTGGCGCCCACGGGTGACGCCGGGGGGCGCACCCAGATAAAGGACCGGATCGCCCTTGCCGCGAAGGTGCACGCCTTGGAAACGGCTGGGCAGGAAACCCGACGCCCATTGCCGCGCGGCAATCGGTTGGTTCTGGCCGCCCTTACCCAGCGAGGTCAGCACCACGAAGCCAGGCAGATCGTGCGCCTCGCTGCCCAGACCGTAGGTCACCCATGCGCCCATGCTGGGTCGGCCGGCGATCTGCGTGCCTGTGTTCATGAACATGTGCGCGGGATCATGGTTGATCGCCTCCGTGGTCATGGAACGGATGATGCAAATATCGTCCACCACCGAACCGATGTGTTCGAACAGCTCGCAAATTTCGGCGCCGGACTTTCCAAACTTCCTGAACTTCAACTGCGGGCCGTAGCAGAGCAGCTTCTGTCCTTGCAACTGCGCGATTTGTTTGCCCTGGGTCACACTTTCGGGCATCGGCTCTTTGTGCATCTCCGCCAGCTTCGGCTTGTAATCGAACGTTTCCAGATGCGACGGCCCGCCCGCCATCGTTAGCCAAATGACCCGCCTGGCTTTGGGCGGAAAATGTGGCGGGTTCACGACGCCGTCCCATCGGTTCGTATTGACTGACGGCTTAACCGTGGCGGCGCGCAAGAGAGCCGGATGAATGAGCGATGCCAGCGCCAGCGCGCCCACCCCTTGAGACATGCGGCCAAGAAAGACCCGTCGCGTTTGCTGCTGAAGCGCGAACTGTCGAAGTTCGGAATGAAGATTCATGATTCAGGAACGGGTAATCGTTTCATGCAGATTCAGGATCACACGCGCGACGTTCGTCCACGCAGCCAACTCGGCGGTATCCGCCTCCTTCGGCGCAGGTGACAGTCCTACTTTCAGCAGCGCCTCGGCCGCTGCCGGGTCCCTCCGGTATTCTTCGATGTGCCGGTCCAGCAGCGCCCGGACCGTGCTCAGCTCGTCGGCGCGCGGAGCACGCGAGAGGGCCTGTCGCCACGCCCATTCGATGCGCGACTTCGCGTCGCCGCCGCCTTCCTTGAGAATGCGGGCTGCGAAAGCGCGCGCGGCTTCGACGTACGTCGGATCGTTGAGGAGGACGAGCGCCTGCTGCGGAATGTTTGAGCGGTTGCGCTCGGCCGTGCATTCCTCACGGCTCGGAGCGTCGAACGCCAGCATGCTCGGATGAAGGAATGTCCGCTGCCACCAGATGTAAAGACCGCGGCGATATTGGCTCTCGCCCTTGTCCGTCTCGTAGGTACGGACGGGGAAATTCAGGTTCTCCCAATAGCCCTCCGGTTGATATGGCTTGGCGCTGGGACCGCCGACTTTCGGGACGAGCAAGCCCGCAATGCTGAGCGCATTGTCCCGCACGAGTTCGGCATCGATGCGCCAACGGCTTTGGCGAGCCAGCTCGCGGTTGTAAGGATCCCTGGTCTGTAGCTTCCTGGACGCAGTTGAGACCTGTTTGTAGGTGTGGCTGTTCACCATGAGGCGGACCATGTGCTTGACGTCCCAGCCGCTGTCCATGAATTCACAGGCCAGCCAATCGAGCAATTCGGGATTTACCGGCGGCTCGCTCTGCATTCCGAAATCGTCCAGGATTTTCGACAGGCCCGCTCCGAAGAATTCCTTCCAGAGCCGGTTCACAAACACCCGCGCCGTGAGCGGATTCTCACGCGAGACGATCCATTCGGCGAGATCGAGGCGATTCAATCGCCGGCTTTCTGCTGCGTCCCGCTTCCTGACGTCGGCGGCGACAAGATAAGCCGGCAACGCAGGCTGCATGACCTCCCCGCTCTCAATCATCCAATTGCCGCGCGGCAAAATGCGCACAGTGCGTCGTTCCTCAGCCGCGGTGGAAACCAGGCATCGGGCAATAGTGGCTTCAAAGTCCACCCTGGCTTTCTTCGCCTCGGCAAGGCGGCGTCTCGAATCGATCAATTCCGGGGCGGCATCTCGCGAATACACGGCCAGTTTCTGCTTCTGTTCTTCAGTGCGCTTTTCCCCGGGCACCTGGAGAAGCTCCACGATCTCCGACCGTGGCAGAGCGGTCTTCGGCGCGCGAACGGCACCGGGATTTGTCGTCGCCGCCAGGCGGAAAGCTCCGAGCACTTGCTTGCCACCGCTGCTTTGCTGGATGACAAACGTGACACTGACCTTGCCATCCGTGGCGAACGGCTCTTTCGTTGCGAAATAGATGGCCTGCTCGACGCCCGTGACACCTTTGATTGCCCAACCATTGGCCGCTTCCTGTTTTCCGTCCAAAGTTGCCGCGGCGGGAAATCCGGTGGCCTCAAATGTCGCGGTTGCTTCCGATAAGGCGACCTTGTCCGCGCTGGCGTCCTCGACGCTGAACTCGGTTAGAACAAAATTCCCGTCGCCCGCGCGGCCGGGGCCATGTCCGGGAAGTTTCTCTCCGCTGAGTGCCTCAAGGCGAAAGCCAACGACGTCCTTCAAGCTTGCCTTGACCGTGATGCGATAAGTGTCCTTGCCCTCTTTCGGGTCCTTTTCCGTGCTGATGATCTGGTTTTTGTCGGCCGTGAGTTTCACGCCCGATTCCGAAACCATTTTCTGCGGCGCGAGCAATGTCCAGTTCGTCTCGTCGGCGATGGCTTCCAGCGCGGCCTGTTCCCATTTGGCGAACAACTCCGGGCGTGGCGCATCGTAATCCTGTTGCCGTCGCGGTATCTCGCCATCCAGTCGTGCGAGTTCAACGGCCTGGGTCGGAGTGGGCACGAGCATCCCCTCCTCACGCCGGGCGACGATCCCTTCCTTGATGTCGGCAAAGAATGCGCCCATCGAATAGAAATCGCGCATGGTAACCGGATCGAACTTGTGGTCGTGACACTGGCTGCACCCGATGGTCTGTCCAAGCCACACTGTGCCGACGGCGCGGACGCGGTCCGTGAGCATGCGCGCTTCGTAATCCTTGGGCTGGGCTCCGCCTTCTTCGGTGCTGAGCAACAGGCGATTGAACGCTGAGCCCACCTTCTGCTCCAGGCCGCTGTTGGGAAGCAGGTCGCCCGCGAGCTGTTCGCGCGTGAACTGATCGAAGCGTTTGTTTTCGTTGAAGGAGTTGATCACATAGTCGCGATACGGCCAAACGTTGCGCGGGTTGTCCGAATGGTAACCAACCGTGTCCGCGAAGCGCACGACATCGAGCCAGCCGATGCTCATGCGCTCGCCGTAATGCGGGGATGCCAGAAGCTTTTCCACCAGTTTCCCGTAAGCGTCGGATGATTTGTCTTTTTCGAAGATGGCTGCTTCATCCGGTTGCGGCGGCAGACCGATGAGGTCGAAGTGAAGCCGGCGGGCGAGCGTGCGTCGATCCGCTTCGGGCGAAGGCTTGAGGCCAATTTGCTTGAGGCGCTTTTGCACGAGGAAGTCGATGGCGTTTTGACCTTGGGGCACGGAGGCCTTGACCGGCGGCACATAGGCCCAGTGGTTCTGATACTCGGCCCCTTGAGCGATCCACCGGCGAAACAATTGCTTCTGCGCCGGTGTGAGAGTTTTGTGCGACTCGGGCGGTGGCATGAGATCGTCCTCGTCCGTTGTGAAAATGCGCTGGATCAGTTCGCTTTCATCCGGCTTTCCAGGGACAATGGCCTCCTTCTTGATCGCTTCGTCGCGCACATCGAGGCGAAGCTTGCCCTTGCGTTTGTTCTGGTCCGGTCCGTGACAAAAGAAACAGTTGTCGGAGAGAACCGGCCGAATATCGCGATTGTAGGAGATTTTCTCCGGCGCCGTCCCAGCGAACCCGGCGGAAATGAATGAAGGCAACAGGAGAGCCGCAGCCGCATTTCGATATCTCTGAATACAAGCCATACTTAAGAACATGGTTGCTTCCGATGCCACGCTCACACGCCTGAGCGCGGCCGGAATGCTCTCACGCATCGTAAGGCAATCCACGCCGCCGATCAAAGGCAGAATTCAGCGCTGTGCGAGTGACAAAGGTTCTATAGCGATTGCCAAAAATAATTTCCAACCAAACCAAGAGCCAAGGCTGCTGCGCCTCACAGAGGCGCGCTCCGGGAGCGCGGGTCTGCGACCCGCAGCATGTCCAATAGGTTGCCAATCGGAAATGAATTCTGGCAACCGTTCTAACTGGCGTCACTTGTGCAAATGCAATCTTCAGCCGCCGCTTTGCGAGCAGCTTGGATCCTCATCTGAATCCCCGGCGGGCAGCCCTCACGGCCACCACCTCAACCGGTAAAACGCCGCTGCAGCTGGCCCGCTCAGATCGTGGAAATCATCCGCGTGCTCGAACACCCCGCTCGCCGGCGCGACGTTCGTCCAGATCGTCACCCAAACCGGCAGATTCGTCGAACGCTCCAGATAGTAGGTCCACCCGGGACGGCCCGCAAAATGCAGCATGACCGAATCGCTCTTGACCATGGGGTAAGTCGTGAATCGCCCTGTCGGACTCGACGTGATGTGCACTGCGCCCGTCGCGCTGCCGCCGTGGCCGTCGCTGATGGTGTAATCGAACCGGTCAATGACGCTCACATAGTTGGAGTAGAAGACGAAGGTGCTGTTCGTGACCAGCGTTATTCCGTTGGTCGTCGTCAGATTGATGCTCGTCAGCGTAATCGCGTCGCCGTCCGGATCGGTGTCATTGGCCGTGAGCGTCGCAATCGGAATTTGCAGGACCATCGGCGCAACGTTCGTGAAGGTAGTCGGATTGGCGACCGGAGCGCGGTTCACTTTGATCGTGCCGTTGGCGGTGAGCATGCCGGTGTACCAATTCAATCCGTTGCTCAGCGGCGGCAGGATGGTCGCTGCGAACGCGCCCGAGTAAGAGCCGGCCGTGAAATTCGTAAACACGTCGTTGCCCATCAGCGTGGCGCCCGCATTGGAAACCACCAGTGTGCCGCCATAATTCAACGTGCCGCTCGCCAGGACAAGTCTGTCGGCCAAGGGAGAGCCGCCATTGCGATCGATCCTCATGAAGTTGGTGCCGTTGAACGCCGGGATGCTGTTCAACGTGAGCCTGCCGATGGAAGACGAAGTGCCCGGCGCGACTGTTCCGCTGCTGTTGACGGTGACGGTGCCTGCAATCGTGCCCGTTCCGCCGAGCCAGCCGCCATTGACCGTAACACCGCCGCTGCCGGCGCCCGAGCCGTTGGTGTTGCTCACGAGCAGTCTTCCAGCAGAGATAATCGTTCCGCCGCCGTAGGTGTTGGCCGTATTGAGGCGCAGTGTTCCGGCGCCGGTCTTGGAGAGGCCGCCATTGGCGATCGGAACATCGACAGACAGATCCACTTCAGCCGAGCTGTTGCTAACATTGAAAGCGCGGGTTGCGCCACCGAGATCGATGAAGCCCGAGTTGCCCGATCCGGGGCCTTTGGCAACGGTGGCGGTTGTGTTGGACCGCGAGTTGATATTCACATCGCCGGTCACAACGATTCTTGCTGGTGCGTTGCTGTGGGGCATGAGATTAACCGTGTTGAACGCCAGCGTGCCGCCGTCGAGCCTGAATATCTGCGCGGCGTCCACTTGAAGTGTGTGGACGCTCAGACTGCCGCTGCCGCTCAACGTAACCGGACCCGAGAACTGCGCCCCGATCGGTGTGGAATCGGATGACGGGACGTAATTGATGGTGAGCCCGCCGCCGGCGATGTGCAACGTCTCGCGCAGGTAAAGCTTGCGGATGTTGTGCGCCCCGGTTGCGAGCGTGACGGTGATGTTTGTGTTCGGTCGCTCCAGGATGACGGTGTCATTCTGGCCGGAAGTCACGCCCGAACCGGCTGCGCCCGGAAGCCGCGGCGTGGGCAACGGACCTGTGGCCACCGGTGCAACCTGGTTCGTCCCAGTGACCGGCGCAATCGGTGTCTGCCCGCTGTTCCAATTCGTGAGCGTGCTCCAGTCCCCGCTGCTGTCATTCATCCAAACCGCGGGCACGAGCTGGTCTTTGACGAACTCGATGCCGCCGCGCGCGACATCGAAATCGAGATTGCTGCCGCCGTTGTTGAAGCTCGGCAAACGGCCTGTGCTCGCATATTGCCAGAAAGCCCATGGATGCGTGACACCGTAATCGTCCCAAGGACCGTAAATCGGCGTATAACTGTCCTTCGGCTCGCCGTTTTGCACGTCAATTGCGGGAACATTCGTCTGATTCGGCCAACGAGCGCTCCACAACGTGGGATAGCACGGCAACACGACCGTGGGCGGGCTGGCGGCTGGTTGCGCCAGTTGGTTTCGCAGCGCCGGCGTCGCCCCACCGAGGACAAAGGCGGCGTAATTGCCATTGATGTAAATGGCCGGACGGATGCCCGTTCGTTCGTAGATGCGATTGGAAAAGTCGATGCAGAATTGCGCCATCTCGCTGTCCGTCCGAATGCCATCGCCCGCTTCGAAATCGTGCACCGGCGCCAGATAACCGGGGCGCATCCACGGACCGGCCATTTGCATGAAGTGATCTGCTTCGTCCGCGCCGCTATTTCTGATGCCGCCCGAATTGAGTGTGCTCTCGATCACATCCGGACGGGAAAAATGATAGGGACCGGCGAACATTCCGGCGGTGGTGGAGCGATTGATATTCTGAATGAAGTAGGGGTCGTCGTAGCGCTGGGAAAGGGTGTTCTGCCCGTTGGTGTTGTTCGGGTTGTTTTGATTGTAATAACCAGTGGTGCCGCCGCGGCTGGAACGGATGAAGACGAAGCGGCGATCCTCGACGTTGCGAATGTTGTTCCAAGTCGTCTGCGAGATATTCTGCTGCCAGGCGGAGACGTCGAGTCCGAGGACACGCTGCTGTGCCAAGGCCGGGACGGTTGCACTCAACCATGCAACGCACAATGCGACCGCTACGATTTTCGGGTAATTTCGTGTCATTGACGGGCATGCCCCATCGGCGCACTTCTTCTGCGTGATAGCGGTTTGTTGCAAGTAAGGGACTGTAGCCGCTAAGAGGCCGGGAGACAAGAAGAACGGCTCTGGAACCAGTCCAACCGAGGACTGCCATTGAACCAAGCTTGCTTAAAGACGACAGACCTCACGCGCTCAACGTCGGCCGCAAATCTCTCCCAGAATTTTCCAGACTGCGGCGTCTCGCCACGCGTCCCCTTTTAATTGCGCATCCCAGAATGAAACGCCGACCTCGCCATCCGCTTGCAGCCAGTCAAGATGTTCCCTCACGCCGTTGCCACGCCACTCGTTGCGGCCCGATGGCAGGCCGATCATTAACTTCGACGCGTGTTCGCCCGCGGCGGCTTTTTGGAAGGCATAGCTGCGCCACTCCGGCGCGTTCGCGCCAATTTCCTCGTAGCCCATCGTTGTCAGGGCATCGACGTGTGGCAGCAAATCTTTCCACCAGGTCTGATTGGGCGCGTTCCATTTGTAGGAAAACGTGTCCACGGTCAGATGCCTGCCCTCGGCATGCAACCGCGCAGAAAGCTGCCGGATGAAAGCGACGAAAGTTTCCTTGTCCGCATCCAGCGCTCCATTGCCTTCCAGATCGACATCCACACCGTCCAGTTCAAGGCGGGCGACTTCGGCAAGCAAGGCGTCGATGAATTTGTCCGGATTCCCAGCGAAGGCGGCGCGGGCCAGAATCCAATCCCACGACTGCACGTGATTGTAAACGCAGAGCAGAACGCGCACGCCATTGGTCCGGCCCCACTCGCGGAATTCGGCGACCGCCCTGTCGTTTGTCTCGTTGGTGCGGCCGACGCGCGCGATTCCACCCTCTTTCGTCGGCACCCAGAACTGCAAGCCGAGATGGGTCAGTGCATCCTTTATTCCGACGCCGTCGAACGATTCCAACAACCGCGCCCTGCTCTTGCTCGCAGCGTAAGGCGGCACCCATGTCATCACGGGACGTTTGAATTGCGGAAAGAGATTTGTAAGCTCGGCGCCGTCCATCCGACCGGCGGCGAACATTATGATGAGAACGAGGAGCAACCGCTCAAAAGTCTTGCTCCGATTGCTTTCCAGCAGGTTCACGAACCGTTTCGAGTTGGCTTTCATCAGTGGCTTGCCGGCGGGCGGGCGTTAAGTTGCACGTAGTCCACACGGGCGGCCTCCCCCTGCACGTCCACGCGAATTTCATCGCCCCTCTTCAGTGTCACGGCGGCGACGGTGAATCGGCTCTGCACTTTGAGTTCGGAGGCCTCGAACATAAATGGCGCGCTTGTTCAGTCCCGCTTTCCGGGCCGGGTCGCGGTCGCGTTGGCGGCGGTCTGAGTGAACACGAACAGGCCCTTCTTGTTGCCAATGACAATGTCAATCCGGCCATCCTTGTTCAGGTCCATTGTAATGATGCGCCGGCCGATACCCGAATCGCTATCGATCAGGTGCGGCACAAACTCGGCCTTGCCCTCCTTGCGTGTGAGCTTGAACCAATAGAGCACAGCCGGCTGGTCGAGGCCGGGATCTCCGTAGTCGTGCGCCAGCCAGGTCTTGCCAGTCACCAGATCCAGCAGGCCGTCCGCATCCATATCCACCAGGGCGAGGGCGTGCAGTTGTGAGAATTGAACCCCGAAACGGTTCGCGACGCCTTTTTCTTCTTTGGCAAGGATCGCGTGCTCCTTGAAGGTGATTTTCCCCTGCCCTTCACGCATCTGCTCGAACCAACTCAGTCCCCACGCGTGGGCATGGAGACTGGTGATGATGTCATTCAAACCGTCGCCGTTCACATCATAGGCATACATCTCCGCGCCGCCCATTTTCGCAAACTCGAATGGCTCAAATTCCCAGAGAAGGCCTTTCTCCACGGGCTGCCGCCACCAGCCGTCTTTGCGAAGTATGTCCTGACGACCGTCTCCGTCCACGTCGCCGATACCCAGGCTGTGGGCCTGGCCGTAGCTGGTGAAGTCGCCCACGGGCGAGACCGGCGTGAAGTTCCAGGACTTGGTGGCATCGGTCGGGTTGGGCCGCGCGTAACCGATCTGCTTCTGGTGGGCACAGACAAACTGTGGCCGGCCTTCACCGAGCAAGTCGTCGAGGGCGACAGTTTCCAAAAGGACTCCGGACAGCAGTTCGTGCTTTTTCCAGTGAATGACTTCATGCTTTTTGGCATCCGCAAAACGACCGGGATGTTCGAACCATACCGCCGTTCGTCCCGTCAGCCCGACCACCAGGATGTCCGTCCAACCGTCGCTGTTGAAGTCGTGAGTCCAACTGAAAAAGTGTTCGAGCGTGTAAACCGATCCGTCGTAGGGGCCGCGTTTGTTGGCCGGGATCGGCGTCGTGTATTCATGGCGTTGAGTGAACGCCGGCCCGGGGTAATAATGCCCGCCGCACACGATATCCAGATGACCGTCGCGGTTCAGGTCCGCCACCGACGCCCCTTCCGCCCAATACTGCGGCGTGAGACGCTTCTTTTCGAAGCGCACCGAAGAGAGTCCTGGGGATTCGGAAGGCGCGGATTGGGACGCGCCTTGCACGCACAGCGGGGCGAGGCCGGCAAGGAGGAATAGGACAATCGATTTCATGATGGAGGCTTTTGTCGATCGATGTTCATCGCACCGCAGCCTTTGCGCAAGGCTCGTTTGCTGTCCCCCTCGGATCGCCAACGTCTGACAGTAAGCGGGAGGGCGAAGCATACCTTGACAATTGCCCGGTGTCTCAACGCCGGGGATTGGAATCCGGTTTGTATGAGTCCCGCAGGGACGGCTGAAACTCAGGCATGATTGGAAGCCAGGCGCAGCCGTCCCTTCGAGACTCTGCGTTCTCCTAACGCCCGGTCCCGGCGTTGAAACGCCGGGCTATTGCCGGGTGTCCCTTCGGGACAGGGGCCGCGAGGCGCGTGCCGGATACATAGAGAGATGTTCGAGGTGGGTATCCCGGAGGGCCAGATGTTTTATCTCGGAGGGAAGTTGGTAGAGCCTTCCAGGCTTTTGGCAAACGGTGGTTCATCATTCACCAGGCGAGGTTGGTTTGTTCCAAGGCCAGTTTCCATGGGGCAATGAAAAGGCAGCATAAAGGTCGCGGAGCCCCGAGAGAAAGACACCCGCAGCCATGACTAATAGAGCGGCAACTAACGGCGCCGGCACGGCGGCGCGTTCGGCCACCAACGCTGTCTGCAACGACCACCATCGCCACATCACGGGGATAAGGCAGGCCACCATCGCCCCATAGACGATTCCCATGACAGCATGCGTCACTCGCTCGCCGGCATATACATCGCCGAAAGGCTTGCGCACGGCGATTTCGACGACGAAATCCCACAAGGTAAGAATAATCTCGATCCCGATGACTGCCACCAGGACCAGCACCCAGCGCCCGTGCCACTCAAGCCACGGCAACGTTCCAAACAGCACCGCGTAGAAAAAGTCGCGGGCTGCGTGCAGTTTCAGTTCCGGCGCTGCGGACGGCCCACGCGCGGGCAGGCGCGCACGCCACTCATGATAATAAAGCGTGTCAAACGCGCCGATCACGCCCAACACAGCCAGCAGCCAGAGGGCAATGCTCATTTTGACCGTCCTCCTACGTCCAGATGCCCGTCGTAGGCGAGGAGCAGGCCCGCCAGTGGAAGCGTGACGGTGACTGCCACTTTCACGCGCGAGGAACCATCGCAGGATTCCCTTGCCGAAACGAGGGGAGCGCAAGCCCGTGGCAGGGGCAGACGAAATTTGCCGAGGCACAATCGTGCGCCCCGCTGCACGTAGCATAACGTCGCGTCCTCCACGCGCAGTTCGAAGCACAACTCCCATGCGCCAAATCGTTCGACGAGATGATTCCCTTCCGCCCATTGCATGGTGGTGAGTTCGTCGCGCTCGAAGTGCCGTTCCCAACGCTGCCCCGCTTCTTCCGCGACAATCCTCAAGCGGGTCTCCGCCGCGCTGGCCGCCCGAGGCAGGCCTGACCAACGGACCAAAAGCCGCGCCAGCCAGCCAGTCCCGTGCGCGACGCGAAAGCACCCGTGCTTTTCTGTGCCCACGCCGTGCGCGCACCGCACCGGCTCTGCCAGAGCCCACCACGCGTCACCGAGCAATCGCGGATAGAGATCGCCACTCATCGCAAACTGAACTTGGAGATTGATCCCAAGCAAAGCCAGACTGCCAAGTGTATCCACGCCACGCTCGGCGCGGCCGGTTGAGAATGCGAGCGTGCCTCGGCTCACAGAGCGACGCTCTGGGCTGCGCCTCTGCGAGCCGCAGCCGTTTTGCACCGCCTCGCGCCCGCTCATGATCACGTTCACTCATCGCTTGGGCGGCGTGCCCATGTGGACGAATTCGTCGCGGCTGAGAATGCCATCCTTGTTCGTGTCGAAACGCTCGAAGCGTTTGGGTGCCTCGGCGGGGTCGGGTTGCCCGGTGAGAAATTCTTCGCGGTTGAGTTGATCGTCGCGGTTCTGGTCTCTCTTCTCGAAAAGCGCGGTGCGGTCCTCGATTTGTTTCGCGGTCAGCGGTTTGACACTGGCGATTTGCGGCTTGGCTTCGGGAAGTTTGGCCAGCATGGCGCGGAGCCGGCCAACGACTTCGGGTTGCTCAACCGCCAGGTTTTTCGTTTCGAGGGGGTCTTGCTCGTAATCGTAGAGTTCAAGGTCGGCGGTGCTGGCGGCGCCGCCAGGGATTTTCCATTCGACGAGACGATAACGGGCGGTGCGGACCGCGCGGCCAATGCGTTCGCCGCGCGGATAGACGTGGTAGAGATAATTCTTCGCGCCACGATGCGGGTCGCGCAGGGCGGGCACGAAACTTTTTCCCTCCATGCCTTGCGGCACTTGTGGCGCAGGCAGGCCGGCGAGTTCAGCGAGGGTCGGATAAATGTCCACGGTCTCGACGAGCGCGTTGCTGGCGCGTGTGGCGGGTGTCGTGACGCCGGGCGCGGCGACGATGAGCGGGATGCGCGTGGCTTGTTCGTAATTGTCGTGCTTGCACCACCAACCATGATCGCCGAGGTGCCAGCCGTGGTCGCCCCAAAGCAGAACGATGGTGTTGGCGGCAAGGCCGAGGCTGTCGAGCTCATCGAGCACCTTGCCAAGTTGCGCGTCCATGAAGCTCACCGCGGCATGATACCCGTGGATCAACGTGCGGGCTTGATCGTCGGTAAGCGGGCCGGAATCCGGGATGTCGCTGTATTGACGCAATTCGCCCCAGCCGCTTGGCGCGTATTTCGGCGCGCCTTCGGGTGCAGTGCGCAGCGCGGGCACGGTGAAGGAGGCGCGGTCGTAAAGGTCCCAATACTTTTTCGGCGCGCAGAAGGGCAGATGCGGTTTGAGGAAGCCGACGGCGAGGAAGAACGGCTCGTTCGGCTTGTCCTTTGCCGCGCGCAATCGCCGCACCGCTTCGTCCGCGATCTTCCCATCGGGATACGCGTTGTCCGGCACCTCGGCGGATTCCCAGGCTGCGCCGCGCGGGAGTTTGGCCACATCAGTGTCGTTGGCGAAGAGTGCTTCTTCGCGCGTCCGTTTCGTCTTGTTTTCCGGCAGCACGTAGGCAATCGAATTTGCCTTGAACAACGGCACGCTCCAGGACGCCGCGTCGTCGTGATTGCCATGGCCGACATGGAAAATTTTCCCGAGCGCCTCGGCGCGATACCCGTGCTGCATGAAATACTGCGGAAGCGTGACGGCGTTCGATGATGCGCGACGGAAGTTCGTTCCCAAATCGTAAATGCCCAGCGTCGTCGGACGCACGCCGGTCAGAAGCGAATTGCGCGACGGCGCGCACACGGCCTGGTTGCAATACGCGCGCTCGAACACAACGCCGCGCGCGGCGAGCCGATCGATGTTCGGCGACTTGATGACCTTGTCGCCATAACAGCCAAGCAACGGCTTGAGATCGTCCACGCAGATGAACAGGACGTTGGGCCTGGTGGCAGCCGCCGCGCCGCCGCATGGAGTCAACAGGCAGGCGCAAGCCAGAAGGGATATCAGTCGCCTGGAATTCACGCGTCGTATTCTGCCGAAAGCCGGGCACGCCGCAAGGTGTTAAGTCCTGCTGCGACGAAAGCGTCACAGCTTGTTTTCAATCCACACCGGCGGCGTAAATGCCCCGTTGGCCGCGATGTCCCAGACTTCGAGGCGGACCCAGGTGCGCCCTTTCAGATCGATCGGGAGGCGCAGCTTGCGGGTGCCGAAGTTTTCGGTATCGGTGAGATCCATCCGCTGGCGAAAAACTTTCTGGCCGTCGCCGGAAACGATTTCGGCGAACGCGAGCGGGAACGTCCATTCGAGGTCCGCTTCCAGGATGGGCCTGGCGTCGCCCGAGAGACCAAGCGACTGGCCACTTTGCTTGCCATCGATCGCAAACCGGGGAATCAGCACTTCGCCCGTCGTGGTGAAGAATTCGCCGCCGCGCAACGCGTCCAGCACAGGCTGCCAGCCATCGTCATACCGCGGAAGTTTGGCGAGCCGCAGATAGTTGATATTCATGTGGCCGTAAGTTTCGAAGTCCGGCTCCATGCGGAACGTGTCCACTTCACCGAGGATGAACTTCTTCGCGCCCCAGTTCGACATGTCGTCGAGCAAATCGAGCACGCGCCAGCCGAGCGTGGGCCGGGAAAGGTCGGCGGGCATCGCCTTCCACGCCGCACCCAGGAAACGATCGGAGCGGAAAAACTCTGCGTCTTTGTATTGGTTCGGAAACTTGAACGACGACTTGATGCGCGGATGCGCCGTCCACATCAGTCCCCGCTCGGCTTCGAAGAGCCGCAGCACATCGCCCGGACTGCCGACCCGATAAACGTTTCCGTAGCCGTCGATCTCCTCGACGAACGGTTTCCCAGCGGCACGACTCAGCGTCCAATTCACCGGCTTCGGAAAAAGACTGATCCAGTGGCCGCCGAGTTGCACGTTCGGCTCTTCGCCAGGAAGCAACAACAGTTCACTGTCAGAAAGGCGGCGGCATTCGTCGTGCATGACTTTCAACTTGTGCAGGCGGTTCGTTTCGGGAATGCGCGAGCCGTCCTCGTAATGAAACTCGGCCAGATGAACGATGTCCGCACCGCGCGCCTTGAAGGTCCTGATGAAACCGGGCGATTCGAGTCCGCGCGGAATGCCGCTCGTCGCCTGTTGCTTTTGCGCGTCGAGAAATCTTTTCGAGTGCTCGACGTGGTAGTGGCTCGTGAACGTGAGATGCCCCGTGAGTTTCTTGAAACGATCTCCGTGCGTGTAGCGCGCGACCGCATCGAGCGCCTGCTTGGCGTCGCCGCGCGTCAGCAGATAGAAGACACCGAGCCGCTGCTCCGTGCCGGGTGGCGCGTTGAACCACGGGACAAAGCGCTTGTCGCCCGTGTCTGATTGGCGAATACCGAACCCGCAGCCAGGAGCGCGTTGCCGGTAATTCCATCCGTGCCAGACGAATTGCAGGTTGTAGGCCTCGTCCTGCGGATAGAAGAACTGATGCGGCGGCGGAAAGGCCGCCAGCGAACCGGCGCTGCCACTCGCCACAATCGTGCGCCCGGACACTGCCACCGGCGCACCCCCAGTCTGCTCTGCGCACTTCACACTCTGAAACGTGCCGCTCGTGTCATTCCATGCCATCGACTCCCAGCTCGGCGCGGGACTTTCGAGACCTGCATCGTAAATAATCGCGCGCCAATCCTCCTGCGTTGTCAGCACCGTCTGCGCATGGAGGAGCGGGCTGTTGCGATAAAACGTGAACCGCACATCACCGTGAAATCCTCCACCCGATGCTTCCGCCAGACTCACGGTGGTGCGTGCGCCGTCATGGGTCGTCTGCACGCGGCGTCGGCCGAGCGTGACCGGATATGTCTCGTAAGGCCGCCGCGGCGTGTTGTCGAAAAACGCGCCCCAACCCTGCGGGTTCTTTGAATCGCGGCTTCCCACCGTGAGCAGCGTCACCGGATTCAACGTCCTTATCACCAGTGTGGGCGGCTGCCCTTTGGCCGCGATGGCCAGCGATTCAATGAGCGGTTTCTTTTCATCCAGGCTAAACACAGCCACGCCGCTCTCCTCCGGCGAAATCGGCCAGGTCACCTGCAACTGCATTTCCGTTTGCTCGACGAGAACGCCCGACTCCGCGGCAAGGGCCTTGGCAAAGCCAAGCGCCATGACGAAAGTGAAAAGGACGCGGCGAGAAAAGAAAGCGGGCGATTTCATGGACCGCATTCTTAAGAAGATTTCCGACATCCGCAACCGATGAAACTCGACTTCGTGATGACTCGCCGCCTTTGGAGTTCGAACATGCTGCGGCTCATAGAGCCGCGCTCCGGACCGTGCCTCTGTGAGGCGCAGCAGCTTAGCATGGCAGAGGACGTCGCGAGGATTTGGTCCGCCTCGGCATTCGGACGTGCTGCGGCTGGTGCGTTGCACACAGCCGCGCTCCGATATATTCGCCGAAGACTTCGCATGGAGCGGCGGGCGCTCTTCGTAGTCGCGGAGGACGTCGTCGGAGAAAAGAAACTGGGTATCGCAACCACTCCGGAGCCGAGCGACATAGAGGTTTTCCCCGTCCTCAATCGCGGGCCGCCCGGCTACAATCCGTTCAAGTCCAAAGAACCCTGGAGGTATGCCCATCTTGAGCGCGATTGCCGGCAATGGCGTGCAAGGTCAAATCGACGCCGTTGCGCCGAAAGCGGGCATCGACCCATCCCACCGGCTGATCCTCCCAAAAGTTGTAACCCAGAGCCGGAAGATTGATCAGTTTCACTCCCTGTTTTTGGCTGATATTCCAGACATGGGAATGGCCGTAAAAAATCGCCTTCACCTGGCGATGGCCACGGATGATTTCAAACAGTCGGTCCGCATCCAGCAAATCCCCATCCCCTTCCCCAAGGGTGTGGTGCACGAAAAGAATGGCCGGCTTCTCCCGATGTGTCTTGAGGTATTCGATCAGCCATGTCCTCTGGTGTTCTCCAAGCAATCCGGCCGCCTTGTTCACGTAGAGCAGAGAATCGAGCACGATAAACCGAAGGACGGATTCCTCAATGATCAGCACGTGGTGATTGGACACGCCTGCATCCAGGCCCGCCGCAGACGTGAAGAGCTGCTTGAAGTTCCCGCGATGGTCATGATTTCCCAATCCAATGTAAATCGGGGCCACCCGGCTGACCGGTTCGAGCAGGGTTCTTAATTCCTGGTAGTCCGCCGTCAATCCCTCCCGCGACGCAGCATCCCCGTTCAAAATGACCCCATGCGGCGATCGGGAGACAATGTCCGGCGCGACGCGCTTGAGGTTTTCCCAAGGATCGAAGCCGCGTGGATCCTTGGCGCGTTCACGGTCACCTCCGACATGCGTGTCCGAAAGCAACGCCAGGTGAATTTCATTCTCAGCGGAGGAGGCGCGCGGTGACGTTCGGCAGCCGTGCCAGACAGCAGCCGCTCCGGCCAGGAATGAGCTTTTCAAAAACTCACGACGCCGGATCGGCTGATGATAAAGACCTGGCATGGACCGATGCTAACCGGAACCTTTCGCTTCATGCAAGGCCCTTGAAAACCGAGCGGTCACGGCCGGGGCTGAGGTTCCAGTTTTCCCAGCGGCCGCATGCAAGGAGAATTCTCCAGTGCTTGCCTGCGAAATTAATTCCCAAGTCTTCCTGGAACCCACTGAATTGAATTCAGTCACCCAGCGCGCGGCGCGCGTGGATTTCCAGATACTCCGATGGTGTGTCGGTTTCGTTCGGGCGCGGCGAAATATTGTGTCGGGCTTCCAGCTCGACGAGGTCGCTTCGCAACCTCGCCTGGCTGGCGGGGTCGAGAGCCTGGAACGCGCGCTGCGTCGGCCCGTAATAGCGCTGGAAGAACTCGACTGTCCCCGCAGGGTCGAACGGAAAACAGAGCCGCGCGATCCGGGGGGTAAGGCGCAGCTCCTTGATTCGGCCATGGAACCGCTCGCGCACGACGGCCTCGTCTCCCCACAGAAGCGGCGATGGGATGCCTGCGGGCGGCGGCAGGTGCCGCGCGAAGACGGCAAACATTTTTCCAATGAAACCGGCTGGCGTCCAGTTGGCCAGGGCAATGAGGCCGCCGGGCTTCGTCACGCGGCACAATTCACGCACCACCCGGTCCGGTCGCGGCGCAAACATGACCCCATACATGCTCACCACGACATCGAAGCTGGCGTCCTCGTAGGGCATGGCTTCGACGTCGCCTTCGGTGAAGTCGATGGCGAACCCCTCCTGCTGCGCCCGCTCGCGAGCCTGCGTCAGGAGGTTTGCGGCGATGTCCAGGCCTGAGACCCGGCAACCCCGCCGCGCGGCGAGGACGGCCAGGTTACCTGTGCCACAGGCGGCATCGAGCACGCGCGTTCCCGGCTTGAGCTCGAGCCCGGCCATGAATTCCTCAGCGGACGGCATGGTGAACTTCGCGACTTGCCCGAAGTCACCGCTTTCCCAGGTGGCCTTCTGGCGGGCTTTGACCGCTTGGATGTCAAATGGGGGTGCTTCACGCGGCGGGCTTGTGGGCGTGGCACCGGGCGCCGAAACGGTCCGGACGTTGGATGTCTTTCCAGCAGATCCCGCGAGCGGAGAGCCGGAGGCTTCGATTTGGAAAATAACGTTGTTACTCATACGTAGGTGTTGGCAATTTGGTTTTAAATGAATGAGGGTTCAGTTGTTGCAGTCATGGTCGTCTATATCGATTGCCAAAAGTAATTTCCAAAAAGGTGGGCGACGCCCTGCTGGGCGTTGCGGCAAACCGGCAGGTTTGCCCCACCTTTCCGGAAATTACTTTTGGCAATCACTCTAATTGGTTTTTGCGTTTCGGTTATGTTCGTGTCACTTCCGGGTCATCCCGTGCGACGCGATGACCATTCGCTGGCAACGTGCCAACGAAGCCCGCCGAGGTGGGAAGGCTGATTTACCGGGGTTTACGAAGAGAACCAACCCGATGAGGCTTCACGAAAAATCGCGAGTGACGGAAACTCGTGGAAGGGTTTTGCGGAAAGTCGTCAGTGCAGCGACGAAAGTTTCCCGGTGCGCACATTACGACGCTCGTTTGCCTGCCAGTAGTCTCCACTGTCAACATTCAGACACGTCAGCCACTTGCCTGAACCAATTGCAGTGTCAATGCAAACGGAGCGCTCTCCCTTGGTAGGCCACCCAGACTGTTGCGGGGTATGCCCGCATACAACAACCTTGCCAGACTTGTGGAATATACGCTGATCGTATTGTTCCCAATAAAGGACGTACTCAGGTTGATCTGGCATGTCCAATTCGGGTAGCACCGTTGCGTGGACAAAAATGTGTGTTTCGGTCTCATACCACGGCAGGCTCTTCTCAAAGAATCTCCAATGCTCTTCGGAAATGAACTGCTGCCAGTCATTTCTGCCCCAAGCGCCATACGAGCGGAGAGCCTCGTCTCCCCCATACGAACCCCAAAGGTGTGCCTGAAGTGGATTTTCGCGCGCCGAGAGAATCATAGCCTCGTGGTTGCCACGCAAGATTATCGTGCCTTGTTCTTGGCTGTGCTGGATCACACGCGACACCACCCCCTTTGAATCAGGGCCACGGTCAATGTAGTCCCCCAAGAAAATGAGAAAATCATCCGGCGTAATCCCTGCCGCCTGAGTCAGAGTGTCCAATGCGAAGCAACACCCATGAATGTCACCAATCGCCAGGGTTCGCATTGGAGCGAATCTTAGCCACGCGCCTTCTGAATTCCCAGCGCCTTCATGCGCGAGGTGACGGTCGAAGGTGGCAGGCCAAGCAGCTCCGCCACGCCGCCGTTGCCTGAAATCTTTCCCCCCGCAGCGGCCAGGGCGCGTTCGATGTTCGCGCGTTCGAGAGATTCGAGTTCCGCGGCGGAAAGAACTCGTGGTGCTGCGGCATCTACAGATTCGGTCGGAGGCAAGGCCGGCGCGGCCTCAGGCGGCAACGCGCGTTGCAGGTCAAGGCGGCCGCTGGTCGCCAGGATGATGGCACGCTCGATGACGTTCTGCAGTTCGCGCACATTTCCTGGCCAGTGGTATTCCTGCAAGCGCCGGATCTGGTCCGGGTGCAGCGGCTCGATGCGGCGGCCCATGCGGCGGGCCAAGCGTTCCACAAACGCCCTGGCCAGCAGCACGATGTCCGCGCCGCGTTCGCGCAATGACGGCACGCGTACCGGAAACACGTTCAGACGATAAAACAAATCTTCGCGAAATTTTCCCTCGGCCACCATCGCGCCCAGGTCGCGGTTAGTGGCGGCGACGACGCGCACGTTCACTTTGCGTGTGCGCGTGCCACCCAGCGGCTCGAACTCGCCCTCCTGCAACACCCGCAGCAGCTTTGCCTGCAAATCGAACGGCAGTTCGCCGACCTCATCGAGGAAAATCGTGCCACTGTCGGCCAGGGCGAAGCGGCCTTCGCGCCTGGTGGTCGCGCCGGTAAACGCGCCGCGCTCATGGCCAAAGAATTCGCTTTCCATCAGCGTGCCGGGAATGGCGGCGCAGTTCACGCGCACCAACGGCTTGTCTTTGCGCCCGCTGGCTTCGTGAATGGAACGGGCGATCAGTTCCTTGCCCGTGCCGGTTTCACCTGTGACCAGCACCGTGGCGTCCGTGGCCGCGACGCGTTGGAGCGACTCGAACAAGTCCTTCATCACCGGACTACTGCCGAGCATTTCGCCCATGCCCGCGAAGTCGCGCGCGTTCTCGCGCAAATACTCAGCTTCGGCACTCAGCAATTGGATGCGGCGCTCGGCGGCGAGGCGCTCGTCCACGTTGCGAAGGATGACGGTGTGGAACACCTGCCCGCGATTTTCAAAGCGCGAAAGCGTCGCTTCTGCCGGGAACGCCGATTTGTCCCAGCGTTGCACTGTAAAGCTTTGTGGAATCCAGAGCTGCCGTCGGCCTTCCGGCTGGGCGTCGAGTTCCTTCACGAACGCGTTGAACTGCACCGCGCTCTCGGCAGGCAGGAAGTCCCGCAGGTTTTCGCCGAGCAAATCCTCCGCCGTGCAGCCAAACAGTTTTTCCGCCGCCGGATTCACCCGCGCGATGCTGCCTGCCGCGTCGAGGACGACCACGGCATCCATGGCACTGTCGAGCAAGGCGCTGAGTGCTTCTTCGCGGGCGCGCACTTCCATCTCCTGTCGCAACCGTCGTTGCTCGGCAGCGGCGCGCGCGGCAAAAATTTCAAACAGTGAAATGAGCCGCGGATCAGCGGGCAACGGTTTGTTATCGAGCACGGACAAATGCCCCATCACTTCGCCCTGGGTATCGAGCAACGGCACGCCCAGGTAGCTGACGGCGTTGAGGGCGCGAATGTCGGGGTCGCCAGGATACAATTCCAGCAGTCGGTCTGGAATGTGTACGAGCCTCTTGTCTTCGACCACCGGTGCGCAGACCGTGCCGACGATGTTGTATTCGAAGTGCTCGACAAACGCGCCGTTAAGCCAGAACGCGTAGGCTCGAAGCCGCTTCTGTTCCGGCAGATATTCGGTGACCCACGCGCCGGCCGTGCCTATGACCGCCGCCAGATTCTTGACCAGCGCGCGGAAGAAAGCCGTTCCCGTCTCTGAAGCCGTGCCCTCAACCACCAGGCGCAGGGCGTCGGCGTCTGTCAGTGTTGTCTTTGTAGCGGGCATGGCGACGCATGTTACTCATGGCGCAACGCCCATTTCTACGCTTATTTCCACGAACTCCGGAGGGAAAGCCCGCGCCAGTCCTGCAAGTTCGGAGGGCGAAACTCCTGGTTGCCGACTTCCAGCTTTTGAGCGACGCCTTTCATTCGGGCGTCACACAAACATTGAACCTCAAAACTCACCAGCGCCGCAAGGATTGAGGACGGAGCGCGGGTCTGTGACCCGCAGCAACTCCGCCAAGCCGAGCGCGTGCACAATTGACTAAGACGTCTTGAAATTCGGAGTTACTGCGGCTCACAGAGCCGCGCTCCGTTACGGCCGCAAAACCCCGAACTCATCACGAAACCGGGCGCTGCTCCACGGCCAATCCTTCGGGTCAAGCACCAGCTTCGCCTTCGTCGCATTGGACTCGATGTAATGAACCGTCTTCCGCTCGTGTTCGGGATCTCGCATGTAAGTGTCAAAATAATCCTCCGCCCAGAACGCGCCCTGCTTGCCGAGTAACCTGTTCGCCAGTCTGCCGGTATGTTTCTTCCACGCACCAACGGTCTCTGACATGGTGGCCGCGCCCACCTTGAACAGGACGTGAACGTGATTTGGCATCACAACCCACGCCCGCAGTTCGTAGCGCGCTGGAGCGCGGGTCTGCGACCCGCAGCCCGCCTGTTCCGGATCGCGGCTCTGTGAGCCGCAGCACTCCCCGGAAAATTGCCGAAAATTATCCTCAACCAGTTTCGCGATTTCAGGTCGGCGCAGATGACACTCGCCACGCCCTTTGTCGAGATAAGCTTCGAGTAGTTTTGCCGCTCGCGGTTGTCCTCAATCCTGGCGAAATGCTCCCACTCGAGGCGAAGCGACTCGGGAAAACCGTCAGCAAGGTGAAAGGTGACAAACTGCGTCAATCCCGGCTCATCGCGATGCGGTAGATAACCTCTCTCGTGCCAACCGCGAAAACCTTGCTTGGCGTCTGCCGTCTTTGGAGTCGATGACCACCAGCGCTTGCCCTCGACCAAATCGCGCACGCCGGGATTATGCGGCGGTCCGGGACGACGCGGGTTAGGTGGCTGGCTCACGCCGAAGATTGAAACGAAGTCGGGACACATTCGCAAGCCGCCGGAGCGCGGGTCTGCGACCCGCAGCAGCCTTTGCGTTCAGAGCGCAGGTCTGCGACCCGCAGCAACTCCGTCAGGCCGAGCGCGTGCGAAAATTGACTAAAGCGTGTCGAAGTTCGGACGTTGCTGCGGCTCACAGAGCCGCGCTCCGGGGATGCGGGAGGGTTTTCACACTGAAACCCTCTCTTTACGATGGGGGCTTGATAGGCGAAGCGCCGGGAAACCATTCCGTGTGTTGGTCGCCTTGGCGGCCGAGATAGGTAACACGTTTGCCACGAAGGAAGGCGTAATAACTTTGCACACCGGCTTCCATCGCCCGGCGGGTGAAGTCGCGATACTTCTGGCCGTTCCGCTGGCTGTCGAGAATGTTCGCGCGCAATGCTTCCGTTGAAAATTCCGGCGCAACCGTCGGCAATCCTTCGTAGTTGATGGGCGTCACAACTGTGTCGCCATCCGCGCTGTAAAAGGTTTTTCGCATCCCGGCGTAATCCACATGGTAATACTCCACACCAGCCGTGAGCAGTTTCTGGACGACTTCAGGAAACGAGATCGTGCCAGCCAAAGTCGCGCGAGCGGTTTGAACGATGATTTCTGTATTCATGTTTTTCTATGTTGATTGTTTTGTTTCGACCTGTCCATTCCGCGAACCTTCTGCGAAGCAACCTGGCCGGCTTTGGTGATTGAAATGTCGCTGCTCCCGTTTCAACATTCCGGCATGAAAGTCGCCACCACTATCGTCCGCGTTCTGCTTGGACTCATGTTCGTCGTCTTCGGCTCGAACATCTTTTTGCACTTCATCCCGATGCCGCCACAAAAGCCATCGCTCGCGACAGACTTCAGCAGAGCGCTCATGGAAAGCAATTACATGTACGTCGTCGGCGCGCTGCAAGTTGCGGGCGGGTTGCTGCTCTTGATCGGACGCTACGTTCCGCTGGGACTTACGTTGCTCGGGCCGGTTATCGTGAACATCCTGCTCTTCCATATTTTCCTTGAGCCCACTGGCCTGCCGATGGCCATCGTCGTCTCCGCTCTCGCGTTGTTCCTGCTCTGGCGTTACCGGACAAATTTTGCGGGCCTCGTGAGGCGGTGATTAGCCCGGACGATTTCGGTCAACCATGCAACATCCTCCCATCATGATTGCGCCGGGCATTTCCAGGCGCTCGTTTTTGAAAGCCTCCTCGGCGCTGGTTGGGAGCGCACCGTTGCTGGCCGGTCTGCTCAAGGCGCAATCGGGCGAAGCCAAGGGGGCGCTCATGGCCTATGTGGGCACGTTCAGTTCGCCTCTCCGCGATGTGCTGCCGACGCAGGTGGATTTGCCTCCTGGCAATGGACGCGGCATCCACCTGTTTCAGGTGAATCGCACCACAGGGCTCCTGACACCGAGCGGCGTGTATGAGCTGGGGACGAGCCCCAGTTGCCTGGCTTTGAATGTCGCCGGGACTCGCCTGTATTCCGCCAACGAGACGGACCGGGCGGGCGACGGCAACGAAGGGACGGTTAGCGCCTTCGCCATCAATCGGGCCGACGGGCAGTTGAAGCTGCTCAACACCGTTCCTTCCGGCGGTGCGGGTCCCACTTATGTCAGCGTGCATCCCTCCGGGAGGTTCGTCCTGGTGGCCAATTATTTTGGAGGCTCCGTGGCGGTGCTGCCGATCCTGCCTGACGGCAGCCTGGGGCTCGCCACCGACATCAAGAAGGATGCCGGAAAACTGGGACCCACCAGGGCCACAAACGCCCCACCGGGCAGCTTTGCCTTCAGCGGACACGATCGGACTCACGCGCACATGATCCAGGCCGATCCCTCGGGACGCTTCGTTCTGCACGTCGATCTGGGCCTGGATCAGATCTTCGTCTGGAAGTTCGACGACCAGAAGGGCGCGCTCACTCCGAATGATCCTCCCGCGATCTCGCTCCCGCCCGGAGACGGGCCGCGGCATTTCCATTTCCACCCCAATGGGCGTTGGCTCTATTCCATTCAGGAGGAAGGCTCGACCATCGTGCTATTCGACTACGATGCGGCCAACGGAAGGCTGACATCGCGGCAAACGATCTCCAGCCTGCCTCCCGGATTCGCCGGCAGTAATTTCTGCTCCGGGATCCTGGTCTGCTCCGATGGCCGGTTCGTCTATGCGGGCAACCGCCTGCACGACAGCATTGGGATCTTTTCCGTCAGTAAAACCGGTGAGCTCACCTTCGTTGGTGAGGAATGGACGCGCGGGAACTATCCGCGCAGCTTCAATTTCGATCCCACCGGCCAGTTCCTTTACTCCTGCAATCAGCGCGGCGACAACATCGCCGTCTTCCGGGCGGATCGCAAAACCGGAGGCCTGGTCTTCACCGGCCATTACACTCCCGTCGGCAATCCTTCGATCATCGTCTTTGTCGATTTGACGAAGAGGAAATAAGTTGGGGCCCGCTCCAACGATGCTAACTAATCGGCGATCTGATGAGCCGTCTCCCGAACGACCTCGAATCCGGCGAAACCATTCTTGCTAATCGATAGCTCTTTGCCCATTGCTTGGGAATGCATAAGGCAAGAGTATTCTTGAGTTGCGGGCAAACTAAGGGCGCAGACGAACCCGAGATCGCCCGCGGAATCCGAGACAAACTGGAGGCTTGTGGCTTCGAATGCTACGTGGCAGTAGATGATCAGTCTCCTCTCGGCCTCCGCGAAAACATTTTCCGACAATTGGAACTGTCGGATTACTTCATCATTATCGATTTCAGACGCGAAAAACTCAACGAGGATAAGTATCGTGGGTCGCTGTTTTCCAATCAGGAACTGGCCATCGCCTCATTTCTGGAAACCCCTCTGTTGGTCTTCCAAGAAGAAGGCGTAAAGCAACTCGATGGAATCCTTGGCGCGCTCCAAGCGAATGCTGCCGTTTTCTTTGATCGGTCAAAATTGCCAGACCGAATTCTTGAAGATGTTCAGGGGAAACTGGACTCCGGTGATTGGCCCATTTCGACGCGCAATCAGCTTGTTCTTCAATTACCGGAGATGCCGTTTGTGGAAGCTTTGGCCAAATATCCTGATGGGCATTCCTACCCGCGTAGGCATTTTCATGTTGCGGTCCGGAATTGCCACCATCGCAAAGTGGCACTTGAGTGCTATGCCTACATCGAAGGTATTCGCGACCTTCAAAAGAATACAATTATCCCGACCAAGACCATCGAATTCAAATGGGCAGGATCGCGCCTACCCGCAGTTCGGGTTGCGCCATCCGGCATTCGTCTCTTTGATGCATTCCACGTCCGACATGACTACCCGAGCGCGATCGAGTTTAACGCTATTACGGACAGCTCCGATTATATGCCGCGTATTCCCGGTCCCGGTAATTACGAGGTTACCTATGCCGTGGATTCCCAGAATTTCCCGGTAGCGAGAGCTGCATTTAGGCTGCGCGTCGGAACGCAGTTTTCGGAATTGAAGTTTGAGGCGACATAGGCCGATTCATCGCCCGGCTGCTTCCAACGCGGGAGTTTCGTTCGCCAACTTGTAAGCAGAGGCTCGCTCCGGCTCCAGGGGACGAATCTCGAAACTCAGTCCGTATTGAGCGCAGGGATTCTGCGCCGCGAGATCGGTAGCTTCGCGGAGGTTAGGGGCCACGATAAACCAGTAGCCGCCAATGACTTCCTTGGCCTCACCGAACGGCCCGTCCGTAACGATGCCTGATTTGGAAACCATCGCAATCTCTGTGCTGAGTCGTGAGCCTGCCTTCATCCGGCCATCCTTAAGGTTTCGTTCATACCATTCGTAGAATTTGTGGATGGCGGCTTCAATGTCTTCCTTCGACGCGTCTTTGTCCCACTGACCGCGTGATAGAACGAGGTATTCGGACGATTGTTCGTTCATGCTGGTGTTAAGATGATGTCGTTGTGGAATTACTTCGCGGACAAAACACTGGTCGTCGCGGCCATTGTGCCGAGGTCGGCCAGACCCTTCTCAAATTGCGGGCCGCAAATCTTGTCACAATCCATAAACAGGCTCACCAGCTTGCCCATAAAATTGTTTTTGCCGTACATCGCCCAGGTCACGACGGTTTTGTCGCCTTCAGGTTTGAACGTGAAGTCAACCGTGCTGGTGCCTTCCATCGGCCGTTTCCAGTCCATCCGGCAGCGCACGAGTTCGCCTGGTTTGCTCTCGATGATGGTGCAGCTTCCAGCTCCCACGTCCTTGTTACCCTCCCAACTGCACACCGCGCCGACGCCGGAAACGGGGCCGCTGTAGGTGTTCTTCACATGGGGATCAAGCTTCATGAATGGATTCCAAACGGCAAACTTGTGGTGGTCGTTGACATGCTCGAACAGCGCCGCCGGCGAGGCCGAGAGTGTCGCGCTGCGTTCAACCCGGAAATCTGCGGGCCGCACGGCGACTACCATAAGGAAGATAGCAATAACAGCTGCGAGACCGATGAGGATTTTCGTGATCATAATGGTTTTGTTTCTGTTTTGTTTTTATTCGTTTTGTCGTTTCATCATCTCGACGAACGAGGCACTTCAAAAAGGACAGAGCATGCCAAATTATCTTCAGTGAGCTGGGACCTTTGCCCAACCGTCCCAGTTCCAATAGGTTCTCTGCTGTGCTTAACCCGTACGTCTGTGGTTCCACGGTACGCAGCTCACCTTTGTAAATGAACTTCACAACAAGCTTTTTCCGAATGGTCGCAATGATGGCCGGGCCTCTCTTGATGTCCACCATAATCGGTTAGAACATTATGTAAACTTCACGTGAATTCGAGGCGTGTTAATTGCGGAGGTTGCTGAGGCTCGCTGCGAGGCACACTCCAGCCGGCGGGCGCTTCCCAACTTTGCCGCCCTGCCAGATAATCATGGGCAGCTTGAGTCCGCGGTCTTGTGTCTTTACATTCTGCCCGCCACGGTGTCTTGGTGGGGGAGTTTCCTGCAGGACCAGTGATCGGCGGGCGAATTTCTTTACGATTAATGTCCTGAAACGTCCGCTCCGTTCGTCGTGAGAGAAAACGAGAACAAAACAAATATATGACAACCAACAACACAAACACCGTTCGACTTCACCGAGTGCTCCGCGCGACGCCGGAGCGAGTTTATCGCGCGTTCCTGGATGCGGACGCGATGGTCAAGTGGCTTCCACCAAACGGATTCACCGGCAAAGTCCATCAAGCGGACGTGAAAGTCGGCGGCACTTACAAAATGTCGTTCACCAATTTCAGCACCGGCAAGAGCCACTCCTTCGGCGGAAAGTATCTCGAACTCAAGCCGCACGAGCGCATTCGCTACGACGACAAGTTCGACGACCCGAACCTGCCCGGCGAAATGATCACCACGATCACCTTGAAGCAGGTCTTCTGCGGAACGGAATTGAACATCACGCAGGAAGGAATACCGGCGGTCATTCCCGCCGAAGCGTGCTATCTCGGCTGGCAGGAATCGCTGACGCTTTTGGCCAAACTGGTCGAGGCGGAAATTCCCGATCAGCCGTGACGCGAAATGGAGCGCGGGTCTGTGACCCGCAGCAGCTTCGCCCGCCGGGACGCGTGGGAATGAATTCGAGCGTGTGCCATGCGGACGTTGCTGCGGCTCACAGAGCCGCGCTCCGGTCGGCGCCTTAGTTGTGCAGCGGGTTTATCAATCCACCCGCCAGCTTGAACCGCGCAATCTCCATCTCGCCACGCACGCCGGGGATCACCATCACCATCCCGGTGTCCGCCTCCTCAAAATAGAAAAACAGCACGATGCGGCCAGCGGCGCGGGCATTTCCGTGCACAAACCGATGCGCACGCAAATAGGAGACGAGCGCGTTCTCCAGTTCCACGGTGTGTCCGACTGCTTTCGAGACCACACTTGCCAGAACGGAAACGATCTGGGGCATCTGCTCCGGGTCGGACGCGCACACAAACGCCGTATCTCCCGCGAATTCGTCAAGAAAGTAGCTGACTGCCATCTCGTAAGCCGTGGGATGCAACATCCGCTCGCGCAAGACGCTGAGATGGTGCGGAAAATTTTGGGAGGCAGAGTTCATTCGTGACGGTCCATTGAGCCGAACCGCCGCGCGTCGCGCAAGCTTCCGGCACGCATCGATAGGCGCAGATGCGCGAGGTCGGGCAACGAGAGCAAGTCACACCTTGTCCCGTCGGGCAGTTCGATGGTGGTGCGTCGCTTCCACAGTTCGGGAAATGCATCCACTTCGCGCATTTTTGCCATGACATCCACGCGCATCCTTAAAGCTTCGGGATGTTGGCAGCGGAAATTGATGGCGTGGCCGCGCTTCAGATATTTCAACTCGAAGGGAGGGACGGCAATGACTTCGGCCCGCAAATCGTCCAACGCCCGACGGAGCCGGGCGAGATTGGCAGCATCGGCCACGATGGCCAAATCCGTGTCGCGGCTAAATTCGGCCGCGCCGTAGAACACGCAGGCCTGTCCGCCCATGAGCAGGGCGCGGACGCGGTGCGCGCGCATCGAAGAAAGGACTTTGCGTATCGGGTTCGGGATCAAGTGAGCCTCCCAGCGCGAGGTAAGTCTGCCAGAGCTTCTCGCTCTCCAGCCAGCGTTGGACGGGCGTGAGCCGATACCACTCGGCCCATTCCGCGCCAACCAGTTCTTCCGGCTGAATCATGGGAAATCTATAGCAGGTTCACACCTTCGCGTAAACCTCCGCGCCCTTTTCCACGAACTCCTTCGACTTTTCTTCCATCCCCTTCTTCAGCGCCTCTTCCTCGGCAATGCCTTGTTCGGCGGCGTATTTGCGGACGTCTTCGGTTCGTTTCATTGAGGCCCCGACCTTCTCGAAACCGCAGTGGCTTGGCAAGAGGCCGGTGGTCTTCATTCGGACAGCGGCGCCGAGGGCCGCCAGCCCGGCCCCCAACGAACTGGGTCATGATCGGGCTCAAAACGTGCCCCGTAATTCGCTTTGCAAAAACGGCAAAATTAAATGATTCTTCAGGTATGAGAGCCTTACTTCCTCTAGCCGTTCTGGGTCTCTCTTGTCTTGTGAGTTCCGTCTCCGCCCAGAGCCCGACATCGGCGTCGCCAATCGTGGCCGATATTTTGAAGCTGTCGCGTGCCAAGATGGATGAGGGCGTGATCGTGGCCTACGCGCAAAAGGCTCCGCGTGGGAACGTCAGCGCCGCGGAGCTGGTGGCCCTTCACTCCAATGGAATCTCTTCGCGAGTATTGCTCGCGCTTCTGGATCCTCACTCGCCTGCTGCCCTCGCGCAGATGGCGGCGCCAACCGAAGTCGCGCAACCGGTCTCCGACCAGGCTCCAGCCCAACCGGCCGCGCAGAGTGTCGCGGCATCGGCTCAAGCGGGGGCTTCAGGCATCTCCTCTCCGGCCGTCGTCGAAGCGCCCCTCGTTGATTACGTCTCGGACCCGGTTTATGTGGGAGTTGGAAGCGTTTATTACCCCAACTATAGTTGGGGGGGGATTGGCTGGGACTCGGGTTACGCGGGGTGGAACAGCTGCTATCCATGGTATGGCTACGGCTGGTATCCCTATTACGGTTATTCAGGTTACTACGCACATTGCGGATACTACCGCTACGGGCACCACGGGCACCATGGGCACCATGGGCACCATGGGCACCATGGGCACCATGGGCATAGTGGGCATGACGGACATTCTGGGGGGCATGTAGGCCGTTCCTCAATTGCACGATCGAGTGGAAATCCGAACAGCGGAGTGGCGGCCTCTCCCGCAAGCCGATCTGTTTCTGGAGCCGCAACGGCCAGGCCACAACTGACGGCCAATCGTGCTGGCACAAGCACCGCATCCGGAAATCTCTCGAGTCGTAACACAGGCAACACCTTGGCAGGCACCCGCAGAGGCGTGGCGTCGCCGGGTGGCAGCACGGTCCCAAGGTCCTCGACCTATGCGGCAAACGCGCGAGCGACAACAGCGGCAGTTGGACAAAATGGCGGTCCGCGTCCTGGCGTCGCATCGTCACGTGGAGCTAACCGTCCCGTAGCGTTTCGTGGCACTGGGCAGCAATCGTCAACTATGGCGGGGCGCAGCTTTGCTTCGCCGACTCGTTCGGCTCCATCCTCTTTCCGTCCAGCCGGCACTGTAACACCGAGATACGCAGGGAGCCCCAGTATGAATTCCGGTTATCAGGGCGGCGGACAGAGAGCGCCAGGCAGTTACGCAAGTGCTGGCTTCCGCGGAGGTTATTCAACTGCGAGAAGCTTCTCGGCACCTTCTTCGATGGGAAATTACTCAGGAGGCAGGAGCTCAGGCGGTTCTTACATGGGCGCGTATTCTGGCGGTGGCGGTTCGCGCGGGTTTTCTGGTGGCGGCAGGGGATTCGGCGGTGGCGGTGGACGCGGCGGCGGTGGCGGACGCAGATAACGAGTCGATCAAGATTTTACGCGAAGTCCCCGGTCGACCCGGTTGCCACATCCGGAGGATCAGAGCTTGGCGAAGAAGCAGAAGCCGTTTTACCAGGTCGCGAATTTCTTTGAGGAGTTAGAGAGCGGTTGCACTACGCTTTGGCGTAAACCTCCCCGCCTTTTTCCACAAACTCCTTCGACTTTTCTTCCATCCCCTTCTTCAGCGCCTCTTCCTCGGCGATGCCTTGTTCGGCGGCGTATTTGCGGACGTCTTCGGTGATCTTCATCGAGCAGAAATGCGGGCCGCACATGGAGCAGAAGTGGGCGGTCTAGGCGCCTTCCTGCGGGAGCGTCTCATCGTGGAATTCACGCGCGGTCACGGGGTCGAGGCTCAAGTTGAATTGATCTTCCCAGCGGAATTCGAAGCGCGCCTTGCTCAACGCATTGTCGCGGTACTGCGCGCCGGGATGGCCTTTGGCGAGGTCGGCGGCGTGCGCG
>Ga0137429_1000100_pt1 | contig 47251 bp, 32 predicted proteins | sample EasRivERMZT736_2_FD_102304 | JGI IMG/M metagenome (GOLD analysis project Ga0137429, IMG submission 102304) | Soil microbial communities from meander-bound floodplain in the East River, Colorado, USA - East River MetaG ERMZT736_2 | ecosystem: Environmental > Terrestrial > Soil > Floodplain ...
TCAAACACATCTCCAAATATCAAAAGCTCACACACCCTCGCCATCAGCAAAAAGACCGACCCTCTCGCAGCGACCGCAGGAGCATTGCACAAAAACGTCATGCTAATTAAGCGCCATTCCCCCAACGGGGGTTGCGTCCACATTGAGGTGTTTGCACGTCCCATCGCCGCAACCTCTCTGAGGTTGTCGCCCCTTTCGCCCGGCCACCCAAGGGTAGCTCGGTCCGAGCCGCACTGGCCGACCTCGCAACCCTTGGGTTGGCGGCCGAAGCCCTTTTGGGCAGGGCTGGGCGGAGTTTTCCACTCGCTTAAACAAACTTCAATTTTCCCTGTAACCTTTCCTCCGCGATTGAGCAGTAAGGAGTTGATGGCACAAAACTCGAAGTTCCAAAAACTATGAAAAAGATACTCATCACCCTCTGCTCGCTCGTGCTGGCGTTGGCCAGCGCACACCTCAATGCTGCGCCGCTGGGCACTGCATTCACCTATCAGGGCCGTCTCACGGATGGTGCCAATCCCGCCAATGGCACTATTCCGATGGTATTCGGGCTGTGGGACGCCGAAATGGGCGGCATCAACGTGGGGACCCCTACATCCATCTCGTCCAATGTGACCGTTGCCAATGGATTGTTCACCATCGATCTGGACTTCGGCGCCACGGCGTTCAGCGGCGATGCGCGCTGGCTGGAGATCCGGGTCAACGGCACGCTGATGACGTCCCGCCAGCGAGTGGCACCGACACCGAACGCCCTTTACGCCTCGACCGCCGGCACGGTGAAGAATGGCGCCGTACAAGCGAACCAGTTGGGCACGTCGAACGCGCCCGCATCGGGCCAGGTATTGAGCTACAACGGCAGTTCGCTGTTCTGGCAAACTCCCGGCGGCCCCAACCTGTGGTCTCTCAACGGCAACAACGACGCGTATTACAACGGAGGAAAGGTCGGAATAGGCACCAGCGTCCCGGTCGCGCCGTTGGAGGTGTTTGGCAACTGGAACGGCGAGCAAGGCGCAGTGAACCTCATCGGCAACCGACCGAGCATCCGCTTTACCGGCGACTCCGCCACCGGCAATCAGTCTTGGCTCATGCACTTGGGCGGCGACGGACCGGGCAATCTCCAATTCTTCCGCAGGACCGGCCCGGGATCCTGGGCGAATGCCATGACGCTAGCCACGAGCGGCAACGTCGGTATTGGTTCCATTAATCCCGCGAGCAAGCTCGAGGTCATTGGAGCCGCCTCGCAAACCGCGGTGCTCGGGTACAGTTCCGGCAGCATCGGCGTCTTCGGGCGAAGTGAGACAGCCGAAGGAGTGCGCGGTGAATCCTCGGCAAGATTCGGCGGTGCCGTCGTCGGACTGAACGTTAACACTTCCGGCGGGTACGGCGTTTATGGCGAAAGCCCGGCAGGCGTTGGCGTTTACGGTAACACGCGCTCGGCGGCCGGGGCGGGTGTGTTTGGGATCAATCTCAATACAACTGGCGGTCAAGGCGTGTCTGGAGAAAGTGTCGGAGGCGTTGGCGTTTACGGAAAGAGCGCGAGTTTTGAGGGCATCCATGGCGAAACGACATCGCCCACCTTCGCCGCCGTGGCCGGAATTAACTTGGGCGCCGGTCCGGGCGTGTACGGCAGGAGCGACAGCGGGGGTTATGGTGGCTTCTTCATCGGCAAAGTGCGCGTCGGAATTCTGGAAATCGCGGGGGGCGCCGACCTCGCCGAGCCGTTTCCCGTTAAGGGTGAAGCAATCGAGAAAGGTTCCGTGGTCGTCATCGACGATGAGCATCCTGGCCATCTGAAATGCAGCACAAGGGCCTACGACACTCGCGTGGCCGGCATCGTCAGCGGCGCCAACGGCATCAACCCGGGCATCGCACTGCATCAGGAAGGCGCGTTTGAAGGTGGCCAGAACGTCGCCTTGAGCGGGCGCGTGTATGTGCAGGCCGATGCGTCGAGCAGTTCCATCAAACCCGGCGACTTGCTTACCACCTCGAACACACCCGGCCACGCCATGAAAGTCACCGACCACGCCAAAGCCCAAGGCGCCATCATCGGAAAAGCGATGAGTGCGCTCAAAGAAGGCAAAGGCATGGTGCTCGTGCTGGTCACGTTGCAATAATCTTCAATTCTCACGCGAGGATTTATGAAAACTCCAAGACTCTTCTTCGGCAGATTGGTGGCGTTGTATTGTCTTCTCATGGCACCGGTAGCGCAGGCGCAACTGGAGTGGCGCATCTCCATCAAAGTGTTCACCGACCCGAACGGCGCCCTGCCGCCCATTCCGGGATGGGGCAGCGGCCCTTTGTATCGTGACTTTTCCAATGCGGTCACGGCGGCCAACCAGATTCTCGACGCCACGGGCCGCGGCTACCGCTGGCGGCTGACCGAGATCACGAATCTGGCCTTCAACACGTCGCCGATCCCAAGCTCGACCAACTCGTGGTACAACCTGGCCGTCAGCGCCGCCACGCAGGACGACCTTGATACCAAAGCGAAGGCCAACTCGGCGAACTTTCGTTACCGGGCCGACGCCATCAACTTCTATTACGTCGCTAGTTGCGCCGGTCCTAATGGAGGCTACTGCGCGTTTCCCTCGGAGAGCCAGCACGTCATCCCCATAGCGCCGTGTTCGGCCTCGGACGTGTTCATTCACGAAGCGGGTCACTTCTTTGGCTTGTCGCACACGTTCGATACGGAGGCCTATCAAAATTCGGACGGAACGGCCTGCACCAACGGCTGTGCCTGTGCCCGCCTCATCGGCGGCGATGACGGTGGCATCACCGATACTCCGCTGGACCACACGTGCTGGAACCAGGACCGAATCGCCACCAATCAATACGGCCGGGTTTACACGAACCTAAACGCCGCGGAGCAATACTTCGTGGACAACACTTGGTTAAACGTCATGTCCTACCACAATCCCCCTAGCACCCGCTTCACACCGGATCAGATGGACCTCGTCACGGACAACTCGAATGGTGCGCGCCTGAGTGTGGCTTCGGGCCGCACCTGGTTCGTCAGCACGGATGGCAACGATGGGAACAGCGGCAACAATAGCACCTCCCGATTTCGAACTCTCAACAAGGGTCTTATGACGGCTAATACCGGCGAAATCGTCCTGCTGCGAGGCGGCAACTACAACGAACGACCGTTCATCAATCAATCAGTCACGCTCCGCGCCACGCGCGGTGCTGTCACTATCGGAACACCCTGAGCCAAATGGAGGAATGCATCATGAAACACTATCTTCAACTGACAGTCATCGCCCTCGGACTGAGCGTCGCACCTGTGCGCGCGCAGAACTTTCAAGTGAATTGGTCCACCCTTGACGGCGGCGGCGGCACAAGCACCGGCGGTGCGTATGCCGTCGGCGGCACCATCGGCCAGGCGGATGTAGGCAAACTCACCGGCGGCAATTACACACTGGTCGGCGGCTTCTGGAGCGTGATTCAGCAAGGCGGGCTGCCGCTGAAGATCAAGAAACGGGCGGGCCAACTGGTGCTTTCCTGGCCGGCGGATGCGACCGGAGTGGAGGTGCAATCTGCCACGCAACTAGCCCCTGGCGGCGCGGACTGGGCGACTTTTGAGGGCAATCCGGTCCGGGTTGGGGACGAGTTTGAACTGACCATCGGGCCGGCCCTCACTCCGCCCAACCCTATCCGCTTCTTCCGCCTGCGCAGTCCGTGAAGCGCAGTTGGATGTTCTCTCGCATGAGAGAATGGCGGGTTTTGGTGGCGAACTGTGTGTCCATCAAAGCCCGCCTGAGTTTTGCACCCACACTCAATCGGACGGGACATCGCACCCTGCCTAAAGAAAGCTCAAATTCCCCGTAACCTTCCCTCGGCGATTGAGCAGTAATGGTTGATGGCACACGACTCATTGGGACTCGAGGGCGCTCTCTGTGACAGCTGCGGTCTGGCAGGCCCAGGCGGTTGGGATGCGCTTTCATTCACCAGCAACTGAATTAGCTATAAACTCCTGAATTAATGAAAGATGTTCACCGAAGTTCCGTATTGATCAACAACAAGAGGCCAACCGTCTCAAAACTAGAAAGGGTGCAGTATGAAAGATCCACAATGTAGAAGCTCACGCAAGCCTCACGCGCTCCTGGCTCCGAACGCCACATCCATCGCAGCGGCACTCGCTTTGTCGCTGGTGGCGGGCGTTTCCCCCACATCAGCAGACCCGGGGGCGGACAATCGCGCCCCGGACGTGCCGGCGGCTCTGGAGGCGCCCGGCGGTACGAATAAGGTGCATTTCCACGTTTACGCTGTGGGCGTGCAAATCTATACCAATGACCCGGCGCGCCTGGTCTGGGGGTTCAAAGCGCCGGAAGCCGTGTTGCTCGCCGCCGACGGTCATGGCGAAATCGGCATCCACTACGCCGGGCCGACCTGGGAAAGTGAGAGCGGGAGCCAAGTCGTTGGCGCCGTTGTGCCGCCGCGCGTCACGGTGGACACCAATGCCATCCCGTGGCTGCTGCTTCGGGCAGTGTCCACTGAAGGCCCTGGGATTTTCGAGCGCACCACCTACATTCAGCGAGTGAATACCACGGGTGGGTTGGCCCCAGCCACGCCGCCCACTGCAACCGACACGGAAGTGCGCGTGCCCTACGCGGCCGAATACTTCTTTTACCGCGCGACGAACTGATCCCGAAACCGGACTTGCGCGCCGGCCCCGGCTGGCGCGCAAGACTTGCCATGAATACCCTTCTTTCCTTCGAGATACCGATTGTGGCGTGCCTGTTGGCCGCTTCGGTAAGCTTGCGCTCTGGTCCCCCGGAAGCGTGCCAGTGGCGAGAATCTTCGGCTCAGAACTGCGGAGTCAAGGAACTCACCTGCGCGAACGGAATCATTGTGCGGGTGAGTTCTGGTGGTGGAATTCTGACTTCGAAAGACGGAAGTGGGTGGGGCGAAGCACAACTGGGTATTTGCACTTTTGTTCGCAGCGTCACTTTCGGCCAGGGCCTCATCGTGGCAGTGGGAGGCAGTTACGTGGACGTGCCCGGAGCCATCCTGACATCGCGTGATGGTGTTACTTGGGTTCGCAGACACGCGACCAACAAGGTCAACCTCCACGATGTCACCTATGGCGACGGGCATTTTCGTGGCCACAGGAGATTCAGGGACGATTTTGACTTCGATGAATGGCATTAAGTGGAAGGCTCAGCGTTCGGGAACGTCAGCAAGCCTGGCCGGCATCGCGTATGGCAACGGCGTCTTCGTAGCGGTGGGCGAAGATGGCACGCTGTTAACGTCACCCGACGCCATCCATTGGGGGAGTCAGCGCTCGAGCGTTTCGGTCTATTTAGGAAAAGTGTTTTATCGGAACGACGGCTTTTGCGCAGTCGGTCACGGGACCATTGTTTCCTCGACCGATGGCCGAAGCTGGCATTCCACAAATGTGGAGTTGGCTGTTGCACACTCGCAGACCAACGCAGTGATACGAGCCAAGTAGGATCCAGCGGCGGCTCACGGAAATTGCTGGCAATCGCCTTTATCGGCTTCCAGGAGCGCGGGCGTCTCGCCCGCAGTTTTCGGCGTCCCGCCGAAAACTCATACACGTCGACCCTGCTAAGACGATTGACCGTGTCGCGAGCACGTTTCGTCCAGATCGCCTTCTTGGGAGCCGTGTTATGTAGCCGGTTTGCGGGGCGCGGTTTCTTTGACGCCGTGCAGCGCGGACAGCGTCGCGATCTCCACCGCCAGTTTCTGGATGTTGAAACCTGAGGCAGCGAACGCGCGGCGCAGACGGTCGGGAACATCGCGGCCATAGGCGAGCATGGGTTGCTTCACGATGCTATGAAACAGTTGCTCGATGAAGGCATTCTGCGCTTGTTCGCTGCGCGCCGCGAACTCAGCCACGTCGCGCGCGCCCTTCAGTCGCACCGTCCGGCCCTCATCCGTCGTGTAATCGCTCACCGTATCGATGGGACGATCCCGGTCGTGAGTGCGAAATCGCCCCACGGCATCGTAATATTCCAGACTGAACCCAAGCGGGTTGATCACGGAATGGCAGCCCTGACAGGCCTGCGAGCGCGTCAGTTCCGCCACCTTCTCTCGCATGGTCATGTTGGGCGCGAACTTGGCATCGTCGAATTCCACGGCCATGGGCGGCGGTTTCAGTGCGCGGCCCACGATGTTGCGCGTCAGAAAGACGCCGCGGTGAATGGGTGAGGTGGACTTGGGATAGGAAAACGCGGCCAGCAGGTAGGGATGCGTCAGCACGCCGGAGCGTTGCTTCGGATCGAGGGATACCTTCACGAAGTCATCCGTCGTCCCGCTCTGCGGGATGTCCACGCCATAAAACTTGGCCAGGCGATCGTTCACGAACAGGTCGTCGTCCAGCAATAGCCGGCGGTAATCCGAGGTGGCGCTCCACACCACGTCATCGAGAAAAAGGTTTAACGAGGTGCGCAGATCCGCGATGATTTCCGCGGTGAAACCGGGGAATAGCTTGTCGTCCTTGGAGAGATTTTCCACATGCTCCATTTGCAGCCAGTGCTGGAGGAAGTACCGCACTTTGGCTCTGGCCCGGGGATCCGCGAGCATGCGCTGGACTTGTTGAGTGACCTGCTCGCGAGTGTGCAGCCTGCGCTCGGCAGCGATCTTCATCAGTTCAGTGTCCGGCAAGGAATCCCAAAGGCCGAACGAAAGCCGGGCGGCTGCTTCGTGGTCGTCGGGATGGGCGCCCTCCAGCCCGAGGTAGAGAAATCGCGGCGACTTCAGCGCCAGCAGGACGACGCGTTTGATGGCCTCTTCCGCATTGGCGGCATTCTTGAACTGGCTCGATACGAACATGCGCTTCTGGTCGTCCGTCAACGGGCGGCGAAACGCCGTCGCCACGAATTCGCTGCAAAACGATTCCAGCCTGGTCGCGCGGTTCGTGACCACCGATGCGAGGAGCCGGAGTGCGTTGTTGGTTTCGGCTCGCCTTTCCGCTTCCCCACGCCGGCGGTTACCCCTTTCCGAATCCGGGGGCGGTTCGAGTTGCTTTACGAGGTAATTGGCGACGTCAATGGCTGCCTGAGTGGCGGCCTCGTCCCAGGCTTTCGACACCGAGACACCGCGTTCGTAGCCGACGCTGCTGTCGTCCGGGGGAAAGGGCGTCATGACGACAAACGTCGGCGTGACACGCGCGGGCGAGAGAGAGCGGGCGGGAATCGTTTCCTGGACGCCGCGAGGCGGTTTCCATTGCAACGAAATGGAGGCGGCCTTGTCCTTGAATTTGAAGAAGTCCAGCTTCAGCGGGTAGGCACGTCCACCGAGAAGGCGGATGGCGGCCTTGTGTTCGTTGCGTTCGCCAGATGCCACCCAGGCGTCGATCAGCGGCGTCTCATTGTCATTGAGCCAGAGCCGTGCGCCATTGGGCGTTTTCAAAATGAACTCGTAGTCACCCGTTTCCTCGGCCAGGAGTGCGCCGCGCCACTGAATGGAGAATCCATTTGTGCCTTCCGGGGTCGGTTCCGGTCTGCCTTCCCCGAAATCGAAGTCCACCTGCCGATCCACGCGCTCCAATTCCTCCCTGCCTTCCCGCAGGTTCCGCGACCCGTAATACCGGGCCTGCAGTCCGCGTTCGTTGCCCACGGGCGCGTCGCTTCCAGTGAAGGACTTGATCAAATCGGCGATCGTGTTGACGTATTGACGATTGGTCAGCCGCACCAGTTCGACCCGCGGCGGATGATTGCGCGCCCGCGCCTCGCGCGAATAGAATGCATCATAGATGTAGCGCGCCACTGCTTCCGCTTCAGGGCCGTTGCACTTGTCCGGATCGTCTTCCGGCATGTTCTTGTCAATGTAGCGAATCAGTTTCTCGATGGCCCAATCACCGTGAAGCCCATCATCATACTTGCCTTTCACGCCCTCGCCTTTGCGCCCGTGACACCGGGCACATTCCGCGCCATAGATCGCCTCGCCGGCACTGGCCTTTTTGGTGGCGCCCAGCGATGGACTGGCGACAGGGCACAGCCCCATCAGCATCACGGCGATCATTTGCGAGCAACGCAAGTGTGGCATTATCGTGTTTCCTCAAAGCGGTCAGATTCCCGAAGCCAGCGGGAAGCTGTTCCTTTGGCGATCTTGGGCTTTTGGACGCCAAAATCAAGGCTGGCTTTCAATCGGAGCATTTCACTTTTTTGAATCGCGTCAGCTGATGGATAGTGAGTTTCCACTCAGACCATCTTCTTCCTGAAGCGAAACGTGCAGAGAGTGAAAAGCGCCAGACCCATGGCCGCCAGAACGATCAGATGCGACGAAAACTCCGCCAGGCTTGCGCCGCGCAGGATGATGGCCCGCATCAATTCGATGAAATAAGTGGCCGGCAGGATTTCTCCGATGGCCCAGAAGATCCAGGGCATCGTTTCGCGCGGAAAAATGAAGCCGGAGAAAAAGACCGACGGCAGAAGTGTGACCATGGTCATCTGCAGCGCCTGCATCTGGCTTTGGGCACGGGTGGAAATGAGCAGCCCTAGGCTTAAGAGCGCGAAAACATAAAGAAAGCTGGCCAGCATCAACACAGCGAAACTACCGGCGATAGGGACATCGAACAGCCAGCGCATAATGCCAAAGAGGCCGATCGCCATCACCATTCCCATGCACAGATACGGCACCAGCTTGCCCAGCATTAATCCCCACCGGGAGAGCGGGCTGACCAATAGTTGCTCGAGCGTGCCCCGTTCGCGTTCACGCACCAGGGACATGGCGGTGGCAAAGGCCGTGGCGATTTGCAGCACGATGCCAATCACGCCCGGCACGAAGAAATTCGGGCTGCGCATCGAGGGGTTGTAAAGGACTTGTGGACGGATCTCCAAGGGCAGATTGCGGCGACCGGTTTCGCCCAGCAGTTGCACTACCGATTGCCGCAGCGTCACGCTCATGGCCGTATTTAATGCCTGTAATGCCACGGTCGAACTGGAGCCATCGATCAACACCTGCACTTGCGCGCCGCGCCCGCTTCGCAGGTCGCGCGTGAATTCCGGAGGGATCTGGACACCCACCGTCGCCTTGCCCTGGCGAACGGTCGCAGAGAGTTCTTCGACACTTTGGACCTGGGCCACGACGCGAAACGTCTCCGTGTTGACAAAGCGTTCGATGAGTTGCCGGCTTTCCACAGTGCGGTCTTCATCCAGCACGGCCGTAGCGATGTGTTTCACGTCATTGTCGAGGGCATAGCCGAAAGCGATCATCTCAACGATGGGCGGGAAGAGCATGAAGAAAAGGGTGAGCGGATCGCGCAACATGACGATGAACTCCTTGTAAAGGATGGCGGTGAAGCCGCGAAAGGGCTGTGTCATCCCCCGCCTCCCCCGCTCGCCGTCAGCGCCACAAAGACGTCTTCGAGAGAGGGCGCGATCCGCCGAATGTCCACTTCGCGAATGCCCGCAGTCGCCAGCGCCGCTAGAATCGATGGATCGGACACGCCGGCATCGCACAATAGCTGAATGGATTGTCCAAAGATGGTGGCCGACCGCACGCCCGGCAACCGGCGCAGGGCCTGAAAGCCTGCCGTGAGATGATCGCAGGCAATTTCCAGCCGCCGGGTGCCCGGTGGATTGACCGAAGGCAAGTGCTTCAAGTCATCCGGCACGCCGCAGACAATCAGCCTGGACATGTAGATATAACCGACGTGCGAGCAGCGTTCGGCTTCGTCCATGTAATGCGTCGTGACAAACAGGGTCATACCCATGCTGGAAAACTCGAAAAGCAAGTCCCACAATTCACGCCGCGCCACCGGATCGATTCCGGCCGTCGGCTCGTCCAGGAATAACACCAGCGGCTTGTGCAGGAGCGACGTCGCCATGGCCAGCCGTTGGCGCCAGCCGCCGGAGAGCAGCCCGGCGCGCCGTTGCAGATACGGCTCCAAATGAGTGAGCGCGACGAGTTCATCGATGCGCGCCTTGAGCATGGCGCCGCGCAAGCCGTAGAGTCGCGCATAAAAGATTAGATTTTCGCTCACCGTTAATTCGTCATAGAGCGAAAACTTCTGTGACATGTAGCCAACGGTGCCTTTGAGCTTTTCGGTCTCCCGGACCACATCAAAGCCCGCCACGCGCGCCGTGCCTTCGGTAGGCTCAAGAATGCCGCAGAGCATGCGAATGACGGTCGATTTGCCCGAGCCGTTCGGTCCGAGAAACCCAAAGATCGAGCTTTTGGTGACCGAGAAAGTGACGTGATCGGCGGCGGTGAAATGTCCGAACCGCTTGGTCAAACCTTCGCACTCGATCATCAATTCGGGCATGGATTGTTAAATGGTTAAAATGGTTAAAGGGTTGAAGGGTTGAATGGTTGAGCGGCCAGACAGTCCGCCGATTTAACTTTTTAACCCATTTAACATTTTCAATCCTTCACGGGTTCGCAGCGCTCTCCATCACGTTCGTGAAAATGACATCCGCCGACATGCCTGCCCGCAAGACATCGTTATGTTTTCCCAGCCACACTTTGACGCCAAAGACCTGCTTGATTCGTTCGGCCACGGTCTGGGTGTTGCGCGGAGTGAACTCGGCGGTGCGGTTGATCTGGATAATCGCTCCATCAAATTCCCGGTCTGGAAACGAATCGACTCTGACTTTGACCGTTTGATCGAGTTTGAGATGGCCCAACCAGGGTTGGGGCACATAAACACGAACCCAAAGCTGGTCCGGCAAGACGAGCGTGGCGATCTCCTGGTTCGGCGCCAGCACGTCGCCGAGCCTGACGCTGAGTATTTCCAGGATGGAGTTCGTGGGGGCAACGATTCGTGTCTCTTGTAGTTGCGCCTCGATTTCCTTCAATTGCGCCTTGGCCTGCGCAATGCGCTCCGGGCGTGTGCCCGCTACCAGCAAATCGTAGCGGCTTTTGGCAGCGGCGACGCTCTTTTCCAAGGCGGTCGCGTGGCTGACCGCCCGGTCCCGCTCTGTTTCCGAAATCGTCCTTTCCTTGTAAAGCTCGCGAGCGCGCTCGGCGTCGACGCGGGCAAATTCCAACTCCGCGACCAGGGCCGCCCAATCATTTTTCGCGGCAGCGATCTCTTCCGAACGGGGACCGGCCTCCAGTTCAGCCAGCAGAGCAGCGGCTTGTTCACGCCGGGCAAGCAACTCCGCGGCTTCCAGTTCGACAATCCGTTGGCCATTGGTAAGAATGTCGCCGTCGCGAGCGAGGACTTTCTCGACCCTTCCGCCGTAACGCGAAGCGACGTGCACCTCGTCTGTTTCTATCGTGCCGGAAACCATCGGGGTTTTCCTGCTGGAGTTACACGAAGTGCCTGCAAGCGCAATCGCCAGAAGTCCTGCCGTCAGAAAGAGTCTTTGATCCACTGGCGCGGGAAGGTAACAGCGGCGTGAAAACGGTTCAATATGGCAAAGCGAGTGGTAGGAAGTGTTCGATCGCGCTGCTGAACCGGTCATCCACAATCCCTTTGGCAGGAAAATTGGGAAGTCTGGAGAGGCATCGTAATTCGCGGTGCCAAACCCGTACTTTCCCCTAAAGGCCCGCTTGTACTCGCCCAGAAGGCGCCGCAGGTAACACCTCTAATTGTTTGCCCAACACGGCAGCTGTATTGAAGAGCAATCACAACTTAAAGAGTAATGACCATTATGGGCATAACATTGGATCTGTCGGAAATCCCGGAGCGAAAACGGCATTTCTATTTTTTTGTCATCCTTATCTTGCTGGCTTTGCTGGTGGGCACGATCAAGCATCACTTCTTTTCCACGCCCCAATCCGACCGGAAGGAGCTTACAGAGGGAGCCAAGCGGCTGCTGAACACAGGCGCGGCAGTTAAAGACCTCTATTAGCGCTGGGACAACAATTTCGAAACGGAAAAGTCCAAATCATATCTACGACCGGGTCGAGACGCGCTACGGCGCGTCTCTTCCTTTCCGGGCTTATGCCTTCAATCCCAGCCCCAAGGTTTCCTTGCAATATTTCAGGCTCCGCTCCAACTCCGCCTTCTGGTATTCCTGTTCCGCGATCTTTTTGTCTCTGTCTTGAGGCGCTTTGTACGGCTCGCGCGCTTTGCCCTTTCTTGCCAAGGCGACGAATCTGGCAAAGTCTTGCGCGCGCGCCTTGGGCCAAACCTTCCAAAAGTCTTCCTTGAGGTACGGAATCTCACGGTTGAATCCGGAAATGGTTTCGATGTGGACCGGGACGTTCGGGCATGACTGTGCAAAGCGCTGGAAGTAAGCCTTTAGATCAACCGTGCCCTCGCCCATGGCCGTCCACTGCACGGTCGCGCCATTGGCCGACTCCCAGATGGCAGAATCGCGCAAGCTGGTCGTGAGCACGTAGGGCGCGAGGATCTCCAGGCTGGCCAGGGGATCTTCCATCGTCCAGGTAACGTTGCCGGAATCCATGTTGGCGCCGACGTAATCTTTGCCTGCCTCTTCGATGAGCGTCACCAGTTCCCATGCTTGCATGTCGCCGGCGTGATTTTCGACCGCGATTTTCACACCCGCATCCACCGCCAGATCGCGACAGGCCTTGCAGACTTTCACGGTATCTTTGATGCGCGCTTCAATGCCGCCGTCCGTTTTGCGATCGTCACCTGAACCCAGAATGACACGAAGCACAGGCGACCCGAGCGCCCGGGCCGCCCGCAGGCCGAGCCTCAAGTGCTCCTCCGCCGTGCCCCACTTTTTGTTGAAGCGGGTCGAGGTCGGGCAAATACTCCAGGTGCCAAGGTGAATTTGCAGTCCCTGATCCGCCGCCGCGGCCTTTAATCCCTTGAGATAATTCTCCTCAAGGTTATCGAGCGCGTCCAAATCTGAAATGAAAAGCGAGTCGGTCTTGAGCGCGGCGGCGTAGTCAATCAAGGCGGGCGCTTTCCAACCCATCGCGCGAACGGAGAAGTTGTCCAAACCCAGTTTGATCGTTCCTGCCGCCCGAATGGGCGTCGCCTTCTGCGCTAGCCCAGGCAAACCGGTGGCCACACCGGCACTGGCCAGCGCCAGCGATTTCACAAAGTCGCGGCGTGGAAGAAGAGATGTCTGTTGGGGGGCGGGTTGAGGAGCGTTCATAACTCATGTTTCACGGCTCGTTTCAGTGTCATGGTTTGGATATGGGTAGTTCGTACGCAACAACCAGGAAAGGCAAGCAACTTTACGATCAAGACCGACGGCGGGCGTAACTCTTTTTTGGGCTTGAGACGCACCTCCGGACGGCGCGAGCGATTGACTTTTGGGCGCTTCCCGGATCAAAATCCACGATGCTTTCGACCTCTGGCTTTAAGGGGCTGGCTGAATTCAGTCCTGGTTTTTCTCCCCGCCCGGGCGTCAGCCACGTGCTCTTTGACTTTGACGGCACGCTGTCCCTGATTCGCGAAGGCTGGCCTGAGGTTATGGTGCCCATGTTTGTGGAGATGCTTCCGGCTCTGCCGCGTGAAACGACCGAGCAACGCCGCCAACTTTGTTACGACGACATCATGCGCCTGAACGGCAAGCAGACGATCTATCAAATGATCCAACTCGCCGAGCGCGTCCAGGAACGTGGCGGCCAGCCGAAAGAGCCGCTTTGGTACAAACGGGAATATCTGCGCCGGCTGGACCAACGGATTGCCTCTCGCATCGAAGGCATTCGGAAGGGCCTTTTGCCTCGCGACGATTTTCTTGTGCATGGCGCAAGGCCCTTTCTGGAGGCCGTGCGCGAGCGCAACCTGCCGATGTATTTGGCCAGCGGCACGGACGACATTTTCGTAAGGCAGGAAGCGGAGTTGCTCGACTTGACGCGTTACTTCGGGCGCCACATCTACGGCGCGCAGGATGACTATAAGTCTTTTTCCAAAAAGATGGTCATCGAGCGAATCCTGCGCGACAACGAGATTCCGGGCGAACAGTTGCTGGCCTTTGGCGACGGCTATGTGGAGATTCAAAACACCAAGGATGTCGGAGGTCTGGCCGTGGCCGTCGCCAGCGATGAGGCACACAACGGCTCGGGCCGCATGGATGAATGGAAACGTCAACGCCTGCTGGGTGTCGGCGCGGATGTGGTCGTCCCCGACTTTCGCGATGGCGAGGCGCTGTTGGAATGCATTCTTGGAAAATGAAGACACCTCTCGATCTCAGAAGGCTCAAGGTCTATCCGCTGGCCGATCGCAAGAGCATGAGCCACATCGAAAAGATCCTGATCGATCCCGATGCTCCTGTTCCGCCTTGCCCGGATGCGGTCAGGGATGTTCTTGAAGATTGCGCCCGGCAAGTGCTGAAGGCGCGCCGGCGCAAGGCCGCTGTCATTCTCATGTTTGGCGCGCATCTCGTCAAAAATGGCGCCGCCGCTCTGATCGATCGATTGATGTCCCTGGGTGCCATCACTCATCTGGCGACCAACGGTGCGGGTGCGATTCACGACTGGGAATTCGCCTTTCAGGGGCTGTCCACCGAAAGCGTCGAGCAGAATGTGGCCACGGGCACGTTCGGCGCCTGGGACGAAACCGGGCGCTGCATTCATCTGGCCCTTCTCGCCGGCGGTGTGAGGAGTGAAGGTTTTGGCGTCGCGCTGGGGCGATTCATTCATGAAGACGGCGTCGTCCTGCCAAAGCCCGAAGAGCTGGAGCAAGCCCTGCGTGAGCAACCCTCTCACCCGCTATCGCCCGCCCGCGCCGAAGTGCTGACCGCAATGCGCGAGCACGGTTTGACTGCGGGCTATAATCAAGTGGCTCATCCATGGAAGGCGCATTCGATTTTCAGATGCGCTTTTCATCGCGGAATTCCTCTCACCGTCCATCCGGGCATTGGTTACGACATCATTTCCAATCATCCGATGTTCAACGGCGCGGCCATTGGTCGGGCGGGCGACATGGACTTTCGCCTGTTCGGCAGCGCCGTCGAAGGGCTGGATGACGGCGGCGTGGTGCTCTCAATCGGTTCGGCCATCATGGCCCCGCAGGTGTTCGAGAAGAGCCTCAGTTGCGTGAATAATCTTCGGCTGCAAGCCGGGCGGCACATCGTCCGCGACCACAGCATTTATGTCGTGGATTTGCAGGACGGTGGAAACTGGGATTGGTCGAAGGGTGAGCCGCCCACGGATAATCCCGCTTACTATCTGCGCTTCTGCAAAAGCTTTTCGCGCATGGGCGGCGCCATGCGCTACCTGCAATGCGATAACGTCCTGTTCATCCATAACCTGCTGTACCGGCTGAGTGGACAATGAAATCCCAGTTCCGAAGTCCGAACTCCGAAAGAACTCCCCAGTCCGAAGGCCCGATGGCGCGGCGAAGCGCAGGTTTCTGTTTCGGGTTTGGTGTGTGCTTCCTTCAGATTTCGGATTTTGGATTTCGGATTTGCCCCGCATGACCCCGGCGCGCTTTCAAGCCATCAGCGACCAATACTCGGCCCTGCGCATCGCGGTCGTCGGCGACTTTTGTTTGGATCGCTACCTGGAGATAGATCCGGGCAAGCAGGAACTATCCATTGAAACCGGTTTGCCCGTGCACAACGTGGTCAACGTTCGCAGCCAGCCGGGCGGGGCAGGCACCATCCTGAACAACCTCGTGGCCCTGGGCGTGGGCGAGATTTATCCGGTTGGGTTCTGTGGCACCGACGCCGAGGGGTTCGAACTCCAACGCGCGCTCCGAGCCAAAGCAGGCAGCGTCCACCTCGATCATTTCTTCGCCACCGATGCCCGCCGCACCTTCGCCTACTGCAAGCCGTTGCTCATGCATCCGGGCAGAGCGCCCGAGGAGTTGAGCCGGCTGGACAGCAAGAACTGGACGCCCACGCCCGCGCTGGTGGAAGGCCGCATCCTTGGCGCGCTCCCGGAGCTGGCTTCGGGCGTGGAGGCATTGATTCTGTTGGACCAGGTGGACGTTCCGGAAACCGGCGTGGTCACAGCCCGCGTGCTCGATACGGTACGGCAGATCCTCAAGGCGTCCCCACGCAAGTGGATCATGGCCGACAGTCGCCGTGGCTTGCGCGGATGGCCGGCCGTCTGTTTCAAAATGAATGCGGCCGAACTCTGCGCTCTGGGCCGCACCACCGCAGATGCAAGTCTGGATGGAATCAGCGAAGCAGCCCTTGCCCTGGCGCAGCAACAGGGCAAACCCATTTTCGTAACGCTGTCAGAACGGGGCATCCTGGGCGTTTCGCCCCAAGGCGAAGTTGAACACGTGCCGGCCCTTCCCTTGCGCGGAGGAATCGATGTCGTCGGTGCGGGCGACGCAGTGACCGCCAACCTGACGGTTGCGCTGACCGCCGGTGCCACACTGCGCGAAGCGCTCGAACTGGCCAACGCCGCTGCTTCGGTGGTCATTCATCAACTCGGCACGACCGGAACGGCCAGCCTGGCGCAGATTCGTTCACTGCTGGTCACAGCATAGCTTCCGCGCGCATAACTCTATAGCGATTGCCAGAATTCATTCCCGATTGTCAACCTATTGGACATGCTGCGGGTCGCAGACCCGCGCTCCCGGAGCGCGCCTCTGTGAGGCGCAGCAGCCTTGGCTCCTGGTTTGGTCGGAAATCATTTTTGGCAAGCGCTAAAGAGCATCTGCCAAAATAATTTCCGGAACGGCGACGTCTCGGTAGAGCGCCCCAAGCATTGGCAAAAGACGGCGCTCTGCCGAGACGCCGCTACGTCGATGCCAAAGGGACAGGGTGGGGCCCTGGTTCCAAGCGGAAATGATTTCTAGCGACCCGCCTAGAAATGCTCCAGCAATTCGGCCTTCGCAATCTTGGTCAGGTCGGCGTGCACATTTTTAACAATCTTGGCGCGAGCCGATGGCTTCAGTTCCTTGAGAAGCTGATGGTTGATTTCCTTGCTGGCCGCGAGATGGCACTCGTCAAACCCGTTGGCCAATATTCTATTGAGCCTGCCCGCCAGCAGTTTGATGAGGCGCTTTTTCTTTTCCAATTCGAAATTATGCGGTTCTCCCCAGGGCATCGCCATTCTGGATTTGGGAGAACGATAGCGTCCGGCCCGATCGGAAACCTTGTCCAGGACTTTGCCGTGCGCAGCCACAGTCACAAATTCCTCAACCAGCTCCAATCGCGGTGTTTTTTTGACAGGGGTTCGATCCAGCCTGTAGGCCTTGAAGGAGCCCAGATCCGTCACGACTACGAGGGTGTTTTTCATAAGGCGAAGAATACTTTGTTCATTATGTGTGCTTGCAACGTCGCTCCGGCGACCGGCGTCTATAGAAACCTTTTGCAAGACGCTCACGAAATCAAGGAGGATTCGTCGAGAAAATATCAAGCAGGGAAAGTCCGTAGGGATTATCATGCGCAATACTCGCCCCGTTGACACTGCGGAGTACCACTGGTAGCGTGCCCCTCCCTTGAAAATATAATGGATTATAAGGACACATTGAATTTGCCGCGAACGGACTTCCCGATGAAAGCCGACCTCGTGGCGCGGGAGCCGGAACGCCTGAAAAAATGGGAGGCCAGCCGGCTCTATGAGCGCATTCAGGCGCAACGGGCGAGCGCCGAAAGATTTGTGCTGCACGATGGGCCGCCTTTCGCCAACGGCGACGTGCACATCGGCACCGCGCTGAACAAGATTCTCAAGGATTTCATCGTCAAATACCACACGCTCCGGGGCAAGTGCGCGCCTTACGTGCCGGGCTGGGATTGTCACGGCCTGCCCATTGAATTCAAAGTGACTCAAGAGATGCGCAAGACGGGCGGCGCCAGCACCGATGCCGTCACCATCCGGCAAGCCTGTGAAGCCTATGCCCGCAAATACATCGATATCCAGCGGGCGCAATTCAAGCGCCTCGGCGTGCTCGGCGACTGGGAGCATCCTTATCTCACACTGGACAAGCAATACGAAGCGGACGAGCTGCGCCTCTTTGCGGACATCGTCGAGAAGGGCTTTGTTTATCGCGGCAAGAAGCCCGTGTATTGGAGCATCCCCGCCCGGACCGCGCTGGCGGAAGCCGAAGTGGAATATCACGACCATGTCAGTCAAAGCATCTATGTGAAGTTCCCCATCGCCGGGCACCCAAACACATTTATCCTCATCTGGACGACAACGCCCTGGACCCTTCCGGCCAATCTGGCTGTGGCTTACAACTCCACTTTCAGTTACTCGCAAGTTCGAGTGGGGGCCGAAACTTTTATTGTTTCGGCCATGCTGCTGTCCACCGTTGCGCAGAAGTGCGGTTGGGATGGCTATGAGATCGTTCGCAGTCTTGATGCGGATCATTTAAGCCAGGTCGAATACCAGCATCCGTTCTGCAATCGCACCGGCAAGCTCTTCCCTGGCGATGCCTTCGTCGAAAGCGCCACGGGCACCGGCTTCGTTCACATAGCTCCCGGTCATGGGTTGGAAGACTATCTGCTCGGCCTGCAACACAAGCTGCCGATCTATTCCCCGGTTGATGATGACGGCCGGTTCACTCTGACGGATGATTTGCCTGCCGAGCAGCAGATGCCTGTGGAACTGGTTGGCAAATCGATTCTGGAAAAGAACAACAAGAGCGAGGCCAACGAAGCCGTCCTGAAACTGCTGCTTGATCGGGGCATGCTGGTGCATCAGGAAGATTACCTCCATAGTTATCCGTTTTGCTGGCGGAGCAAGACGCCGATCATCTTCCGCGCGATGGATCAGTGGTTCATTGAGATCGACCACGAAAGTTTTCGAGAGAAGGCGCTGGATGCCATCAACCAGGTCCAGTGGATACCCGACTGGGGCAAGAACCGCATCGAGGCCGCGGTCAAATCACGCCCCGACTGGTGCATCTCGCGGCAACGGACCTGGGGCGTGCCGATTCCGGCGTTTTATGATGCGCTAAAGACTCCCATCCTGAACGCACAAATCGTGCGCCACTTCGCTGATCTGGTCGAACAGCACGGCTCCAACGTTTGGTTTGACAGGACAGTCGCTGCACTTTGGGAAGCGGTGAAACCTAAAGGGTGGACCGGAGCGGTTCCTGTGTCGAAATCCAGCGACACACTGGATGTTTGGATTGATTCCGGTTCATCGTCGCGCTCGGTGCTCATGCGGCGCGGTGAACTGCAATGTCGGAGCGCCGACGTCTCGTCCGCCAGTTCATGCCATCACGGACGTGCGGACGAGACGTCCGCGCTCCAATGGCAAGCGGATATGTACCTGGAAGGCACTGACCAGCATCGGGGCTGGTTTCAGTCCTCGCTCCTGCTGTCGCTGGCGGGCAATGGTTCGCCACCGTACAGAAGTGTGCTTACCCACGGCTTCATGGTCGATGCGGACCGCGAGAAAATCTCCAAAAGCAAACAGGGCCACGGCGGTTATGAGAAACCGCAGACTTCGGAGGCGTATATAAAAGAATACGGCGCCGATATTGTTCGCCTCTGGGTCGCCTCGCAGGATTTCCGCAACGACATGCTCGTGAGCAAAGAGCGAATCAGCAAAGTGGGCGAGACCTACCGGGTCATTCGCAACGCGTTGCGTTATCAGCTTTCCAATCTCTATGATTTCAATCCGGCGAAGCACACGGTGCCAGACGACAAACTGACTGGTCTTGATCGCTGGCTTTTAGAAAAGCTTTCCAAGCTAGAGGAATTAGTAGATCGCCTCTACAGCTTTTTCGAGTTTCACTTGGTTTATCAGCAGCTTAGCCAATTTGCAGCGGTCGAACTGTCTGCACTTTACCACGATATAGTCAAAGACCGGCTCTACACAGACAGTGCGAACTCTGACCGTCGACGATCGACGCAAACAGTAATGCATCGAAGCATCAAAAGCTTGTGCCAGATGTTGTCGCCGATTCTTAGTTTCACCAGTGATGAAGCTTGGGAAAACATTTCTATGGTTGATGGTCGAGAGTCGGTTCATTTGACTGAGTGGGTGCCACTGAAATTTGCACGTCCAGAGGAGGAGGAAAGAGAGTGGACGAAGTTATTGCAGCTTCGCGTACGGGTACTACCTGACTTGGAGCAAAGGCGTCAGGATAAGATTATTGGAAAAGCACTGGATGCAAAGGTGACCTTAGTTTTTGCACCAGACACTCCGATCCCGCCGAAAAAATACAGCCGCCCCACTCAGGTCGAAGCTTTAAAGGAGTTGTTAAATGTTTCTCAATTGGAAGTAAGGGAAGGAAAAGAAGACGAGAAGTTTTTAGGCGATGATTTGCGCGTCGAGGTAGCTCACGCCGAAGGCCAAAAATGCGAGCGTTGCTGGCATTGGGAAACGGATGTGGGCTCGAATCCAAAACATCGAACCATTTGCGGACGCTGTGTTCGAGCCGTGGAGGAAAATCTGGCCTCCAAGTAGTCGGGCGCACTTCCTGGCGATTTTCAATGAATGGCGCTGAACAGTGCTGAATAATTCCTCAGAAAGTGCTTGCGCATCGTCAGGATTGCGATTTGGATTTTTGACCGGCAAGTTTCGTGCTCTGTGATTTAACATATGAACGCAAACATCGACCCAATGACCGTCCTTCACCGTTCCAGGTTCAGCATTTCAAAGCGAGGTGAGTTATGAGATCGATATGGAAAGGGCACATTCAATTCTCTCTCGTTACCATTCCCATCCGCATTTACAACGCGGTGGACACGGACGAAACGATCCGGTTCAACCAATTGCACAAGGAGGATAATGGCGCCGTCGGTTACGACAAGAAATGCAAGAAGTGCGGCAAGGCCCTGACCGCGGAGGAGATCGTCAAGGGGTATCAGTTCGAGCCCGAACAGTACGTGATCGTGTCGCCGGAGGACCTGGCCAAAATCAAACTCAAGAGCACGAAGGTGATCGAAATCGAGGGGTTCATTGACGCCAGCGAAGTCCATCCGACGTTGTATGAATCGCCCTATTTCGCCGGCCCGGACGGATCGGTCGCGGCCAAACCGTATTTGTTGTTGGCTCAGGCCCTAAAAGCCAGCGGCAAAGTGGCGGTCGGCAAAGTCGTGCTGCGGGATCGCGAGGAAGTCGTGATGATGGCGCCTTTGGAAGGCGGACTCGTGCTCTACAAGCTGCGCCATCCGAATGAGCTTCGGAAAATGGAGAGCGTTCCGCAACTCGAGAAAAAGGAAGTGAACAAGGATGAATTAAAGCTTTCCATCAGTTTGGTGGAATCCATGACCTCCACGCTCAACGAGTTGGATTTGACGGATCGCTATCGTGACGCCTTGCGCGAGATGATCGAAGCCAAGGTGGCCGGCAAGGAAGTGGTCAGCGTGCCCGAGGCCGAAAAACCCGTGGTGGATATCATGACCGCGCTCAAGCAGAGCATTGAGCAGACAAAGGCGCAGAAGAAGCCGATGGAAAAAGCCAAAGGCGAAAAGAAACAAGCGGTCGAAGCCAGGCCGGGCAAGGAGAAGAAACATAAAGTCGCGTAATGGCATCCACGAAAGCGCACCTATGCAATATGCACAGAAGGAAACAAGGGAAACGAAGCGATAAGCGCGCCTCTGGCAGAGCGTGTTCGGACTCTGGACCTTCGTTCTCTTCGTTTCCTTCTGTTGAGGCGGCATACCGACAGCGAACACACCGGAGCCTTCATGTTTCCGCGGGAAGTCGATGGGACAAATCTTAAAATTTCCGGCCCAGGCGTCGAAGTTCGGCTACAAACGCGTCAAGCGCGCCAAGGCCGCCGAGAATCCAGACCAACTGCCCTTGTTTCCCTCGCCCACCGCGCAGATTTTGCATTTTGCGCCGGAGTTGAGCCGGTTTGAGTACGCGCTGCTGTTGGACGAACGCGGGGATCCGAAAGCGGCTGAGCTCTACGCCAAGGCGATTGAAGAGCAGGATTGCGTCGCCGATGCCTACTGCAATCTGGGCATTATCGAATCACAAAAGGGAAACACGGCCAAAGCGTTTGACTGTTTCACGACCTCATTGAAACACAACCCGCGTCATGCCGAGGCGCATTACAACCTGGGTAATCTGTATTTCGATCTGAACGATTTCCGCCTGGCGCAAATTCATTACGAGATGGCCGGGGAAGTGGAGCCTTCGTTCGCCAATGTTTATTTCAACCTGGCGCTCGTTCAGGCGCTAAACAACGACCTCGCGGCCGCCCTCAGCGCCATCACCCGGTATCAGGAACTGGTTCCCGACGATGAGGCGCGAATGGCTGACGAATTATTGTGCAATCTGAAAAAATCATTGGAGGCGGCAAAGAATCCGCGATTTGGCTCCAAGTGAGGACACCCCGCAGGAGCCTGGGCCGTTGACCAGATGGAATTCCAGCAGCGTCGTCCCCCTGAGCCGGGACTACGCAGCAAAGGAGCGCGGACGTCTCGTCCGCCCGCATAAGAAGAGGCCGCTTACGCCAAATACGGTCGCTCAAGCCAACTCACTGTTTGGTGAAAGATTTTCGCTTGAGGCAATCCTTACTGAATCGGGTATCAGGCTGGTCATTTGTAGGTTCGTGCGGGCGAGACGCTGCGAGACGCCCGCGCTCCGATGGCCTATCGTCGATGCGGAGCTTTTTGGCTGGAACTTTTTCCGGTGCTGGTGTGTTATACCTTTGTCACCGTTTGCCGGCAGAAGAGAAAGGACATCGTGAAATCAAGTGAATCAATCAACCTCGAACGAGACGAACTGCAAACCGTCCAGCAATTGCATCAGCGCTACCAACACCTCCTTCAACAGATGGGCGGAGTCATCGTCGGGTTGCAGGACGTCATCGAACAATTGCTGGTGGTGTTGCTGTGCCGCGGCCACGGCATGCTGGAAGGGGTGCCCGGGCTGGCCAAGACTCTGATGGTGTCAACGACCGCCTCGCTGCTGGGCCTGACCTTCCGCCGCATCCAATTCACACCGGACCTCATGCCGTCCGATATCACCGGCACGGAAATCCTGGAAGAGGACCACACCACCGGCAAACGGGTGTTCAAATTTATGAAGGGGCCCGTTTTCGGGAACATCATTCTGGCCGACGAAATCAACCGCACGCCGCCCAAGACGCAGAGCGCCTTGCTGGAAGCGATGCAGGAACGGCAGATCACCGTGGGCGGTGAGACCTACAAGTTGCCGGACCCCTTCTTCGTGCTGGCGACGCAAAACCCGATCGAGCAGGAAGGCACTTACACACTGCCGGAAGCGCAACTTGACCGCTTCATGCTCAAAATCGAAGTGGACTATCCCTCGCGCGCCAATGAAATCGAAATCGTGAAACGCGCCACGACCAATTACGGTTTCAAACCGGAAACGATTATCAGCGCCGAAGAGATCCTGGCCATGCAGCAGATCGTGCGGAAGGTGCCGGTAGCCGATCATGTGTATGAATTCGCCGTGGATCTGGCGCGTTACACCCGGCCCATCGCCGGAAACGGCAGCAGTTACGTCAGAGAAATGGTTAACTGGGGCGCCGGCCCGCGCGCCAGCATTTGCCTGATCCTCGCCGCCAAGGCCCGTGCCATCCTGCACGGGCGCCATCATACGACCACCGAGGATGTGAGCGCGATGGCGCTGCCGGTGTTGCGACATCGTATCGTGCCGACATTCAACGCCGAGGCTTCGGGCAAGGACGAGAACGCGATCGTTCAGCAAGTGCTCGAAGATATGAAGAAGGCGGCCAGGAAAGTGGCCTGAGCCAGCCGTCACCGCGCAGAGTTTTTCCTCACCAGTTCATGATGAACGCAAAGGGCATGTCCGAAATTTTCGACGCCAAGGACCTGGCCGGAATCGAGAATCTGGAACTGCTGGCCAGCCGCGCGGTGGATGGTCTGCTGGCCGGCAAGCATCGCTCCGAGTTAAAAGGCGGCAGCGCTGAGTTCACGGAGCACCGAGGCTATGTTCCGGGCGATGAAATCCGGCTGATCGACTGGAAGGTCTTTGGCAAGAGCGACCGCTACTTCATCAAACAGTACATCGAGCAAACCTGTTTGCAGGTGATCGTTGTGCTCGATGGGAGCGGTTCGATGGCCTTTGGGCTGGAGAACGGATCGAAGTTTCATTACGCACGCGCCATGGCCGCCTGCCTGACGCGGCTGGTGCTGCGCCAAAGTGATTCGGCTGGCCTGGCTGTGCTGGGTAAGACCGTGCGCAGTTACGTTCCGCCGCGCGCCAATCCCAATCACTTTCAGGCCTTGCTCGATCTCTTGCGTGTTGCCCAGCCGACCGGCGAAACATCTCTGGCTGCCAACCTGACCGACCTTGCGCGTCGCATCAAACGCCGGGGCCTCATCGTGCTGGTGAGCGATTGTTTTGATGAGGTGAATTCCCTGCGGCAGGCATTTCAGTTTTTGCGCGCCCGCGGTCACGAAATCATTCTGCTGCATACGATGGCGCCGGAGGAACTGACGTTTGACTTCGGCGGTTGGTCGCGGTTCGAGTGTCTGGAAGTCAACGGCCATCATCTCGACCTCGACCCGGCCTTGATTCGCAACGATTACATCGAGAGCGTGCGCAAGTTCCTCGGCGATCTGAAACGCATCTGTGGGGAAACCGGGACGGATTACCATCCGCTTCCGACCGACAAGCCCATGGGCGAAGCGCTTGCCTATTACCTCAAACGCCGCAGCGCGCGATTGAAACAGACGTGAAAACCCACCGGACCGTACAGGAGCACGGACATCTTGTCCGCCCGTCGAAGCCGCAGCGCGCAACTCGCGGACAGGATCTCGGCGCTCCGTCATCCGCATGAACTTTCTTAGCCCAGCGTTTTTGATCGGGCTGCCGTTGGTGGCGGTGCCCGTGGTGATTCATCTTCTCAGCCGCAGACAACGGAAAAAGATTTCCTGGGGCGCCATGCGCTTCCTGATGCAGGCGGCCACCCGCAAACGCCGGCTGTTCCGGCTGACCGATCTCCTGCTGCTCCTGCTGCGCACCGCCGCCTTCCTGTTTTTCATCTTCGCACTGGCGCGTCCTCTTCTGCCTGCCACGTGGCTTGGCCGTTCGGTCCCGCGCGAAGTTATCCTGGTGCTCGATCAATCCATGTCGATGTCGCGCAAGGTCGGAGGCACATCGCTCTTCGAACTGCAATTACAAAGGGCTAACGCGGTGCTGGACGACTTGAAAGCCAGCGACACCGTGCGCGTCTTGCTCGCGGGCGAGTCACCGGAATGGCTCACCGGCGATTCACTTCCGGCCAGCGCGGGCTCGCTGCGAAAACTGCGCGCTCAACTCAACGATCTGAAGCCGACCCTCGGAGCGGCGGACTTGATCGCCAGCGTGCGCGAGGCAGCAGACCTCGAAGCGCCCAAGGACAAGTCCGCGCGGGTCATAGTTGCGATTAGCGATGGTCAACGCTTCGGCTGGCGGATGGACGAAGGCGCACTTTGGGCCGCCGTGCAGGCGCGCATCAAGCAGGCGCCGATTCCCACGGCGGTCAGTCTTCAACTGCTGGAAGCCGGAAAGCCTGGCGCAAACCTGTGCGTCAACAGAATTGAAACGGCGCGCGCGTTCGGAGCGATCGATCAGACGCTATCTTTCACCGCGGCCATCCAGAATCACAGCACGACACCGAGCGCGGCCACATTGCTCAACTGGCGGGTGAACAACCAAGCTGCCGGCGTGACGACTGTCCCGGAATTGACGCCCGGCGCGAGCACGACCCTGAGCTTGAGCCATCCGTTCCCGGGCGCTGGCGCCTTCGATGTTGTTTGCCAAATCGAAGCGAATGATGACCTGCCCGCCGATAATGAGGCGCACCTGCTCGTCGAGATTTACGAACGTTTGCCTGTGTTGCTGATCGAGGAACCGGTTTCGGCGGAGTCAGTGGAGAACGACACACCGTTTATTCTGGCGGCGCTGGGCGCGCGCAAAGGCGATGCACCGCGCGATTGGCGGTCCGTTTTCGAGCCCACCGTCCTCGACTCGCGCGCGCTCGCCTCTACCGACCTGAGCCGCTTTCGTTGTGTCGTGCTGGCCAATGTCCCCAGCCTTGACGCCGCCACCATCGAGAAGCTTGAAGCTTATGTCCAGAATGGCGGCGGTGTGTGGCTGGCGCTGGGCAGCCGGACGGACGAGAAATTCTTCAACCAGCAGTTCTACCGCGGTGGGCTTGGATTGGCGCCGATGAAACTGACCGCGCCTGTTGGCGATCCAAACAATCGCGAGAAGTTTTTTTCCGTGCGCGCCTCTTCGGATAGTCACCCGGCCACGATTCTCCTGGCGGACTTTCAACGGCTCGATCTCGACCGGGCGCGTATTTATCGGCGGCACCAATTCGATCCGTTCAGCGGCAAGGACGTTTCGATTTTGTTGCAGGCCGGCGGAGGCGAGCCGGTCGTGGTGGAACGCAAGCTTGGGCGCGGCCGTGTGATCGTGCAGGCGGTGCCTCTGGGTGTGTCCTGGAGCACGCTGCCTCTGTGCCAGGCTTACGTGGCCATGCTGCACGAATGGTTGTGGTATCTCAGCGAAGCAAATCTCCCCAGGCGCAATCTGGCCGTGGGCGAAGCGCTCATCGAGCCGGCGCCCAGCAACGACAGCGAAGGCGAACTTGTCTTGCCCGATGCGCGCCGCGTGGAATTGACCGCCGCCAGTTCGAGCGCCGGCGCTCAGTTCCGTTACACGCGGACACGCTTGCCTGGCGAACATACGTTGCGAGTAAAGGGCGACAAACCGGCAGCGAGCATCGCGAAGTTTTATGTTCAGCGAAATCCGCAGGAGTCAGATCTGAAAGGTTTCACCGACCAGGACCGCCAGGACCTCGCGGCCATGAAGGCGTTTCAGTTGAACAGCGACGTGAATGCAGTCGGCGTGGCGGGGGAGATCCAGGCTCCGAAGCATCCTCTGGAAGGAGTGCTCCTGGCGGCATTGGCCTGCGTCTTGTTGGGAGAGATAATCCTGGCCGGTTGGACGACGCACCGCCGCAGCCTGCGTGTGAAACCGGTGACCATGGAGGCGTAAGTATGAAGTGGCCCGCTCACCAACGTCATGACCTTCAGGCGACGAACCTCTAACTTCCGGTCTGAGCATGCCACCCGAGACCACCACTGAAATGCGCTTCGCGCTGGAAGGGTTCTTTTCCCTTTGGGCCGTTGTGCTGGTCGGGTTGGCGCTGCTGGCAGTCTCGTGGTGGGTGGCGCGGCGCGATGCGCGGTTTTCGGACCGGCCCAGATTCGTTTGGATCCTGTTCGTGCTTCGCTGCGTGGCAATATTCGTTCTTCTTTGGATGCTGGCCGGACCAACGCTCATCACCACCTACCGCAAATTCAGAACCAAGTCCATCGCCATCCTCGTGGACTCGTCGGCGAGCATGGGGCTGGTGGACGTGGTCGATGGCTCCGGCAATGTAAGCCGCTGGGCCGCCGCTCGCGACGACCGGGGTGACGGGTCACACATTCGGGCGTTGGATGAAGGTGTCGCCAGATTGCACGCGGCTCGCAAGCAACTGGAGCGTTTCTCCAAACTTCCGAACTCGGCTAAAAACTCCGCGGCAACGCGCGAGATGCTCGCGCGCGCTGTCCAAGGAATCGAAACGGGTCTTGCCACGATCAGGAAGGCCGCCGCCGATCTGCCTGGAACGGCTGCGGACGTGAAACGTGGTCTCGCTGAAGCGGTCCGGACCGTCAGCGAGAAGGTGCTCGACACATTGCAGAACAAATCTGTGGAGTTCAATCGTGGAAAGACGCTGGCCGCGCTGGAGCGCGAGCGTTGGCTGCCGGATCGAGTCGTGATGCTGGCGGTTGCTGTCGCCCAAATGGAAGGGCTCGCGGATCAGTTTACGAAATCTGTCGAAGAACCGCAGGTGAAGTCACCGGGCAGCGCCGCAGCGCAGGAATCGAAGCTATCCCGCTTCGACAAAGTGGAGTCATTCATGGCCAGTGCAGAGCAGGGATGGCTGCAGGAGATCCGCAAGAAGGCGACCGTGAACCGTTATGAGTTCGGCGAAAAGGTCATTCCGCTCGGCACGTCAGCCTGGGAACCGAAGCATGACGACGGTGTCCGACGGACATTGGCTCCCGCCACGCAACTGGGAACGGCTCTGCAACAGATCGCAGTCGAGAGTACAGCGCAGCCCGTCGAAGCCGCCATCCTCATCACCGACGGTGGTCAAAACGCGGGCCCGGATCCGCGCGTTATGGCGGCCGCGCTCTCCGGCACGGCACTGCACATCGTGCCCATCGGCAACACGAAGATGCAACGCGACGTTATCCTGCATCATACGCACGCGCCCAAAGCCGTTTTGCAGAACGACAACGTGGTCATTGATTCTATTGTCACCGCCTACGACTGCGCGAATGAAACGCTGAATGTCGAGTTGCTCGACAACGAGACGGTCGTCGATCGCCAGACACTTAATGTTACCAGCGACGTTTTCGACAGCCGCGTGCAACTGCGTTGGAAGGCTGCGCTTCTGGGCAAACATACGCTGGCCTTCCGCGTCGTGCCGGTCAGTGACGAGCGGACTGAGGAAAATAATGGCGCGCTGTCCGACGTTCGCGTGATGGAGGACAAAATTCGCGTGCTCGTGGCCGACAACTTTCCCCGTTGGGAAACCCGTTATCTGCTGAACCTCTTTAAGCGCGATGAGCGGATCGCTTTCGACCAGTTGCTGTTTGAGCCACAGCCGACCGCGGGCGAAGGCGTGCGCGCCGCTTTCCCGGTGTCGCTCGAGGAATGGTCGAAGTATCGCGTTATCATTCTTGGTGACGTGCTTCCGTCGCAACTGACAGCGGGGCACCAAAAGCTTTTGCGGCAATACGTCGGCGACGCCGGCGGCAACCTCATCATCGTGGCGGGCAAGGACGCGATGCCGGGGGCCTACCTCAACGAACCACTCGGCGCCATCCTGCCGGTGCAAGCGGGCGATCGCGCTTTGCCGGTGAATAATCCGCTCTACCTGCACGTGACCGATGAGGGCTCGATGACATTGGCGACGCAAATCGCTGAAAATCCAGGCACGAGCGAGCGGGTTTGGCGCGAGATGAGCCAACAGTTGCCCATTTATGCGATGTCCGAGTTTTCCAAACCCAAGCCCACGAGCCATTCTCTGATTTGGGCGAGCCTGAGCAAGACAACCTTCCATCCGAATGAGCCAACCACGCGCAGCTTTCTCGCCTGGCAATACGTCGGCGCCGGGCGCGTCGTTTATCTCGCTGCGCCCGTCACTTATCAACTTCGTTACCGGCAGGGTGACACCTTTCATCATCGTTTTTGGGGACAGCTTCTTCGCTGGGCCATCGCGCGCGATTTGGACGAAGGGTCGCATACCGTTCGCCTCGGCGCCGACAAGGCGCGCTACGAACAGGGCGAACCGGTGCAAGTCACGGTGCGCTTGAGGCAAATGGATGGCCGAGCTGTGAGCGGCGCGGCGCTTCAGGTAGCGGCGCTCCAGCAAGGCAAGCTCGTTCAGGAGATTACAGTGAAAGAGGACGTCAACCGGCCCGGCACCTACCATGGGCTGCTGCAGCAACTGCCCATCGGCCCCGCCAAACTCCAGGTGACGGGTGAGCGCGTTACGGCGCTGCTGGCCGCAGAAAATCATCGCCGTCCCGTTGAGACCACGATCAACATCGATCCAAGCGGCCTGCTGGAATTGCGCCATCCGCTCTGCAATCTGCCGTTGCTGCGTGAAATCGCGGACGCCAGCGGCGGCATGCTGGTGCCGCCCACCGGCTTGAAGGCCACCATGCAGCAGATCAATCTGGACCCGGAAGTGACGGAGAACATCACCCGGAAGCCCCTGTGGGATCGATGGGATCTGTTTTGGCTTTTCATCGCCTGTCTGAGTCTGGAATGGATGGGAAGAAAGTATCTCGGTTTGTCTTGAATATTTTCAAAATGAGCGAGGACGATTCAATTCAGGCACGAACGGACATGAACGGATACAAGTGATGCTGGACGTTTCACGACAGGGTTGCCTCACTGGCACGCCCGATTGGGCGAAGTGCCTTTTGGCCAGGATTTAGGGAATCCGCTGTAAAAAAATACGTGTACGTGATGCTTGACAAGGAATGGATTGGATGGTTGTCTGGGTGTGGATTACGGCAAGAATTTCGGGCACATATAACCGTTCTTTTTAGCCCAACCGTTTTCGGCGCCGGTTTTGATACAGGCTGGCACCGAATATTCCACGTAATCCTACGTTTGTATTAATTCGAAATTCCCCGGGCCTCCGGCCATCCCCTGGACCGAGAGGCTCGGTTTTTTTTGTCATCCTTAACGGTTGGCAGGGGAGGCGAACCGACCATGAGGTCAACCAGAACCTGTAGCACCAAATCAAAGTTGGGTGTTCAAACTCTGCCACAAACCTTCTGGTCATGGTGTATCTCAGAACCATGACCAACCTTCTCACGTCGGCGTGGCGTTTCAGAGAACCGCAGTTAAATGCGCGCCACTTTCTGAACGGGAGGCAATAATTGATGAATCCTGGTGAATACTTCTGTGTCGAAGCCCATGGCGCGCTTTAGTTGGTAATCCCGTTCCAACACATTGGGAATCCGCTCGCAGTGGCGGAAATCGCTCCAGGTCACGAATCCTTTGGTCCAGGCCCAATGACCCAGCACGGGCACCGGGAAATCGCTCCCGTGCAAGATTCGCGATGTCAGCGGCTCTGCGCGACATTCGGGGATGCGCCGGCCTCGAATCGGAACGTTAAAGGCGCTCGTATCGCCATAGAGATTGGGGTATTGGTGGGTCATGTTTCGAAACACGTCGAAATAATCCGGATCGAACGGACCGCTTTTGGTGGCGCAATGTGCCGCAATCACGGTGACCCCACACTCCAGCGGCAGTTTCAAGGTGCGCGGATCAGAGAACTCACGACGAACGACGGGCACGGTGTGCTCCCCACCCGTGTGGGCGAGCAAGGGCACGCCAGCCTCTGCCATGCGTTCCCAGAAACGAGTGTATTTGCGATTGCAACAGTCGATGTTGTGGCAGTTAGGAAGGCATTTCATCATGATGGCGCCGGCCTGGATGCAACGTTCCAGTTCTTCCAAAGCATCGGCTCGGGCGGGATGGATCGAAACCGCTGGCAGGAATTCCGAATGCGCACGAGCCAATCTCAGCACATACTCATTGGGCACATAAAAAGAACCTTTGCCCTCCATGAGTTGGCCTTGCTCATCATAGACCTGATCGTGGGCGAGAATTATTACGGCCCCCAGAGAGGATTTCCGCACCAGTTCCAAGAGCCGTTCAACGTAGAGCCGATCGAAATCGCCGGAAAGCGCGTTCCACGGCAAACCGATGTGTTTGACCATGAATGCCGCCAAAGGCCAATGCCACCCTCTGACGCGCAGCCAGCAGCCGGTGCCACCGGCGCCATTGCCGACCAAATGCACGTGCATGTCCACCGGCTTTAAAGTCGGGGGCGGCCTTACCGGCGCGGCAATTGGCGGCTCGAAACTCATGGCGAAATCTACAGGCCATGAAATTCCATGAGCAACCTGTCGAGCTCATTGGCATCAAATAGCTGCGCATCATTTTTGGCGAAGATCCCCAGGCACATACCATCGCGCCGGCGCTCGCAATGCAGCACAACCTCCTTGAACACCCAGCGAAAACGCGCCGTAGGAAATCGGTTGAGTTGGAGCACAGGAATGGTCTCAGCCACACAACGCCATGCATTCTCCAATGCCTCAGCCGAAAAGCTGGGATGGCAGCTAAAGGTAAAGCTGCTCTTGTCGGATCCGTGCAAGCCGAAGGCCAACACGCCAGTAATCCGCGCATTATCGGTGATCCATTGCTGGATGGTGGGATTCATCCTGAAGTCATGTAGCCTCTGGCAGGTTAAGCAGTAAGGTTTGTGCGCACAAAAATCGCGTGATCGTTTTCGAGTTGGGTGATAATCCGCGATTTGGAACCCTGGATCTCCATTCGTTCCAGCGGGCCCATCGGCAGTCCCTGGCTGAGTTGCCGGGACTTTTGCGAGAGAAACTCCAGGAAATTGATCCGGGCATTGGCATCATCGCACTGCCACTGATACAACACGTCACCCTGAACCGAAGAGACCAATACTTCAGCGATTTGAGGTTTGATGCTGTCCTCCTGGTCGGCCAGCGGCGCCGTCTTTTGCAGAAACTGTGTGGCTTGCGGCAGACCGGCAAACCCCATCTGACTCAGAGGAACATTCGGAGCGACCCCCGGTTGGCTGGTGGTGGCCGGGGTGGGCCCGGCTTCATCGCGCACGCGCGCTGCTTCCATCAACAGAAACTCCCAGGAGGCGTCGATTGTCTGCTGCGTTGGTTGAGCAAACGGTTTCAAACGGAATTCCCCGCCGGTAAGACCCATCAGGAAGTTGAAGGCATCCTCACCGACGCGCTGCCCCACGTGCGCGTGAATAATCGTCCCGTCCGAGATATAAATACACCCCTGCGCCTCGCGAGTGGCAATCTCAAGGATGGTGGAATGGCGGGAAAGGCACTCCATTTGCAGCACATCCTGGAGACCGACACGGCGCAACACTCCTCGAAAACCTTCCTCGGGCTGAAAGCGGGTTAATTCGTGCAGCGCTTGATAAATGTTGCGCCAGGCGCCTTCGTTCTGCGGTTTCTCCAGAAAAAGTTCCGCGCCCCGGCTCAGGCAGGCCGCCCGATGAATCTCCGATCCGTCGCCCGTCAAGACGACTTTCACGAGATTCGGGTGTTTGCGGCTGAGGAGACTCAAAAACTGCATTCCATCGACGACTGGCATATGCACATCCAGCACGACGAGGTCGATCTGCCGGTCCTGAATAATAGCCAACGCTTCACCGACATTCAACGCAGTGGAAATCTCCCACGCGCCACCCGCAAAGGCGTGCATTAAAGCCGGAACCGCCTCCAGAAACTTGGGGTCGTCATCGACAAACAAAACTTTCTTCTGCTTTTGTGGCATGGCACTGGGGCCTGGCGGCGCTGCGAAACTCATATAAGACTGGTCAATCCGGCGCGCATCGACTCCGTAGTCTCTACGACATTCCTCGTTAGGCAAAAAGTAAAATCATGCGAGGAAGGTTGATGGCCTTTCGGGGTCATTCCCTGGCCCACTTTCAAAGCAATGCTTCCTAGGCTGCGGAGGCTGTCTTCTCCGGTTGCCAGCCGAGCTTTTGCAGCGATTCCTGCACCGACTGACGGACCCACTTGTCGCTGTCCTGAAGCCCAGGTACAAGCCTCGGAATGATTTGTGAGTCACCAATACGCCCCAAGGCTTCCACGGCGGCGTGACGCAAGTCTCGATTGGGATGTTCCAACACACCGACAAGGACGTTCAAGGCGGCGCTAAGCTTTTCATCCAGCCGATGGGCCGGGGCGAACCGTTGTTGTTCGGCCGTTTCGATACGTTTCAGCGCGTCGGCGGCGGCATGACGCACCCAATATTCACGATCTTTCAAGGCGGATCGCAGTTGCGGAATCGCGCGATGGGCGCCTTCGGAAGATTCCCACTCGGGATTTATTCGACACAATGCTGCCCCGGCATATTGGCGGACAGCAGATTGGGAATCTGCCAGCGCGACGACCAAAGCTTCAATCGCTTGCTCATCTTTGATCTGGCCGAGCGCGTCGCACGTCGCCTCCCTGACATCATGATCCGGATCGCGCAACAAAGGAGTCAGCACCGCCACGCTTGGCAAATCCTGAAAGCGGCCAAGGGCTATCACCGCCGCCTTGCGCACGTTCCAATCACGATCGTTGACCGCCGCCCTGAGGCCGGGCAGAGCGCTTTTATCTCCGAGAGAGCCCAGGATAGACGCCGCCGTCATCCGCACCTGAGGCTCCTTGTCCTGGAGACAGGAGAGGAGCGCCGGTGGCACACGCGAGTCCCGAATCTGACTTGCCGCCTCAATAGCTGCGACACGCACATTCGGATCGGCATCCTTCAACGCCGCCAGCAACGGTTGGACGGCTTTTTCATCGCCGATCATTCCCAGCGCTTCCACAATCGCGCGCCGATTGTTGGCTTGATCATCCTTGAGCGCGTTGAGCAATGGTTCGAGGGCGAGGTGACCGAGTTGGGCGGCGGTCCCAAAGTCACCCAGGGCTACATCGCGATGAATCCTCTGCGTGTCATTGTGAGGTTGCCAGCCAAATCGCTCCAAGGTTTTGGCCGCGTGCCAGCGCACCGACGCAGCGGCATCCTGTAGAGCCGGAATCAGAGCTTCCACTGCGTGCTTATCGCCAATTTGTCGCAGAGCCATCACGGCGGCTTCGCGCACTTCAGCCTCTGCATCTCTCAGCGCGGCGATGAGTGTGGGCAGCGCCTCCGAATCTCGCGTTCGGCCCAGACCCTTGACGGCAGCCTTGCGCACGGCTGGTTCAGAATCTTGCAAGGCCGAAGCGAGGGCACCGACAGACCGGGAAGAACCTTCCCTTGCAAGCTTTTCCACAGCCTGGAGACGCGTCTCGGAATTCTTCGATCTAAGTTGTTGTACTGCCCACCATTGCATGGGATCGAGCCATTGTTATTCGAATATCTGCTCTCTCAAAGCCAGATGCGTGCCGTGTTTGGAGTTGGCCCCGGAGTGAGCGGACCCGGCTACGGAGGGAAGTCTATTGCGGCACGATGCAGTTGAAAACAGGAGCGCGGGCGTCTCGCCCGCAGTTTTCGGCGTCCCCGCCGAAGACATTTCGGCGTGCCTGTCCGCACCGTTTTGGTTTGTCACAGTTCGCCAAGGTCCCGGCTGGCGGACGTGGACTGGTGCAACCGGGACGGGCGTGTTACCCAAATCTCGACTGCTATTTCCCGGGAGGGCGAGGCTCCTGACGAGCCTTGTTTTGCTGGTCATTTTTGCTCCACCATGGCTCGCGAGGACGCTCGCCCTCCCCTGAGATGATTTGGGCAACACGCCCGTACGGTTGCACTCCAAACTTTGGTTTGCAGCTACGGGAGGGTTCAGGGCATAACTGGACTCGGTTGCCATGAACTTGCGAGATTCGTTCGTGCATCGTGTATCGATGGCGTGTGCCCTGGCTGCGCTTCTGTGCGGCTGGGTGCAGGGGGCTTGCGGTGCCGACCCATTTGCCGAATTCGTCCGATCCACCGATCCATTGACGCCCCAGGAAGAGGTGAAGAGCTTTCATCTCCCGCCCGGTTTTGAGATTCAACTTGTCGCCGCCGAACCGGATATCTCCAAGCCGATGAACATGGCCTTCGATGAAAAGGGCCGCCTTTGGATCACGGAATCGCGCGAGTACCCCTACGCGGCGCCGAAAAATCGAAAGGGGCGTGATGCCATTAAGATTCTGGAAGACACCGATGACGATGGCCGCGCGGACAAAATCACCACGTTTGCTGATGGTTTGAACATTCCGATTGGCCTCTATCCCTATCGGGGCGGCGCCATCGCGTTCAGCATTCCGAACATCTACCATTTTGAGGATACGGACGGCGACGGTCGTGCGGACAAACAGGAGATTCTTTACGGGCCGTTCGGCTTTGAAAAAGACACTCACGGGATGACCAGCTCTTTTCGTCGAGGCTACGACGGCTGGCTCTACGCGTGCCATGGCTTCAACAACACCACCACCATCCAGGGCAAGGATGGCAGCTCCATCACGATGAACTCCGGCAACACCTACCGGATCAGGATTGACGGCTCGCGGGTGGAGCAGTTCACGCACGGGCAGGTCAACCCTTTTGGGCTGATGTTTGATCCGCTGGGAAACCTTTACTCGGCGGACTGTCATTCCTCGCCCATTTATCAATTGCTGCGTGGCGCCTGCTATCCGAGTTTCGGCAAGCCGGACGACGGCGTTGGCTTTGGCCCCACGATGATGAGCCACAGTCACAACTCTACCGCCATCGGCGGGATTGTTTATTACGCCGCCAACCAGTTCCCTCCTTCGTTTCGAGGAAACATCTTCGTGGGAAACGTGATGACCTGCCGGATCAACCGCGACTCGCTTCTGGACATGGGTTCGACGCGCATCGCCAAAGAAGAAGCCGATTTGCTGAAAAGCGATGACCCGTGGTTCCGCCCGGTGGACCTTCAACTTGGTCCCGATGGCGCCCTCTATGTAGCGGACTTCTACAACCGGATCATTGGCCACTATGAAGTGCCTTTGGCTCATCCTGGACGCGACCGCGAGCGGGGTCGCATCTGGCGAATCTCCTATCGCCAGGACAGGCCAGAAAGCCGCCCGAAGCGATTCGAAATCTCCAAAGCCAGCGCTGCCACCCTGGTTTCTGAAATGGCCAACGCCAATCTCACGCGGCGAATGCTGGCGATGAACGAACTGATCGATCGTGTCGGCAAGCCCGCGATCAAGCCGGTGAAAGAAAAACTAACGGATGGAACAAACCCGTTTCAGATGATGCACGGGCTTTGGGTATTGCACCGGCTGAGCGGCCTGGACGAGAAAACCCTGGCCGTGGCCACTCGGCACGGGGATGCGGGCGTGCGCGTCCACGCCATGCGTGTCCTGTCGGAAACACCTGTGTGGTCTGCCGGGCATCGCGCCCTGGCTCAGGCCGGCGTGCAGGATGCCGATGCCTTCGTGCAACGCGCTGCCGCCGATGCGTTGAGCCGTCACCCGTCCGTGGAGCATGTTCGCCCGCTATTGGATCTGCGGCATCGCGTCGCAGTCACCGACACGCATCTGCTTCATGGCGTGCGCATGGCCTTGCGAAACCAACTCACAGCCGAAGGGATCTTCTCTCGCCTGGCGTTGAACAACTGGACAGAGGCCGATGCCCGCGCGATTGCGGATGTCGCAGTGGGGGTCGCATCGGCCGACGCCGGATCGTTTCTCCTCGCGCACGTTCAGAAGGTCACGGAAAGTCGCGAGAACTTGTCACGGTATTTGCGCCATGCTGCCGGCTACATTTCACCGGCGCAGGTCGACGGATTGGCGGATTTCGCGCGCGCGAAGTTCGCCGACGAACTTGATTTCCAATTGGTATTGTTCAAAGCCGTGCAGGAAGGCAAAAGCCGGCAAGGAGAAGCCTTCCCGAGCGCAGGCTGGCGAAGCTGGGGCAGCGAACTGGCTGAAAAGCTTCTCAACTCCTCGGACGAATCCTCGTTGATGTGGCAAAACACGCCGCTCCAGGGAATGACCGACCTAAAGAATCCATGGTTCGTGCAAAAGCGGGTGTCTGCCGATGGCGACAAAACTTCTCCTTTCCTGTGCAGCTTGCCGCCGGGTGGCGAACAGCTCACCGGAATATTGCGCTCCGAAACGTTCGTCATTCCCGGAACACTGACATTCTTTCTCGCAGGCCACGACGGATTTCCTGACAAACCGCCTCAGAAGAAAAACACGGTTCGCTTGCGCGCCAGCAATTCGCCAGAGGTCCTGGCTGAGAAATCTCCCCCGCGCAATGACACTGCCCAGCCCGTGGTTTGGGAATTACAGGACCACGCTGGCAAGGAAGGCTATCTCGAAGTGATCGACGGCGACAATGGCAGCGCCTACGCCTGGCTCGCCGTGGGACGATTTGATCCGCCTGTGTTGGAAGTGCCAAAAACCGATCCCAGTCAAATTGCCAAACGGCAGCAGGCCGCAGCGGACCTGGTTCGCATCCTGCCTCTGCCAAAACTGGAGCCGAGGCTGATCGATCTGGTGCTCGATTCGACGCTTGAACCGGAACCACGTGCGGCGGTTGCTCGCGCGTTACTGGCGTTGAATCCGAATGAAGAATTGGAGCCCGTTGTTCCGCTGGTCGGCGATTCAGCCATGCCCGAGCCGCTGCGCGACAAGATCTGCCGCGCTGTGGCCGGCAAGTATGCCCATGCTGCGTCACAGGCCATCCTGGTCGAATCGATGCGCACGCTTTCACGGCGGCTGCAGATCAAACTTGCGCAATCATTCGCTGCCAGCGCGAGGGGCGCCCAAAACCTTTTGCGAATGGTTTCGAACGGCGAGGCGCCGGCAACGTTGCTCCTGGAACGCTCTGTCAAAGAGAAAATGCTCGCTCTCAAATTGCCGAATATCGCTGCCCGCTTTGAGGAGTTGACCACAGGCCTCAAGCCGCCGAGCGAGGAAGTCCAAAAAATGATCGACAAACGGCGCAAGAGTTATAATCCGGCCAGAACGGCGGCAGCCAACGGCGAGAAGATCTTCACTCAGAATTGCCGCGCCTGCCATCAACTCGATGGGGTCGGCGCCGTGATCGGGCCGCAACTCGACGGAATTGGCAACCGCGGCCTGGAGCGTCTTTGTGAAGACATTCTGGACCCGAATCGCAGCATCGACCCTGCTTTCCGCTCCAGCCTTTTTACACTCAAAGATGGCGAGGTACTCTCCGGCCTCTTCCGCCGCGACGATGCCGAAATGGTTGTGCTGGCTGACAGCACAGGAAAGGAGATTGCCGTTGCCAGGAATCAAATCGCCGAGCGACGCGAATCCGAGATCTCGGTCATGCCGGAAAATTTCGGCGAGCTGCTCTCGGAAGCGGATTTCAACGATCTGATGGCCTATTTACTTTCCAAAGGGAGCCTGCCGTCAAGTGCGGTACTGAAGTGAGCGACTTGTTCACGCACGTTCGCGACTGCATGGATGACTCTGAAATCACGCGACCTGTTGGAAGACACCTTGTGGTGTGGATGACCGAGTAGTTTGTTCTGCGCCCTTGCGTTAAGACCAAATACGGAGGTGGCGGAGCTAGAGCGGTTGCCAGAATTCATTTCCGATTGGCAAGCTATTGGACATGCTGCGGGTCGCAGACCCGCGCTCCCGGAGCGCGCCTCTGTGAGGCGCAGCAGCCTTGGCTCTTGGTTTGGTCGGAACTTATTTTTGGCAATCGCTATAACCCTCGAAAGGTCAGGCCACTTCTTATTTCAAGCTCTGAAGGAAGGCCAGCAAGTCCCGGAGCTCTTCTTCTGTCAGGCCGGTTTCCAATCCCTCGGGCATGATGGAGACAGCCTGTTGGCGCATCTCACGAATCTCCTTTCGACGCAGCGGCCATTGCGCGCCGCTGGCATCCCGCAACACGACGGCATCGGCAGATTGCTCGGCCAGCACACCACTCAACGCGCTGCCATCACCGGTGGTGATGAGATAGCTCTCATAGCCCTGGGCGAAGGTGGAACTGGGCAGAAGGATCGATTCCAGGATGTCCCGGCCAGAACGGATGGTGCCGACCTTGGTAAGGTCGGGTCCGATTCTTCCGCCCGTCTGGCCGATGGCATGGCAGGTCGCGCATGCCACCTTGTTGCCGAAAAAGACTGTTCGGCCGCGTTCAGCATCTCCACCGTTCAGCAATGGCTCGAATCGGAAGAGTTTGGCCCGCTGCCCCTCGGCATCCTGCTGCAACGACGCGAACAGCGATTTCGCCTTCTGGCGGGCGTCGTCAGGAAAGCGCTCGATGATTTTGGTGAATTCATCTTCCCCGGGTCGCCATCCTTCGCGAGCGAGTTCTCCGAAGTAATCGACAAGCTCCATCGCGCTTCCGGTCGTCTCGCGAAACGCTGAGAGCAGTGGTGAAGGTGAAATGAGCGACTGGCCGCGAATCGCTTTAAGCGCGCCCAGGAGCTGCGCGTCGTTCAGGTGCGAGCGTCGTAACACTTCCGCTGCGGCCAGGCGGGTGATGGGATCGTTGGTGCTCGCCAGACAGTTCAGGAGAAAGTCAAATGCGGCGGCAGTAACCTTGGGCGTGCGTCCAACTGTGGCGCGCAAGGCTTCCAATCGAAGGTCCAGCGGCTCGTCGGGACTCTCGGCCAGTTGCGAGAGAACTTGCTCCAGACCGGGCATTCGAAGGGCGGCGGCCGCGCGCACGGCTTGCAGGCGAATCGCGGGGCGCTCGTCCGCTCGGACAGACCGCGCAATCCCCTTGGAGATGGAGGGTGACGCCACGCCTGTTTGGGCCAGCGTTTCGAGGAGAAACAAGCGGATCGCGCTGCTGGCGTCGCTCAGAGCACTTCCGATCGCTTCCTGCATGGCAGAGTCACTCCTGAATGCGGCCATCAAACCGCGCAGGCCAAGCTTCTCCTCCTCGTTCAGCTTCGGTTTGGCGAGCCAGTCGCGGCTCAGAGCAACGGCGTGGTTCGCCCATGAAGCGCGCTTCTGCAAGATTTTTAGCGCGGCCTGACGCAATTCCGCATCGCTCGCCGCGATGCGCTCGAGAACCATTTCGGGTTTGAGAGCAGAGGGCGAGCGAGGCGGCTGATCGAGCAGCAGAAGCGCGGCTTTTTGAACGCGGGAGTGTGAATTGCCCAGCGCTGAAGACAATTCACGCTCGGTCGCGATCCAGTGTGCGGCGTGAATCAAGGCATGCTCAAAGAAGCGATCAGTCTCACCGGACAGTTCGCGCCAGAGCGATGGAAGGGAGTTGGTGTCACCACAATGAGCCAGGGCTGCGGCTGCGGCGAGACGCAAAGGCAGGTCAGACATCCTGCCCGACACGAATGCCGAGGCGCCATTTGAGGGTTTGCTTGCATTCGGATTCGTCGAGACAGACCGAAGGCCTGTTCTACTTTCGCCGTTCACGATGCGGCACAATGTTGGAGCAACTTCGCGATCTTTGCGAAGAGCCAGCACATGGGCGGCGGTCGCAGCCATCTCCGCTGATTCACTCTCCAAAGCCCGGCGCAAGATCGGTACAGAAGCTTGATCTGAGATTCCAGCCAAGGCCCAGAGCGCGTGAAGTTTCGTCGTCAAATCCGTGGATTGGCTCAGGAGAGAACCCAACGTGGGAACGACTGCTTTGCCGCGTGCTGACAGAGTTCGCTGAGCGCGGTCACGGACCGCCGGCCTCGAATCACTCAGCAAAGCCACCAGCTCTTTGGTTGAGACGGCTGGCCATCGAACGCGGAGTCCCCATGGATCCTTAATGGTTGCGGCCCCGATCCGTCGCACACGATAAATTCCGCCTGTCGCGGGCGAGTTCCGGATTCGGCCGGTCGGGCAATGCTGCGTGTACCAGCTGCCCGTATCGAGCACCAGCACACTGCCATCGGCGTCTTCAAGCACATCGGAAGGATGAAAGTCAGGATCATCACTCGTCACGAAATCCCCATCCTCGGTGCGGAAGGTTGAGCCCTCGCGCCTTAACACATGCCGCCCGACCTTGCGTGTGTTGTGCTGAGCAGAAAAGAGATTACCGTGCATTTCCGGGGGAAAAGAGCTTCCGCGATACAGCACAAGCCCGCTCAATGCCACCGCCGGGAAGAGCGATAAAGGGGGCAGCGGTTCCCCTGTCACAGGTTTGGGCGATCCATTGTCTGGATACATCGGATAGAGACCTCCTTCGACCAGGTGCAAAAGTGCATCGCGGATGCCGCCGACCGGGTGTTGATACCAATTATCCGTGCCGATGATTTCACCGCCCAGGGTGAAGACGACTTCGACCAGGTTTTCAAAACCGCGGCAGAGCACCTCCACATTCGAACCGTCTGCCCGGCAACGAATCAATGCGCCGCTATTGCCTTCCAGCACCGAGCCGTCCGGTCGGGTGAACCTATAGCCGTCGGGCTCACCCATGGTCATGTAAAGCCATCCATCCGGACCGAAGATAAGGCCATGCAGGCTGCCGTTGTCCTTGTGACCGAAACCGGTGAGAACCACCGTGCGTTTGTCGGCGCGTCCATCGTGATCCGTATCTTCAAGCGCGATCAGGTCAGGCGGATCAGCTAGGTACAAGGCGCCGTCGCGCCACACCAGGCCCATCGGGAATACCAACTTGTCCGCAAACACGCGCGAGGTTTCGAATCGCCCATCGGCATCACGGTCCTCCAGCAAGCGCACCTGACATTTGCGAGTGCCCGCCGTAATCTCTTTGTAAAGATCGAGTCCCGAAGATTCGCTGACAAACAGCCGTCCGCGCTCATCGAAGGCGGCGAACATGGGGAACTTGATCGCCGGTTCGCCAGCGACTTTTTCAATGACGAAGCCGTCCGGGACGTGATGTTTCGATGGAACAGCCTGTGCCGCGAGGATGTTCAGAGTAACACTTGCGGCTAAACACAGGCTTGCAAACACACGTTTGACGGAAGCCTGGCTAAAAGTCAGCAGTGGCCAGCGGCATTTCATAGTCTGTCCATTCCAATTCAGCCGTCGCAACGAATTCCTGAATGTTGGATTCCCAGGGATGAATGGTAAAGCAAAAGCAGCCGGTTTTAGGGGACACCACCGGCACAGTTGCGCGATGAACGCCCGTTGGGCAACATGCGGGCGATGAGTTCAAAATACGACGCCATCATTATCGGCGCAGGTCATAACGGTCTCGTCACGGCCGCTTATCTCGCACGGGCGGGACGCAAAGTGCTCGTGTTCGAACGGCGTGAACTGGTCGGCGGATGCGTCGTGACGGAGGAGCTGTGGCCCGGCTTCAAAGTCTCCACTGCCAGCTACGTCAACAGCCTGTTCCGTCCTGAAATCATTCGCGACCTGGAACTCAAGCGCCATGGCTTTGCCATGCTCCCGCGCAGTCCATCGAGTTTCACGCCCTTGCCCGATGGCCGTTTCCTCCTGATGGGGCCCGACAAGGAAATGACCCGTCGCGAGGTTTCAAAATTCTCAAAGAGGGACGCCGAGAATTTGCCCAGGTTCGAAACCATGCTCGAACGGGTGGCCGTGTTTCTCGAACCGCTGCTGACCCAGACGCCGCCCAATCCGTGGTCGAACGCCCCCGGCGACTTGATGAAGCTCGCCCGGACCGCCTGGAATTTTCGTAAGCTCGGCGCCGACGGCAAACAGGCCATCGAGATTCTCACGGGCGCGGCGAATCCGATTCTGGATCGCTGGTTTGAGTCCGAAGAAGTCAAAACAACCATTTCGACCGACGCGATCATCGGCGCATTCGCCACGCCTTCCATGCCGGGCACTGCTTACGTCCTGTTCCATCATGTCATGGGCGAGTGCGATGGCGTGCGCGGTGTTTGGGGTTACGTCCGGGGCGGCATGGGCGCGCTATCCAACGCCATTGCATCTGCCGCCAAAGAACGCGGCGTCGAAATCAGAGTCAACGCTCCCGTCTCGCGCATCGTCGTCAGAGAGGGTCGTGCCACTGGGGTGGTGCTGGACAACGGCGCCGAGCACAGCGCTGACAAAGTGGTATCCGGGCTCGACGCCCACGTCACCTTCCTCCGTCTCATGGATCGCAAGGATCTTCCTGCCGACTTCGTCGAAGCGGTCCAGCATATCGATTACTCGAGCGCCAGTTGCAAGATCAACCTGGCTCTCTCGGAGGTCCCGAACTTCACGTGCCTTCCCGGCAACAAACCTGGGCCGCAACATCACGGCACGATTCACATCAGCCCCAGCCGGACCTACATTGAGAAGGCATTCGACTGTGCCAAGTACGGTTACATCTCCGAAAACCCCGTCATCGAAGCCACCATCCCCAGTTCCCTCGATGAGACGGTCGCGCCCAAAGGCAAACACGTCATGTCCATGTTCACGCAATATTTTCCGTACCAACTCGCCCCTGACGCAGGCACACTTGAAGACAATAAGAAGCGCTACGCCGAACGCTGCATCGACATCATGACTGAATATGCGCCGAACTTCCGCAGCGCTGTCATTGCCTACCAAGTGCTGGCGCCGGCCGACCTCGAGACGACCTTCGGTTTGACTGGCGGCAATATCATGCAGGGTGCCATGACGCTGGCCAGTCTCGCTTTCATGCGACCATTGCCGGGCTACTCCGACTATCGCACTCCGGTCAAGGGACTCTATCTGTGTGGCGCCGCGACCCATCCCGGCGGCGGTGTGATGGGCGCCTGCGGATACAATGCCGCGCGAGAGATCCTCAAAGATGGGTAGGCCTTCACTTTAGTTCTGCCATCGCCGACGCCTCGCCGTGGAAGGGGGGCGAAGAAGGCGCCTGCTATTGGTCCTGTTAATGTGGGGTATTGAAGCTTCCAATTTTGTGATTCCCTGAACCTGGCTTATACAAGAGCCCAAGACCGCCACATGACCACGATTCCCATGAACGAAGGCCTGGAAATGCTCTGTGCTCCGAGCAAGGCACAGAACGAGATTCTCACTTCGGAGGCGCTGGATTTCTTTGTTGCACTGCAACGAGAGTTCAATCCGCGCCGCCTGGACTTGCTGCGCGAGCGGAAAATCCGCCAGCAGGCAATCGACCGTGGCGAACGGCCGGGTTTTCTGACCGAGACGAAGCAGGTGCGCGAGAGCGATTGGCAGGTCGATCCAGTGCCCGCCGACTTGCAGGACCGGCGTGTCGAAATAACCGGCCCGGTGGATCGCAAGTTGGTCATCAACGCGCTCAACTCCGGCGCGAGGTGTTACATGGCCGACTTCGAAGATGCGCATGCGCCGACCTGGAACGCCACGCTCGAAGGACAGATCAACCTCCGCGATGCGGTCCGGGGCACGATTGAATATGTCAGCGCCGAAGGCAAGCCCTACAAGCTGAAGGAGCGCGTCGCCACGCTGTTGGTTCGGCCGCGCGGCTGGCATCTTCCGGAAAAGCATCTTCGCGTGGATGGCGAACTGGCTGCGGCCAGCCTGTTCGACTTCGCGATGTATTTTTTTCACAACGCCCGCGATCGAGTCGAGCGTGGCTCGGGAGTTTATTTCTATCTGCCCAAGCTGCAGCATTACCTGGAGGCGCGCTTGTGGAACGACGTGTTCGTCAAAGCGCAAGACCTGCTCGGCATTGCCCAGGGCACCATCAAAGCGACGGTGCTCATCGAGCATGTCCTGGCCGCCTTTCAGATGGAGGAGATTCTTTACGAACTGCGCCACCATAGCGCCGGGCTCAACTGCGGTCGTTGGGATTACATCTTCAGTTACATCAAAACCTTCGCGAAACGTCCCGAGTTTATCGTGCCGGATCGCGCGCAAGTCACGATGACCACTCCGTTCCTGCGGGCCTACACGCTGGCCTGCATCAAGGCCTGTCACAAGCGCGGGGCGTTCGCAATGGGCGGCATGGCGGCTTACATCCCGGTCAAAACCGATGCAGCCGCCAACGCGCAAGCTCTGGAAAAGGTGCGCGAAGACAAACGCCGCGAAGCGACTGACGGGCATGACGGCACTTGGGTCGCTCATCCGGGGCTGGTTCAAATCGCGACGGAGGAATTCGACAAAGTTCTTGGCACGAAGCCGAACCAGATCGACCGGCGGCGCGATGATGTCAAGGTCATCGCGGAGGAACTGTTCGAGGTGCCCAAGGGGACGATTACCGAAGAGGGTCTCCGCCACAACATCCGTGTGGGTATTCAATATCTGGAAGCCTGGCTCGGCGGTCTGGGATGCGTGCCGCTCTACAATCTGATGGAAGACGCCGCCACAGCGGAAATCTCGCGCACGCAAGTCTGGCAATGGGCGCACCACCCTCGCGGTTTTCTCGAAGACGGGCGCAAAGTCACTCTGCCGCTGGTTCGGGAGTGGGTGCGGCGGGAATTGGAGCGCATGCGCAGCGAGGCTGGCGATGAGCGTTTCGAGGGCGGCCATTTTCGCGCGGCCACCAGGCTCTTTGAAGAACTCGTGATCGACGAATCCTTGGCGGAGTTCCTCACCCTGAAAGCCTATCAACTACTCGACTAATCATCGGCGCTTAACCCTCAACCCAACCCAACCCTCCAGAAGCAACATGCAAATCGATAATCAAGCGATCACAGTCATGAACGGGGAAACGAAGGAACGTCCCGTCTCCCGTAACAGCCACGGCCAGCAGGGGCTTATCTCCGCGCAGGAAATTCGCGCGCTCCAGGACGAATGGCGCAGCCATCCACGCTGGCGCGGCGTGGCTCGCAGATACACGGCCGAGAAAGTCCTGCGGCTGCGTGGCACGCTTAAAATCGAACACACCATCGCCTGTCGGATGTCGCGCAAGCTCTGGCGCTTGTTGAACACGGAGCCGTACGTCAACGCTCTGGGCGCGGTGACCGGCAACCAGGCCGTGCAAATGGTTCAGGCTGGATTGAAGGCCATTTACATGAGCGGCTGGCAGGTCGCGGCTGACAACAATCTTTCGGCCAGCACGTATCCCGACCAGAGTCTTTATCCTTCCAACAGCGTGCCGCTGGTTGTCCGGCGCATCAACAAGGCGCTCCAACGCGCCGACCAAATCCAGTTGTTGCGCGGCGAAAACAAGTCTGACATGTGGGCCCCGATCGTGGCCGATGCCGAGGCTGGCTTCGGCGGCGCGCTGAACGCTTACGAACTGATGCTGCAAATGATCGAAGAAGGGGCCGCGGGGGTGCATTTCGAAGACCAACTCGCCTCCGCGAAAAAATGCGGCCACATGGGCGGCAAAGTGCTCGTGCCCACGTTCGAGTTCATTCAAAAGCTCATGGCCGCGCGTCTGGCTGCGGACGTTGCCGGGGTGCCGATGGTTCTGGTCGCCCGGACGGACGCCGACTCGGCGAAGTTGCTCACCAGCGATTTCGATGAACGTGACAAGCCGTTCCTCACGGGAGAACGGACTGAGGAAGGTTTCTTCCGCATTCGTTCGGGCATCGAGATGGCCATCGCGCGCGCGTTGGCCTATGCGCCGTATGCGGACCTGGTCTGGTGTGAGACCAGCACGCCGGATTTGCAGTACGCGCGCAAGTTCGCTGAAGCGATCAAGGGCGTCTATCCCGACAAGCTGCTCGCGTATAACTGTTCGCCCTCGTTCAATTGGCGGGAAAATCTGGACGACGGAGCCATCGCACGTTTCCAGAATGAACTCGGGGCGATGGGTTACAAGTTCCAGTTCGTCACGCTGGCCGGCTTCCACGCCCTGAACCTGAGCATGTGGGAACTGGCCAGCGACTACAAGGAACGCCAGATGGGCGCTTACGTCGAATTGCAGGAACGCGAATTGGCGGCCGAACTGGACGGTTACCGCGCCGTCAAGCACCAGTCGTATGTCGGGGCCGGATACTTTGATGAGATCACCCGTATCTGCGGCGCGGCCTCAACGCTGGCGTTGAAAGACTCGACGGAGGAAGCGCAGTTTACAGAAGCGGGCATGCACCACGAGCACGTTTAACGATTCTTACTCTTACTCCTAATCTTAATCCTACTCTCTTTGCATCCCTCGACACCAATTTTCAGATCGGCCTTCTCCCCTGGGGAGAGGAACATCTCGTGGCCGCGTGGAGTGATTCCGTTAAGCGCGACTGCAGAGGACAGCGGACCTGCTGTTCCCCACTCCGTTCACGTGCACGTGGACGGGGCGGAGCAGCGCGCGGCGGCGTGGAGTGATTCCATTGACGCTTGCCGTGGCGGGACATCAGTACTGCTGTTTCTCTCCCGAGGGAGAGGGCCGATCCTGCGATATCCGTGGTAGAGGATAAAGCACTCGATGGTGTGAGGTTCGACCAATCATGCTGTCCAGTGGATAACGAACTGGACCCGAATGTCTTCCTGAGAGCACTGCAAGTAAACCTCGGCGCCCGACGCAGCTTGGCACCGACTTTCGCGCAGCTATGGCCTATGCCGGGGAGCATCTCAGTTTTTTGAGCAGTGGATGAATGCAGCATCGAGCTTGGCCCTAATACCTTTCGGGAATTGAGGCAGGGGTTTGTCCCTCCGGAGGGTGTTACGAAATGAAAATGGCCGACCCTTGATTTCATTGATCCAAACAGGTGTCGGTCAATTTTCTGGTTCACTTCTGAAGCGCTGTCACATAGATCTCCAAACGCAGAAAAGAATCA
>Ga0137429_1000101_pt1 | contig 47158 bp, 39 predicted proteins | sample EasRivERMZT736_2_FD_102304 | JGI IMG/M metagenome (GOLD analysis project Ga0137429, IMG submission 102304) | Soil microbial communities from meander-bound floodplain in the East River, Colorado, USA - East River MetaG ERMZT736_2 | ecosystem: Environmental > Terrestrial > Soil > Floodplain ...
AGCAAATCATCAAAGAAATGCAGCGCTTGAGCCGACGCGTCCTTTTTGAAACCGTGCCTCATCCTCCTCGACGCAAGCGTTTGGGTAAAAAAGTTTTAGGGCTTATCTAAGTGCCATTCACCCTGAAGGGGTTGCATGCTGGCGCCTGCCTTGGTCCGGTCCCGCACCGACAAAGATAGATACAACCCCTTCAGGGTTGATGGATCTCTCTGGTGGCGACGTACCCAGGGTAGCTCGTGCCTCGCAACCCTGGGCTGAGCGACGCAATCCTTTCAGGATTGAGGTTACTGTGGATTGGTGCGGCATGACTCAATATCCTTATTCATGCTGATTGTTGCGAGATGGCTCTCACGAAGTCTCTAAACTTGGTGAACTCGTTGCTGTAGCTGAGCACCTGTTGAGAACCGCGTTTCGCCGGATCGTGTGTGAATCCCGAAGCAATGGCTGCGATAAGGAAAGGACATAGCGTATCGAGATGATAATCCCGATGCAGGTCGTCATCAGGATGAATCGTCTGTGCCTCGACTTGCAGCGCCTTGGATAACTGCTCCCGAAATTGCACTGCGATTTCCTTTTCCTTTTGCAGAGGAAATGCCGCAACCAACTCAAAATCACTACATCTTTCTCTGTCGCTCAGACGTTCGCGAAGTTGTTTCAAGAGCCTTTTCGAACGCGCCCTATCGCGGGAAGCGAGGATTACTACAGCTATCGCAGCAGTTGATGCGCAAAAGACGAGTAGTTGGAACCCTGTCATAGAGGGTAACTTATAGATGAGCCGTCAGCCGTGCCTGACCCCAGTTCGCACGACCCTCCGAACTCTGCGCCTCTGCGCCTCGGCGGTGAAGAAAGAAAAACCGCAGAGACGCGGAGAAGCAGAGCAGACAAACCACAGATGGACGTGTCAATACGATCGAAATGTCATCATTCTTGAGGACCGCCCTGCGAAAATATGTCAATACCATGGACTGACCCCAGGTCGGGTTAGGCGGCTGATCTCTTACCATAGTCATATAAACTCGGGAACAATCGGTTGCGCTGGATAATAAATATGCCAATGACCGGCAGTATGGCGCAAGCAGCGACAATCTGCCCAACTGTGCGAACAAGCAAAACCTTTGGAGTCTCCAAAGTGCAAATCGCTGGATGATGCTCGGCATAGAAAACGGTGACAGTGTCGCCAAGCTGAATCGAAGCGAATGACCGGCCTATCTGACCTGCATAACTGCTGCCTGAATAATCATGGCCGTCAACCTTGTAGCTATAACCGATGCCTTGATGATTGTTTGGAAACGTCTCGCTAATCCTGCCGGTGGTCGTGCGGTAGCTGACACATAAAGCCAGCGTCTGATACTGGATAATCACGGCCAACAACGCGACAGCGATCAAAAGCACGCTCCAGACTGCAAGATTGATGACTGTGTTTCGTTGCATACGCTCAGCCGCCTAACCTTATAGATGAGCCGTCAGCCGTGCAAAGCGTTGTGCACGCTATCTTGCACTGAACTTTGTTTCTCCTTCTGTTCCCATAGTTTCATGAAAGCGGAGGGGCCAATTTGAGAATTATCCCCGCGTAAAAGACGCAACCCATGAAAAGAAAAGCGTGACCTTTTGAGGACTTCCATTCGCTGCCGCCTGGTTAGGCCATTGGTGTGAAGTGCTCATGTGCTCCTCCGAACTCTGCGCCTCTGCGCCTCGGCGGTGAAGAAAGAAAAACCGCAGAGACGCGGAGACGCAGAGCAGACAAACCACAGATGGACACAGATGAACGCAGATAAAGGAACTCCGCATCTGGGTCCATCGCCGTGCCTCTGCGGGGCGCTGCAGCATGGAGAGGCGGCGTCATAGTAACTTACTCAAATCTTTCTCGAACGGCGGCCTGAACCCAATCCGGTCCGGGAAGCTGATAACCAAAGAAGTGCTTGGAACTGATCGCTGCAATCTTGCCATCAAGTCGCGATACTGTCCCAACCCAAGCTCCTGCCGGTAGCTCGCCAGTCGTCCGCTTGACGAACTCTGAATGCGGTAAACCCATGTTCGACGTGAAATGAAGAACCGCTCCATCCTTCACCATAATCAACATGGTGTCTCCGTCGCGCATTTTGATTTTTTCGCTCACGGTGTGGGCAGCCGCCTAACCTTCATGTCTCTCCTGATGAAATAATGAGATCGCGTGTAAACGTGCGCAGCACCGCGAGGCCAGCCTCAAGCTGCGCGGGCAGCGCCGGTGCCAACTGCGAGTAAGGCATATTCGTGAAAACAGGGCGAGTCAAAATGCGCTGCTCCCCACGAGCAGGCGGAAAAGAACCAGTCGCGTGAAGGGACCACGGCATATCAGGAGAGAAGCCTCTATCCATGACCTCCTGAACGGTCAGATCCATAACCAAATCCATAGAGCGGTCAATCTCCTCGCGTGCCCAAACTTTGCGCCTTGGCCAGACACCCACTTTACTGCTGAACGTGTAGCCCCGTCGGGTACAGAAATCGTGGAGTATCGGGTCAAGGGCTGCGAGCTTGGCTTCGACCGCCTGAATCCGCTCTGTGATTTCAGGTGCGAGTGACATGGCGTGCGCGATGCGCCTAACCTTATAGATGAGCCGTCAGCCGTGCAAAGCGTTGTGCACGCTATCTTGCACGGGTGAACTTTGTTTCTCCTTCTGAGGACTGCCGTTTCGCTGCCGCCTGGTTAGGCCATTGGTGTGAAGTGCTCATGTGCTCTTCCGAACTCTGCGCCTCTGCGCCTCGGCGGTGAAGAAAGAAAAACCGCAGAGACGCAGAGCAGACAAACCACAGATGGATCCGTGGTCACTTCTTGGCGTTCCTTGGGTCATCGGCGGGGTTCACGTAATTGATACTCCATGGCCCCAGGCCGTGGATTTGAAGGATGGTCTCGCCCTTGGCCCAGGCGGCGTGGACCATTCCAGGCGGCCAGACGCCATACGTGCCCGCAGGCAAAATGTGTGCGTCGGCGAGCTTGGGGTTGTCGCCCATGGCAAGCTTGAGAGTGCCTTGAATGACAGTGACTCGTTCGTGTTTGGGATGTGTATGCGCGGGAACGTGGAAGCCGTCCGGCATCCGGACGCGCATGACAAACATCCCGTCCTTGGCCGGGTCGCCTTCGAGCAGAGCAACCTTGGCACCCGGCGGAAGGGAGGCAGGACCGTCCTGCCATTGGATTTCCGCGGGCGGGTAAAGGTTCGCGCGCATGGACTTGGTGTCGTGGCTCGCTTGCTGACCGACCAGAGATGCGGATGTCAAAGCGAGAGCGATCAAAACGGCAGGAAGGTGCTTTCGGTTGATAGTCATAGTAGTTGAGTTTCGATTGAGATTGAGCGGGGAGCAAGGCTTAACCTGAGATCAGGCACAGCCGCGGAACCTGACTCCCAAATGCAAATCTGACAGCCTCATTTCAGGCGAGGTGGAAAACGCAGTGACCAGCGGTATGAATTTACTCCTGCCGAATCCGATAGAATCGTCGCTCCAACCCAGGCTCGGCATCGTTTATGACAACGGTCGGTTCCATCAGAGGGCCAATGTTTGTCAATGTCATCCAGTTCGTGGCTGGCAGATTGTCAGTGACCTGGACTGCATAACGAGTCGATTCCTCCGTCAGAAACCGAAACCTCATGGCGCCTGCTGTGTGCTCAACACCGAAAATCACCGGGCGGCCAAGACCAGACCCAGGCACGACCGAAAGGCGATCGATTTCGACTCGCGTCGAGCGATAGGGTTGCACCTCGTCAACCGTCACGTACATCGTTTGCCCGGGGTCAAACTGCTCCAACGCGGGGATAGTCGGCGGAGTCAGATCGTTGGAGAACAAACTGGTATTGCTGCTGTTAAGCGACAAGGCGCCATAGCCCTGCGGGTAAGAAAATTGCAGAGCGAACCCATCCCCCGGCCTATCACCCGGCAGCCCATTATTGTAAATCGCAAAACCGTATGAACTGCGCTCAAACCGAAGTTGATGCTCAGGGATCTCAAAAACAAAATTCGGCCGGCTGGCGGTCTGTGGACCTTCAGGTTCCCCTGACTGGTAGGTGAAATAGCCGGTCACCCGCGCGCCGGGGCGATGCCCAAGTTCACTGCCCGTGACCCACCCGCCGAACTCCACGGCGACGAAGGCGGCGCTGGCAGTCACGCACGACAGAGCAAGGAACAGCAACGTCCCCCAGCGTCGGTTTCCATTCGGGCGCACGGGAATTACGCCCCCATCGCAGGCAGTTTTTCCAATGTTGCGCATGCTGACAAACCTTTCGACAACACCTAACTTATAGAGGAGCCGTCAGCCGTGCGAAGCGTTGTGCACGCTGTCTTGCACGGGTGAACGTTGTTTCTCCTTCTGTTCCCATAGCTTCATGAAAGCGGTCAGATGAATTTCTATCAAGCATTATCCCCGTCCGGGCCGGCTCTTGGCTCCCGCTACGTGTTAAGCGGGCTCTTCTTTATTTGAGTCTCATTACTGTGCAGTACAAATGGGCTCCATCAAGTTGCAGATTCACAGCCCAAACTGTGCTGTGCTGGCTACGGTCGAATAGAATAATACCGGCATTGGGCGCGTAACGATTCAAGTGAACATCTCGCGTTCCGTCGGGTGCTGTGCTGCCCTTGCGGTCTTGATTGGGCACCAGTCTCCAAATGGCCGGATCAGGTATAACCTGTGAAAGTGCCTCCTGTGCCTTGGTGAGTGCGAGTTGTTCGGATAGGAACGGTGGCACCGCCGGAAGTTGATAGGTGAATTCCCTCCACCGACTCTCGTGCCGCTGCGTCGGCTCAGCGGTCCATAATGCCCAAACCACCGCGCAAAGAACCACAAGCGGCCCAGCAAGCCAGAGCCAAGGTATTCGCGTCGATGGTGGTGCCGATTCCGGCACGGTACCGCGTGGAATTAACCGATAGACACTCCGCCGTTGTGCATGCAGGAGACGCTCGCGGCGATGCTCCCGGCTTGCTGGAGTCGTGGCGGACGGCCAATCGCAATGCTCGCGTATGGTGCGAACACGCGGTAAGACGCCAGTGAATGGTGATGAATGGTCGCTGCGTCCTCTCCGGAAGAGTCGATGCCAACCAGTGATGTTCATAACGACTGGCCGCGATGTTTTCTCGTTAGCGGCAGGGTCTCACCATTGTTTCGAGAATCAAAGCCGCTCCAAAATCTTTTCGCAAGTCTTAGCCTTTGTGAAAATGCCAAGTCCCATAAACACGGAGCCACCAATACAAAAAATAGTCGAAATCCATGACCAATCTCCGTCACGCCTATAATCGTCAATCGCCACCGCAAAGAAGAACAGTCCCATCTCGCACAGAACAAATCGGCAAAAGAGGGTGAAGCGATTCTTGCGAGAGCCGAACACCAGGCTGGCGGCGCCTGCGACAAGGAAGAGCGCGATGACCAGAAGTAGCTGGTGCATGTGATGCCGCTTAACCTATAGATGAGCCGTCAGCCGTGCAAAGCGTTGTGCACGCTGTCTTGCACGGGTGAACTTTGTTTCTCCTTCTGTTCCCATAGCTTTATGAAAGCGGTGAGGCCGATTTCTATCAAGCATTATCCCCGCGCGAGCCGGCTCCTGACTCCCGCCCAGCGTCAGGGCTTATTGGCAGGTACGATGCAACTGGCGCAGTCGCTGTAAATGTTCTTCAGGCGAGGCACGGTCGCAATGGTTGGGAATGACTCCGGCGAGATCAAATGCCAATGCGGTGGCGACACTCTGCGATAGTTGCTCTGGCACGGAGTTGAAGATGTTCGGCGGGAAGTGAGATATGCCGCGATGACTGGCGAAGAGGTCGGCGCAGAACATGAGCCTGAGACGGTCGCAGTAAAAGCCCATGTGTCCGTGGGTGTGCCCAGGCAGATGGACGGCGCGCAAGCCGTGCCACACATCGATGAAGTCCCCATCGTCGAGCCAGCGGTCAGGAACGAATGGCTGGAAGGGCGGAAGAAGTCTGCCAAGCGTCTCCAGGTACCCAGTGACTCGTGCCCAGCCACTGTAGTGAGGACGACCAGAATAGTGCTCGGCGTCGAGACGGGGCGCCGCAATCCACGCGCCGGCCTCGCGTGCAATTGTGGCCACGTTGAAGATGTGGTCGAGGTGCCCGTGGGTGACGATGACACCACGAATGCGCTCGCGCTCCCAGCCGCTTCGGCGAAGCGCGTGTCGCAAAAAAAATCGGCCACCGACGAATCCAGCGTCGAGCAAATATAACCCGGACGCGTCTCGAAGAACGTAGAAGTTGAGCCCTGGCGTTCGGACTTGGAGGGTGTCGGCATGCAAAACCATACGAAGAATCGACCGGAACCAGTATCATTCAACGGTCCGGCTCGAAAGCTTCGATTACTGGAAGCCCACTTAATATCGATAGTGCTCGGGTTTGTATGGCCCTTCCATAGGCACGCCGAGATACTCAGCTTGCTTCCTGGTCAGCTTCGTGAGCTTCACGCCGATCTTCTCCAGGTGCAGGCGGGCGACTTCTTCGTCGAGTTTCTTGGGCAAGCGATAAACAGCCGGCTCGTAAAAGTCCTTGTTGGCCCAGAGGTCGAGTTGTGCGAGCACTTGATTGGAGAAGGAGTTCGACATGACGAAGCTCGGATGGCCGTGGGCACAGCCCAGGTTCACGAGACGGCCTTCGGCGAGCAGGAAGATGCTGTGGCCATCGGCGAAAGTATATTTGTCCACCTGCGGCTTGATGTTGAGTTTCTTGACTCCCTTCGCCCCGTTCAGGCGGTCCACCTGGATCTCGTTGTCGAAGTGGCCAATATTGCAGACGATGGCCTGGTCTTTCATCTTCTGCATGTGCTCCAGCGTGATGATGTCGCAGTTGCCGGTCGTGGTGACGTAGATGTCAGCGCGGCCCAGCGTATCTTCCACGGTGGTGACTTCGAAGCCTTCCATGGCCGCTTGCAACGCATTGATCGGATCGACCTCCGTGACGATGACGCGGGCGCCAAAGCCGCGCAATGAGTGGGCCGATCCCTTGCCGACATCGCCATAGCCGCAAATGACAGCGACTTTGCCGGCCACCATGACATCCGTGGCGCGCTTGATGCCGTCGGCCAGCGACTCGCGGCAGCCGTAAAGGTTGTCAAATTTGGATTTGGTAACCGAGTCGTTGACGTTGATGGCGGGAACGAGCAGTTTGCCGGCTTCCTTCATTTGATACAGGCGATGGACACCGGTGGTCGTTTCTTCCGAAACACCTTTCCATTCCTTCACGATCTTGTGCCAGAAGCCCGGTCGCTGCTTGCCCACGCGTTTCAGGAGGTTTTTGATGACTTGTTCTTCGTGCGAATGGCTCGGCGCGTTCACCCAATTATCGCCCTCCTCGAATTGATATCCTTTGTGCAGGAGCAAGGTGACATCGCCACCATCATCGACGACCAGTTGCGGGCCTTGGCCGCCCGGATGCGTGATCGCGTCCAGCGTGCAGTCCCAGTATTCTTCGAGCGTTTCGCCTTTCCACGCGAAGACGGGCAGACCGCTTTGGGCAATCGCAGCCGCCGCGTGATCCTGAGTCGAAAAGATATTGCAACTTGCCCATCGCACGGACGCCCCCAGATCAACCAGCGTCTCGATCAGCACCGCGGTTTGCACGGTCATGTGCAAGGACCCGGTCACGCGCACGCCCTTGAGCGGTTTAGTCGAAGCATATTTGTCGCGGATGGCCATGAGACCTGGCATCTCCTGCTCAGCAACCTCAATGGCTTTGCGACCCCAGTCAGCCAGACTGATATCTCGGACTTTGAAATCCTGTTTGCCATTGCCGCCGGCAATTTTTGTCCCGCCATTTTTGGAGGATTTAGGCGCACGCGAGCGAGGAAGTTTAACTGAAGCCATTTTAATTGCGTGTTGAGGGTTAAAGGTTACTTCAAAGCCTTCTTCAATGCGGCGGCCTTGTCGGTTCGTTCCCAGGTAATGCTGCCGAGGTCGTCCACCTTGCCGAAGTGGCCGTAGTTGGTGGTCTTCGAATAGATCGGGCGCAGCAGGTCCAGCTGTTTGATGATGTCCGCTGGTTTGAAGCTGAAGACTCCGCAGACGGCCTTTTCAATCGCTTCGTCGCTGACTTTTCCGGTGCCGAAAGTATTCACGCACACCGAGACGGGCTCCGGATGCCCAATCGCATAAGCAAATTGAATCTCGGCGCTGGTGGCTAATCCTGCGGCGACAATGTTCTTCGCCACATAGCGGCCCATGTAAGCCGCGCTGCGATCCACCTTGGAAGGATCTTTGCCACTGAACGCGCCGCCACCGTGCCGGCCCATGCCTCCATACGTATCGACGATAATCTTGCGACCGGTCAAGCCCGTATCACCCTGCGGTCCGCCAACCACGAAACGGCCGGTCGGATTGATCAGGTACTGCGTCTTGCGATCCAGCATGTGGTCAGGCAACACACTCTTGATCACTTGCTTGATGATAAAGTCCTTGATGATGTTATGCCTGGTGTTGGCCGCGTGCTGCGTGGACACGACAACATTCGTGATGCGGATCGGCTGATCGTTGACGTACTGGACGGAGACTTGAGTTTTGGCATCAGGGCGAAGCCACTTGACCTGACCGCTCTTGCGCAGGCGCGTAAGCTCGCGCCCAAGTTGATGCGCATACATGATGGGCGCGGGCATCAATTCCGGCGTCTCATTTGTCGCATAGCCGAACATCAGTCCCTGATCGCCTGCGCCCTGTTCAGCTGTTCCTTTCCCGTCGGCAGAACGTGCATCGACCCCTTGCGCAATGTCGGGACTTTGCTGAGTGATTGCATTCATGATCAGCACCTTGTCGGCGTGAAAGACATCATCGTCATGGGTGTAGCCAATGTCGCGGATGGCCTCGCGCGCGATGGCCGTGAAATCCAGTTTGGCCTTGGTGGTGATTTCGCCGCCGACGACGACGAGGTTGCATTTGGCGTAAGTTTCGCAAGCCACGCGACTGCGGGGGTCTTGCGCAAGGCAGGCGTCAAGGACTGCGTCCGAAATCGTGTCACAAACTTTGTCCGGATGGCCTTCGCCGACGGACTCCGAGGAGAAGATATAGTTTTTGCTCATTCCATTAACCGAGGTGGCCAGTGCATTTTATCATATTGACGTATCAAGATGGGAAGATATAAAGAATGAAGCCAGCAGCGTCAACTGCAATCTTGAAAAATCTGACAGAAAGTCAATCAACGTGTCCAGCGCCTTGAAACTGTTTCGGTCCCTGGCCGATCCCACGCGGCTGCGCATTCTGGCCTTGCTGGAACGCGACGAACTCTCCGTGAACGAATTGCAGGAGATCACACGCATGGGGCAATCGCGCATCTCCACCCACCTGCGCCAGCTTCAGGAGGCCGACCTGCTCCAATCACGGCGGGAAGGCAAGCGAACCTTTTACAAATTGAGCCAGGGCGCGGATGCCATGAGCCGCGAATTCATCCAGTTGGCGATTCGCGGAGCCAGGGAAATGTCGGACTACACTTCGGACCAACTTAACCTGAAGCGCATTCTTGCGCGCCGGCAGGACCAGGCGAAGCTCTACTTCAATCAGATCGCGGGACGCTACGACCGCTGTTACGGGCCCGGGCGCTCGTGGCAAGCTTTCGGCCAAATGCTTCTGCGCATTATTCCGCCGGTGGTGGTGGCGGATCTGGGCGCCGGTGAGGGTTTGCTCAGTGAATTGCTCGCGCGGCGCGCCAAGAAGGTCATCGCGGTGGATAACTCCGAAAAGATCGTGGCATTCGGCGCGAGCAAGACCAAAAAGATTGGCCTGAAGAACCTGGAATTTCGTCTTGGCGACCTGGAGGAGCCGCCCATTGACCCCCAGAGCGTGGACCTGGTTGTGTTGAGCCAGGCGTTGCATCATGCCAAAACTCCATCCCGGGCCATCGCGGCGGCCCACCCGATCCTTCGCCCCGGCGGGCAAATCCTGATTCTGGATTTACTCAAGCATAACTTTGAGAGGGCGCGCGAGCTTTACGGCGACACCTGGCTCGGATTTGCCGAGAGCGATTTGCAGCGCTGGCTGGAGACAGCCGGATTCAAAAAGATCGAGATCACAATCGTGGCGCGAGAGGAGCAACCGCCGAATTTTCAAACGATTCTCGCGGCTGCGGAGAAATAACTTCTGCGTCGGCTACTGTTTTGCGACGAGCCTTCCTTGCGGATCAGCCACGATCTCACGAACGATTGTGGGAATGTCCGTGGTTGTGATCTTTCCGCCGGGCCATCGTATCCAAAGAGCCGTGGGCTTAACGGCCAATCCAAATGTCTGCACGTTGCTGTCTTGCGACCAATAACCGCTGCCCGCATGAATTTCTCGCGCCGGACCAAGTCGTTCTCCATACTTCAATCGCACCACGGCGCCAATGGCGTCAGGATTCCCCGCTGGGCCGTTGAGCCTTACACGCAATCCCGGTCTTGCGCCCTCGTTCCGAAACAATTTTGTGGTGGCACGATTCTGAGCCACGGCCAGATCCACGCGTCCATCGCCATTGAAATCACATAAGGCGGAACCGCGTTGTTCCCCGTGTATGGTGACGCCTGACACGTTGGCAGACAGAGCCACGAGCTTTCCCGTTCCATCTCCGCGCAACCACAGGCCTCGACCACCATCCAGGCGCGGCTCTTCCGGACGCATGGCAAAAAAATTCTGGCTGAGAAAAATGTCCTCGTGGCCGTCTCCGTCCATATCGGCGACGTTGACGCCGAAGGCCGGGGCGAGTTGCGCCTCAAAAGGCAGCGGCACAGCTTCAAAACGATTGGTGCGATTTAGAAACAACATCGAAGCCAGCGTGCCGGCTTGCAGTCGCTGTGCCTTCGACGATTGGTCGCCCAGGATGGCGTTGACATCGACTGCCGAGTAGGCCGCATGGGTTGGAAAACGAAGCCGCAGCGCGGGGATACCCATGCTCATGACGAGCAAATCACGCCGCGGAACGATTCGTTTTGATTCGGAATCCGTGTAAGCCTCCAGCAAGTCCACCGTTCCATTTCCATCGAAGTCCCCGAAGTAAAGCTGCAGCGGTTGCGAGGCGGACGGGCCATAATATGAGCTGTTGAGTCCCCAATTGGAGGCAACGATGTCAAGTTGCCCGTCGCCATCAATGTCTCCTGTGGTCACGCCATTCCACCAACCGGTAAAATTCGTCAGACCCAGTTCAGCCGTTGCTTCGCGAAGCTTGCCGGAAATATTTTGGAAAACGCGCACCGGCCCCCATTCACAGGCCAAGACCAGTTCCGGCCAACCATCACCATTGAGATCACTGAAGACGGCGGCGCTTACCAGACCAGCGCCCTTTAGGGTCGGGTTGTTCCCTTCATCCAGTTGAAAGACACCGCCATTGTTTTTGAAAATTTCTGACGAGGCCGCTTCCGGAAAACGTCCCGGTACAACCCTTCCGCCGACGAACAAGTCGAGGTCATCGTCGCCATCAACGTCAGCCAGGGCGATAGGCCCCACGACAGATTGCGCATTGCGGATTGCAGATTGCGGATTGAGCGAAGGCGCCGAGCCGATATCGTAACGTTGCACGACAGATGGAGTGTTCTCTGCACTTTCGTATTTGGAAATGCCGATGAGCAGCGATCGTTTCCCTGCGGCAAAGCTCGCTCCCACCATGCCAGCCTGATCGTCTGGGGCTGGAGAATTCCAGGCATCGGCCTGCCATCGAACGAAGCCTCCTTTGCCATCATTGCGATAGATCGCGAGGCGGCCACCCTTGCCGCTTCCAATAATCAATTCATCGTTTCCGTCACCATCCAGATCATGCCAGCCCAGGCCGGGACCCAGTTGACTAAGCGACTTGTGAAGCAACGGCTGCCTCTCAAAATCGTTGAAAGGAACTTCGTCGTGAGTGTGAGCAATCAGGTCGCTGACATCTTTGAAAATCGGCTGAGGCTTCAGGGTCGAGCGTTGAGGGTGGGAAACCGGCTTCGCTCCCGTCTCGTCAATTTCGTAAATGTGATTTGCCTTCGCTTCGGTGATGATGCTTCGCGTTCCGTTGCGCCAAGTGATTTCAATCGTCAGTTTGTTCGTGAGCGTGCCCGCTGCGAAGACACGCATAGGATCGTCAGCGGCGAGATATCTTCCTCCGCAGATCATTTCCTGCGTTTGCACGGGCACGGCGCCCCCAAGCACTTTGATCTTCGCTCCGATGCCCTGAGTATTCGGGGTCTTCCCTTTGAGCCGAACAGCCACGCGCGGAGCGGAAGAATCGTTCCGATAGAGGAGCGGCGGTTTCCAGAGGCAACTCACGGCCACGTCCAGATCGCCGTCGTTGTCGAGGTCCGCCAGCGAGATGCCGTGCGACACGTTGGTCGAATTGAAACCCCAGGATTGCCCGACTTCCTCGAAGGTCCGGTTCCCGCGATTGCGGAAGAGCACATTGGGGATCTCGAGGGGAGGAAAATCCTTCAACAGTTTGCCGATGCGCACCCCGCTGAGATCGCGAGCGCCGCTGGGAACTTTTTCGTGCATGTCCAAATCCAGCGTGTCGTAGGTATGCCCATTTGCGATGAGCAGATCTTCGAAGCCATCCAGGTCAACGTCCAGAAAAACCACCGACCAACTCCAGTCCGAGGCATCCACGCCGGCGTAGTTTGCGATATCCACATAAGTGCCATCGCCACGATTCCATTGAAGTGTGTTACGGCGGATCTGGTTCCGATCCCAAGTCTCGCCAACCCGTCCCGGCGGGGGATTCGTCTGATTCATCTGAGTCAATCTCAGTCGCTGATGGCGGCTCAGCATGTCGCTCACGACGAACTCGTCGAATCCATCGCGATCAATATCGGCAAAATCGACGCCCATGGAGAAATGAGACGTGCTGCGGATAGCCAGGTCCGGCAGCGCACGAAAGTTCCCCCGGCCGTCGTTAATCCAAATTCGGTCCGGTGACTGAAAATCGTTGCAGACATAAATGTCAGGAAACCCATCGCCGTTGATATCGCGGAACATGACCGATAATCCCAAATCCAGGAATGCGGCCTTGAGCGGCTTGCCATCCTCAGTGGTGAATCTGCCGTCCGTCCAGGAGGCTGCTTTGAAAACGCCCTTGCCATCGTTCAGATAAAGCACGTGCGGCTCACCGTATTCAACAAGCTGGCCATTGATGAGTTTCAGACGCCTGGCATGACGGCCCGAAACGATCTGCTGTCCGCCCGGCCCGGGACGAACCGAGATTTCCCCGCCACTGCGCAAAATGGAGTTCTCTCCATAATTGGCCACGTAAAGATCCAAATCGCCATCGCCTTCGATGTCCGCCATGGCCAGGCTGTGACCGCCCGCCTTCAAGACCAGGCCCGCGGCCTCGGTCATATTGGTGAAATGGCCGCGCCCGTCGTTCAGAAAGGCCGCATTCGGTCCGCCCAGGGAACTCACGAGCAAATCGAGATGGCGATCGCCATTGATATCAGCGAAGAGAGGCCCGCGCGAGGTTTGATGGGCGCAAGCGACGCTGGCACTGGCAGTGACATCCTCAAATTTCCAGTCACCGCGATTGCGATAGAGGGCATTGCTGCCTTCCAGATTGCAGAAATACAAATCGCAAAGGCCATCGCCGTCGAAATCACCCGCTGCCAGGCCGGCGCCATTCAACAGATTCTGGTTTCTCTCAGAGCGTTCGTAACTCAAATGATTGGTGAAGTGGATGCCGGTTTGGGAAACGGGTAGCAGCGTAAAACCGACCCGGTCTGTTTGTTTGACGATCAGTTGCGCTTCACGGAAGCCTTCACGCTGTTGCCAATCGAGAGTTTGAGCCGCGGAAACAGTAGCGGCGGCAGCCAGAAAAAAGACGAAGCCCCATACTTCAGATACGGGTTCACCAGCACGCCACCACTGCTCTGGATTCTTGTGCAACCTTTCGCAGCATATTGGCAAACACCGTTGCAAAGCAAGGACAGGACATCGTTTGTGCGCCGACCGAATACCTTCACGCTTGCCAACGCGTTTCCATGGAAACTGCCAGACAAAACCAACCGCCTGAGTTCGAAAAGGCTGTAACGCATCAACACCTGGAAGTGACGACATCCCTTTGTTGCCTCGGCCCTGCTTTGCCAGTAGAACGTGCGCGTGAAAAAGCAAGCAGCCCCATCGAGTCCGCAGCTAATTTCCACAGCCCAACGCGGTTATCTTTATGTCACAGCCGCGATCACCGGTGGTGCCATCATGATCGTCGAGATTCTCGGGGCGAAGATGCTGGCGCCTTACGTGGGCACGTCGCATTTTGTGTGGACGGCGCAAATCGCCATCACGTTGATGGCTTTGGCGGCGGGTTATTATGTCGGCGGGCAGCGCGTCGATCGTTCACCACGCTTGGGCTGGCTCTACGGCAGCATTCTTTTGGCGGCCCTTTATCTGTGTCTTACCGTGCTGGCGGTAGAGCCTTTGGCCTATTGGTGCCTGCGTTTCAAGCTGCCCATCGGTACGCTGCTGGCTTCCACCTTGTTATTTTTTGTGCCCCTGGGACTGCTGGCTATGGTCGGTCCCTTTCTGATTCGCGTTTTGACCTTGTCCCTCAGCGGTGTCGGCGGCAACGTGGGGCGCTTGACCGCGCTGAGCACGCTGGGAAGCTTCGTTGGCACGGTGTTAATTGGCTATCTGCTCATCCCGTTTTTGCCTAACTCAATCACCATGTGTCTGACGGGCCTTTTGCTCATGCTCATCGCCGCCGGCTACTACTTTTTTTGGGGCAAAAAGCCGGGAGAGAAAGTCGTTTCCTTGATCTTCATCGCCGTCGCGCTGGCCCTCGGATACCAGGAATCACGACCAGAGCAATTTGAGCGGCTTGGCATGGTGCAGATTCATCGCAGCAATTCCAACTTCGGCCTGCTGCAGGTGTTCCAGTCCACCAATGGTCCGCTTCGGTCTTATTTGAACGACTATCTCGTTCAGAACACCTACGACACCAATGCCCAGAAGAGCATTTCGATGTTTACTTACATGCTCCATTTGCTGGCGCAGGCCTACACGCCGCGGATTGATGACGTGCTTTGCATCGGCCTGGGCATCGGCATCGTGCCGATGGAATTCGCCAATGAGGGAGCCCGGGTCGATGTCGTGGAAATCAATCCGGCGGTCGTGCCGCTGGCGCAAAAATTCTTTGGCCTTCGACCCGAGAAGATGAGGATCTCCATTGGCGATGGGCGCTATTTCGTGAACCAAAGTCAGAAACAATATGACACGATCATCCTCGACGCCTTTTTGGGGGAATCATCGCCATCGCACCTGATGACAAAGGAAGCTTTCGGCGCCATGCGGCGCATCCTTAAAACCAACGGAACCCTCGTGATTAATTGCTTTGGCGATTTCGACCGCGGCGAAGACTTCTTTGTGGCGTCGCTGGAAAAGACGTTGACGAATGTCTTCCCCAGCGTGCGCCTTCACAATGAGCGGAACGGTGGCAATGTTTTATTTGTGGCTTCTCCGCGGCCCGATTTGAAGATGCTCCACGAGCCGGACTTCGAGCGGGTCCATTCCGAGTGTCGCGAGAGCGTCAAAAACGCTTTCGCCAGAATTATCGAAGCGATCCCCGAGCATGGCATCGTCCTGACCGATGACTACAATCCCGTCGAGTTTTATGACGCGGCCAATCGCGAACGCATACGTCGCAATCTCGCGCAGAGCATGCGGCGGCGTCCGCGCGACCACTGACGGGCTACTCGAGAAGTCAGCGTCCCAAATGCTTCTCAATCGCCGCGATGACGCCCTCCACATCGAGTGGCTTGGCGATGTATGGATAGCCGCCAATCATATTTCCGCGCTCAGCCAGTTCCTCTTTCTTCACTGCGGCAGTCAGAAAGATGATGGGCGTTTTTTTCAGTTGCGGGTCCGCTTCGATGCTCGCCGCCACATCCCCGCCATCGACCTCCGGCATCATCACGTCCAGCACCACGAGGTGGGGTTGGAACTCACGCGCCGCGGCCAGGCCCTTTATCCCATCGTTTTCCTCATGGACGATGTAGTCGCCGGTTTGCTCCAGATTCAGCTTGAGCAATCGCGTGATACTCGTCTCATCATCGATGACCAGAATCTTCTTTTTCATGCTTCTCCTCTTCTCTCTGTGGTTTAAACGTGATGGCATATCTGTTGCCGCCATCCCCTTGACTTGCGATGCTGATGGCGCCCCCGGACAACTCGACAATTTTCTTGAGCACGTTGATCCCCAAGCCGCCGGGTTTGTTCTCCGAGTGGCCCGAAGCGTTGGAATCGGATGCGCTATTCGCGTGTGACTCTGAGTCAGCCGCCCGAATTGTTTCCACTTCTGCGATCACAACTGTTTCGCCCGCTTTGAATTGACCCACCTTCTCCGAAAGCGGTTGGACCGAGGTCCGCACCGCAAGCTCTCCACCCTCGGCCATCGCCCGGATACAATAGAGCAGCAGATTGATGAACACATGCTTCATGGTCCGGGCATCGAGCCGAACGAGAGGAACGTCCGGAGCCAGTTGTTTGATGACGCGAATGGGATAATCGATCAGCTCATGCTCCACAGCCCGCAACGCATGTTCGACAATGGCGTTCAAATCTTCCTCCTTCACTTCGCGCTTGTTTTGGATCGAGAACTCCAAAAGGCCGCGGATGATTGCATCCGCGCGCTGGACGGCGCCACCCATCTCGCTCAGGACCATGGTGGCCTCGGCATTGGTGGCCGGGAAATGGTGGGAAAGATAATCGATGCCCAGAATGACCGTCTGGAGCGGATTCTTGACTTCGTGGGCCACACCGGACGCAAACGTGCTCACGGCTTCGAGCCGTTCGGACTGGATCAGTTGCAATTGAGTCGCCTGTAATTGTTCGTGGGATGCTTTTAGATCCGAAAGCGCCTGACGCAGCACTCCCACCGCTTCCTTGCGCTCGGTGATATCGCGCGAGACCACCACGACCTTCGACGGCTTGCCGGCAGCATCACGAATGGCGCTGAGCTGCGACTCGATATGCCGGAGGCGGCCGCTCCTGGTGATCAGGCGATACTCCGTCCGTTGCCCAACGCCGCTCCGAATGGCCCCCTGAAAGATTTGTCTGACCCGCGCGTGGTCTTCCGGGTGAATTTCTTCGAACGAATCCGTTCCGGGAAGTTTTGTTGGATCGCCCAGCAATGGCTTATACGACGGACTGCAGTAAAGGCGCTTTCCATCTCGATCAATGACCGCGATCAGGTCGGTCACGTTTTCGGAAATCAATCGGAAAAACTCCTCGCTCTCCCGCAACTCTTCTTCTGCTCGCTTTCGTTCGATGGCATAACGAATCGCCCGCAGCAGCATCTTGCCATCGAGCTGCCCCTTCACCAGATAGTCCTGTGCCCCCTCCCGGACCGCCTGAAAAGCCAGCTTTTCGTCGTCGTTACCCGTCAGCAGGACAACCGGCAGGGACGGCGCTAGCGTTTTTACGCGAGTATAGGTCGAGAGCCCATGGCTATCCGGCAGCGTGAGATCCAGCAGGACCACGTCGAAGTGTTCGCCTGCCAGCCGCTCTTCCGCTTCACTCATGCGTTTGGCATGCACCAGTTCGTATTGCAGAAAACCGGAATCTCGCAAAAGCTCCTCCAGCAACACCGCGTAAGAGCTTTCATCTTCCACCAGCAAAAACTTGAGTCGCGTATCTCTCATCAACTTAACGCAAGCAATCGTCCATCATAGTCAGTCAGAAACGATGCGCAGATTCAATCACGATGATGGAATAAAGTTGCCCGATTTCAGGGATTACATCGGATGATCTTGGGCCGCATTCAAGGGGGCGCGGACGTCTCGTCCGCCACTTTTGCCGAGATGCCTTGTTAAAGTCTGCTGGCGGTTTGCACGCCAAACAAGCTGCAACGCGGGCCCTTCTCAGTCTGATGGCGCCTGGCTGGCGGTTCATCCGGCGGACGGGACGTCCGCGCTCCTGGTCAATGCGGCCCTTTCTTTCCCATCTGTTTTTTGAAAGCCGCCTTAACTGATGGCGGGATTGGAATTTCGGGCGGTAATTCTTCCTCCAGGAAGGTGGCCAAAGGTTTCCATTCATGATAACCAAGCTTTTGGGCCAGCGTGGCAAGGTTGATTCGCCCGTCCGTCAGCCATTGCAGCAACTCTCTACCGGGCACGGGGCCATACACTTTGCGGTCATCGCCCCGGATCTTATAAAGACCGCTCTTATCGATCAAAGCCGCCGCCCTGCTGGTCTTTGGCTTGGCTTCGAGTTTGAGCATGGGGGCCTCGGTTTTCATCCCGTCGGCGGCGGAAGGCGCAGAGGTCGTCTCGCCAATTTTGAAATCAGGAAATTTCAGCTCACCAACGGTGAATTCTTCGAACGAAGCCAATGGATTCGCCAGGGGCGAGAGTGCCGAGGCAACCTCCGCCGTGGCGGTGCTCAAAGCCTGATACCCATTCACGATCCATTCGAGTTTCCCGCTCTGAATGTCCACAAGCAATCCGTGCACAGGAATCTTTGGGCCGATCAATGGACTCTGCCGCACGAATTCCACACCGCGAAGGACATTCTGGCGTTCGCTTGCAAACAAGCCGAAGAACTCGTTCAAATTCTCCGGCAACCGGGCGCGCTCAATTCCAAGAGACTTGAACCGGTCCGTCAGTTCGAGCGCCGAAGTTTGCCGAACCTTGCAATCGGTGTGGCCGATGATGGCAATCTCCTTGCCGCCTTTGATGGCACAGGCCAGCGCGAGCGTTCGCGTCATGGAACTGGTCGGATCGAAAATGATATTCCCCGCGTTGCGCAGCCAAATGAAGTGTTCTTCCGGCACCCCAAGCACTTCCGGCATGAGTGGATTGAGGCGAGGATCGATGCAGGTAAGCGCCACCACTGGCAGCGAGTCCGCATACTCGGCGGGACGCAGACCAGCCTTCTGGTCACCAGCAAGCGCCCGGTGGTTGGCTTCAACGATGGCTTCAAATAGGCGCATATACAAGGATCAGCCGGAAGCAATCCGCTTCCCGAGTTCCTCCCGTAGTTCAGCGGAGAGAGCAATTCCCTTTTCCAGGTAAACGATACCATTGATCAATCGCAGTTGCGGGTGCAAGCGATCCCAAGTCGCATCCGGAAATGCTTCACTCAACTCCTCCCAGGTGACGGCCTTGTCGCGACTGGCCAACAACATCAGCACGGGAGCGCACGCCACCGCGTTCGCCTTGCCCAACCAGAACGCACGCGTACTCAGGCCCCACGCTCCTGTCACTAACCGAGGGCCAGTATAGAGGATGTCAGCGATCATCTTCGAAGAGGCGCGAGGCTGGGCAAGAAGTTGAACCAGCGGGCCGAAGGCGCCGGAATGAAAAATCAAAAGTGCGTCGTTGCGTGGAGGATAGTCCCCGCGCTCAAACGGCGGCGCGCGCAAGTGGCCGATGAATAACAACACAAGAAAGACACCCGCGCCGACCAGACGCCACTCATGCGCCAGACGAATCCGCGTCCCAAAGATCAGTTCCGAGACAGCGGAGATCCCTCTTGCGCCAATATAGATTACAGCGTAAGACAGCCAAAACGTGAGGAACAGCACCGTCAGACCGGCGAGGAGTGCGACCACAGCCATTCCCCAACTGGCTGCGACTTCAGCAGATATCTTTCTTCTCAACCAACTGCAAATGGGGTTTGAAGTCATCCACGAAACATCCCGGCGTTGCACAACTAACTCCGAGCCTCTGGATCCGCTTTACTGCGGGCGTCTTTTTCCATCGCCCGCCGAAGCGCTGGCACTTGCTCCAATAGTTTCTCAAATCGGACACCGGTCAGACTCTCCAGCACCGGGGGTAACTGGCTGATGATCTGTGTTATGTCACCGGTGATTTTGCTGGCGCCGCCGCCGTTGCCGTTGCCGCTGTTGATGATGACCATCCGCTCGGTCTTGGAAAGCGGTTCACTGATCTTGCCGGCGATTTCGGGAAGCACGCGGACAATGAGTTCAATGACCGCAGCTTCATTGTATTGCTTGAAGGATTCGGCCTTCTGTTTCATCGCTTCGGCGGTCGCTTTGCCCTGAGCTTCGATGATGGCCGCCTCCGCCAAACCTCGCGCCTTATTCGCATCGGCCTCGGCAATGCCAGTAGCTTTGGCGACATCCGCGTTGGCAAACCCGGTCGCTTTGGAAGCAGCGGCGGCACCGGCGGCTTCAGCTTCGAGTTGGAATTTGCGAGCGTTGGCCAGTGTCTCGACTTTGTAACGCTCAGCATCGGCGGGCTTCTGCACGTTGGCTTCGAGTTCGCGCTGCTTGCGCAGGATTTCCTGCTGTTGCAGTTCGATCTGCTTTTGCTTCTCGATGATGCTCACCTGCACCTCCTCGGCCTTCACGAGTTGGCCCGTCTTGTACTTTTGCAAATCATAAGCAAGGTCGGCTTCGGCCTTCTTTTGGTTCACTGCAGCCTGATACTGGGCCACGTTCGATTGGTAATCGCGCTGTGCCTCCGCAATTTTCGTGTCGGCCAGGAATTTGGCTTCCTGCCCGGCTTGCGTCGCCTGGGCGGAGCGAATCATCGCATCGCGGTCGGCCTCGGCTTGAGCGATTTGCGCGTCACGCTTGACCTGGGCAATGCGTGGTTTGCCCAAAGCTTCAAGGTAGCCCTGCGCATCTCGGATATCACGAATGGTAAAGCTGACGATGCCGAGACCCATATTGGCCATATCGCCTGCGGCGACTTCCTGGACCTTTGCGGCAAAAGCATCCCGGTTCTGATAAATGTCTTCGACGGTCATGGTGCCAAGAATGGCGCGGAGATGGCCTTCCATCGTTTGCATGGCGATGTTCTTTATCTCCTCAGTCCCCTTGCTGAGAAATTGTTCGGCGGAAGTCGCGATGGAAATGTCATCGCCTTTGACTTTGATTTGCGCGACGCCATCGACTTTCACCGGCACGCCTTTGCTGGTGTAAACTTCCGGGGTCTGCACATCGATGGTCAGTAGTTCCAGCGAAAGCAGATCGATCTTTTCCACCACGGGCAAGACGAAGGTACCGCCGCCTTTGACAATTCGGAAGCCGCGCGTATGGACGGCGCCGTCGGGATCGGTGTGCTTGTACTGACGCCCGGAAACGACCAGCACCTGGTTCGGACCGACCTTGGTGTAGCGGCTGGCCCAGATGATGAGAAAGAGAAAAACGACGATGGCCAGACCGACGATGGCAACCACAGCGGTGCCCAGGCCGCCGGGAATATTCAATTGCGCAAGAAAAGGAACAGGGTTCATAGCATTCGAAGTTAGGGATTTGTGATTGGAACAAACTAGATTGGCACCACATAGAACTGCGTACCGACGATGCGATTGATTTTCACCGTCTGGCCGTTCGCCACCGCAGCTCCAGACTCGCTGCGTGCGGGGGCCGTATATCGGGAACCAGCCTGCACGTAGGCGATTTCGCCGACTCCATGCTGCGGGATGGGTGTAATGACCGTAGCGCTCAGCCCCACCAAGGTGGCGACGCGCGATTCGCTTGAACTCTGTGTCTTGCTGAAGAGTTTGTTGAACATCAGGAAAATGCCTGCGGCGATCACCAGTCCGCTCAGCGCCGAGAGTGGCGCACTGATCCAGACACTGCGAGTGGCTTCAATCTTGGAGAAGATCATTCCGAATCCCCCAAAGGCGGTGACGAACGAAGCGATTGTGGTCGGGCTAAAGGGCGACAAGCCGGGCATACCGGTATGTTCGAAGCCCGCTTCCGCATGGCCATGAGTCCCGATGTCCGCGTGCGCGTCGTGGCCTCCGAAAACCTCGCCGAGGATGGCGCTGACGATGGTGAAGAGTAGGCCGACTCCAAAACAAATGACGTAAATCAGGAATGCATCCATAGGTCCTCGCTCATTTGGTCCGCGGCCTATGTTGAGAGCATTCCCCACCCGCAGCAAGGATATTCCAGAGACGCCCCCTCCTTGCCACAAGGAAGCAAGCTGCGAGTGGGGTGAAAGGGTCCACGGCCAAACTAAACGCCGGTTGAGGCGATTCCTCATCTACAATTTGCCGGAACATTTGTAGCGTTGGTCAAACTCACCCCTCCCCGCCTTAACCTCGTAATCGTAATCCTAATCCCTCGTTTCCTCCCGATCAGCGGAAGGAGATTAAGAGTAAGAGTAAGATTAAGAAGTTAAGGGATCGGGAACTCGGCGCTTTACGCTGCCAGCGCGGCCATCTAATTTTTGATCCATGAATCTAGCCCTGGCATTCGCCCGGTCGGCGCAGAAGAACGCGAAGAAGCCCGCCATTTTTTGGGGAGATCAGGAAATTTCTTACCAAATGCTTTTGACTCAGGCTTCGCATCTGGCTCTCCATCTGCAACAGAATCTCGATGTCAAACCTGGCGACCGTGTCGCTCTGTGGCTGAAGAATTGCCCGGAGTTTGTCCCAGCCTTGTTTGGGGCACTGCACGCCGGCGCCGTCGTCGTGCCAATCAATAATTTTCTGAAGCCGGCTGAAGTCGGTTACATCCTCGACGATGCCGGCGTCAATGTGCTGATCGCCGACGCGACCATGAGCGAGGGTTTGCCAAAGTTAGCTGCCGCCCGGCCACAATTGAAGTTTTGGCAGGTGGAAGAGTTCAGCCGTCTCAATCCTCAGGGTTCAATCCCCAATCCTCAAGCCAGGGAATCCGACCTTGCGGTCATCATCTATACCTCAGGGACGACCGGACACCCGAAAGGCGCGATGCTGTCCCATGGCAACCTTTTGGCCAACGTCGACAGCTGCCGGCAGGTGCTCTCGGCTGTGGAGGCCGATCGTTTTGTGGTTCTCCTGCCGATGTTCCACAGTTTCATGCTCACCGTCGGAGTGCTGCTTCCGAGTCTGGTGGGCGGGTCAATGCTGTTGGTCAAGTCGCTGCATCCGCCCAAGAACGTCATTCTGGAAATCCTCCAGCGTCAGGCGACGATTTTACCGGCCATTCCGCAGTTCTTCCGAGCGCTGGCGAACGCCCCGGTGCCCAAGGACCTGCCGCTGCGAATCTGCATTAGTGGAGGAGCGCCATTGCCCGTGGAGATTCTGCGGGAGTTTAATGAGAAGATGCCCATCCCGCTGATTGAAGGTTATGGCCTGAGCGAGGCCAGCCCGGTCGTGAGTCTGAATCCGGTGAAAGGACCCTGGAAAGCAGGTTCGATTGGCGTGCCTATCCCGGGCGTGAAAGTAACGGTCCAGGACGAGGCAGGTGACATTTTACCACAAGGACAGACAGGTGAGATTTGCGTCAGAGGTGACAACGTTATGCAAGGTTACTGGAACCGACCGGAGGAGACCGCCCAGGCCCTGCGCAATGGCTGGCTGTTGACCGGTGATATCGGCCACGAAGACCACGATGGCTACTTTTACATTACCGACCGCAAGAAAGACATGCTGCTGGTCAATGGCATCAATGTATATCCGCGCGAGATTGAGGAGGTTATTTACCAATTTCCTGGCGTGAAAGAGGCCGCAGTGATCGGTGTGCCCGATTCCAGGAAGGGAGAACAACCGCTCGCCTTCGTAGCGGCAAACGAAGGGGTCCAATTGGAGGAGAAACTGATGCTCCAGTTCGTGCGCGAAAGGTTGGCCGATTACAAGGTCCCCAAGCGGATAATGTTCCTGCCAGCCCTGCCTCGGAATGCCACCGGGAAGATCTTGAAAACCGCTTTACGCCAACAGGTAGCAGGTGAGCAAACGAGCCGTTGAGCGCGTGGAAATCCCTCTGAAATTCCCAGCGGTTTTCTCACATTCCAGAGCGGCTCCAGCGCCGGTTTTCCCTGTTGACGGTGCCAACAGCCAGCCCGTAAGTTACCCCCATCACAGCCGGGGCGCGTGGGGCGTTTCGGCAGCGAATAACTTATGGCCGAAGGATATTGCGTTAAGTGCAAAGCCAAAAAAGAGATTGTCGATGCCGTCGAAGAAGTCATGAAAAACGGGCGCAAGGCCATTAAGGGCCGTTGCCCGACCTGCGGCACCGTCATGTTCAAGATTTTGGGGGGAAAAGCGACCCCGACTGGCTCTCCTGCACCGACAACCCCCGCTGCGCCATCCTCTGCTGGCCAAAGCTGATTGCTTTATGTCGCAGCAACTAGCTTACGTCATCATTACCCCCTATACCCTCTACAAGTCCCGAACTGGCGGGATCCTGGCCCGTTTGATTACCCGCACCGGACTGGAGTTGGTCGGTGCTCGGATGTACGCACCCAGCCCGGAGCTGGTTCAGAAATATTCCGATCTTATTGTCTCGGCCAACGATCCTCAGGACCGCCGAATCCAGGAACTGATTCGCGATTACATCCGCCACAATCTTGCCCCCGACCCAAAGACGGGCCGGCGACGGCGCGTCATGATGCTCCTCTTCCAGGGTGAAGAAGCCGTGCGCAAGGTCCGGTCGGTGATCGGCAACATCAGCTTCGAGCGGCGCGGCGGCGAAACCATCCGGGATACCTATGGCGACATTGTCCTCGATGAGACCGATCAGGTGCGCTACTTCGAGCCAGCCGTGCTGGCGGCCCCCAATTTCGAAGAAACCCAGCTCAAGCTCAAACTTTGGGCTCAATACTCAGACAAGGACGGCGGCCTGCTCGAGGACACCCTTGCCTACCAACCCGGAGAAAAACCCCAGCGAACCCTGGTATTGATCAAGCCGGACAATTTTCGCTTTCCGACGGGCCGTCCGGGCAACGTCATTGATTTCTTTTCCCGCACCGGGCTTTACATCATTGGCATTAAGGTCCATCGAATGAGCGTGGCCGAAGCGAGCGAGTTTTATGCCCCCGTCAAGGAAGTGTTGCGCACCAAGCTTAAAGACGTGGTCGCTTCCAGGGCCAAAAGCGCTTTGGAGAAGGAATTCGGTTTCAAGCTCATCGCTGGCGAAGACCAGAAACTGGGGGAGCTCCTTGGACCCATTTACGGCGACAATCAGTTTGAAAGCATCGTCAAGTTCATGGCCGGCCGTTCTCCCAGCGAATGCGAAGGAGCGGATTGGAAGGCGCCCGGCACGGAAAAGTCGATTGCCATCGTCTATGAGGGCGTCGAAGCCGTGCGCAAAATCCGGGATGTGCTCGGCCCGACCGATCCGTCCAAAGCGCCGCCCGGCTCCATCCGCCGCGAGTTTGGTCAGACCATCATGGTCAATGCCGCTCACGCCAGCGATTCCGTGGAAAATGCGGAGCGGGAAATCCGCATCGTCAACGTCGGAGAAAATAATTTCCGCCGCGTGATCGAGGAGTTTTACGGGAAGTAAGCGTCCCAGGAACCGAGCGCGACCGGTGCCCGGTGGCAGTACATCCAAGCGAGGGTCAGCCGCGAAATTTCTACTCTCCTTATCGAAGCCGCTGCGGACGGGGACGATCCGCGCTCCGTTAGCGGTTTAAGCATTTCGGCAACACCTTCTTGGTTTTGGCATTCACTCTAAGCTGAAGCCGGAGCGATTTACTCGATTTCAGGAGCGCGGGCGTCGCGTTGGAAAGCAGCGCCGCGGTCTGTTGGATTTCATCGACCAGCGCGCGCCATTCAGGGTGCGCTTCCAAGGCGGCTTCAATGGCTGCGCGCTCGCTGGCATCCAATTCACCCAACGCATAGGCGGTCAACTTGGGGTCATCCGGGTCAATCTTTTTCATGGGCTTCTCCTCAAAATGTTCAAGGCCGGTCTCGATTCCGCCTTGAGTTTTCGGCGAATGTTCTTGATGGCCGTGTGGATCAGAAAACCGACATTGCTGACGCTCAGCTTTGTGATGCGGCTGATTTCCTGGTAGCTGAGATCGTTCTGGAACTTCAAGCGCACGACTTCCTGCTGATTCAGCGGCAGCGAATCCAAGCTGCAACACCCGAGTAGCGTCCTCCCGCTGCTCCAGAGCGGACGCCGGGGACAGTTCGCAGTTTGTGCAATTCTCCAATTCGATCTCATTGAGTGTTGTCATGCGACATTCTTTACGTTGCACATCCAGGGCGCGGTTGCGGCAAACGGTAAACAGCCACTCCGCCAGGCGGCCATTGAGCCGGGAAGGCTCTTCAGCAACGGAAAGTGAGATGAAAGTGGAAGACGGGATTCCTGGAGCACTGCTTTCGTCGCCGTCGCTGCGTCAAGCTTGACGAATGGAACGCTTTTCGTCAGTTGTTGCGCATGTACAAGATCATCGGGGCGGACAAAAAGGAGTATGGGCCGGTCACCACCGATCAAATCCGGCAGTGGATTGCCGAGGGGCGGGTCAATGGGCAAACTATGGTCATGGCGGAAGGCAGCACGGATTGGGCGCCGCTGGCGAGCTTCCCGGAATTTGCTTCGTTGCTGGCGCCGCAGCCCGGTGCCACCGCCGGAATTCCCGCTCCCCCCGGCCTGCTGCAAGCGGCCCCGCAACCAGCAGCTTCATCGCAAGTGACGGGACCCGCCATTGCTTTGATGATCGTGGCAGCCCTTAACTTTCTGCTCGCCGGTATTGGCCTGGTCATGAACCTGGCAGGAACGGGCATGGGCAAGTTTGGTCCCATCGGCAATCCCGAGATGGAGAGGCTGTTCGAAATGACGTCCGGCATTGCCGGTGTCATCTCAAATATTGTCAGCCTTGGCATCGCCGCCCTGATCTTTGTCGGCGCTCAAAAGATGAAGCAGGTCCAGAACTACGGGTTGGCGCTGACGGCGACCATCCTGGCCATGGTTCCATGTGTTTCCCCCTGTTGTTTGATAGGCTTACCCATTGGGATATGGTCCCTGGTGGTGCTGTTGAGGCCGGAAGTGAAGTCGGCGTTCCATTAGCATGCGCCGGCTTAAGCGTATCGCAGAGGACGCGGAAAGGAAGTCGGCAGTCTTCGTATCCGCTCCGACGACCCCTGCATTTTTTGCGGTGAAAACAGTGCGCACGATTCCTAAATCCCTTTGGATGATCCTCGCCGTGGGCGGAACTCTGGCCGCGCTGCTGATTCTCTACTTCTTCGCGCCGATGCAGTATGCCTTTTATCCGCGCTGCCTGTTCTATACACTGACGGGGTTGTCGTGTCCCGGCTGCGGTTCGCTCCGGGCGATGCACCATCTGCTGCACGGACACTGGACTGCGGCGTTTCATTGCAACCCCCTGTTGATCGTGTTGCTGCCGATACTTCCCGGCGCGTTCATTTCGCATCTTCTCCATGCCGCCACAGGTCGGGATATGTTCGCCGTCTTCAAGCGGCCGTTCTGGATTTGGCTGCTCCTCGGCGTGATGGTGGCTTTCAGCATTTTGCGAAACTTGCCGTTTGAGCCGCTGGCGGAATTCAGGCTGTGAGTGATGCAAACATGTTTGCGGTTGCTGTCCCTCGAAGTCGGAACGGTATAAATGAGCTCTGGACTTATAATTGATGGCAGAAGTTCCCTTCCTGAATACTGAGGCGAAGGTAAACGGAAAGGTTCGACATGTATAAGATCATTGGGGCGGATGGTGGTCAATATGGGCCGGTGAGTGCAGAGGTGGTGCGCGAATGGATCGCCGCTGGCCGGGCCAATGCGCAAACCATGGTGCAGCCCGAAGGCGCGACCGATTGGAAGCCGCTGGGGTCCCTCCCGGAGTTCACCGAAGCGCTGGCGGCCAAAGCTCTGCCTGCATCGGCTCCAACAGAGCCGCCCATCGTTGAAGGCATTAATCCCGACGCGCTGGCCAACGAGATTCTCACTCGCGACTATGCGCTCGATGTCGGACGCTGTATGAATCGGGCCTGGGAACTCCTGAAAACCAATTTCTGGCCCATCGTCGGCGTCACGGCGCTCATTCTCATTCTCCTGGTAGCCACCAACTCCATCTATGTCGGCATTCTGTTGACCGGACCGCTATTGGGCGGGCTCAACTGGTACTACTTGAAACTCATCCGCGGACAGAAAGCGGAACTGAATGACGCCTTTGCCGGATTCACGCTGGCGTTCGTGCCCCTGATGCTGGCGGGACTTGTTTCCGCCGTCCTGGAATCCATCGGCCTTATGCTCTGCATCCTTCCGGGCATTTATCTGATCGTGGCCTGGATCATGACCTTTCCCCTGGTCATCGACAAGCAGATCCAATTCTGGGACGCGATGGAAGTAAGCCGAAAGGTCGTCTCGAAACATTGGTGGAACTTCTTCGGGTTCTTTCTGCTCTGGTGCTTGATCAATCTGGGAGGATTATTGCTCTGTGGGCTGGGAGTCTTTATAACCTTTCCCTGGACATCCATCGCTGTCGTCTATGCCTACGAAGACATCTTCGGACAATCAAAAGTCGCCCCAACGAGCGAAGCTTTGGGCGTGCGTCCTGTGTAATCAACTCGCCTTTCCGGGTTTGGGCACGATTATCGCCGGCCGGCCCATTGGCTATGCGCAAGCAGCCATTATGATCGTGGGCTTCGTCTTGTTTATGGGGTTCATGATTTGGTTGTTCATCTGCGCTGCCCGTTACTTCGCGAGCGCGGACGAAGCAGAGTTTCGCGTACAATACCGTTCCTACATGTGGGCGGCCAAGTATGGTCTTGGCCTCTGCCTCCTCGCCTGGTGCTGGGCCCTGTTCAGCAGCATCGCGCTGATGCGCCAAATCAAAAAAATGTAGTTCCAACACTCCTTGAGCCGGCGCGCTCTGTTTGCTCGTGGCCACCGGAGTTTCCGAATGCTAGATTTGGCGCGGATGAAATCGACTAACTCTTAAGGCGGAACTGGAAACTTTGAATTCAACTCTGCATTTTGCCACCACCGCCTTTTTCAAAAAGCAGTTCGGTTTCACGCCCACGCATGTCGTAGAGGCGCCTGGCCGCCTTGAATTGATCGGCAACCACACGGATTACAATCAGGGATTGGTCATGGGCCTTGCCGTGGACAAATATATTACCATCGCCTCCTCGCCGCGGACCGACGGTAAAATTGAACTGGCTTCATCCGCCTTCCCGGAAAAGGAGAAGTTTTCCATCACCGAGTTCAAAAGCAATCCTGCGGCGCCATGGGCCGATTATGTCAAAGGCGTGCTGGAGCAGCTTCGCAAGCATGGTGTTCATTTCCGCGGCTTCAATGCGGCCATTTACAGCACCATTCCGATGGGAGCCGGATTGAGCAGCTCCGCCGCCATCGAAGTCGCCACCGCGCTGACCGTTCGGCAATTGAACCCTTACACCTTGACGGCCACCGGCTCGACCATCCCGCCCAAAGCCGATGCCGAAGGGAAGCTGCCACCGCTGAGCGTTCAGGAGAAAGCGCAAATAGCCAGGCTTTGTCAGGCGGCCGAGAACCAGTTCGTGGGCGTGCAATCGGGTGTGCTGGATCAGACCTGCTGCCTGTTTGGCAAAGCATTTCATGCCATTGAAATCGATTGCCAATCGCTGGCGGTCGAATATGTGCCGATGTTCGGAGAGATTGCCATCGTCGTTTGCAACAGCGGCGTGAAGCACGAGCTGGTCGGCGGCGAATACAATGCCCGGCGCGCCCATTGCGAGTCGGCGGCTCGAAAGCTGGGCGTCAAGGCGCTCCGGGCCGTGGACCCGAAATTCCTGGAAGCGAACAAGAGCTGGTTAAACGAACGGGAGTATGAATGCGCCTTTCACATCGCCGGCGAAATTCAGCGCGTGATCTTTGGTTCGCGGGCTCTGCGTGAGGGCGACTTCGAACAGTTCGGCCAATACATGTTCCAAAGCCACGAAAGCTCGCGCGACTATTTTAAGAACAGTTGCGATGAACTGGATGCGCTGGTCGAAATGGCGCGGAAACATCCCGCTTGTTTGGGCGCCCGGCTCACTGGCGGAGGTTTCGGCGGCGCGACGATCCATCTGGTGCAGCGCGACCAGGCGGATGAGTTTATGAAAACGATCGCTGCCCAGTACGTGCAGCGCACCAACATTCAAATACAACCGATGCTCTGCCAGGTTGTGGATGGCGCGCGCTAGACCGGGCGGCGCCTGGCCGAGTGCTTCGCGATGGAGCGCGGAGCGTCCCGACGCGGATGTCAAGACTCCACCTTGACGGGAGCGAGCCAGTGTTCAACGGAAATTGATCCCACACACTCGAATCACTGTTCCTTACACTCAACGTGATGGGTGGGCGAAGCGGGCCCGGTGGACCATATGTTTTCGTGCGAGAGACCGCACAACGAAGAGGGCCTTTCCGCCCAGGAAAAGTGCTTTACAGCCCCGCCCATAAAACCTAGCTTCTCTCGACTCAATACGAATAAAGAGACGATAGGAAACAATGGAAAACAAATCGAAGATTGTGGAAAGTTTCCGCCTGCACGAGAAGGATACGGGTTCAGCGGATGTCCAAGTTGCCCTGTTGACCGAGCGAATCAACTCGTTGACAGAGCATTTGCAGAAGAACAAAAAGGACCACAGTTCCCGCAGAGGTTTGCTCGTGATGGTGGGACAGCGGCGGCGTCTGCTGGATTATCTTCACACCACTGACGCAGAACGCTATACGGCTGTCACCAAAAAGCTCAAGCTTCGCAAGTAGTTTCTGTCGCCGAATGCGGGCCGGCGGTTTTTGCTGTATCCCGCGTTTCCCTTTCGTTCTCGCGAAAGAGTGATGCATTCCAAGCGCCAAAGTATTTGTTTAAACCCCGAAGTCATGGAAAGGAATTCCCTGTCCGGGCTGACGGTGTCCCAATGGCCGGTGCTTCACTATACTGACAATGAGGCCAACAAAGAAGTTGTCTCGATCAACAATTGAATCGTCATGTGCGCGCGATTCGATGTTGAAAAACAAAAGCATAAATTGCGCATGAACAAGACCCGGTGTCGCTGGGTAATTTCATTGAGCGCCTGCTCCTCAGGCCTTCACTGAAGTTCCTCTGCGGCCCATGGGCGAAAGATAGAAAGTTATGGCAGAAAAAGTCACAGCCCAGGTGGGCGATAAACAGATTACCATTGAAACCGGCAAGCTCGCCAAACAGGCCGACGGGTCTGTCACGGTTCAATTGGGAGAAACCATTGTCATCGTGGCCGCCGTCGCCGCCACCAAAGCCAAAGAAGGTCAGGATTTCTTTCCCTTGACGGTCGATTACCGAGAGAAAGCTGCCGCAGCCGGAAAACTTCCGGGCGGTTATTTCAAACGGGAAGGCCGCCCCACCGAGAAGGAGATTCTCACCAGCCGCTTGATCGATCGACCGATCCGGCCACTGTTCCCCAAAGGCTGGTACAACGAAGTGCAGGTGCAAAGCATCGTGCTCAGCGCCGATGGCGAAAATGATTCGGACATCCTGAGCATTATCGGGGCGTCGACTTCACTGATGGTCAGCGATATTCCATGGGAAGGGCCGCTCGGCGCGGTCCGCATCGGACGCATTAACGGCAAGTTTGTGGCCAACCCGACCCACACCGACATGATCGATAGCGATTTGGACATCGTTTACGTCGGCAACGAGCGCGACATCGTCATGTTCGAAGGCTCGGCCAAGGAAGTTTCCGAAGCCGACTTCAATGCCGCTCTGCAATTCGGCCAGCAATGTTGTCTGCCTCTTATCGCCGCACAGCGGGATTTGGCGGCGCGCGGCGGAAAAAACAAACGCGCCATCACGCTCAACGTTGTGCCTGATGATATTCTCAACGAGGCCAAGGCGCTGGCCGTCGATCGCATCGTGCCGGCCCTTTTAACCCCGGGCAAACTGGCCCGTGAATCGGCGGTGAAAGCGCTCCGGGACGAAGTAGGCGCCAAACTGATTGAAAAATTTGGCGCAGAGAAAGTAACGGAATTCGTTCTCAAGGACGCGTTTTATTACATCCAGAAGGAGGCGGTTCGCAAATTGATTCTGGATAACGGCAAGCGCCTCGATGGGCGCGGCTTTGACGACGTGCGCGCCATACAGAGCGAAGTCGGCATTCTGCCTCGAGCGCATGGCTCGGCTCTTTTCAGTCGCGGGGAAACGCAAGCCGTGACCCTGACTACTCTGGGCACCAGCGAAGAGGCGCAGGAGTTTGATGCTTATACCGGCGGGGAGACCGTAAAGAAGTTCATGCTGCACTATAACTTCCCCAATTTCTCCGTCGGCGAAACAGGCCGCATCAGCGGGCCGGGCCGGCGCGAGATCGGTCACGGCGCGCTAGCCGAGCGTTCCATCGAACCGATGCTGCCGTTGAAGGACTATCCTTATGCCATCCGGGTCACCAGCGAGATCATGGAGTCGAATGGTTCGACTTCCATGGCCAGTGTGTGCGGCGGGACTTTGGCCCTCATGGATGCCGGCGTGCCGCTCCTGCGCGCGGTAGGCGGCATTAGCGTCGGCATCTGCACCGAGCATGATGACAAGGACGTCATCAGCCGCTACCAGTTGCTGACCGACATCATTGGCTGGGAAGATGGTTTCTGCGACATGGATTGTAAAATTGCCGGCACCGAGAAAGGCATCACCGGGTTCCAACTGGATCTCAAGCTGCGCGGCATTCCGCACAACCTCATGGCTGAAGCTCTGGAAAAAGCTCGCGTCGCCCGCCTGCACGTTCTGGCGGAGATGGCCAAGACGATAGCTGAGCCACGAAAGGAATTGAGCAAGTACGCTCCGCGCATCGTGACGGTCAAGATCAACCCCGAAAAGATTGGGGCGTTGATTGGTCCAGGCGGCAAGAACATCAAACGCATCGTCGAGGAATCCGGCTGCGAGATTAACATCGAAGACGATGGCACGGTGAATATCTACTCCGTCTCTGAAGAGGGCATGAAGCGCGCCCGGGAAGAGATTGAAGGCATGACCGCGGAAGCCGAGATTGGCAAGATTTATCGGGGCAAGGTCGTCACGATTAAAGACTTTGGCGCCTTCGTCGAATTCCTTCCGGGCAAGGACGGATTGGTCCATATCAGTGAGCTGGCCAACTTCCGCGTCAAGCAAACGGAAGACATCGTCAAGATCGGCGACGAGATCTGGGTCAAGTGTCTGGGCATCGATGAAAAAGGCCGGGTCAAACTCTCGCGCAAAGCCGCCATGGCCGAGCGCGATCAGGAGATGCGTGAGAAAGAGCCGGCCAGCAAGGGCTAAGCTCAACCGGGCGAGAATTCAAGGCGAACCCGCAACGGTTCGCCTTTTTTGATCGTGCAATTCATCCGCAAACGAATTACTGAATCGTAGTCGATGAAGATTGTCCTCAGCCTGGTCGTGGCTCTGCTCATCGTGATGCCGCTCTCCATTTCGGCCCACGGCGATCTTCATATCCAGATTCAAGAGGTCACACGGCAAATCGAAAAGGAGCCGCGCAACGCGGACTTGTATCTCAAACGTGGCGAACTCCATCGCGCCCATCAGGAGTGGGACGCCGCACAGGCGGATTACGATCATGCGTTTGCCTTGAATCCAAAACTCGCCGTCGTGGATCTCGCTCGTGGCCGCATGTTCCTGGAAGCCAATTGGCCGATCTCAGCCAAAGTGGCCCTGGATCGTTTCCTCGCCGTCTATACCAACCATGTCGAGGGCCTGACGGCCCGCGCCCGCGCGCTGGTGAAGCTGGATCAGCGCCTGGCCGCCGCGCGCGACTATACCGCAGCCATTCATCATTCAATCGAGCCCCGCCCCGAATTGTATTTGGAGCGCGCCCAGGCGCTGACCACAGAGGGCGGCGTGCACCTGGACGAAGCATTGAAGGGACTCGACCAAGGAATTAAGAAACTCGGACCGCTGGTCACTCTGCAGCTTTACGCCATCGATGTGGAGATCAAACAGAAGCGATTTGACGCCGCCCTGGCGCGGTTGGAGCGAGTCGCGGCTCAATCTCCGCGCAAGGAAACCTGGCTGGCGCGTCGCGGAGAAATCCTGCAGCAGGCCGGCCGGAAAGCGGAAGCGCGCGAAGCCTTTCAATCGGCGCTGGCGGCCATGGACAAGCTGCCTCCGGCGCGAAGGCACGTGCCGGCGATGGCCGAATTGGAGAAGCGATTGCAGCAGGCGCTTGATTCGTTAAGCAGCGGCGAGCCGGACGGCGGCAAGTGAACGGCCCGCCCGGCCATCAGAATCTCCAGCTCAATCCGATGGTGACGAAGATGGAGTTGCCCAGGTCCACTTCGACTTTGCGCCCGCCGAAATTGTGTTCGTAATCACCAAAGTGTTGATATTGCGCGCCGCCCACGACGCTCCATTGTTCATAAAAGTCCCACGAAATATTCGCACCCGCATATCCGCCCCATAGAAAATCATCGTGGCTGCCGCTGCCGGAACTGCTGGCGCTCAGGCCGGAAAACGTGATGGTTTCGTTCCACGATGCCTCGCCGTTGAGCCAGCCCACGGCCAGGCCGCCGGAAACCCACACGTTGAACTTGTCCGCGAACGGGAAATCGACATAAGGCCCGAGCCGCAACCCCCAGATGTCCGCGTCGAACTTCCGTTTGCCTCCAACCGAGAGGCCGCCGGGAACCACCGCGGTGGTGGAACCGATAGGCGTGTCGCCAATGACGAAGCCTGGACCATCGGGACTGCCTTGATACGGGTTCGACGGTGTCGCCGCGGGCGGCGTGGTCCCCGGCGTGAACGGATACGCGTCCGTCACACGTGTCACGCTGCCGGAGAAGGTGCTGTTATCACGCAGGGAGAGGTTCAGATAATTTCCGGCCGCTTCCACACCAAAGCGGAAACGGCCTTTGGCGCCGAGGTAGCGGTCGTAGGTGAGTTCGCCGCCGTAATTCGGATTGGAATCAAATGATGGCGATGAAAAATCTCCGCTGGGCGTGGAGCGGCTCAACAAAACATTCTCTCCCGAAATCTGACTCGCGCTGTTGTCGTAACCCCAATACCAGGTCTGGCCATTGAAATTCCCACTCACGTCGGTCAGCACGTAGCCGTCGTCGTAATTGTAAGCATCCCCACGCGGCGTGGTGCGGGTGTTCGCGGGAAAAGACAGATTATCGGCGCTGCCTTTGAAGCGCGCCGAAATGTTGAATCCGAAACGTGCTGAGAACGTAAGGCGGTTCGTGACGAAGTCCTCGGATCGGACCACAGAAGGGACGCCGACCGCCGCGGCGACAAGTAACGACCCGATGGCCTGTGTGATTTTCATGTTCGTCATGGCGCGAGAATGACGCGATAGAATCGGCTCGAGGTTGAGGACGGTTCGGTCGCGGTCTTGGGCGGTCCGTCGTCGTACCACTGGGTGCGATTGGCGTTGGCCGTGATGCTGGGTGTGGCCGCCCGCCATGTAGCCATGCCGTCATCGCTGTAAATGATCGTGTAGCTCCGCCCCGGAATGCTGGTGAATTCAATCACGTTGCGCGGCTCGCCGGGAATGCGCGAATCCACGAAAGCACGGTCGATGGCGACACCGGCGCCCGAGTTGGTGCTCGCCGTCGGCAGAACCACTTGTGCCTCCAGCGAATTCGTGAACGGACGGCGGTCCGGCACGTAGAATTCCAGCGTGAATCGCACCGTCTGGCCTGGATTCAGCGGCCCGTTGTACTGCACGTAGGGCCGCTGATCCACGTTCGTGCCCGAAGCGTTGTAAAGGCTTACGCCGCTACGCAGGCCCCCTACCAGGAGGCGGACAGCCGCTACGGTCATCGCGGTCGCGTTGGTCACTGTGACTCGTTGCTCGAATAAGCCAGTCTGCGGATTGAATGAGTTCGTGCCCTGCAGAATCCCAAACTGTGTAGACGACACGTTCACGGTCACCATGGCTGACGCGCTACCGCCATTACCGTCGTTGATGGCGTAATTGATGAACGCTGTGCCGAGAAAGTTGCTGGCGGGAGTGAACGCAAGGTTCGTCCCGCCAACAATGGTCACCGTGCCATCGGTAGGGCTGGCGCTGATAATGGTAAGAACGTCCCCATCCGCATCGCTGTCATTAACCAGCGGATTGATCATAAGAGGTGTATCCATCTGCGTATTTGAAGTGTCGTTGATTGCCACCGGCGCGTCGTTCATTGGACTAACCGTGAGACTCACAGTGGCAACGCCGCTGTTGGTCGTGCCGTCATTGGCCCGATACGTGAAGCTGTCCGGACCCGTGTAGTCCGCCGCTGGCGTGTAGCTGAAGCTACCATTGGCATTGAGGGTCAGGCTGCCGTGCGTCGGCCCACTCACCAACGCGGCGGTCAACGTATTGGTATCCGCATCCGTGTCGTTGGCCAGCACACCGGGTGAACTGACGTTTAAAGTCGTGTCTTCGGCGGTCGTGTAACTGTCGTTGACTGCCACCGGCGCGTCGTTGGCTGGCGTGACGGTGAGACTGACGGTGGCAACGCCGCTGTTGGTCGTGCCGTCATTGGCTCGATACGTGAAGCTGTCCGGACCCGTGTAATCCGCCGCTGGCGTGTAGCTGAAACTCCCATCGGCGTTAAGGGTCAGGCTGCCGTGCGTCGGCCCACTCACCAACACGGCCGTCAACGTATTGGTGTCCGCATCCGTGTCGTTGGCCAGCACGCCAGGTGAACTGACGTTTAAAGTCGTATCTTCGGCGGTCGCGTAACTGTCGTTTACGGCTACCGGCGCGTCGCTGACCGGCGTGACGGTGAGATTCACGGTCGCAACGCCGCTGTTGGTTGTGCCGTCGTTGGCCCGATACGTGAAGCTGTCCGGACCCGTGTAATCCGCCGCTGGCGTGTAGCTGAAGCTGCCGTCTGCATTGAGGGTCAGGCTCCCGTGCGTCGGTCCACTCACCAACACGGCGGTCAACGTATTGGTATCCGCATCCGTGTCGTTGGCCAGCACACCGGGTGAACTGACGTTTAAAGTCGTATCTTCGGCGGTCGCGTAACTGTCGTTTACTGCCACGGGCGGGTCGCTGACCGGCGTGACGGTGAGACTCACAGTCGCAACGCCGCTGTTGGTCGTGCCGTCATTGGCCCGATAGGTGAAGCTGTCCGGACCCGTGTAGTCCGCCGCTGGCGTGTAGCTGAAGCTGCCGTCCGCATTGAGGGTCAGGCCGCCGTGCGTCGGCCCACTCACCAACACGGCGGTCAACGTATTGGTGTCCGCATCGGTGTCGTTGGCCAGCACGCCAGGTGAACTGACGTTTAAAGTCGTATCTTCGGCAGTCGTGTAACTGTCGTTGACTGCCACGGGCGGGTCGCTGACCGGCGTGACGGTGAGATTCACGGTGGCAACGCCGCTGTTGGTCGTGCCGTCATTGGCCCGATACGTGAAGCTGTCCGGACCCGTGTAATCCGCCGCTGGCGTGTAACTGAAGCTGCCGTCCGCATTGAGCGTCAGGCTCCCGTGCGTCGGCCCACTCACCAACACGGCGGTCAACGTATTGGTATCCGCATCCGTGTCGTTGGCCAGCACACCGGGTGAACTGACGTTTAAAGTCGTATCTTCGGCGGTCGCGTAACTGTCGTTTACTGCCACCGGCGCGTCGCTGACCGGCGTGACGGTGAGACTCACGGTGGCAACGCCGCTGTTGGTTGACCCGTCGTTAACGAAAAAAGTGAAGCTGTCGCCGCCGTTGAAGTTCGTTTCCGGCGTGTAGATGAGCGCACCGGTGCTTGAGTTGAAACCGCTGATCACGCCGTTGGTCGGGATTGTTACGATCACGAAAGTGAGCGGATCGCCGTCAATGTCGCTGCCCGTCAGCGTGATGGGCTGCGGCGTGTCCTCGGTTGTGTTGACAGTCTGCGAGTCGGCGACGGGCGGGGTGTTGGTCGCCTTCACAGTGATACTCACGGTCGCGGTGGCGCTGTCGGTTTGGCCGTCGTTGACGCGGAAAGTGAAACTGTCCGGGCCAGTGTAATTCAGGTTCGGCGTGTAAGTGAGCGCGCCTGTGTTGGTGTTGAAGCCGCTCAAGCTGCCGTTGGTCGGGCCGCTCACGATGGCGAAGGTCAACGGGTCGCCGTCCCCATCGCTGGCCGTGAGCATGAGCGGATGGGGGATGTTTTTCACGGCAGCCACGCTCTGGTCATTGGCCACGGGTGGATCGTTGGCCGGCAAGACGGTGATGCTGACGGTCGCCTCACCGCCGTTGGTCGTGCCATCGTTCGCCAGAAACGTGAAACTGTCCGCGCCGTTGAAATTGATGTTCGGTGTGTAGGTCAGCACACCGGTGCTCGGATTGAAGGCGCTGATGACGCCGTTGCTTGGGCCGGTGACGATGGTGAAGGTGAGCGGGTCGCCGTCCACGTCGGTGGCGGTGAGCACGAGATTTGTGGTAGTGTCCTCGGGCATGGTGACGCTTTGGTTGTTGGCGATGGGCGCATCGTTTACAGCGATCACTGTCACCGTGATCAACGCGCCGTTTGTACCGCCACTGCCGTCAGTGATGGTGTAGCCAATGGTCGTCGTGCCGTTGAAATTTGTCGCCGGGGTGAACACCACATTGGTCCCGCCCAAGATCATCGCCGTGCCGTTCGTCACGGCCACGCTCACGATCGTCAGTGGATCCGCATCCACGTCGCTGTCGTTGTCCAGCGGCGTGATTGTCACGGCCACATCTTCCAAGATGTTAGTAAAGTCATTGATCGCCACCGGCGGCGTGTTGGTGACATCAATGGTGACGATGGCCGGGCCGGAAGTGTTGGTGCTGTTGAAAGCCCGGTAAGCGAAGATGTCAGCGCCGACAAAGTTGGTGTCCGGCGTGTAGGTGAACGAGCCGTTGGTGTTGAACGTCAGCAATCCGTTGACAGGGCCGCTGAGGAGGGAGGCCGAGAGTGCGTTGCTGTCATTGCTGAGCACACCCGGCACAGGAATGGTCAAGGTCAGGTTCTTACGCATCGAGTAGAAATCATCATTGGCCAGCGGCGTGGGAGTGACGACCACCGTCGTCGTGACCGAGGCGGAATTGTCTGCCGGGGTGGCGTCATCCTGAGAACTGAGGATCTGGGCGTAGTTGGCAAAGGTTGTGGTAACGGGAATATTGTTCGTCACGATGACTTTGTAAGTGAGCAAACCGCGCCTGCCTGGGGCCAGGTTGCCAACGTCCCAGGTGAGCGTGTTCCCCACGAGCTTGCCTTTATTGTTCGCGCTATTTGGCACGTACGTCACCTGGCCCGGCAGGATGTCGCTCACTTGCACACCTCTGGCGGTGTCCGGCGAGGTTATTTTGTTGGTGTAGCTAATGGCGTAAGTAATGATCTGGTTGGTTTTGGCCTGACTGGGGCCACTCTTGGCGATGACCAGATCGGGGTTTCCTGGGGCAGCACCGGGTTTGCTGACTTGCAACTGCCCAGGCCCAGGCAGGCTCAGGCTGAGCGAGCTGCCAGGGAACAGGTGCGAGCCGGCGGCGAGTCGAGCAAAAAATTCCACCGTGGCGTCCTGGCCGTCCGTAACCGTGATCGTGAAGGTGTAGCTCCAGATACCAACCCCCGCGGGAGCGGAAAGGGTTGGTGGGGCCGTGATGATGACGTTGGGAGAGTTGCTGAAGCCGGTCAAATCTTCAATGCCCCTGAGGGTGCCGGAGGACCTCGAGTGATCGAAGCTGATAACGATCACCTGGTTGGTGGCCGGACCGCCGGTGTGTAAGCTGCGCATCGGGATGAAGTCCAACTCCTGCCAGCCCACTAGCGGGCCGTTTACCCAGTTGGTCCCGGTGGCATGCTGACCTTGGAGAACGGATCTAAATGCGGCCTCAGCCGAAGGCGCGAGTGACCACACGGTCAAGAACGAAAGGAGAACCGCTAGGGGCCGTTTCCGACGCAATAGCAGGCTAAGTTTCATAGGTTTTCTTCTGATGTGCGCTTGACCAAATGAGATCATCTCCGATTCAACGCGACGGTGCCTGCCAGCTTCATACATGTCTCATGCCCGATTAATGGTTACTGCTAAATGTGCGGCCATCTGACCATGCGCTTGGCAGGGGCTGACGACGCCGAAGGTGCATTAAAACGACAACCACGCTGGTCATTTGCGCAGCAGGGCGCGTGCCTTGCCTTTGCCGCAGGAGTACACGGCAAGAAACTCCAGTCAGTTTGTTAGTGGCAGCCGTCCGCGTTCCGTAGCGCCAGCCATCTTACCCAGCTCCGGATTGGGCATAATTGCTGGCAACTACACTCGAAATTGTTATACGGCCCCGGAACGACCTGACGACACCTGACGCCACTTGTTATCCCGTCGCCAAGCGCTTTAGCGGTAGCGCCCATTTTGTTCGTGACAAGAGCGGGATTTGCGAATTCTCTTAAGCAGGTTGTCTTGTGTGGTTTGGTTGCTTCATTGTGGGGCCGGGGCGCGAGGACTTCAAAATCGTCCCATGTAATTATCGTCCCTACACATCTTTCAGGCTCTTCGCCAGAGTGCAGTCCAGGACCGGCCGGTCGCGTTGCTGAATGACACCCATGACTGACGCCGGGTCACAAAAGAACTCGCTGCGACCTCTCCACGTTCTCATGGTCGAAGATAACCCTGCCGATGCGGAGCTTTGCTTGCGCGAACTGAAGAATGCCGGATTTGATACTCGCGTAGATCTCATCCAGACGTCGCACGAATTTGCTGCGCTGATTACGACCAAAACCTACGACGTTATCCTCGCCGATTATTCGTTGCCGAATTGGAATGGTGTCGAAGCGCTGGAACTGCTCCAACAAATGGAAAAGGATATTCCGTTCCTGCTGGTCACGGGCGCGCTGGATGACAAGGCGGCCGTGGAATTCATCCACCAGGGCGGGACAGATTATGTTCATAAAGACCGTCTGGGCCGGTTAGCCGTTTCCGTTCAGCGCGCGCTGGAGCGAAAAGTCCTGCGCGAAGAACACACGCGTCTAGGTCGCAAGCGTGTGGAAGAAGCCATTACGTCGCTGGCCGCCTTTGCGCAACAGAATCCAAATCCGGTGCTGGAATTCAGTCGCGAAGGCAAACTCACTTATTTCAACGAGGCAGCCAGCCAGATGGCTAAATCCCTCGGCAAAGATCATCCCGCCGCCATGTTGCCGGCGGAAACCGTTTCCGTCGTACAGACCTGCCTGACCACCGGGCAAAAGAAGCTTCGCCTGGAATCGTCCATCGCCGGCCGGACGCTGTCGTGGTCGTTCTTTCCTGTGAAACCGAATCAAGTCATCCATTGTTACGTGAGCGACATCACGGACCGCCTGAATTTGGAAGCTCAATTGCGCCATTCCCAGAAACTGGAGTCCGTGGGCCGATTGGCCGCGGGCGTGGCCCACGACTTCAACAACATCCTGACCGTGATCAAAGGCCACACCGGTCTGCTGCGCGCAGAACCGAACTTGAGTGCGGAGACGGCGGAGTCGTTGCAACAAGTGTCCCGCGCCGCGGAACGGGCCAGCAAACTGACGAATCAATTGCTCACCTTCAGCCGCAAGACACCCATCCAACCGCAACGCATCGATTTGAACGAGACGCTCACCAACATGAGCATGATGCTCCATCGTACGCTGGGCGAGGACATCACCTTTCAATTCCATTACGCGCCGGACCTGCCGGCAATCTGGGCCGACCTCAGCCTCATCGAGCAAGTTATCATGAACCTCGCCGTCAACGCGCGCGATGCCATGCCCAAAGGCGGCCAACTGGTCATCAGCACCACGGCAGTGGAAACCGACCCGGTGTATGTCCAGCGTCATGCGGAGGCTGGCGTCGGACGGTTTGTTTGCCTGACCATGATCGATACGGGCTGCGGAATGGACCAAAACACTTTAAGCCGCTTGTTCGAACCGTTCTTCACCACCAAGGAGGCCAGCAAAGGAGCAGGTCTGGGGTTGGCCACCGCCTACGGCATCGTCAAATGTCACGGTGGTTGGATCGACGTGCAAAGCCGGGTGGGCCAGGGGAGCACATTGAAAGTTTATCTGCCCCCGATCGATCGCGTGACGGAAGTCCAGGCCGAAGGCCGGCTAAGATCCGCCGTCGCGGGAGGAACAGAAACGATTCTGGCAGTCGAGGACGAACCGCCCGTTCTTTGGACCATTCGCAATGTTCTGGAGCGTTACGGTTATCGGGTCCTGGAAGCAGCCACGGGCGTGGAAGCTCTCGCCGTTTGGCACCAGCACCAAAATGAAATCGATTTGCTCCTCACGGACATGGTCATGCCGGTGGGATTGGACGGCCAGGAACTGGCCGGGAAATTCAAAATGCAAAAACCGAACCTCAAAGTCATCTACACCAGCGGCTACAGCGTGGAAGTCGCGGGCAAGGACCTGGCGCTGATGGATGGCTTGAATTTTTTGCAGAAGCCATTCGATGCCGAGAAGCTGGCCAGCGCCGTGCGAAAAGGTCTGGATAGTTAAGCATCGGCTCCCCTCAAGGCAATCGAGCGCATCTTGTCGCTGCTGAGTTCCTTGCTCCCGCAACCCGTCTTCAGCAATTCCCTATTAGCGATTGCCAAAAATAATTTCCGACCAAACCAAGAGCCAAGGCTGCTGCGCCTCACAGAGGCGCGCTTCGGGAGCGCGCCTCTGTGAGGCGCAGCATGTCCAATAGGTTGCCAATGGGAAATGAATTCTGGCAACCGCTCTAGGCCGTTTGTTGCTGATGGACGGCCCGCTCACCGACCCGGTCGATTGATAATAAGACAGCGCCTCCAAACGGCGCCGTCGGATTTTTAAATCGCAAATTCAGGACTGCGCTCTACACTGGCGGCATGACTAAAGCCATCATCAAACCGGCAAGGTCCGCCCCCGCCGTGGGACCCTACAATCATGCGGTGCGAATCGGCGAGCTGTTGTTTTGCGCCGGTCAAATTCCGCTCGATCCCGCCACGGGCAACGTGGTGGCCGGCGACATCAAGGTTCAAACTCAGCGGGTGCTCGAAAACGTAAAGGCAATCCTCGACGATCAGAAGCTGGGCTTTGCCCACGTTGTCAAAAGCACGGTGTTCCTGACAAATCTGGTTGATTTCGCGGGCATGAACGAAGTTTACGCCCAATACTTCACGACCGATTTTCCGGCCCGTTCCACGGTGCAAGTGGCGGCCCTGCCCCGAGGCGCGAACGTGGAGATTGAAGTCATCGCCCACTTTTAGCGGCTATGACTGAGGTGCTTTATCTCTTGCTCGGATTAGTCATGGGCGGGCTGCTGGGAGGACTGATCGGCTGGTTGTTCGCGGCGCGACGTGGTCCCTTGGACGACCGGTTAGCTGGGGAATTACGACAGCAATTGGCGCAGCGTGAAACCGAACTGACCCGGGCACGCGAGCAACTGGCCCAAACGACGACGGCCCGCGCGACGGCCGAAGCGGGCCAGTCTGCGGCCGAGAAACTTCTGGCGGCGCAGCGCCAGTTGCACGAGCGGCAGCTGTTCGACGCAAAGCAGACGCAGGAAAAAGCCTTGCTGGATTTGCGCGAAGCATTCAAAGCCCTCAGTGCCGACGCGCTCAAGCAAACTCATCCGGAGTTTCTGCGTCTGGCCAACGAGACTTTGGCCAAATTCCAGGAATCGGCCAAAGGTGATTTGGCACAGCGCCAGCAGGCCGTTGTCACGGTCGTCAAACCACTCGAAGAGCAGTTGAAGATCTACCAGCAGCGTCTGGCGCAAAGCGAAACCACACAGTCCCTGGCGCTGGGTGAAGTGAAAAAGCACCTGGAGACGCTGGCCCAGCAAAGCCACTCCCTTGAGCAGGAGACACTGCAGCTTCGGCGCGTGCTCAGCTCGAATCAGGCGCGCGGACGCTGGGGCGAAGAAACACTGCGGCGCGTAATCGAGGCGGCCGGCATGAGCGCGCACTGTGATTTCAGCGAGCAGATGCAGGAGGGTGATGGCAAACCAGACCTGGTCGTTCATCTGCCCGGCGAGCGGGTCATCATCGTGGATGCGAAAGTGCCCGACCTCGATTTTCTCAATGCCTTGGATGCGGCCGACTCCGGCAAACGAAGCGAAGCGCTGGCGGCGCACGCGACCAAACTTAAAGCGACGATCAAAGCGCTGGCCGAACGGGATTATCCGCGCCAGTTTCCCAATGCCCTTGATTATGTCGTGCTCTTTTTGCCTGCCGAGTCGCTCTTCAGCGCTGCCCTGGAAGGCGATCATGAATTGATCGTCTGGGCGGCGAGCAAACAGATCATGCTGGCCACCCCCGCCTCGCTCATTGCATTGTTGCGCGCCGTGTGCATCAGTTGGCAACAGCACGACCAGACGGAAAACGCGCGCGCCATCGCTGAGGCCGCTCAGGAACTTTTTATCCGGGTATGCAAGTTCACCGAGCACTTTGAGCGCATTCGAGGCGGACTGGACAGAGCGAACACTGCTTTCAACGACGCGCTTGGCAGCTACGACCGTTCGGTGCGACCGAGCGGTGAACGGCTGGCCAGGCTGGGGGGCGCCGCGCCGGGGAAGGCGCTGGCGGAGGTCCAGCCATTGGATGGGCTTCTGCGGCTGCCTCTGGAAGGTCAGGGCTAACTACAGGGTCGGTCGGTATCATCGCGAAAAATCTGCTCCCGGCGTCGCCGCGATTCATGACGTGGTAGACGGCTCCGGGATACGATGCGCAATGGATGAGGCATGAACCGACGCTGAACCTGCCGCGCCTGCCATTACCTGTTCAAATAATCGGAGCTGACCCGGAACTGCCCCCTTATGTGACTTGGAAACGTAACATTCCGTCGCTTGAGTTTTCCGTGACCACGGCGCTACGATCTGTTGAGTTCCTAGCATAAATGAACACAGGGAAAGAATCTTCAAGGTTCTTACGGCGGACGGGATCTTCTTGCCTCTCAAATCGCTTTTTCTCGCACAGCAAGGCCGCGATTCGGTTGTTTTTGGCGTTGACGTTCGCCCCGATGCCATTGGGTTTCGCGAAGCTGGAAGCCGCTGTGCCGGGGTTGACCATCGGTCCGGAGTTCAGTCTGGAAGCGCTGACGCGGTTGCCGGCTCCCGACAATCAAACCGAACCCGCCGTCGCTTTCAATGGGCAGAACTATCTGGTGGTCTGGAGAAACAGGGGCTTATACGCTGATGGCCGAGACGATCGCATCGTCGCAAGCCGCGTTACGCTGACTGGAGAATTACTTGATCCGCAGGGCGTGGAAATCTATCGGGGAGATTCGACCAATTACACCGGTCCGGGCCGTTTCGCAGTGACATCGCTCGGCGATGAGTTTCTGGTGGCGATCACTGTCATTGAAAGCAGCGTGCCGCGGGACATGGAAGCCATTCGGGTCGGCAGCAACGGTGTGGTGCTCGGCTCGACCACGGTGCCCGCCGCGGGTAATGTTCAAGCAGTGACAGCCAACAACGACAATTACCTTCTCGTCTGGACTGGAGCGACGATTCATACGAATGACCCTCCCTACTTCTTGCATCCGATTTTCGGAGCGCGGCTTGGGCAGGACGGTTCCCTGCTGGATACAAACTGGATCGAGATTGGCCAGGCCAGGCCAGTCTGCAGCACAGTGACCGAAGGTGCTGTGGCGTCGGGTTCCGGAGACTCGTTCCTGGTGGCTTGGGGTTGGCAGACCAGCTTCGCGTCGGAAACAGAAAGCGAGATTCGCGGCGTCCGAATTTCAGGCGATGGCTCTGTGCTCGACCCAAGCCCCATTCCAATTTACAGGGGGCTGGACAGCGCGGCGGCGCTTGCGCTCGCCGGGAACAGCCGGGAGTGGCTGGTCACTTGGTTGAGCATTCCTATGTCGGGCTCTACAAATGCTCAAACCATCCTATCGGCAACGCATATCGAAAAAGATGGCCGCGTGGTCGAGACCAACGGCGCGCCTGTGGGCACGGCGTGGCCCGATTGCGGTGGACCCGCCCTCCCAACCATCGCGGCCGACGAACGAGGCTTCGTGGTGTTCTGGATCGATCTCGCGCCGGGGTCCTCGGTCAAGCAGTCCTTCTTCGCTTCTACCCCGCTCGGGGCACGATACGGTTTAGTCATCAGTAACGCAGGTCCGTGGGATTCGGCCAACCGTTTTGAAGTCGTGCGAGGGCAGGGAATCCGTCTTAATTCTGCGGTCACCAGCGTGGCTCTTGAGGCGCCATGGTATGCCTCGGCCGTGGCGGGAAAAGACGAGTCTCTTCTCGTCTGGACGTCCTATGACAACGCAAGCGGAAGCGACATTCGCGGTGTCCGGCTGTCGTGGGACGGCGTCGCCATCAATCCGGGAGAGATCGCGATCACTTCTGTCCCGGCCAACGGACCGGCCCAGCCCGCCATTGCCTCCAGACCGGGCGAATATTTTGTGGCGTGGAAGGCTGGCACTGTCGATGTGGATGGAACCTCTGTTTATTTCTATTCGAACGTAATTTGCGGGAGTGCCCTGAGGCCTCGCAACGGTTTCATTAATACGCATAGCCGCATCCTCTCGAACCCAGAGGGCTTCCCCATCATCCTCAACTTTCCACCGGACAGTCCGGCGGTGGCCTGGAATGACGAGCGATATCGCGTGGCGTGGGGACAAGGAGACGGCCGAGGAGGATCCGTGGGAGGTGTTCCGCGGGAATCATGGGACATCTTTTACTCCGATATGACAGAGGGCCCAGCCTACGACCCCACCTGGCAACGGATGATCAACTCGCATGAACTAAACCCCGCCGTTGCTGCCAGCGGAACGAACTTCGCCATGGTTTGGAGCAACGCAACGAATGCCCCACCGCCGGCGCTCGCCGGCAATGCCTGGGGTTTCCTGCGAGTGGACGGCGGAACATCCGGCGTCACAGGAACGCTGCGGGATCGCAGCGGCGTTACGAATGGGCCCTTCCTGGTGAGCACTAATAGCTCCACAGAGGTCAACGTTGCCGCAAGCTACGATGAGTTCCTGGTTGTCTGGGCGGATTCGCGAAATGGGAGCGAGAGCGACATTTACGGTGCGCGTGTCACTTACGACGGCACCGTGAAGGATCGGGACGGTTTACCCATCTGCGTGGCTCCCGGTGCGCAAACCCTGCCGGCAGTCGCGTCCAATGGCAGCGATTACTGGGTCGTGTGGACGGACGAGCGGGACACCAACGCGACCGGAGCGCAAGCCTATGGAGCCAGAGTGCAGCGCGACGGAAGCTTGCCTGAGGGCACGGGCATTCCATTGCATACCAACCGATACGTGCACCGTGCGCCCGTCGTTGCCTTCGGAGGATGCGGCGAGTTCTTCGTCGTAAGCGAAGCGGAGGATCAAGGAACCAACCGCCTCGTCGGCAGTTTTGTGAATGGCGCGTTTCCGTCAGCAGCCATCCTCGAGAGTATCGTGATGAACGGGCCGGAGGCGACGCTGCGCTGGCAAGCCGAGCCGGGTCAAAGTTATGCGGTCCAATACAAGACCGACTTGCGGGAGATTGACTGGCAGACCCTAACGGGCGAGGTGATTGCCTCCGACTGTACGGCAACCAAAACTGATACAACCTTGAATGGCGTATCGCAGCGTTTTTATCGAGTCGTGATGCACTAAGCTGAATCGCTGAATCTATCGCATTTGGGGAACAGGTGTGTATGAAACTAAGTTTCCAATTCAACTTGGTGAATAACTAGTCATCGTTCATCGTTGTTCGCGAGGACCGTAGCCGTTTGCAAGGCGTGGAGAAGCCATGGCTCGCATGCCC
>Ga0137429_1000103_pt1 | contig 46562 bp, 38 predicted proteins | sample EasRivERMZT736_2_FD_102304 | JGI IMG/M metagenome (GOLD analysis project Ga0137429, IMG submission 102304) | Soil microbial communities from meander-bound floodplain in the East River, Colorado, USA - East River MetaG ERMZT736_2 | ecosystem: Environmental > Terrestrial > Soil > Floodplain ...
ATAAACCCATCCATGGCGTTGCTCCTTCGGGTACAGGGAGTCTCGTAACAAGCTCACCTTACCCGAAAAGACAACGCCTTTCCCTTGGGTTGCGGGCGAAGCCCGCGCTATGGCTTCGTCGCTTCTTCTTCCAGCTTCCCCCGCCATATTGCGGCCTTTTCAGCGCAGCCCTTGCCCGGCTCGGCGGCGTGCCCTTACGCCGAAGGCGTTTCAGAACATAGCCCAGGGTCAGCGGCGCAGCCGCGCAACCCTGGGTCAGCGATTCCATAAGAACCAGTGAACCCTGAAAGGGTTCCACAGCCCATGGCGGAGGGTGCAACCCTTTCAGGGTTGGATTTTGGATGGCCCTCGTAACCCAGGGTGGCGCTTCGCGGCTCCGCCGCTTCGCTTACCCTGGGCTATGTTCCAGTTCCCCTTCAGGGAATGCCCCCGGCGGCATGGCCTATGCCACGGTGTGTCATCGATGGTCATCTTGCGTCGAACTACGGTTTCGGCGTTTCGACGTTTTGACTTTTCGGCGTTTCTTCGAGTTTCGCCCGCCATTGGGCGGCCTTTTCCGCGTAGCCCTTGCCCGGCTCGGCGGCGTCCCAGGCCTCATACAGTCTGGCGATACGTTGCAGGGCTTGGCGGATACGCTCAGCCCGATAGATTGCCGGGACGTTTGGGTTGTCAACAAGCCCCTGATAGCCCTCAAGCAACAACGACTCAGCTTCGCGCAGTTTGGCGATTCGCGTTTCAGCGTCGAGGGTTTGGTCGGTGACGGCCCTCGCCGCAACCGCATCGCCGAGGATGCTCTCGGTATTTGGAAGTCGCCAATCGTTCGGTGGGAGGGAATTGTTGCGCGTTGTCCAGGCTTCGCGCAGGAGTCTTTCGGCCTCGACGGCCTTCGCCGACGCCGACACATTGTCCACGGCGTCGCGCTTCTGCCACGCAGATTCAGAAAGGACCCAACCCAGCATCAGCATGGTCTGCGACCCGCTCACGGCGGGGTCTCCTTCGGGATGCGTAGCCTGTAGCCTCGCCAGCACCTCGCGAAACAGCGGCTCGGCCTCTTCGAAACGTCCCATCTTCGTCAGGCATTCGCCGAGATCACTGCGGGCGTATCCTATGCCGTGATGACTTTCGCCATGCGCTTTGCGGTACTTCTCAATGGCCTCGTTGATCAACCCCTCGGCTTCTGTGAGTCTACCCTGGTCGCGCACATACTTACCAAGGTGCAAGACGTACAATGGAAGATCAGGGTGCTCCTCGCCCTTGACTTTCCGAAACATCGTGACCACCTCTCGTTGCAACCGCTCGGCCTCCGCAAGATCGCCTTGTCTTGCAACCAGGCCCGCGAGATTGTGTAGGTTCCCAGCTAAAGCCGGGTGCTCTTCGCCCAGGAGCTTGCGCTGCATCGCCAGAGCTTCGCGATACAGCCGCTCCGCCTCGGGGTAGTTGCCTTGGTGTTCTTGGTAGTAGCCGAGGTTGTTCAAGCTCTCCGCCACGTCCGCATGCTCTTCCCCAAGGAGCTTGCGACGCATCGCCAGCGCCTCGCGAAACAGCGGCTCCGCCTCGGCGACCTTGTTCAGGAATTGTATGAGGAAGGCGCCGAGTTGGTTCAAGCTCGCCGCCACATCCGCATGCTCTTCCCCAAGGAGCTTGCGACGCATCGCCAGCGCCTTGCGAGTCAGCCCCTCCCCCTCGAGGGAGTTGCGCCCGCTTTCGAAGAAGGCTTCGGCGAGGTTGTGCAAGCTCGTCGCCACAAGCAGGTGCTCCTCCCCGTAGAGGGTTTGCGCCAGTCGAATCGAAGGCTCAAGTAACTCTCGGGCGCGCTCGTATGCGCCGAGCTCCGTGTAGGTCTTGCCGACGGCTAGCCGAAGCTGAAGCTCGGCCTCGGGAGAGTCCTTGAGTTCTCCCGTCCCAATCCGGTTCGCCGCTACGTCGAGCATTTCCCGTAGCATGGTGGCGTCCCGCCCCAGGGCCACGGACGGCCCGGCACCCTTGAGGATGTCACCCATGAAGCTCGCGATTCGCTCGGCTTTATCGCGTTCCTTCTTGGCACGCTCGGCTTCGCCTTCGGCGCGAACATAGAGAGATGTGCTGACAATTACACCAGCTAAGAGGACGACAAAGACCGCGGCGAGGGACGCGAATACGGCCTTGTTACGCCGGGCGAAGAGGCGGAGTTGATAGACAATGCTTGCGCGGCGGGCGAAAATGGCTTCGCCGGTAAGATAGCGGTGGATATCGTGGCCGAGGTCGGCGGCGGACTGGTAGCGCCGCTCGCGTTCTTTTTCCAAGGCCTTGAGGGCGATGGTCTCTACGTCGCCGCGGAGGGTTTTGTCCAAGATGCTGAGCTTGGTGGGATGTTGTTCGCGGATGGCGCGGGTGGCCTGGTGCATGGCCATGCGGGTCACGTCGTAGGGCAGCGAGCCCGAGAGAAGTTGGTAGAAGACCACACCGAGGGCGTAGACGTCGCTGCGGGTGTCGATGTCGTGCGGATCGCCCTCGCACTGTTCGGGACTCATGTATTGCAGGGTGCCGATGAGTTGGCCCACGTCGGTCTGTAGCGTGGTTACGGCCATGTCTGAATCCGTGCAACGTGCCACGCCGAAGTCGATGATTTTCACTTGGCCGGTCGAATCCACGAGGATGTTGCTGGGCTTGAGGTCGCGGTGAATGATCCCCTTCTGGTGGCCGTGGTGGATGGCGTCGCAGACTTTGGCGAACAGTTCCATCCGCTGCCGGGTGCCGAGCTTCTTTTCCTCCGCGAACTTGGTGATGAGTTTGGCGTTGGGGATGTACTCCATGGCGAAGTACGGCACCGCTGCGCCCGGCGCGGCGGGATCGTGATGCGTTCCGGCCTCATAGATTTGAGCGATGCCCGGGTGTCGTAGGCGACCGAGGATCTGCCCTTCGTACTCGAAACGCCGCAGGGCCGATTTCGAGGCGATGCCTTGCTTCATCACCTTGACGGCCACGACCCGCCGCGGGTTGTCCTGCGTGGCCTCGTAGACCGTCCCCATTCCGCCCGAAGCGATAACGCGTTTGATATGGTAACGACCGATGCGCTCGGGAAGGGGCGAGGGGTGCGGAATCGGCTCGTGCGTGACGGTTTCGGCAACGCGTGGGTCGGCGCGGTCCTTGTCCGGCAAAGGGTCGGTCATTGAGACACCTCCGAAGGCTGCCCATTCGTCGAAAATGCGAGTTCATTATCGCCGGTTTGGAAGGGCCTGGCAAGGGGCAATCGATGCGCCGCCGAAAGTGTCACGCAGCCAAACGCGGCCAAGCGCCGAGGCAGGGGGGACAGGGGTCGTTATGCACGCTATAATCGCCGATATCGAATGTAGTGGTCGAGTGTGGCCGGTTCGACGAGATTAAGCGAATGATTCAATCCAACCCGACGCCGACGGCCCTTCCACGTTTCCGATCGAGGCCGGGATTTGTCGCCGGTGTATTGAACCTATTTAGCAATGTGTGGCTCGGGGTTTTCTGGGCCGTGCTGCTGTTCTTTTATTGCTCAATCGGCAGCGCTCTACCGGCCGTTCGTCAGCTTCCGGCTTTGGAGATGACGGAGTTCCAGTGGTTTCACTGGTGGCCTTTCAACGTCCTGATGGTTCTGTTGTGTACGACGCTGATCGTCGTCACCGTTCGGCGGATACCGCTGCGCCTGGTGAACGCCGGAGTGTGGATGATTCATTCCGGCATCATCATTCTTTGCATCGGCAGCTATTACTATTTCGGAACCAAGGTGGAGGGCGACGCCCCGGTCTTCCGCCGCCGATTGAAGGCCGAGATGCCCGGTCTTGCAAACCCCAAGACGTTACTGTCGGTGGCGGGCAACCGAACCAGCGTTGCGGTGGGTCCGGATATGTGGCGGCTCGAGGTCCAGGATACGAACACGGATTGGCCGATCCTTTCCGACGAGCACAAGGGTAAGAAAGACTACGCGGTCAACGTCAAAGTCACGCCGCCGACCGGCGAACCGTTCATCCGCCAGTTGCTCGCCGGTTACCCGCAGTACACCGAGGACGTCATTCCCGGCAAGGGGCGAGCCGTGAAAGCCGTCGGGCGGAAGCTGATCGACGAGAACCTACAACTATCGTTGGACTACGAGCCGCAGGAGTATTTCCACGTGATGGACACTTGGGCGCTGTTCGTCCGACGAGACGGCGAGACCCAATGGGCCCAGCGCCCCATCGAGGGATTGCCGCGCTACAACGACCGCATCGGCTCGCGCGACCAGGTGTTTACCGAACCGCATGATCCGTTGCCGCTGCGCTCGATCGACCTGCCGGTTGCCCCGCCTCCATCCGGGGACGCGCTCGGCGCCGTATCCGTACGGATCACCGGCTATCTTCGCTATGCGCAAATGGATCGTCGATGGCGCGGCGACGGCAATCGGGTGAACCCCGTGTTGCAACTTAGCGTGATAAGGGAAGGTTCACGCGCCCAGACCTACGAGTTGGCGGCCTTTGATCCGGCGAGCAGTCGGGCCGCCGACGGCAACGTACAATTCGTATGGATGAGCGACTCCTCCAAGCTGGACGCCCTGCCGACCGACTCGCGGGCATTGCTGCACATCGCCGTGGCTCAAGCCAACGTGTGTTTGGACGTACCGATTACGCCGCGAATGCTTGGAGCGCCGCCGACGCCGATCGAAGGGACGGAGTTCTCCTATCGCATCTTGGACCTTCATGACAACCTGATGCTTCCGGGGCGGGACAGGCCGGTGTCGATCGCCGTCGTGGAGGTGCAGACGCCGCAGGGCGGTTTCCGTCGCTGGGTGGCCGATCAACGGGAGCTTACTCGCGATCTGGGCGGGGAGGGCAGTGATCCGCACGCGGTCGATGCACGGGAAGCTGATCCGCGGATTCAGATGACGTATCTGCCGGGATCGCCGCCGTTGATTTTTGCCGGTCATCCCGGCGGTCTGCACTTTGTTTTCAACGGACCCCAAGGCCGCATGATCGAGCGCGGCGTAAAACCGGGGGAAGCGATCGAGATCATCCCGGGTGTGAGCGTGAAGGTGGATGGCTTCCTGACCCACGCCGTCGCCGAGGAGAAGCCTTACGTGGTTCCCCTGGCCACGCGGCAACGAAACGCGGAGGAATCTTTCTCGATGATCCGCCTTGAAATCGACTCTGGCCACGGCGTGCAGAGCAAGTGGGTGCCGTTCAATCAATACGTATTCCCCGACGCGCAATACGCCCTCGGCGGGCGATTCGCGTATTCGCCGGAAACCTACCGCCTGGCGGACGGCAGCGTGGTCGAAGTGATTTTCTCGCGACAGCGTTTGAAGCTCCCCAACCCCATTGCAATGGAGGACTTCGAACTGGACACGCACATCGGCGGCTACACCGGGAGTGTGGCGACGATCATGAACTACGTAAGCCGGTTGCGGTTTCTGGACAACGGGAAATGGAGCGAGCCGCAGCCGATCGCCGTCAATCATCCGACCGAATACGGTGGGTACTGGTATTTCCAGTCCTCGTGGGACCGGCCACCGCAAAATGATCCTGGTGCGGGCATGAATTACACGGGTCTAGGGATCGGCAACCGACACGGTGTGTACGTGCAGCTTGTGGGATGTTGCATCGCAGTGGCGGGGATGATCTTTGCGTTTTACGTGAAACCGGTCATCAAACGCCGCCGACATGAGCAGTCGCGGGCTAAACTATCGCCAAGCAGCGGCGAAGAGTCAGAGGATACGCTGGCGACCGCGGTCGCGGAGCCGGCGCGGTATTGAGGATTCCCGGCGCAGGGGTGGGATTGTAGAATCAAGATATGACTTCTCGTTTTCGGGTTCGAGCGATTGACTTGATGGTGGTGGCGGGTTTGGTCGCCTACGGTGGGTACCGTATGGCCAATCGTCCGCCGCAGACCGGTGAAGGGCCGTCGCCGTTCGCGCAACACGTGCGTCTCGACCCGCTGTACAAGACCGCGGTCCAGGCCGATGGGCGGTTGCGATCCTTTGAATCGCACGCCAAGACTTTCATGGGGATGGTGAGCGGCTCGCGGTCGATTCGCGGACAGACCAACGGTCTTACCTATCTCGATCTGATGTTCCGGCCGGAGAGCTACGCCGATACCGACTTGATCTTCGTCAAGAACAAGGAGGTCCGCATCCAGATTCTGGACGCGCTGAAAGGACGCTCCGACATCGACCCGGCGCGCCACGACATGATTTTCAAGACTGGGCTCTTTCCGCGCAAGCTAATGACCCAGCCGGAGGTTGCGGCGCTCCTACAGAAACTGGGTCAGGATCTGATCCGCACGTCCAAGGCGGTCGATGCGATCAATCAGGCCCTCGGCGTTTCCGACCCGCGATTCCTTCTCCAGAACTTGCGGTTGATTCCTCCGCCCAGCGGAGAGCTCAACGTGCAGTGGCGAACGATGTCCGACGTTCTCGCGACACGCTCCGCTCCACAAGACAGTGTTCACGGTGGGATGGCGATGCCGGCGGCGGGCGTGCCCGGTCTCGATGCCGAGCTACAGAAGAACCTCGCGTCGGCTTGGTCTGCGTTACTGACGGCATGGCGTACTCAGGAAGCCCCGGCGGTGAACACCCAAATCGCAGCGCTCGCGGAACTTCTGCCGAAGATCTCGGCGCACCTTTACCCCACCGAAGGCCGACTGGCGATGGAGAGCTGGTATTTCCGCTACCAGAGCATGACCTGGGTGTGGTTGATCTACTTGGCGAGCGTCATGCCGCTGCTGATGTCCATCATCTATAAATGGGACCGGGCGCGGACCATTGGCATGGTGTTGTTCGTCCTGGCGTTTTCGGCGCATACGGCGTCGGTGGCGATCCGCTGGTACATCTCCGGTCGCTGGCCGAATTCCAACATGTTCGAAGCCGTCACCACCTCCGCGTGGTTCGGCGGGGTTGCGGCCATGATCCTCGAACGCCTGACTCGGCGGACCCCGTTCCGAAACGTCTTTGCTCTTGGGTCGGCGATGATGTCGATGGCGGCGTTGATGGCCGCTTATTACTTGCCGGCACAATTGGACTCGGCAATCAACAACAAGATGGCCGCCCTGAACGATGTGTGGCTCTACATCCATACCAATATGATCATTTGGAGCTACGCGGTGATCGGACTGGCGTGCGTACCGGCGCTCCTGTTGTTACGCCACCGCTGGTGCCTCGCATGGGACCAAGGGGCGATCCCAAAATTGCGGCTGTTGATCCTTCCCCTCGCCATCGGAATCCTCAACTTCACGGCCTACCTTTTGCTCATGCACATGATCGACCACGCGGGCTATGGGCTGAGCGGCAAATCCCTCTTCGGTGTGACGGGCGCGTTCTGGGGCTCGCTGATGATCATGCTGATAGAAGCGCTGGGCGCACGGTCTCGAGTGCTTTCCGGCGGCGCAGTTGAGCGGTCCGCAACGGGCGGGGCATCGTCGTTGATCCTCGGCCAGTCGACCGGGTCGTCCTTCTTACGACAGGAGAAACCCACCGCCGGTCAGGTCTTCGACGGGGCGACGATGGTTTTGGTGGAGCTATCCTTCATTATGCTTTGGACAGGGCTGGTGATGGGCGCCATTTGGGCGGACCATTCGTGGGGCAGGCCTTGGGGTTGGGACCCCAAGGAGGTCTTCGCCCTCAATACGTTCATCATTTTTCTGGTCCTCATTCATGTTCGCCTCAAGGTGCGAGATAAGGCCTTCTGGACGGCAATCCTGGCCGTCATCGGCTTCGAGGTGATGATGTTCAACTGGATCGTGGTCAACTTCGTCATCAGCGGTTTGCATAGTTACGCATGATGCCTCCCCCTGTCATAAGGGGGCAATAGGGGGTTCAGCGACCGCCTCAATGACCAAAGACATTCTGAAATGCTGCAAAGTCGCTTAAATCTACGTCGCCATCCTTCTCAAAGTCGAACACCTCGCAGCCTGGGCTATAAATGCTTAAAGAGGGGCCGGTCGCACACCTCGACCACCCGGCGAAATCCAACAGATCCACGGCTCCGCTGCAATCGTAGTCACCGATACCGGATTCATACGCTCCCATGTCCACCTGCCCGCAGAGCAACCTGGCGTGTCCATCCAAGCTTAGCGCTTCGGGCGGCGGCTCAAACTGAGGATCCCCGGCGTTGATACAAGGCGAGCCAGACAGCAGCCTCAGGTCTTCGTCGCCTGTTCCGGCTACGCCATCGGCTCCGAGCGGATCAACGAAGAGCGGATCGCCGCCAAAGTTGCCTGCCCCTCCCCAGACTCCCGACCAACCTTGAACTGTACTATAGGTGATGGCCGCCACGTATATACCGTCACTGTCCTCGAAGAAAATCTGGCTCGCTTCGTTCTGCCCTCCTTCATCTTCGTTGTGCCAGAAGATGCAGTTGCTGACAATCGGCATTGAGTCAAAACTCACTATCGCTCCGCCGCGGCGTCCCGTGACATTTGCCGTAAATGTGCAGCCGGAAAGTGTGACATTCGTGAGGTATCCATTGTAGATCGCTCCAGCGTCATCGTCCGCCGCATTGCCGGAGAAAAGGGAGTCGGTTATGATTACAGTTCCCCAACGGTTTAACATGGCACCACCGCGTGATTGCTGATAGACTGACACGTTGTTTAGAAACTGGCAGTTCCTCACTCGGACAGTGCTGTTCTCGTTCTTCAGCGCTCCACTGTCCCACAAGGCGACATTGCGCCGGAAGACGCATTTATCCAACGTAGCGGTTGAGTCTACGTTGACGACCGCTGTTCCTTCTCCGTCTGAGAATTCGGTACCGATGATCGTCACTTCGGACTGGCCGCTGAAGATTCCAAAGCCGCTATTCCGTACGAAAGCGGAGTTATCAATCATGGGGTCGCCGCCGCTGTTCCACATGCCGCCGCCCGCGATGTTGTCTCTCACGATGCAGTTTCGTATCTTAGGGCTGCCACCGTCGTTGTAGATGCCGCCTCCACTGCCGCGAAACTCCGGTGTCAGATTCGTATTTCCGTTGCAGATAGTGAATCCATCAACAACAGCCGCCGCATCGACCCCGGACGCTGTTACGACGTGCAATGCGTTTTCGCCTGTCGTGAAGCACAGAATTCGGCAGAGAGTGTATCGGTTGGCCCAGTACGCGCAGGTCTCATCCCAACGCGCAGCGCAACACTCCGGAAAGTTCCCACAAACCGTATCGCTACACACGGGGTCACCACATCCTGGTCCGTCGTGCGGCACGCAGCAATCGCTATAGCCTGGCGTGTCTGGGTCATCCGCGTTGAGGTCCCCGCTTAGCCGGCTCTCGAATCTCTGGCAGTCTCGAGCATCCGGATTGGGTGACCCAAGCCCGGCGTACCCACCGATAAGTTGTACGCCACTGACAAGATGGAAAGTCGCTTCACGATCACGGAGCCCCCGGTCGGGCCGGTAAACGCCGGCCGCAACTCGGATGACGTCTCCCCGGTCCGCAATTGTCAGAGCGCTCTGGAGGTCGTTGAAGGCCGTAGCCCAGGTTCGGCCATCTCCGCCTGGAACCGCGTCATCATCCACAAACCATGCGACTTCGCAGACGTCGGGGACGCCGTTGCCGTTGTTGTCTTGTTCAGTCCCAATTGCGAGGTCGCACACATCGGCCACACCGTTGCCGTTGCAATCGGGCTGGCAGTGGTCGGGCACGCGATTCCCGTCGCAGTCTGCGGCCCCGGCGAGGAGTTCGCAGGCGTCGGCAGTGCCATCGAAATCGCAGTCTGATTGACACTCGTCGGGGATGTGATTGTGATCGCAATCGCTGCTGGAGCCAGTCGATATATCGCACGCATCGGCAACGCCGTTGTGGTTGCAATCAGGCTCGCATTCGTCGGGGACCAAGTTTGCGTTGCAGTCCGGACTGGCGCCCTCTTCCACATCACAGTAATCGGGAATTCCGTTGGCATTACAGTCGTTGCCCTCAACGCAGAGGGAACAAATGTCCGGTTCGCCGTCGTCGTTGCAATCACCCTGGTACTCGCATTCGTCGGGTACGGTATTGTCATTGCAATCCGAGCTTGATCCGTTCGCGACGTCAGTAGCGTCAGCCACGCCGTTCCTATTGCAGTCGCTAATCCACGCGGCAAGGTACAACAGTGCAGGCAAGGCTTCTTGGCAGTCTTCGAGCTCGAAAACAAAGGACCAAAGACGGTTCCAGGCGTAGCTATAGTCGATTGATCCTCCGACGATGGGATAAGCCACTGTGTAGATCGGACCTATCCCGAATGTCGCGCCGCCAGCGGAAGAGATTCGCTCCTGCATTGCTATGCCGAGACGCGTGAATGTCGCGTGGTCGAGGCATTTGCCGGCGGTGTGACCCCAGGGCCACATAATAACTTGGGCGAACCCGTGCAGGTCGACGTGGACTTTAACGTTCTGGTGCTCCGTAAGGAAGTCGCGGATCGCAGCGGTTTCCGGCTCGCAGAAGGGCCACGGCCCGCCGGAGTCTCCCGTCGTGCCCGTAGGGCCGTCCCAGTTTCTGTTAAGATCGACATCGTGGGCGTTGTATCGATCAAAGGTGACGTACCCGTCCGGGTTCATTACCGGCAGAAGATAAAGCTCCACGCTGTCCACCAGTGCCGTAGCCTCGGGCTGGACACCGTAATTGCCAAGCAGATATTCCGCTAAACGCAAGATCGTCGACGTACCAACGTATTCACCGCCGTGCTGGGCGCCATGATACAGGACGCCCGGCTTTCCGGCGCCCGGACCGGTGATGCGAACTACCCAAAGCGCGCGACCCTGGACTGAAGTGCCGATGCTCACGACTTCGGCTATGGGTGAGTTCGATGCGAGTTCAAACAAATGCCCTACTACGTTGTCGTATGTCCAATAACCACAGGAATCGCCCAGCTCTCGCGCCTGCAGCAGATTGTCAAGATAGGTCTGTACATCTTCAACGACAACTCGGTAGCGCAGCCCTGCCCGCATCAGCGCCGTTGCACGCCCTGGCGCAACGCGCACGTTCACTTCGCCGATCCCTAATCGGTCCGACCAGATCTGCAACCCGCGCGAGCCATCGTCCAACTTCAGCAGAGTTTGAAGTTCCGTTTCACCCGAAATGGAAACGCTGACGATCTGCCAGCCGTCGTAGCCGTTGGGCTGGGCAGAAACAGATGCGCCGACCGACACAACCAATGCAATAGCACGAATGTACGAGGCACGCAGTATTCTCATGGACGCGTCCTCCGGTTCGATCACGCCACTGCGATCTGCGGTCACCCCCATGCAACGACCGCCGCCGCGCTTCCATCGGTTCGAGGACCCCTGCCGCAAGGCTAGCTACAAGCGGCGTGCCATAGCGATGTAAGGTGTTTGAGAGTATAGGGACGCCAGCGCGAGTACGGCTAAGAAGTACGGTCCGACTGTAGGCAGTTGTGTGGCGTCTTCGCGTGACCCCGCGTTCTTGCGGCCGGAGCGCCCCACCGCGGGTCGGGTATTTGATGGGGCGACGATGGTGTTGGTGGAGCTGTCGTTTATCATGCTGTGGACGGGCCTGGTCATGGGCGCTATATGGGCGGATCACTCGTGGGGCAGGCCCTGGGGTTGGGACCCCAAGGAAGTTTTCGCCCTTAATACGTTCATCATTTTCCTGGTGCTCATCCACGTGCGCCTGAAAGTGCGGGACAAGGCGTTCTGGACTGCAATCCTGGCCGTCGTGGGCTTTGAGGTGATGATGTTCAACTAGATCGTTGTCAACTTCGTCATCAGCGGTTTGCACAGCTACGCCTAGTGATGCGGCGCAAGCAATCCTTGACGTGTGGCACAGCGGCCCTCCGCTGTGCCAATGCGCTCAGCCGAGGGCGGTTGGGCTACACCGACTCGCCGTATTAGGTGCGATGGACCACTGGGAATTCGCATGCCTTCACAGAAACCACGTCTGATCCTCGCGTCTGCAAGCCCGCGACGGGCGGAGCTGTTACGCTCGCACGGTTACGACTTCACGGTCATCGAATCACCACTGGCCGAGCCCGTCGATTTTCCGGACGACATGTCGCCGGTTGAACAAGCGCAATCGTCCAGTTTTTTCAAAGCGCAAAGCGTGGCCGGGCTTGCGGGTGATGGATGGGTCTTGGCGGCGGATACGATCGCAGCGCTCGGAGGTCGTGTGTTCGGCAAGCCCGCCGATCGAGACGACGCGAAGAGAATCCTAAAGTCGCTCTCGGGCACCACGCACCAGGTCATTACCGGTGTGACCTTGTTGGACGCATCGAGCGGCATAAGGCTCATGGGGCACGATTCGACGGACGTGATCATGCGACCATTGACCGATTCGGAAATCGAAGCCTATCTCGACAGCGGAGCGTGGGAGGGTAAGGCCGGCGCCTACGGCATTCAGGACCAGTCAGCGCCAACGCCCGTGAGCGTTGGGGCGAAGGTTCAGTGCGCACAGCACGCCTTCGTCAAACGTATCGAGGGCAGCTTCACGAATGTCGTCGGATTGCCCATCGAACTGGTTGCAAGGATGCTGGACGAGTTCGCCCGAAGCGCTCCGTGATTAGCCTCGGAAGACCCAGCGCATCATTTCGCCGACTTTGGCCCCTTTGCCTTGCATGAGGATGCCGACGCGGAAGATGCGTCCCGCGGCGAAGACGCAGGCGATCGTCGTCAGGAGAACCAAAAGGATCCCTAATGCCGGTTGCCACGTTGGGATTCCCGGCGGAACGGCCTGACGAATCAGCATGAGCATCGGAGTAGCGGGTGGGAACAGCGAGACAATCAGAGAGAAGTTGGAGGTAGGCTCCCGAACGACGTTCATCCAAACGAACATGGGCGCGACCACCAGAAGCATGACCGGGGTGGTCAGACTCTGCGCCTCTTTCAGATCGCTGACCGCAGCCCCGACGGCGATGAACAGGGCGCCGTACATCAGCACCGCTAGAGCCAGGAAGACGGCAAACCACCAAACGACGTGGGCGGGAAAGAACCGTCCATAATCCGCTTGCCGCAAGGCTAGATAGGCGCCGACCATGTACACGGTGGCGATGGTCAGCGAGACCCCAACCATTCCCATTAGTTTTCCCATCATCAATTGGAACGGAGGAATGGACCCCAGCAAAACCTCGGCGATTCGCTGCATTTTTTCCTCGAGCACGCTCTGAATCAGCGGCGAGGCGCCGATCATGATGATCATGAACATGAGCATCATCAGCCCCATGGGCACGAAGAAATTAGCAACCTTGTTGGTTGCCTCGGCCGATGCGATTTTCCCGGCCGCATCGACGGTAACCAGTCCGAGATTGGCGATGGAAACTTGCCGGGTCGCTTCCTCGACGACGCGCGGGTCGAGCTTGGCGGCCTTCAATCGCAGTTTCTGAATATGCCCATTGAGAGGGCCCCGAAGCCATTCCTCGATGTCGTCATAGGTCGGACTGTTGGAGAAATACTGAACGGCGGCGTGTGCCGGCTCGGCGGCGGGATCCACGACATCGGGACCGATGGTGACAAAGGCGAAAAGATCGAGCGCTCGCACGCGGTCGGAAAGCTCCAGGGTTGTTTGCGACGGGTCGTCCGTCGAGGACTCGACCTTTTCAAAAAGATAACGCGGCTGAATCTGCTTTTGCGCCTCATCGCTCTCCGCGAAAATGGTCGTTTCGTTGCGGGCTTTCGCGGCCTCGGCAATGGCGTCGAATAATTTCCCGGACTGGTCCACCACGGCCACCCGCTTGTCCTTGGTGTCGACCTTGTCGCGCATCAGATCTTGCACGAGAACGCTGCCACCCATCATGACCGGCATGAGTACCAAGCTAACGATAAATGCCTTCGTCCTGACCGCAGCCTGGTATTCGCGGACGGCGACGACGATCATCTTACGCATGGACGGTCTCTCTCTAGGTGTGCCCGACGACGTCTCTGGGTTCCGGCCGGGCGATACGCACGAAAATGTCGTGGAGGGAGGGCGTGGTCAGCTCAAAATGCGTCACGCGACCGCACCTCATCAACTCGGCCAGTACATCCTGCGTATCTGTTTCCGGTGAAATGCGCAGCTCCTGCAACTTGCCGAAATCCGTCACCTTCTCCACGCCGGCGATCGCTCGTGGGTCAAACCCGTTGCCTTCGACTTTCACGCGCAGCGTGTCCTTACCATAACGGGCCTGGATGGATTCGAGCGTTCCGTCGAGGACTTTGTTGCCCTTGTAGATCATAAAGATACGGTCGCACATTCTCTCCGCCACGGACATGTCGTGGGTCGAGAAGATCACCGTGGAACCGTTCTTCCGCAAATCGAGCACCGCGTCGCGGAGCACGTCGGCGTTGACCGGGTCCAGGCCGGTGAACGGTTCATCGAGGATCACCAGTTCGGGACCGGCGATGACCGCGGAGATGAACTGCACTTTCTGGGCCATTCCCTTGGAAAGGGCTTCGACCTTCTTATCCGCCCATTCCGACAGTCCCATGCGCTCCAGCCACGTGCTGACCCGGACCTTGAATTCGCGGCAGCCCTTTAGCTCCGCGTAGAACCGCAGGATGTCGCGGACTTTCATTTTCTTGTACAGCCCGCGTTCCTCGGGCAAGTACCCCACGCGGTCGTCGGCCGCTGTTTGATTATCCTCCCCCAACACCCGAATCCAACCCGGTCCGGGGTCCGGATGATAAATGCGCATGATCATGCGCAGCGTCGTCGTCTTGCCCGATCCATTGGGGCCGATGAACCCATAAATCGATCCTCGCGGCACGACCAGTGACAGGGCATTGACAGCCGTGAACTGTCCAAACGTCTTGGAGACGTTTTCGATTTCGACGACGTTCATGGCCCGTTCAACCAAACATCTGGGACGAGGCGTGTGCGACGCTTGTCCTGATAACGCAACGGCATATTACCGCTGGACGGCCACCGACTCAACATGAAGCATTGTCGGGATGTGTTTGTTCTTGTTCAACGTTAGACTCGCTTATTGACTTGCTTTCGGGGTCACGTTCGCACACGATCAAGGAGCACCATGGCCAGAGTCCCAAAGACAAAAATAGGAATCCAGGCGGGCAGGGCGGACGCCGATTCGGAGCGGATGTTTTGGGCGATGAAGGTCACGACGTAACAGAGCCCGCAGACCAGCAGGCACCGGCCCGCGTCGCCCAACACGTTGGCCGGTGAGCGATCCAGAAAGAACGGCATCCCCAGCAAAAGCAGCAGCAGGCTCACAATCGGCGCCGCGATGCGCGAATGACGAGTCTGGATGATCGATGCTCGATCGGCGGTTTGGTCGGCCTCCAATTCCCGCAACTGTGCAAGGCTCAAGAAGCGAAGCCACCCCTGCGATTGCCGAAGCTCAATCGCTTCGGGACTAAGGTCGCTCTCGTAATACGCGGGATAGGTGACGCGCTGATTTTCGCGGGGGCCAAGTCCCGCCTCCGCGCCGGCCAATCGAGTCGTCAATCGTCCGCGTTCAAGGCGCCATCGCCCCTGCGGGCGAAGCGAACTCGAAGGCTCCCATGTCGCCCGATCGGCCTCCCACGTCTGCTCGACAGAGCCGTCTTCATTGCGGATCAGAATCAAGAGTCGCTCCAAATCATGGCTGCGGGGATGGAACCGCCCGGCGGAGAGGAGAGCGCCGCCCTTGTCGCGCAGGAAAAGGACTTCATAAGCCCGTTTCCCGTCGGCGTCGTCGTGGTCCCGCGAGAGTTTGTGCGCCACCGCGGGAACCAGCCACTCCGTATCGACCACCAACATTCCGGTCACCACCGCCCCGAAGATCAGCACCGGTCGGGCCACGCGATATAGGCTTACGCCGGAGGAGAGAATAGCGGTCATCTCGTTCAACTTCCGCATCCTCGCTAGCACGGCCGCGCAGGCGAACAAGGTGATCACGCCCGAAAGCTGCGAGAAATACAACAATAGATTCGGTGTGTAGTAGCTCACGATGTTGCCCAGGATCGAGAGCACCGGATCGCGTTGCTCGGTGAACTCGTCCATATTGACGAACATGTCCAGCACCACGTAGAGGCTGAGCATGACGCCCAAGCCGATCAAGTAATTGACCAGGAGCGAGCGGAGCAGATAGCGATCGAGCACGGTCAGCATCAAACGAACGATTCCCTAACGCCGCAACACGCGGGCCAGCGTCCACCAATCCAATACCGCCAGGGCGGCAATCCCCGCCCAAATGAGGAGCAGACCGACCACGTGGGTGGTCGCGTTGCATGCCAGTTGCCGGCCCGTCACGATGGCCATGATGACCACCAGGGACGGGACGAAACTGATCCCGAACGCCACAAGCACGTGCGCGCCGCGGAACACAATCCCCAATGCCGCCCCCAGAATCACCAGCCCAAACACGCTGATGCTGTAGGCCATTCGTTCGTGGATCGTGGCGATGATCTTACGCACCACAGAGCCGAGTACGTCGCGGGCCCGGTCGCGGCGCTCCGACAACGGGTCGTCGGTCTCCTCGGACGCCCCCGCCTGCAAGAGCTCGCTCTCGGAAAGCCTCGCCACCTGCTGCGTCCACTGCGGCGACAGGCTCATCGGATCGAGCGCTTCCTTGACCCGATCGACGGGCCTCGTCCCGTCGTGCATGCGTACCTCGAAAAGCTCGATCCGCAAGACGCTCTGCTCGAAGGTGTCGCCACGTGACAGGTCGATCGTCGCCCGTTTCGCGGTATAGGTGCGACGCCGTCCCTGCCGCTCTTCCTCCACCGAAACGTCGGCCAGCTCGATGCCGTCGTCGCGGGGGATGAGACCGGCCTCGGTAGCGCGAACCATGTACCGACCGGCGGCGTCGGAGAGTGCCATTGTCTTGTCATCTTTCCAATCAACGAGGAGTTCGTCATAGACCAGGCGCTTGCCGATGCTGGTCCGCAAACGGGCGAACGCGTCGGCCACCTGGTGCCAACGGCTCGGATCCGCCCAATAGTGGAACAACTCCCCGAGGGTGAGAAACTTGATCTGCGGCGGAAGCAAGGTGGGAAGCTCGTTGGGCGGGATGCTCTGCTCCGCCAGATCGGCGAAACGGCCGGCCCGACGGTCATAGAAACTCAGCCCGGACATCGAACCCGACGCCCGGAGCCGGGCCTCATCGCGGTCGAATCGTAGACTGATCTGCCGGGCGGTGCCGTACCTTACCCACTCCTCTCCGTCCACCTCAACGAACGCCACTCGATTGAGAACCACGCGGTCGCTTTGTGCCAAGTCGACCACACTGTCGTCCGCATAGATGCGGTATCGACCGCCCAGGGTCATGCCGCGTGGACGATTGAGCCGCTGTTGGATGAAAGCCCCAATGTCCGCCCCGACAAACTCGTTGAGGTTTCGGACCATGCCGGGGATCAAGAAATTGATGAACGCGAAGGTCACGGCGGCCGACGCCAAACTGAGAACGGCGGTGGGAAGAAACAGCACGTGCAGGTTGATGCCGCTGCTGCGGCAGGCGACGAACTCGTTGTCGGCACTGAGTCGACCATAGGTCGCCGTGGCGCTGAACAAGGCCGCGATGGGGAGAGTTAGCGCCGCAGCCACGGGAAGCACCAACCCCATCAAGCGAAGGAGCTGCCCGGGAGTCGCCTCCCCCAACTTGATCATCTCCAACACCCCGCCGCCCAAGCCAAGGACGCCCGTCAACGCCGCCGCGGTCAGCAGGAAGGTCTTGCCCATCTCGCGGAAGATGTATTTCTGGAGTGTCCAGGGCATCGGTGGATCGAAATGGTACGCGGGTTACCGTTGCTTGCAACCCGTCGCCACCGAATCGCTCGATCAGCAGATACTTGACCGATTCCGTGATTTGCACGCGGTGGACGTCGGCTGACCGCACCACGGCCCATTGCAGACTCGGACCGCCGCTTCTATACTCGTATGAAGCACGAGGGAGGTAGTCCTACTCCCGTTTTCGGCGAATTGATATGCCCGTGTATGAGTATGTCTGCAAGGCGTGTGGACACGAGTTCGAGGAATTGTCGCGCTCCATGACGGATTCGAGTGTCGTAACTTGCCCCAAATGCGAGAAACGGACCGCGGAGCGCAAGTTGAGCATGTTCGCCGCGCGACAGGGCACGTCGAAACCGGTCGGGACGAGTTCCGACCGTGGATGTAACCGATGTGGGGATCCCAATGGCCCTTGTTCCGCCTGAACCTGCGACCAACCCTGCTGCCCTGGCGTATGCGCCGCGAAACGCTCTGTTGACCGGGCCGATCGCGGGGTTCCTTGCCTGGCTTGTGCCCGGTCTGGGCCACATGTATCTCGGGCACCGCGTTCGTGGCGTCGTTTGCTTGGTCACGATTACGGTGACGTTTTGGACCGGCGTGGCCATCGGCGGCGTGCAAGCGACCGTTGACCCGCACGAACGGACTCTGTGGTTCATGGCCCAGCTTTGCACGGGGTGCAATACGCTCGCGGCCTATGGCCTCCATAGCATCGTCGAACCGCACCCAGTGGCCGGACAGCGACCCCCCGCTGTCCTGGCCCATTGGCTGTCATCCGATGTCGGCGTCCACTATACAGGCGTCGCGGGCTTACTGAACTTGCTCGCTATCCTCGACGCCCTCGGTCGGGCCGATGCACCATCCCCGAAGCGCGCTCGCCGCGATCACCCGCCGGGCGTTCCACGACCATGACTGTTGCCGCTTTATTCACCACGGCGATCGAACTAACCGGCCCGCAGCGGTTTCTGCTGATGCTGCCCCTGTGCCTCAGCATCGCGGTGGTCTACAAAACGATGCGCCTGGAAGACGTCCGTGCCATACCGGCGGCCTCCTTAATTCTTTGGGCGACCATCGTTCTGGCGATGTGCGCCGTCGGCGTCGGCCTGTGGGCCGTGTTTTCCATTATGGTTTAGCTATCGGTTCGCGCCCATGACTGCGGACCCGACATCACACCCGGATCAAACCCGCAACCACCAGGGAGCGGATAGCGATGCGGCGGATCATGTGGCCGAGGCACGGCAACGAGCACGCCAGGTGCTAGCCGGGGAGTCGCACATCGGCGCGGTCGATGATTGGCGCCGCGCCCTGGTCAGCGCTCGCGATGCGTTGATCCTCATCTGGCTGGCCTGGGTGGCGCTGCACGGATTCGGGGACCCACCGTTTACGGGTTGGATGCTAGTCGCACTTTCCATCGCCCTCGCCTTGCTGTTGGGCATTTCCACCGCACGGTCCACCCATGCCCAGGTACAGTACTACGCCGCGGAACTGGACCGCGAACGAACTGAAATCCGCACCAACTTCGAGCATGAACGCGAGGAGGTCCGCGAGCTGTACGCCGCCAAAGGCTTCCGCGACCCGCTGTTGGAGCAGATCGTGGACACGCTTTCGGCCGACGACGACCGACTCCTGAAGGTGATGATGGAGGAGGAGTTGGGACTTTCGTTGTATCACGTCAATCACCCGTTGATCGTGGGGTTATGGAACTTCTCCGGGGCCGTCCTTGCGGGGTTGGCATTGGCCTTGCCGACGGCTTTGATGCCATCAGACTCGGCTCATTGGTGGATGCCGCTCGGCGGACTCATACTCCTGGGCGTCATCTCCTTTGTCTCCGCCCGCTCGACCGGGCGCAGCATGATCGAGTTCTTCGCCGTGGGCGTGGTGATGGCCGTAGTGACCGGCGGCGTGACCTACGCCCTGTCGCAGTGGTTCGCGCAGATCGCGGGCACCCATCCGTCCCAATGAACCGGACACGCGCATGACCGATCATTTCATCATCAGCCCCGCCCGCCGCGCCCTCAATCCCGTCCTTTCCGACGATCCCATGATCGACCTCGAGGGGGCCAGCGTGGACGTCTTCTACACTCCCGCCTCCCAATGGATCGCTCACCAGATGGGCATGATCGTCGCTGCCGCCGCCGGCGTGTGCCTTCTGATCGCCTTTACGATTACCCGCGCCGATGGACCACTGCCGCTGCAATGGCTCTTTACTTTCCTCGCCTTCGCCATCGCCGGCGTCCCCGCACTGGAAACCGTTTGGTCAAAGCTGCGAACGCTGCGCATCGACATTGACTTGCTGATGCTCCTTGGAGCGGTCCTGGCGGCCTACATCGGAAGCCCCTTCGAAGGGGCGCTGCTGCTTTTCCTGTTCGCACTTTCGGGAGGATTAGAGGGGTTCGCCTTGCGGCGGACGCAGACGGCAATCGTCGCCCTCCGCGACCTGGCCCCTAAGCAGGCCACGCGGATCGACGGCGATACGACCGTCCGCGTGCCCCTCCGGCAGGTCCCCATCGGGGCGCGCATTCTCATTCGCCCCGGCGAGAAAGTGCCGCTCGATGGCGTCATCGAGGCCGGCGGCTCCTCCCTCGACGAATCCGCCATCACCGGCGAGTCCATTCCCCGCGACTGTGCCGTCGGCGATACGGTCCTTGCGGGCACGCAAAACCTTAACGGTCGCCTGGAAGTCCGCGTCACCAAGCTCGCCGGGGACACCACCCTCGCTCGTATTGTCCATTTGGTGACAGAGGCTCGTCACCATCCGGCCCGGGCGCAGCGGCTTATAGACCGGATCGGGCCGACTTATTCCATCGTCGTAATCCTTAGCTCGATCGTCGTGGGGCTGTCGTCGGCCTGGGTGTTCGGCGTCGCTTCGCACGAGGCCGTCCGCCGCGGGATCGCCGTTCTGATCGTCGCCAGTCCCTGTGCGCTCATCATCGCCACCCCCGTCGCGTATCTCGCGGCCATCGCCGCCGCCGCCCGCCGGGGCGTGTTGGTCAAGGGTGGGGCGCATCTGGAAGTCGTCGCCCGGGCCGCCGCGGTTGCCTTCGACAAAACCGGCACGCTCACCACCGGCCGCGTTCGCCTCACTGATGTCGATGTCCGCGACGGAATCGGGGAGAGCGAAGCCCTCCGTTTCGCCGGGGCCATCGAAGGTTCGAGCACTCATCCGCTGGCCGAGGCCGTCAACCGGGCGATGAAGGAGCGGGCTTTGGTGCCCGCGGGCGTCACCGACTACCGCTCCACACCGGGTGAAGGCGCTGAGGCCAAGATCGACGGCCGCTCCGTATGGATCGGCCGACCGGAGTCGGTCGGGCTGCACTCGCCGAACGCCGGGCACGACGGGGCAGATAGGGCCGAACGCTTCCGCCGCGACGGAAAAACGGCATCGGCCATGGTGATCGACGGAACGGTCACGTTCTTAGCGTTCGAGGACACCGTCCGGGACCAAGCCGCTGTTTGCATCCAGAGCCTTCGCGGGCAAGGGATACGCTGGATCGAAATGCTGACCGGAGATCACGAAATTGTCGCCCAGAAAGTCGCGGGGCAGCTTCAACTCGACGGGTATCTCGCGGCGCTCGCCCCGGAGGACAAGCTGAACGCCGTCGAAAAGCTACGCGCGAAATATGGGGCCGTCGTGCTCGTCGGCGACGGGATCAACGACGCTCCAGCCCTCGCTCATGCCGACGTTGGAATCGCTATGGGGGGGCGAGGCGCCGATGTCGCCATGGAAGCCGCTGATATTGTGCTTATGAAAGATCGCATCGAGGACGTGGCCTGGCTCCACCGTCATGCCCGTCGAACCGCGGGCATCGTTCGGCAAAACCTCACCCTCGCCATCGCCGTGATCGGCGTTCTCAGCGTCGTCGCCGCGATGGGAAGCATCCCACTACCCGTCGCCGTCGTAGGCCACGAGGGGAGCACCGTCGTCGTCGCCCTCAACGCCCTCAGACTCCTCCGCACCGCGAGAAACGACCCCCCATGAGGGCTTGATCCGCGTCTCTCGTTCCGCAGATGCCGATAACCTTTCTGTGAAACTTCGGTAACCAAGCCGCGTCTAATGAGTCTAAAGTGGGTGAACGAAACGATGCTTGATCCTGACGCCCATCTCGCTGCGAGGTGCAGGAACGGCGACAACGCGGCCTTGGAACTGTTGTTCCGCCGCTACGTCGACCGCGTGTGGCGCTATGGATGGTCCGTCACCCGCTCACGGGACGCGGCGGAGGAGGTCGTACAGGAGACGTTCCTGCGCGTCGTGAAATCGGTTGGAGGCTTCGAGGGCCGCAGCACGTTTGCCACCTGGCTTTTTGCTCTGACCCGATCCGCGGCGATGGAATGGCTACGGAGGAAACGCCAAGACCAGCAACGCCGCGCCGACCCGACGATTCTCCGCCTTGTGAGATCGGACGAAATCGACCAAGCGGTGGGTGACGCCGAGGAATCGGGCGACGCGGTGCGACGAGCGGTTGCGGAATTGCCCGGAGCACAGCGCGACGCCGTGGTCCTGTGTGAGCTGGTCGGAATGAGCATTGCCGACGCCGCGAACGTGCTGGGATGGGGGAAATCGCGGGTGAAGGTCACGCTTTTCCGTGCTCGGCGAAGGCTGCGTGAGATGCTGCGGGCCCCTGTTGGGTCAGTGCCAAAGGAGCAGTGTGCGAGTGAAGAATAGAGATCGAATGGGCGCTTTTCCGAGCCGCAGGCTTTAGCCTGCGCGACCGGTCGCGCGGCCTAAAGGCCGCGGCTCAGGGATGCGCTTGAAGAAGTGCCATGAACTGCCAGAACGCAAAAGAATTAATGGACCTTAGCGTACACGAATTGGCGCTCGACGCGGAAAGTCGTGCGGGGTGCGTGCCCCCCTCGCGCCACCCTCTCCCCCAGGAGGGGGGAGGGGTTCTAGGTCGCTATGAAGGCGAAGACTCGCCGGTTCAAGATGTTTCGGATTGGTCGGAGTTGGATGCGCACTTGGATGCCTGTCCGCAGTGCCGCGCGGAGTTCGAGGAGCTTCGCCGCGTGCGGCGTTTGCTCGCCACGGCGGCCAACGATCGACCTAACGATATGGAGGTACAAACCATGTGGACCGCCTTACAAGCGGCCGTCGCGATTCCAGCAGCAACGACTATGGCTAACCCCAACGGATGGTGGGTCAGGAACCGATCGTTGGTGGCTTCCATGACGGGCATTGCGGCCGTACTGATGCTCGCCTTCCAGCTTGGAAACCTTCACTACGGCAGGTCCCCGTTCAGCGTGGCCGGGCTGCATATCTTCGGCAATGTGGAAAGCAGCCTCACCACCGGGTCCGCGGTGAAGGGCATCGGTACGACAGGTCGCATCTACGAGGACGAGGCTTTCGGCGTCCCAGCGCGGAGCAACGACACAGTGGAAAGGAAGGCGCACGCCGCGCAGGGCAAAAGATCCCCGCGTTCCGAGCGGCCCCCAGAGGCACAACTCGACCTGGGAGAAGTCCGTGGAACAGCCAAGAACGAGCCCGCGCCGCCGGCGCCGCCCCTTGGGATTCTTGCCGACGCAAGCACGATAGACCTCGTGAAGGTTAGCTCGCCTGAAGTCGCCTCGGGAGGGCAATTGGTCTTCGGATTGCCGGGACCATCAACCGCCGGAGGTGCTGGCGGGGCGGTGGCCGGCAGCGACGCGTATTTGAACTATGGGTATAGGGCGGATTCGCGCTTCGGAGCTGAACCACCGCTCGAGCTCTATTACGACGCGACGTCGCAAGCCCTAACCACTCTGGTTGCGCAGGGTAATAAGTCAGGTTCGGAGGGCACCACTGAATCGTCGCCAGCTCAGACTCCATCGCCGATTCCGCGGAACCTCAAGATTATCAAGACCGGCGAGTTGACCGTCCGGGTGTCCACCTACGGCGATTCGATCGCACGCGTCGAGAGGATCGTTCAAGAGAAAGGCGGATTCGTCGCCGACGGTTCGACGCGCGAAGAGGCCGGCGGGGCGCTGGTGGGGCGCATCGTCATCCGTGTTCCGCCGGAGCGGTTCGAGGAAACCTTCACGGCCCTAAAGGCCGTCGGCCGCGTGGAGTCGGAGAACGTCAAGGCCGCCGACGTTACCGCCGAGTACGTCGACGTGGAAGCACGCATTCACAGCTTGCAGATCACGGAGGAGCGGCTGCGCGACCTCATCGCCAACAAATCCTTCGTGGACAAGATCGCCTCGCTGCTCGAAGTGGAAAGGGAGTTGAACCGCGTCCGGACGGAGATCGAGCAGTTTCAGGGTCAGCTTCGGGTAATAGCCGACCGCGTCGGTCTCTCGACCATCGTGCTGACCCTCCGCGAGCCGGGCCGTACGGTTCCTTCGGCGTCGCTCTCCGTGGAGGTCTCGACGCTCGACGAGGCCGCTCAACGGCTCGGTGACCTGCTCGCCAAGACTGATGGCCGACTCGTCTCCGGCAAAACCTCCAAGCGGAACGACGGAACGTTGATGGGCAATTATCAGCTCGAAACCACGCTCGCACGGTTCGCGGAGGTGGTTTCCGGCGTGGAAGCACTAGGCCGCGTCGAGGAACGGCAGGTCAAGGATCAGCAGTTCAACGAGGCCGGTGAGCCTTGGGCCAAGCAGGTCACATGCACGATAGCTCTTGTGCTGTTTGAACGGTCGCGGCAACTTCCCACGGCCACGGTCCGCTTGGAGGTGGACAAGCTGGAAGAGGCCATGAAGCGGCTCGGCGAAATCCTCCAAGCCCACGATGCGGCGCTGGCATCCAACCAGGCCACACGGCAATCCGACGGCTCGAACGCCGCGGAGATTCGCGTGCGCGTCCCGGCCGGTCGGTTCGCCGGACTGTTTGAATCCCTCGCGCCGCTCGGTCGGATGACCTCGAAAGCAGTTTCCGGCGAAGCGGGTCGGATCGTGGGAGGCGCGGCGGCCGTCCCTTGCGACGTGGCGTTGACGTTGGCCGAGAAGCCGCGCGAGGTCCCGCGAGGAACGATGAGCATCGAAGTGGAAACGTTCGAGACGGCGAGGCAGGCCCTCAGCCGGACGATCGCTGAGCGACAAGTGCAAGTTGTCAACTCCTCCAGCAATCAGCGTAACGACGGGACGTGGCAGGGCACATTCCGCCTGGGCGTTCCAGCCAAGGACATGGAAGTCTTCGTCGGCAAGGTGGAAGCGTTCGGTCGCGTCGCCGCTCGACAGATCAGCGGCTTGGGACTTGGCGACCTCTCTCGCACGGACCCGGATGCGCTCGGCGTCATCGACTTGACCATCGCAGAGAAGTCAACGATCGCTCCCCCACCGGACGAAAGCGCGGCCTCGATTCGTGCGCGGGTCCGGGACGGCCTGGGCGGCTTCTATGCGTCGATCGGTCTGATCGCGTACGGGATCGTTGTTTTGCTTCCGTGGCTGTTGCTGGCGGGACTACTGGGATGGTTGGTAGCCCGGATCCGCACAGCGCTTCGAAACCGCCGGGCCGTGGGAACACGTACAACCTGAGAGCGTATTGTGCGATCCGTCTAACGCTGAATCTCAACGGCGAACCCGATTCGTGGGAGCGTGATTCTGAACACAGCCTATCGGCACATTAAGGCTGCGCTCAGGTCTGTAGGACGGGCTCCCTCCATCCGAACCTCCCGAATGCGAGCGACGGGTCATTCCTCGTCGTCACCCACCGTCAATGGTCGATGACCGCGATTCGGTACGACGTACGCGTAATAGTCCGGATCTTTGGCGTCCTTCTTGCGAGTGTTTTCGACGATTACCAGCCGAGTGATCTGCGACATGGGCCCGGCGAAATAGACCTTCCCCTTCTTGTCCGTATGTTTCCAGAGACGAGCGATCTTCGTACCTTCCATGCCAACCACTCCCCTACTCGCTGCGGGCAAGCGTGACCTGTGATGACCTCGCCGCACGGATTATACGGCGCCCCACGTGACCGGCGAGCATCCACGAAGCACAACGCCGGGGCCGTAATTGCAGCGCAGCTCTTTACGCGCGATCGCCGGTTCTGTAACATCCTTGATTATGAAATTCGAACATTTAGCAGCCCCCACAAGCGGTTCGCCGATCACCATGACCGGCGGAGGACTCAACGTACCCGACCAGCCCATCCTCCCCTTCGTCGAGGGCGACGGCACCGGACCCGACATCTGGCGGGCCGCGGTCAAAGTCTTCGACGCCGCCGTCGAAAAAGCCTATGGCGGCAAGCGCAAGATCGTCTGGTTCGAGGTTTACGCAGGGCAGAAGTCCTACGATAAGTACGGCACCTGGCTACCCGAGGACACGATCGCGGCCTTCAAGACTTATCTCGTGGGGATCAAGGGGCCGCTCACCACTCCCATCGGCGGCGGCATCCGCTCGCTCAACGTGGCCCTTCGGCAGAAGCTCGATCTCTACGTCTGCCTGCGGCCCGTGCGCTACTTCAAGGGCGTCCCCTCGCCGGTCAAACACCCCGAACTGGTGGACATGATCATCTTCCGCGAGAACACGGAGGACATCTACGCGGGCATCGAATGGGCCGCCGGTACGCCGGAAGCCCAGAAGGTTATCGCTTTCCTACAGGATGCGATGGGCGTGCAGAAGATCCGCTTCCCTGCCACCAGCGGCATCGGCATCAAAACGGTGAGCAGCGAGGGTAGCAAGCGGCTCATTGCTGCGGCCATCCGCTACGCCGTCGAGAACAAGCGCAAGAGCGTCACCCTGGTGCACAAAGGCAACATCATGAAGTTCACCGAGGGCGCCTTCCGCGACTGGGGCTACGAACTCGCCGAACAGAAATACGCCGATAAGACCTACACCTGGTCGCAGTGGGAACGCACCAAGAAAGAAAGGGGCGAGGAGTCGGCGAACGCTGAACAGGAAAAAGCTCTCGCCTCCGGCAAGATTCTCATGAAAGACGCCATCGCCGACATCGCCTTGCAGCAGGTGCTCACCCGCCCCACCGATTTCGATGTGATTGCGACATTAAACCTCAACGGCGATTACCTTTCGGACGCCTTGGCTGCCCAGGTCGGCGGCATCGGCATCGCCCCCGGCGGCAACATCAACTACCACACCGGCCACGCCATCTTCGAGGCCACCCACGGCACCGCCCCCAAGTACGCCAACCAGGACAAGGTCAACCCCGGCAGCGTCATCCTTTCCGGTGAAATGATGCTCCGTTACATGGGCTGGAAGGAGGCCGCCGACCTCATCCTCAAAGGCGTGGATGGCGCGATCTCCGCCCGCGAGGTCACCTACGATTTCGAACGCCAGATGCGCGAAGACGGCAAACCCGTCAAACTCCTCCGCTGCTCCGAATTCGGCCAGGCAGTAACAAGATACATGGGGTGAAAGCTGGGTCTGCCTTGCCGACCATTTTCCGCTACAAAGGCTTTCGGTTTCACTTCTTCAGCGACGAGGGGACGGAGCCGCCGCATGTTCATATCCGACGTGCCGAAGATACGTGCAAGTTCTGGCTGAAGCCGGTGGAGTTGGCGTATAATGATGGGATGCGGACCCAGGAAATATCGGAGCTGCAGGCCGTTGTAGTCGAGCACCAGGCGGAGTTTCTGAGAAAGTGGCATGAATATTTCAAATAGACACACCGTGGTGGCGACGCCCCGCGCGGTGCGTGCCTGGTATGCCGACGGGTTCATCTGGATTGAACTTGAGGACGGTCGACGGGTTGGGTTTCCACCGGCTAAGTTTCCGCGACTGCAAAACGCCGACCCGGCCGATCTTGCAGGCGTCCGTATCGAAGCCCGCGGCAAGGCCCTTCGTTGGGAGAAGCTCGATGAAGACCTTTCGGTGGAGGGCATCCTCGCGGGCCGCTGGTGGACGTCCGGACCATGAAAAGAATGGACGGGGCCATTTCCGCTCGCGAGGTCACCTACGACTTCGATCGCCAAATGCGCGAAGACGGCAAACCCGTCAAACTCCTCCGCTGCTCCGAATTCGGCCAGGCCGTGACTAATCATATGGCGGAACTTGGACCCTGACGCACCATCGGCGCACTCCGCTTGATCGACGATGTGGCTCTCTATCGCGGCGAGAAGGGTTTTCTTATCCGCTCCGGCGGGCACGACGAATGCACGCAATGGTTTCTCGTCAGCCTGTATTGATCGGACAGCCTCTACATCATGGGAGTGGCATACTTGCGGTACAAGCCGACGACGCTCGGATGGTCCGGTCGCTCCCGCTCCCGGCTCTGATTGGCCGCTCCATGACGGTCGCGTTGCGGATAAGCGGTTGCACTACGCCACGTCGGCGAACATCATGTGGATGATTTCGCCGGCAAAGGACATGACGTCTTTGGCGGCGGCCTTGCCTTCAAGGCTGCCCAAGGCGGACATCATGGCTTCCTTGGTGTCGAAGTAGAGTTCGGCCATCATGTAGAACTTGGACTCGCCGCCGGGCGCGCCGGTGAAGTGGCAGATCTCGAGCCTTTTGAGGCCCGGCATCTTCTTGGCCAGCGGCGCATGGACCTCCTTGTAGTGCGTTTCAAAAGCGGAGACGTCGGCGGGCTTCTTGTACAATGCGACGAGCTTGACCATGTATTACGAACTCCTTTCAAGGTAGTGTTGTAGGTGTTCCTTGTTCATGACGACCTGGACCTGCTTGCCCTTGGCCAGCAGTCGGTCGCCGTCGTAAGCGGATAGGTTGCAGACCACGCGGGGGTGGTGGTCCTTCGTGACTTCGGCCAGTTCGGCTCGGACGCGAACGGTGCGTCCGATCGGACACGGGGCCAGATGGTCCACGCTGAGGTGCGACCCGACGCCTTCCTCGTGCCCTTCAAGAAAACCAACCAGGACCTTCCGTGCGGCGATCTCGAAGTGGTGAGCTGCGGACCAGGTGGAATAGACGCGATGAATGATCACGCCGTCGAAGGCCGGACACATGTCGGGCGCGACGACGATGGTGAGCTCGCGGGTGATGCCTGGTTCAAATCCCGGTTTCATCGTCCCAATTGTCGATTGTCGAATGTCGATTGTCGAATGGAGGGTACAGGTACGATTGACACCCCTGGTCGGTCGGGTATCATAACTGGGCTATGAAAGGGCGAACTTTAGGGCTCGCGTTGTTGGGGTGGGTGGCGGGATTCGGACCGTGGGTTACGGCTGCGCCGAAGGCGGATATCGCTACGACGGCGTGGCAACTGGATTTGGAATTCTATGACCCACAGCGGATCACGCTGCGGCTGCCGGGCGATGAGCACGCGACGACCTTCTGGTATGTGCTCTATCAGGTGACCAATCGGACGGGCAAGGACGTCGAGTTCTATCCGTCGTTTCGCATCGTGACGGACACGTTGCAGGTGGTCGAGGGCGGGACGGATGTCAGCCCGACGGTGTACGACGCCATCAAGGCGCGGCACATGCGCGAGTTTCCGTTTTTCGCCCCGCCGGCAAAGGTGACCGGCCTGCTCTTGCAGGGGGAGGAAAACGCGCGGTCGTCGGCGGCGGTGTTCCGTACTTTTGACGAAACGGCGTCGAGTTTCACGCTGTATATCAGCGGGCTATCGGGAGAAAGCGCGCGGCAGCCTAACCCCGTGTTCGACGCTAAGCGCGGAGAGTCGGAAAATAACCCGCGAGCATTTTTCATGCGACGGACGCTGTCGGTGGTTTATGACCTGCCGGGCGATCCGCAGACGCGGGCCTCGGCGACGCCGGTGCGGCGGTCGCGCGAGTGGGTGATGAGATAGCAGGCATTAGGCAACAGGCACGAGGAGTGACATATTATGGCACATAAAAAAGGTCAAGGTTCGACGCGAAACGGGCGGGACAGCAATCCGCAGTTTTTGGGCGTAAAAAGGGGCGCGGGCGAACTGGTCCGCACGGGAACGATCCTGGTCCGCCAGAAGGGTACGCCGTACCTGGCAGGGCTGCGCGTGGGGTTGGGACGGGACCATACGCTGTTCGCCCTGTCCGACGGGATCGTCCGCTTCCGTGGCCGGAAGGTGGACGTGGTGCCATCGGAGTCGTAGCGATACACCAGGGCAACCGATTGTAACCGTCGCGGGGTGGTCGAATGGCCACCCCGTTTTCTTGAGGTGGCGCGATGAAATACAAGACGCTGTTTCGGCTGGGTATTAAAGCGGTCGGCGTGCTCGTCTTTGTTGAGGCATTTGCTTCCCTTTTAATCTCTACCTTGAGTTTTCTTATGGTCCTCCTTGAATCTCCTGAGTCGGCGTGGAGGCTAATCTTCGGAAAAACATTTTACTTCACTCCGTTATTAAATCTTGTTAAGGCCGCGCTCGGCGCATACTTGTTTTTCGGCGGGAGGTGGATTGTGAACTTGGCGATTCCGAGCAACCGGCCGTATTGCCCGGAGTGCGCGTACGATTTGACAGGGGCGGCGGTGGAGCGGTGTCCGGAGTGCGACACGGCGTTTCGGTGGGAAGATGTTAAACCAAAGATCGAAGATCGAAGTCCCAAGATCGAATGAGGGGATTGAAGTTCTCCGGTGTTTTCGTTCGTAATTCGTAACTTGTAATTCGTAATTCTGTTTTGGCCCGTCGCTGCCGCTCGCGGCTCCGATAAAGCATGTTAATCGATCGCGCAGAGATTTATGTCCGGGCCGGGAAGGGCGGGGACGGGTGCGTGAGCTTCCGGCGGGAGAAGTTCATTCCTAAGGGCGGACCCGACGGCGGGGACGGAGGCGACGGAGGCAACGTCTACGCCGTGGCCACGGCAGGCGTGGATACGCTGCTGGATTTCGCCGGGCGGCATCACTGGATCGCCCCCAACGGCCAGCCGGGGATGGGCAAAAAGATGTTCGGCAAAAAGGGCGCGGACCTCACTCTGCAACTGCCGCCGGGCACGCTGATCTACGATCGCGACTCGGACATTCTCATCAAGGACCTCTCGACGCCAGGGGAAAGGATTTGCATCGCTGAGGCGGGCATCGGCGGGAAGGGCAATGCCCGCTTCGCCCGGCCCGATCACCAGACGCCGAGGGAGTTTGAGAAGGGCACGCCCGGGCAGGAACGCTGGCTGCGGCTGGAATTGAAGTTGATCGCCGATGCGGGGGTCGTGGGATTGCCCAACGCTGGGAAGAGCACATTGCTTTCGCGGTTGTCAGCGGCGCGGCCCAAGATCGCCGACTATCCATTCACCACCTTGCAGCCGCAGTTGGGGATCGTGCAACTATCGGATCACCGTCGCTTTGTGCTCGCGGACATTCCAGGATTGATCGAAGGGGCGCACGAGGGGGCGGGGTTGGGCGATGCCTTCCTGCGGCACATCGAGCGGACGCGAGTCATCGTTCACGTTGTCGACGTGGGCAGCGAGTGGACTGCGATGCCTCCGGCAGAGGCGTATCAAACCATTCGTGCGGAACTGGCCAAGTACAGTCCGCTGCTTGCGGAGAAAGAAGAACTGGTGGTCGCCAATAAGATTGATCTCACCGGGGGCCGCGAGGCGGCGGAGTCGCTGGCCGAGGCCATCGGCAAGGAGGTGTTGCCGGTGAGCGCCGTTAGCGGTATAGGACTTCCCGTCATGGTCGAGCGATTGTGGGGCATGATTCGCCGGGCGAAAGAGGAGGCGACGGTATGATCTACCGTCCGCCTCCGCCTTTTGACCCCGACGCCCCGATCATCGTCATCGACATCGGCAACACGACGACGAGTGTGGCGGCGTGGCACGGAGGTGCGCTCAAAACGCCGCTGGCCGTGGCGACGAACCAACCGCTCGCCTTTGAGGAGACCTACGCGGCGCACGTGAAGTCGGCGCCCCTGGGACGACCGGCGGCGACGGTGATCAGCTCGGTGGTGCCTGACGCCCTGGAACGCATTCGGGTGCACGTGCTCGCCCGACAGGAGCAGGAGGCGCTCGTCGTCGGTGAAACGATCCCACTGCCGATGGATGTAGCGGTGAAGGACAAGCGGGCGATCGGCGTGGACCGTGTGTGCGAGGCCGCCGCGGCCTATGACAAGCTGCAAGCGGCATGCACCGTCGTTTCGTTTGGTACTGCGGTGACGGTCGATCTCGTAGATGATGATGGGGTGCTGCTGGGTGGGGCGATCCTGCCGGGTTTACGGATGCAGCTTCGGGCGTTGCACGAGAACACAGCCGCGCTGCCGGAGGTGCAACCGGGGATTCCGGAACTGCCCTATGGGCGGGATACGACGGAGGCCATTCAAAACGGCGTCTGTCGGGGGTTGACCGGCGCGGTGCGGGCCTTGGTGGAGGCGTACGCGACGCATCTGAATCACTGGCCTCACGTCGTGGCCACGGGCGGCGATGTCGCCTTCCTCGCTCCCCACTGCGACTTTCTCGACACCATCGTCAGCGACCTGACCTTGCGCGGAGTCGGGCTGGCGTACGATAAGCATCTCGCCGAACAAGGAGCATGACAACGCAGGGCGGGCATCGCGTGGTCGTCCTCACGCCCCCGGGGACGGGAGCGATCGGAGTGGTGCGCGTCGTCGGTCCGGACGCGGTTTCTCTTGTCAATCAAGCGTTTCGTCCCGCATCGGGCAGCGCTCTGTCGGCGGCTCAGGGCGATCGACTTCGCTATGGGCATTTCGTGGACGGTGAGGAGACCATCGACGACGTAATCGTCAGTCTGTCCTCCATTAAAGGGCGGCCGGCGATCGACATTTCAGCGCACGGCGGGGTGCGAATCATCGAGCGGGTTCTTCAGACGTTGGAGCGGCTGGGGGCGTTGGTCGGCGAGCCGGGGGAGGCCGTGGGGCTGGCATGGCCGACGGAAAACATCATCGAATACGAGGCCCTCGAGGCGCTCACCCGCGCCAAAACGGAGCGGGGGGTCAGGTTCCTTGCCTGGCAACGCGAGTACTTGCCCGCGGCATTGGAGGCACTCGCGCATTGCTGCCACACTGATCCCCCCGAGGCACTGCGGCGGCTGAAAGCGATCGCGGATGGCTATCCCGTCGCCCGTACGCTTGTGGAAGGCGTGACCGTCGCGTTGGTGGGTCCGCCCAACAGCGGCAAGTCGACTCTGTTCAATCGGCTCATCGGACGACCCGCGACGGTCGTCTCGTCCCAACCGGGAACGACACGCGATTGGGTGGCCGAGCCGGTGGAAATGGACGGCGTTCCCGTGACGCTGGTGGACACGGCCGGACGGAGAGAAGCGGATGATCCGCTGGAACAACAAGCAGTGGAGGCCGGTCGGCGAGTGATGGAGCGGGCGGAAGTTCGCTTGTTGTTGTTGGACGGGTCGCAGATCATTGCGCCGGCGGATGCAGCGCTTTTTGAGATTTCGCGCCGATGGGCCGGCTGTTTGACGGTGATCAATAAGGCGGACGCCGGAATCGTGTGGCCGACGTCCAAGGTCGGCGCGAATAAAACGGTGCTCATTTCAGCGTTGACTGGCGCGGGTTGCGATGATCTTGTGTCCAAGATTCTGGAGGTTCTGGGCTTTCGCGGGTGGGTCGAGAGGGTACCGTGTCTGTTTACGGCGCGGCAGGCGGAAGCGGCCGCGGACGTGCTATCGGTCCTACCGCGCGACCGTTGGGCCGCGGGGCAGCGTTTGGAGCAAGTTTTGATCGGACGTTGCAAGCAGGTGACCCCGGCAGGCAGCGGGATATAATCCAATTATGGCTAAGGACTTCAAGCATGTCGATTGACGATTCGCAATTCGCCCGGCTGGTCGTTGAGCGGAAGCTGTGCACCGCCAACGAGTTGGAGTTGGTGCGCGCCGAACACAAGGCCATGGGCGAGAAGGGTCGGGCCATCACGCTTTCCGACATGCTTCTGCAGCACGGTTATATCACCCATTCGCAGATCAAGCGGCTGAACATGGCCATGGACGAGGACTCCATGTATCGGCCGGCGCAGCAGATCCCCGGCTTCCAGGTGCTGAGCAAAGTGGGTCAGGGGGCGATGGCGGTGGTGTTCAAGTCCAAGCAGCTCAGCCTCGACCGAATCGTGGCCATCAAGGTGCTGCCCAAGCGGCTGAGCGAAAACCGCGAGTTCGTCGATCGGTTCTACCGCGAGGGGCGGGCGGCGGCTCGACTCAACCACGCCAACATCGTTCAGGCGTACGACGTCGGTGAATCGGGGGGGTACCACTACTTCGTCATGGAGTTCATCGACGGAAAGACGGTGTACGACCTGGTGACGGACGGAAAGCCCATGAAAGAGGCGGACGCCGTCCGCATTATTCTGCAATGCGCGAAGGCTTTGCACCACGCCCATGAACATGGGCTGATCCACCGCGACGTGAAGCCCAAGAACCTGATGATCACCAAGGCCGGGGACGTAAAGCTCGCAGACATGGGTCTGGCGCGGGAGATGGGCGACTTTGTGACGGCGACGGCGGAGGCCGGCCGAGCCTATGGCACTCCGTACTACATCAGCCCCGAGCAAATCCGCGGCGAGCTCACCATTGACGCCCGTGCCGATATCTACGGGTTGGGGGCGACCTTTTATCACATGGTCACCGGAAAGGTGCCGTTCGACGGCACGACCCCATCGGCGGTCATGCACAAGCATCTTAAAGATACTTTGGTGCCGCCGGACCACATCAACCCCGCGCTGTCTTCGGGAGTCGGAGAAATCATCGAGGTGATGATGGCCAAGTCGCCCGACGAGCGCTACCCGTCGATGGTCGAACTGATTGATGATCTGGAGGCGGTGGCCCGCGGCGAGCCGCCGTTTCAAGCACGCAAGAAATACGATCACTCCCTGCTGCAATCATTGGCCACGGGGCGGAAGCTGGTTGAGGCGTCAACCGAACCGCCCGCGGCGGTCTCCACCACGCCACGTATTTCCGTGCAGTGGGTGCTTGCGTTGGGCGTGTTGCTGGTGATCTCGATGCTTTGCAACGTGCTGATGTTCGCCAACCGCTGAGGCTACGCCTTTTTCGGAGTCGCGGGCTTCTCTGGTCAAGCTTCGCTTGATGATACGTTCAACGAATGAGTCCCACGAAACTTTCCATTGGACACACCTCTCGCGGTCGGAGGGTTACCGGGGCTTTGCGCACGCAACACAGAGCAGATGTCCTAGCCGTCTCCTATGGGCAACTCGGGTTAGTGATGTACCGTGCGTCCTTGGGTATTTCGGCGCGAACCGAGTCCGTGTCCGTCGTGTCTACGTCGTTGTCGTTGTCCACGTCCGAGCGCACCTGCGGCGTTACATTGGGATCGATTGGTGATGTCCCCTCCAGCGAGCGCACCCCGCCCACGTCTGTGGCGTTCACCCGCCGGTCCCCGGTCATGTCACAGAATAGCGAGGTGAAGATGCGCTCGTTGTTCGAGGTGATCGTGTGACAAGCCACGTCCTCGACTCCGTTCAGGCGGACGCGATACCGCGCATAGTTGGGCAGCTTCGGTGAAAAGTTGATGTCCACGGCCGCGTTCCCGGAAAGCACCGTGGTAGTAACAGTGATCCCGCTTAGGTCCACAGGCTGCCCGTTTACGTCGTTGCCGCACTTGATCACATTGCTCGCGCTCACTGTGGTGGGATCGATTGGGCTGCTGAAGCTGAGGCGCAACTTGGTAACGCCCCCGTTACGTGACTCGCTGAATGTGCTGTCGGACGGAATCACCAAGCCGATGGTATTGTTCGCCCCATGCGTGACGATCGACTTCCAGTCGACGATCACCGCGAGCTCACAGTCGTCGTCGATGCCGTTGCAGTTGCAGTCGTCGACCAGAGTGTGCACGCAGGCCCCGGCTATGCACGTTTCTATGCCATTACATTCATCTTCGTCATCGCACTGCGAGTCGCTTGTGCAACCGGCGCTTTCGTAGGCCCCAATATCCACATACTCAGTGTAATTCGGTGGGTCTAGCACCCCCAGATAAGGTCCGGGAGGATCGTCCACGTACCGGTCCAGGTCATCACGGTCGAACGGCACGCGATCAATAGGCTGCGTGGGATTACCGTCCCCATCCAGGTCAAGCTCATCCGGAGGAACCAGCAATACGCTTCCCCGGTCGTTGCAAGGCGATTCGTCTTGTAGGTGGTAGTTGTTGTCGAGGATCGTCGTCGCGTTGTTGTCGTTTCCGTCCGGATCAACGAACAACGGATTCAAAGGGGGTGAGATGTTGTTGTTGAACAAAACGTGCGCGGGCAAGGCGTCCTGAATGTCGCTGCGCTGTACGGTGAGCTTGTCCCAAAACGACGTGGAATCCCCGAGCCGGACCTGTGCCTGCGTGGGCGGGGACACATCGTACCAGAGGATGGTGTTGCTGACCGAGGACGAGGATCGCCCCTCGAAAAAGATCGCGCTTCCGCCATTCGGCCCCAAGGCCGTGTTGTGCATCAGAGTCACGTTGGCAAAACTAGTCGGTGTAAACTCGTAAACGTACAATCCGCCGCCAGAGTTCGCCGAGTTGCCCGCGATGACACAGTTGACCACAACCACTGTTAATGAGGTACCCGTTGAACTCGGCCCTAGAAACGCCACGCCTCCACCTGCACCTGATGAGGCGTCAGCATGATTCTGAATGATCGTGCAGTTTTCGATCCAAATCTTGGCTTCCTCACCCAAGACTCCGTCCACCCGTATCCCGCCGCCCTTGTCGTTTGTGGTCGAGTTGTTCGGCCCGATCCGGGAGCGCAAGATGCGGGGAGCGGGCTGTATCTCCGGGTTGGGGTTTTCCTTCAACTGAATGAACACTCCGCCGCCGCCCGTACCCGCGGTGTTGTTCTCGATCACACAGGCATCGATTCGAGGGTCAGATCCGACGTCCCAGTACAGGCCGCCGCCGCGAAGCGCGGCGGTATTTCCGTTGATCCGACAGTTCCTCACGATGGTGTCCGCGTGATGCAAGCACGCAACGCCCCCGCCGTACCCACCGCTTCGCGTTTGGTTCAAGTTCCCGATCGTCCCGATCGTGCAATTCTCGAGCACCGGTTGAAAGAGTGTCCCGCCGTCGTTGCCCACGAAGGCGATGGCGCCCCCGTTGTTCGCCGTGTTCCTCTCGAAGATGCATCCCCGAATCGTCGGCTCGGACTGATCCACGAGGATCGCACCTCCGGAGGTGTAGGTCCCAGATGCTTTGCAACCGTTCTTGATGGTGAATCCCTCGACGACTGAGTTGTTGGTGGCGTGATCTTGGTTGAACCAGAAGCCGCGATGCTGGCTGGGGGAGTTGAATTCGCAAGGAACGCTTCCCTGACAGTCGATGATACAGGTCTCCGGACAAGACGCGCATTTGACGGTAATCGCCCGTGCGTTTCCCGAACCATCCAGCGGAAATGTCAGGTCCCTGTTCCCGTCGCCGGAGTAGGTTCCTTCGGCCACGAGGATCGTGTCCCCGGCGACTACCGTGGTAATGCTCATCCCCGCCTGGATGGTCTTCTTGGCGCAGTTCGGCTGCGAGCCTGCACTCCAACAGGCCGCCGTAGTGCCGTTGCAGTTCGTGTTGTCTCCGCAGTTGTTGACGTAGTAGGTGGTGGCGCCCTTGGCGGCGAACGGAAGGGCGAAACAGGCTGCAATACTGAAAAGCAGATGACTTGGCTTCATGGAATGACCCCCTTCAAAAAGAGATAAGATGGGGCGGCGTGACCACGCCACGCCGCCGATACCTGCCTCTTATCAACCGCACCCGGTGCGTCAAGACGCAAACCTTTGTTTTTATCGTTTTTTTTGGAGATGTTTACGGTCCAGGCAGGCTATAATTCGGGGACAGAGGTCTGCCATGAGCGAAAGAACGAACCACGAACATTTACGGGGACGAACGTTGCGCGCGTGTGTCCTCGCCACGGGTCCGCTTTGGCTGACCCCCGGCTCGATCATGGCCCAGCGCGCGCTCCACGTCGACGCTCGTGCCGTCGGAAAAAACGACGGGGGCAGTTGGGCCGACGCTTTCGTCGATTTGCAGGACGCTCTCGGCATGGCCGAGGCAGGCGACGAGCTTTGGGTTGCTGCGGGAACCTACAAGCCGGATCGAGGAACCGGAGACCGCGCGGCGACGTTCCTGCTGGGCAACGGCGTTGGGCTGTACGGCGGCTTTGCCGGGTGGGAGGAGTACCGCGAGGAGCGCGACTGGGTAGTTAACGAAACAATCCTGAGCGGAGACCTGAACGGCGACGACGGACCCCTCGACTGTGCTGAGGTAAGCGACTGCTGTCGCGAACATGACGGGGTGGGGTGCGACGATCCCGCTTGCGAAGCCCTCGTGTGCTCGGTAATCCCGGAATGCTGCGATCCGATCTACCCCGAAGGATGGTGGTTCAACTGCTGGTTCTTTGCCCGGCAGGCATGCTGCGATTTGGGAAGCTGGCAGACCTGCGAGAACAGTTTCCACATACTGACCAGCTTGGATTTCGACCCTTCCACGGTCCTGGATGGCTTCACCGTCGTCGGTGCGTACACGCATTACGCCCGCGACGGCGGCAATCCCCAGGGTGCCGGCGTCTTCTGCGATCCATGCGCCCTGACCATCAGGCACTGCCGCTTCCGCGGCAATTTCGGTTCTGGAGTTTACGCCGACCACGCCAGCAACGTAACGCTGCTCGACAGCTCGTTCGATCATCAATTCGCCTACAGTGTTCAATCGTGGCATTCGGATGTCACCGCGACCGGTTGCACGTTTACCGACAACACGTCATTGCTTTCTCTGTATTGGGGCAACCTTACTTTACGCGGCTGTACCTTCAATCGGGACCGCGGAGTGTCGGTCCACGGAAACGCCACAGTCGATTCATGCGTGTTTCAGGACAGCGAATCGCTGACCCTGGATTCGGGCCGATCGTCGGTGACCAACTCCCGATTCCTGCGAAACCAGCAACACCTGGTGATCACTTCCTCCGCCGCCATCGTGGACAATTCGATGTTTATCGGGAGCACCAAGGGTACGGTCGGCGGCGGGGGCGGAAGCGCCCTGTTTCGCAACTGCGCGTTCCTCAACAACACCCCACGCGGCTCGGCGCTCGGATGGGGTTTGGGGAATCTGTACGTTCTGAACTGCACGATCGTCGGTAACGGGGGAAATATGATCCAGGGCGGTGGGGGGATCAATCTCTATGAGGCCTCGGCCCAGGTGCTCAACTCGATCATCTGGGGTAACGGCGGGGGGCTGCAGCAGACTCGCGAACAGGATCAACTCGGCGCGCGTCCCGATTTTGGAGCGACGTTGGAGATCGACTACAGCATCGTGGAAGGTTGGAGCGGCATCTTCGGCGGGTCCGGAAACTTTGGTACCGATCCGATGCTCATAGACCCCGATGGTCCCGACAAAGTCGTCGGAACCGATGATGATGATGTGCGCCTCTCGCCCGGTTCAGCGGCAATCAACGGGGGCGATCCGGATTCCACGTATCTACCGACCACGGACCTCGACGACCACGCGCGCATCTTGTGCGGGAGTGTGGACATCGGGGCGTACGAATTCGGCATCGGGGACTACAACTGCGATCAGACCGTTGACCTCTTTGACTTCTCGGCCTGGGAACAGTGCATGACCGGACCGAGCACTGCTGACACAGCAGTGCCACAGGGATGCGAACCCTTCGATTTCAACGCCGATTCCGCCGTGGACTTGCGCGACTACTACCTCCTATCGCATGTGTTCACCGCACCCTAAAATTCGTTCCGCGTTTTACTTTGGGATCAACTTCCGGCCCTTTGCTTCCGCTTGGAGGAACCGGTCCGTGTAGCGTCTCCAACTCGAAACCTTATCGGGCCTCAAACCGCAACTGAAACACGCGAAAAACGATCAGGTCCGCGTCTCCGTCCCGTAAACACCGATCCGCCACAGCCAGTAGGTCAAGCTAGCGCTGAAAATGCAGGTTAGTGGCAACGATCCATGTCGGTGACCAGGGGGAGTGGGTCGGGGTTCTTTTCCCGGGCGCGGCAATGCCAGAGAATCTTCGCGTCCCAGTTCTGAGTCGTGCCCATATCGCCGCCGACTCTGGAGAGTTCCGCGTTGACTACTTCGGCGCAGGTGCGGAAGGTCTCATTGGCCTTCAGGAAGTTGTCAACATACAAGGTCCAGCGGAGGGGTGAATTCTCCGGGCCGGTGACGCCCTCACGCTTATACCAAACCTGGATGCGGAAGGTCTCGACGTAGTAGCCGTGGCTTTCGGTGATGTTGAAGTACAGCCGATTCTTGCCGCTGCTACGGTCCACTTCGACGGTGACGGCCAGGTTCGGCGGTTCCGCCGGCTCTCGGCCGGGCAGGGGGCGCATGCAAAGCTCGGTTTGTTCGACGCGTTTTTGCTTGAGTTCCTCCTCGGTCATCCCATCATCGCCCTCGGTTGTGGGTTCGACGGCGGCTGGCGCTTGGCGACATTGATCGGCGAAGTACACGGCCAGTCCTCCGGCCAGGACGATCAGGATCAAAAGACGAGCGCTCATCGGCGATGCTCCACGTTGCACTGGCCGTCTGAAAACTCCTCACCCCTTGAGAGGAGAGGCTGGGCGATGGGCGAAGTTCACGATTCGGCCCTTACCCCAACCCTCTCCCGGAGGGAGAGGGATAGTTCAGTCTATCCGATTTACGTTACCTTGCAATCAGCGGTTCGGTCCACTTGGCGCCTCGCATCAGGCGCCGACCCGCTCAGCCTCCCCATCCCTCTTGGCCGATCAACTTCACAAATCGGCAGGCGAGCTTGGGAGTTTCAATGGTCCGCGATCCTTTACGGACGACCTCAACGATGGTCTGTTCCGTGTCTCCCCCGACGGGAACGACCAGCCGACCGCCGTCGGCGAGTTGCTCGACCAACGTCGGCGGGACGCGCGGTGCGGCGGCGGTGACCATGATCCGATCAAACGGGGCGAACGCCGGCAGACCAAGGCTCCCGTCGCCGGGGTGGAAGACGACATTGGTCAATTGTAATTCCGCGATGGTTTGGGCAGCGCGCTCTCGAAGCGCGTCGATCCGCTCCACGGAGTGAACGGTTCGAGCGAGCCGGGCGAGTACGGCGGTCTGGTACCCCGACCCGGTGCCGATCTCCAGAACTTTGGCGTCGGGCTTAACCGCCAGCCGCTCGGTCATATAGGCGACGATGAACGGCTGACTGATGGTCTGGCCGAAGTCGATGGGCAGGGCGTGATCTTCATAGGCAAAGGCGCGTTGGGCGGGCGGCACAAACCGCTCTCGCGGGATGATCGCCATCGCATCGAGCACGCGAGGGTCGCGCACGCCGCGCCGGCGGATATCCTGCTCGATCATCCGCTCTCGCGACACCAAATACGGATCGATTGCCGAGTTGTCTCCACTCATGGCGACTCCGCCAATCGCATTCTACGCCGCCGCCGTACCCGCGGCGACTTGCGTTGACTTGCCCGATTTTCGGGGCGAAGATGCCCGCGGCCGTGGCGCATCCCAAGGACTGGTGGATACGGACCGCGGGATACGTTCGATGCCCATCATCACGTTGCTGACCGACTACGGCCTCCGCGACCATTATGTCGGAGAGTTGAAGGGGGTCATCTTTACCATTGCCCCCAAGGCGCAAATCGTCGATATCACCCACGATATTGAACCATTCAACGTGCGGCAAGCGGCGTTCGTTTTGCAGCGAATCTGGTCTCGTTTTCCGGCGGGAACCGTTCATCTTGCGGTCGTCGATCCGGGGGTCGGTTCGGACCGCCGGATCATCCTCGGGCAATACGCGGGGCGCTTCGTGGTCGCGCCCGACAACGGCCTAGTGACGTGGGTCCATCGCGAGTACGAGGCCGAGGCGATGTTTGTCGTCGAGGACCGGCGTTATTTCCTCCCGCAAATATCGTCGACTTTCCACGGGCGGGACATCATGGCTCCGGTGGCCGCTCATCTGGCCAACGGTGTTCCACCTCGAGCGTTTGGGCGGGTCACGGATCGTCTGGAAATGCTGCCCATCCCCCATCGGGCCACGGCAACGGAGGGCGGCTGGTTGGGGAGCGTCATCTATGTCGATCGCTTCGGTACGATGGTCACCAATATCCGCGAAGAACAATTGCGCACCCCGCGAGGCGAACAGCGCTCGTGGGACGTACTGGTTAACGGTACGAGCATCGGCCCGATCCGTTCGGCGTTTTGCGAGGTTACCACGGGTTCGGCCCTGGCGCTGATCGGCGGCTCGGGGTTCCTGGAAATCGCCGTCAACCAAGGCAGCGCCGCCCAGCGCTTCATTCCCCTTGAAATCGTCCGCGTGGAAGTTCGGTAAAGGGTGCAGGAATCACGGGTGGAATGATGCGGGTGCCCAATTGCAATCGACAATCGCCTATCAACGACTGACAATCGAGTATGCGCCTAGGCTACAACACCAACGGTTTCGTCGATCATCGGTTGGAGGACGCGATCGCGATCCTGGCCGAGATCGGTTACCAGAGCGTTGCGGTCACGCTCGAAAGCAGCCTGTTGAACCCTCCCGATTCACGCGGCGTCGCTAGTGCCGTCGAACGACTCAGGCCGCTCATCGATCGAAGCGGACTGAGTGCGACCCTGGAGACGGGATCGCGCTTCCTTCTCGATCCCCGCCGCAAACATCAGCCGACACTCATCAGCGGCGCCGAAGAGGGTCGGCGAAAGCGACTCGAATTCCTCAAGGCCGCCGTGGATGTCGCCGCCGAAATCAACGCGGAAAGCGTGTCGCTGTGGTCCGGGGCCGCCGACGATCACGGCAACGACGGTGAGCTATTCGCGCGACTCACGATTGGGCTAAAAAAACTGCTCGACCACGCAGGAATAAGCGGTGTTCGGCTCAGCTTCGAGCCTGAACCGGACATGTTCATCGACACCATGGCGAAATTCACACAACTACATCGCGAAATGGCCCATCCCCTCTTCGGACTAACGCTAGATGTAGGGCATGTTCACTGCTTAGCGGACGGGCTTCCGGGCGAGCACATTCAGCAATGGCGGGATGTCCTCTGGAACGTGCACGTTGAGGACATGCGACCAGGCGTTCATGAACACTTGATGTTCGGGGAGGGCGAGATGGACTTCGGCCCGATTTTCCAGGCATTGCACGAGATCGACTACCCCGGCCCCGTCCACGTTGAGTTGCCGCGGCATAGTCATGACGCCGTGGCGGTTGCACGGCGTTCGTTTGAATTTCTGCGGCGGTTCGTGTAGAAACTTGGCCGATGATGACGGAACACTTGGTTTTCCTTTCGGTCCCGGGATTGCGCCCCAGGGATATCGACAAGGCCAATACGCCCACGCTTCATTCCTGGGCCAATGCGGGTGCGCTGGCGGAGATCACGCCCACCTTCCCCTGCGTCACTTCGTGCGTACAGGCATCCATGCTTACGGGAACGCCGCCGGGCGTGCATGGCGTCATCGCCAACGGTTTTTACCGCCGCGACCAACGGGAAGTGGAATTCTGGGTTGGGCACAACGATGTGATCGTCGGCGAACAGATTTGGGATGCCATCCGACAGCGCGGGCCGGGGCTGACGTCCGCCGTTTGGCACGCCCAGAACATCAAAGGCGCGGCGGCGGATTTCATCGTCACACCCGCCCCGATCCACGAACCCGACGGCAAAACAAAGCCTTGGTGCTATTCCAAACCCGACGGACTCTATCAGCAATCGCTCTACGCGCTGGGACATTTTCCCTTACAGCACTATTGGGGTCCGCTGTCCAACATCAAGTCGACCGAGTGGATTCTGAATGCCGCCGTCCGGCTTGCGGAAAAATACCGCCCGGATTTGCACTGGATTTACATTCCTCATCTCGACTACGCCGCGCAGAAGTTCGGCCCCAACAGCCCCCAGGCCCAGTACGCTCTGAAGGAACTCGATTTGTGCCTGGCGGAATTCGCCCGCCACACGTGTGTGCTTTCCGGCGACATGACGTACCTCGTCGCGGGCGAATATGCGTTGACGGATGTTTCGGGTGTAGTGTACCCCAATCGCATGTTACGCGAGGCCGGGCTGCTGGCGGTGCACGAAGACGGCGGTCAGGAGTACCTTGATATCAAGAACTGCACTGCGTTCGCCCTGGTCGATCACCAGTTCGCGCACGTCTACGTCAATCCCGATCCGAGCTCCGAGGGCAAGGGAGGGGTCTCGCGCGTCGTCGATCTTTTCACAAATGTTGCCGGCATCGCCGCCGTCCACGCGGGCGACGACCGCGCCCGGATCGGCATGAATCACCCGCGCAGCGGCGACGTCATCCTGGTCTGCGACGACGCCCACTGGCTGGCGTATTACTGGTGGTTGGACGATGCGGCCGCCCCGCCCTTCGCCCGTACGGTCGACATTCACCGCAAGCCCGGCTACGACCCGGTCGAACTGTTTTTCGATCCGGTCGCCAAAGGGATCCCGCTCGACGCAACTCTCGTCAAAGGGTCGCACGGCGTTCCCGCGACCGAATCCCAGCATCGCACCGCGCTGATCTGTTCGGTCGCCTCAAAGGCAGTGCAGACCGGACGCGCCTACCGCGACACGGACGTCAAGCAAATCAGCTTGGAACTCCTTGGACTGGAAGAATAGTTTGCACCAAACACAGGTAGAAAGTGCCGATTCGGGCATTCGGCGGTAGGGTACGAATCGACGTTTGCAGCATCGCAGGGGCTGAAAACTGCGACTCGGGTATCGGCAGACTCGAACGTCCACACGAGAAGGGCATTCTTGCTTTCGTTTATGAATCATGGCTGTCAAATGGGTTCGTTTTGCAAGTACAGTTTTTTGGCGAGTGTCAATGCGTGGCACCGATCGAATGCTGAATGACAAATGCTGAATGTCGGATAGAAGCAACAGGCACGAAGGCACTGAGGCAGGTAGGCACGGAGCGACGAAGGGGCCGATGGGTTTGTAACTGGCTTTGCTCTGGCTTTGTTTTTTAGAAGGCATTTCGTCGTAAGTCCTTATGCGGCAAGCAGGTACGCTGTTTTCAACTGGCTTCGTTTGGTAATGGCGCTTTTTCACGACATCCGCTCCATGCCTGTCGCGGTTCCGATCACGGCGCGGGGAAGGGGCGCAATGTGGAGTTCCACACACCCCTAATAACTTCACGGGCGCGCGGTGGATTGCACCAGCGCTACCGATCAGGAGGCATCAGGCATTGGGCAGTAGGCACTAATGGAGCATTGCCGGCGTGCCAGCATCCATATTCCATGGAAAGATGGGCGCGGTTGGGCGGACCGGCGTATGGTTAGAGATTTTCTCAAAAATCAGAATGTCCCGAATGGCATAAAGATAAGCCACGGACGGTTCCCCAAGGAGGAGGTTGGCGGTCAACTCGTGGCCGCGCAGGGCCGATTGGAGTCTCGCTGGGCACATCTGAGCGACAGGCCAAAGGCGGTTGGAGCTGTTAAACACTGGTGATGGGCTTATCTTTATGCCATTCCAGAATGTCCCCATTGATCACTGTTGTCATCGCAGCTCGGTGGACATGGCGGACCATCGCAGCAGCCGCACACGGTCAACACGCCGGCCTCGTAGAGGTCCGACGGGAGGTCCACGTTCGCAGGACCATTCCCGGCACCCCCGCACCGCGATTATTCGCGACCGGTCTTCCCGTCTGCGGGTGGTTCCGCAAAGTCCTTCTGCAGTTGGCGGGCCCATTTCCGGTCCGCTTCTGACACATGCGGCGAACTCGCCAGGGTCCTGAGCACTCCGGTAAGCAAATCGGGATCCAACTCCTTGCTGAACTTAGACATCGCGCCGAAAAGCTGGTCTTGGACGGTCTTACTTTTCTCCGATGCCGCTACTTTCTCAAGGACTGCGCCTGGATTTAGCCCTTCTTGTTCGAGTTTTTCGCGGCTAGTATGAGCAATTTCGGTCAACACCCAAATTGCTTGATAGCGATGCCCTTCGAACTCGCTGTTGAGGGCAGCTTGTTCAGCGAGCCTATACCCCCGGTTGTCGCCAAACTCAGCGAGAACGCGAGAAACGTCCATCACGTCACGAAGGAGGGCGATATTGGCTTTCTGGAACAAAGCAGCTTCGCCATCGTCTCCCCCAGTGCGCACCAGCCTTTCCCAGTCCGTGCGCATCGGCTCCAACCCACTCTGGTCGCCGAGCTTGCGAAGCGCTCCTGCGGCCGCCATGCGAACCACAAGATGCTCATCACTGAGTGCATCCTTTATTCTCGGAATCGAATGCTCCGCGTAGCGCTCGGCAAGCAGCAAGACTGCGAGCCTGCGGACCGTCTGATCCCCCGCTCGCAGAGCGATTTCAATTTGCTCCAACGTCTGACAGGGATAACCATGGTCTTCGAGTTTCTCGTTCAATGGGAGCACCCGTTTACAATCTCCCCCACTCGCTACCGCCGGTACGCCTGCAGACAAGAAAACAGCGGCCATCACGCCGCCCTGAAGCCATCGAGAAACCAAGCATCGTTCATAAACCGCAAGAATTGTTCTAGGCATTGCAATCCTCCTAAGGCTCGATCTGGCAGGTCGCGCTGCATCCGTCCCCGGGGACTGTGTTCCCGTCGTCACATTGCTCGCTCGGCTGATTCACGGCATGATCGCCGCACACATCCGTATAGGCTACACCCATCGCCCCGCCGGCACATGTCGCGCACGTGTCAACGTCAATTGTAGCCTGGTCCTTGGCCCATTGGCAAATCGATCTTGCAACGCCTTCGTAGTGCGGCTGCTCGGCGTTATATGCGTTTGACCCTCACCCAGCGCATCCCAATTGATTGTTGCCGTTTCGTACGCGGTGCTGACATCCGCGGTGATAGCCGCCGTCCGGGCACTTTCCGCTTGAGCGCAGGATTGGCTCGGTGGGTTGCCATCCATTGGGATAGGCGCCATTGACGCGCTGTTGAGCAAAGGAGCCAATTCATTGTTGAGGAGCAGGACATACTCGGCTACGTGTGCATCTTCATGCAGCTCGACGCCGACCGTGTTGCCATACGCGGTCCCTCCGATGCGGAAATTTCCGCTATTAGCGTTGGCAACTCCTCCATTCCAGAACCCGTTCGCCATGCCACAGAAGTTCGCGGGAGTAACGGTCGGGTCACCTCCTCCACTGACGTGCGTATAGTTTCCTGGGCAAGGATCCGATTCCATATCCCGGTTGGCGGTAACGCGGAACTCGATGTGGCACGACCCATTGTCGACGCACGTTTCGATCACCACAACCTGTGTAGCCGCTTTGGGCTCCACGGTGCGCCCATATCCGGTGCAAGCGGTTGCGAGCGCCGCCTCCGTTACCGTCAGCGTGCTGGCGGTGGCG
>Ga0137429_1000108_pt1 | contig 45050 bp, 35 predicted proteins | sample EasRivERMZT736_2_FD_102304 | JGI IMG/M metagenome (GOLD analysis project Ga0137429, IMG submission 102304) | Soil microbial communities from meander-bound floodplain in the East River, Colorado, USA - East River MetaG ERMZT736_2 | ecosystem: Environmental > Terrestrial > Soil > Floodplain ...
AGTCTGACGTTGTTCGAGAAAACGCCCATTTCACAGGCGCTTTCGCACTCCACATGGTCACCAAATGTTACTGACATACAAATTCAACCGTGTTTGCCGGGACTTTCAACCGGACACTAGTGGAAAACAATATGGATAAATGTTTGGATTGCTTCTCTTCCTCTGCTCCTGTTAACGGCAGGCTGCAAGGAGAAGGCGGAAATGTCTGTGAACACCGCACCGGACGGCACCACCAATGTCGCCGCCGTCGCCTCGGATAACAGCGGCATAAACGTCCGCGATCGCCAGGATGTCACTTTAACACCCGGCGATCAGGGCAGTTCCCCGGCGGATCGCGAGATTACACAGAAGATCCGCAAAATTCTCGTCAGTGGTCCGAGTGATTACTCAGTCACTGCCAAGAACATCAAAATCATCACGGTCAACGGCAAGGTGACGCTGCGCGGGCCCGTTAAAACGGATGCCGAGAAATCAGGCATCGTAAGCCTGGCTAAAACAATCGCGGGCGAAGGCAACGTTGACGATCAACTGGAAGTAAAAGCCAATCCATAACAAAAAAAGAAAAAAGTATGTCAAAAACATCTGTATTCTGTATCGCTAATTCTGAATCCCAAGCCATCAACATCGTGGACCGACTCAAATCGGCCAGCTTTTCGAACAATGACATCTCGGTCTTGTTTCCGGATAAGACCGGCACGAAAGACTTCGCTCACGAGCAGCACACCAAGGCGCCAGAAGGAGCGACGACCGGTGCCGTCAGCGGAGGGGTGTTGGGCGGCGCCCTTGGCTGGCTGGCAGGCATTGGGGCTCTGGCCATTCCCGGCGTGGGACCTTTTATCGCTGCCGGACCCATCATGGCGGCCTTGGGAGGCGCGGCGGTCGGCGGAACGGTTGGAGGCATCACGGGTGCGTTGATTGGACTCGGCATCCCCGAATACGAAGCCAAACGCTACGAGGGGAAAATCCGGGAAGGAAATATCCTCATCTCGGTGCATTCGGATAACCGCGATGAAACCAAGCGAGCCAAGGAAATCTTCGAGCAGGCCGGTGCGAAAGATATTTCCAGTACCGGAGAAGTGGGTGTCAAAGACAAGAACGCCGAAGTGCGAAGAGTTTAACGCTACTCTCACAAGACCAACCATTACTACTATGAGCGAATTAAAAGAATTGTTTTTGGACGAACTGGCGGATGTCCTGCACGCGGAAGGCCAGCTTTTGAAGGCCTTGCCGAAAATGGCGAAGGCGGCGAACTCACCGGACCTCAAAAATGCTTTTCAGTCACATCTCAAGGAGACGGAAGACCAAGTGAGCCGGTTGAAGCAGGTTTTCGCGAAGTTTGACAAACCGGCCAAAGCCAAAAAGTGCGATGCCATGGAAGGATTGCTTGAGGAAGGCAAGAAAGTCATGGACGAATGGGCGGACTCTGCTGCGCTCGATGCTGCGTTAATCGCCGCCGCGCAAAAGGTCGAACACTACGAAATCGCCACGTATGGCTGTCTTTGCACCTGGGGGGAAATGCTCGACAATCCCGCCGCGTTGAAACTCCTTCGAGAGACCATGGCAGAGGAGGAAGCAGCCGATAAGAAGCTCACCGACCTTGCGGAAGCCTGCGTCAACGAGGCGGCCAAGGACGGTTCGGCTGACACTCGTGGAAATCGGCGGCAAAACACGGTGCGCGCCTCCTCGATGCGCCGGGCCATGGCCTGAGAAGATTTGTCTGTGCGAAATACTGGCCGTCGCGAGACAGAAGAAGGGAAGGTTGGGTGGGTAATGCTGTTGTTTGGAGGTATCCTTGCCCATCCTTCTCATTCCTCACTTGCTGCATGGCTGCAACTGATTTGAATAGGCGCAATCTGAAACCTCAAGTCAAACGGGAAAACGTATTATGAAAACCAAAATGCACATCGTTGGTCTGGTGATCTGTCTGGTGACCCCTGCCGCTTTAGTGGGGCTGAGTGGTTGCGCGGGCAACCGCTACGAACAAAGCACCGGCGAACACATTGACGACCGGGCGACTTCGAGCCGAGTGAAGGAAGCGCTCAGCGACGATACACAGTATAAATACTCCCAAGTGGAGGTGAAGACGTTCAAGGGGACAGTCCAATTGAGCGGCTTCGTCAACACGAGAGATCAAAAAGGCCGGGCGGGCGACATCGCCAAACGGGTGGAGGGCGTCAAGGACATCGAAAACAACATTACCGTGAAAGAGTAAAACATGAATCTGCTCGTCACTATTGCGGTGATTCTCATCGTGCTATGGCTGCTGGGCCTGGTGACTTCTTACACGCTTGGCGGCTTCATTCACATTCTGCTCGTCGTCGCCATTATTGCGATTCTCATCCGGCTAATTCAGGGCCGAGGCCCGTAGTCCTGGTGGATCTTCTTCGAATATTGCTTCCGGGCCGTGCGGGGGCTCCGCGCCCGCTTTCAGTGCCTGCTCCGCATGTTCAATGCTATTGGACGAAGACAGGAAGAGGATTTTGGTTGAGGGATGGCGCGCAAGAATTTTTGTAGCTGCTTGGAGTCCATTCAAGTGCGGTTGTCCCCGGATCCATTGCAACAGTTCGAGGCGTGGCATGCCATTAGAGCATGTACGCTCTGAGCGTTTCCAAACGTGAAAGTGGCTTGCAGTTGTCGTTCCATCGTGGATAGTCAAGCTATGCCTATGGAAGCGCGAGGGCCATTTCGTGACTTGGCACGGACAGCCGCCATGCTGTTTTTTCTTTTGTCTCCTCTTTATGGCCTGGCCGCGGATTGGCCGCAGTATCGCGGACCGAACCACGACGGTGTCTCGCTCGAAATCATTCGCACCAACTGGTCGGAAGTTCCGCCACGACAGATTTGGAACGTGCCGTTGGATTCGGCCTTGAGTTCTCTGACCGTCAGCGGCGGTCGCGTGTTTACGCAAGTGCGGCGTCCGCGTGGGGGCACGAATGAGGAATTTTGCGTCGCGCTCAACGCCGAGACCGGGCAGGAGATTTGGGCTAAAGCGGTAGGGCTCTCCAGTTATCCGGGCGATAGCGGTGTGCCCCATAATGGCCCGCGCACGACTCCGTCGGTGGACGGCGATCGCGTATTCGTCTTGTCCTCTTATCTGTTGCTGTTTTGTCTGGACGCAGCCACGGGGCAGGGCATCTGGACCAATGATCTGGTCACGTTGTATGGCGGGCAGGGCATTAGCTACCAAAACGCGGCGTCACCCCTGGTGATGGATGATTTGGTTTTGGTCAACGCGAACGCGCCGGACCAATGTCTGATGGCATTCCACAAACAGGACGGCACGTTGGCCTGGAAGAGGCACAACGATCGGTTGACGCACGCCACACCTGTGGCGGCGACGATCGGCGGAGTGGAGCAAGTGATCTTTTTTACGCAATCGGGCCTGGTGGCGATCGCTTCGACGACGGGCGACGTGCTCTGGCGCCATCCGGTAAACTACAACTTCGTCTCCGTGGCAGCGTCACCCGTGGTTGCGGGCGATTTAGTTTACGCTTCGCGCTACTATCCTGGCTCACTTCAAAGCGCACTTGCGGGGGCGCTCGTTGTCCGCGTCACAAACGCCGCCGGCAGCTTTTCCTCCAGCCAGGTCTGGTACAAAACCAACCAACTGATGAACCACTGGGGTACGCCAGTGCATCAGGGAGGTCACTTCTACGGCATGTACGGCCCGCCGGTTTTGGCCTTCAAATGCGTCGAGGCGGTTACGGGCGCCGAACGATGGTCGGTCAGCGGTTTTGGTTATGGCAGCGTGCTGGTGGTCGGCGACAATGTTCTGGCGTTGACCGAATCAGGCCAACTGGTGCTGGTGGCGCCGAATCCGACCAACTATACCGAGATCGCGCGCTATCAGGCCGTGAGGGGAAACTGCTGGAACGCCGCTGCCGTCAGCAACGGGCGCATTTACGTTCGCAGCGCGACGAATGCCGCTTGCCTGGATGTGTCGATACCGCCGTTGCGGCTGCGCCCCGAACTGGGTCAAGGCAACGCGTTTCGGATCTTCATCGGAAATGCAGACGCGTCGCTGCTCACTTCCGGTCGCGTGGCAAAAATCACTGTCTCGACAACGACAAATATTGACAGTCCTATCGGCTGGATGCCGCTAAGCAATTCCCTGTTCTTCACGAATGGCCAGATCCAGTTTGACGATCCCGATGGCCGGAGCCGACCGCGGCGCTTTTATCGGGCGGAAGAGCGGCCTTGAACATCGGCAACAGCCGTCATGGATATGAGAACGTGCGGCGCGAAAGGACGACGGCGTCATGGAATTGACGGGCCGCGCGGGTTTACCCTGATCGAACTTCTAGTGGTCATCGCCGTCATCGGCATCCTGGCCTCGCTGCTTTTGCCGGCGTTAAGCGGCGCCAAAGAACGCGCCCGCCGCACGGCTTGCATCAACAATATTCGTCAGTTGATTATCGCCACGTACATTTATGCCGGAGATAACGACGATTATCTTCCGCGCGGGGAGACAGACAACGGCGTCAAAACCGACACGCATACGCCTATTCTGTCCACCGCCACCAAGAGCAATCTGCTCCAATACATCAGTCCGATAAAAATTCTCGACTGCCCGAACCTGGCGGCGGCGTTCGAGCAGGGCACCGGCTGGCGATTGCATCCGGACTACGGCATCGCGATCGGTTACCACTACCTGGGCGGCCATTCCAACACGCCCTGGCCACCTCCCGGCGGCACGACCAACACCTGGATTTCTCCGCAGAGAACCGCGGACGACCCGTTGCTGGTATTGGTCGCCGACCTCAATGTTTATGCCTACAGCTTTCACCGCATCCTGGCGCCGCACACGGCCGGCAGTTATCGGATCGCCGATGAGAATTCCTTCAATGACAACCCTGCATTTTATGACTGGACGCCGATAAACCTTGGCGCCAAAGGCGGGAACGTGGGACTGCTCGACGGCTCTGTCGCCTGGAAACGGATCGACCTTATGAAGGTCTATTCCGGCTCGCAGATTTGGGGTGACCAGGGTTGTCTCGGATTTTGGTGAACCGTCAGGCCACGTGTCTAACCCAGTTTCCCACGACTCGGCAGAGGGCGGAACTTTTGCCAATACCTTTGTCGTCACGCCCTGTTTGGCGGCCATCCGCAGGAATGGCTTCTGTTGGTTCTCTCAGTTCGCGCCGGCACATTTCTTGAATTGACATCAATTCACCTGCGTCAGGACACTGTCTCTTATGAACGAAGCTCAAAATGATCTCACGTCGCGTCGCGCGTTTTTGAAAACCACGGGCCGGTTTGCCGCCGCCTCGGCATTGGCAGGAATGGCCCTTCCACACGTCCATGCAGCCGCGAGCAACAGCCTGCAAATTGCACTGGTAGGATGCGGTGGACGCGGCAGCGGCGCTGCCAGTAATGCCCTTGGCGTCAAGAATGGTCCCATCACTCTCGCGGCTATGGCTGACGTTTTCGAGAATCGCCTGGCGCAAAGCTATACCTCGTTGAAAGAGCGACACGGCGACCTCGTTGATGTGCCCGAAGACAAACGGTTTATTGGCCTGGACGCTTACCAGAAGGCCATGGATTGCCTCAAGCCCGGCGACATCGCAATTTTTGCCACGCCTCCGGGCTTTCGTTGGGTCCACTTCCAGTATGCCATCCAGAAGGGGCTCAACGTATTCATGGAGAAACCGGTGACGGTGGATGGCCCGACCACACGCCGGATGCTCGACCTGGCTGAGGAATCGGTGAAGAAGAATATGAAGGTGGGGGTCGGGCTCATGGTGCGTCATTGCCGGGGCCGCCAGGAACTTCACAAGCGCATTCAGGACGGAGCGATTGGCGACATCATCGCGATGCGGGCCTACCGGATGCACGGTCCGGTCACCAAAGAGTTCTCCAAGCCGAAGCCCGAGGGCATCACGGAGTTGCTCTATCAGATCGAACGCTTTCACAGCTTCCTCTGGGCAAGCGGCGGGCTTTACAACGACTTTTACATTCATCAACTGGACGAGTGTTGTTGGATGAAGAATGCCTGGCCGGTCAAAGCCCATGCCCTGGGTGGCCGCCACTACCGCGGCGAATTCATCGATCAAAACTTCGACAGCTATTCGGTCGAATACACGTTCGAAGACGGGAGCAAGTTTTTCCTGGAAGGACGTGACATGGTTGGCTGCCACGACGAGTTCACCAGTTTCGCGCATGGGAGCAAAGGCTCGGCTATTATTTCCACCAACGGCCACTCTCCAGGACAGGTCCGCATCTTCAAGGGCCAGAACGCCAACGTTCGGGATTTCAAGAGTAAAAACGTGGTCTGGGCTTATCCGCAGCCCGAAAAGAACCCGTACGATCTGGAGTGGGAAGATCTGATCGACGCCATCCGCAACGACAAACCTTACAACGAAGTCAAACGCGGCGCCCAAGCGAGTCTGGTCAGTTCCATGGGCCGCATGTCCGCTCACACCGGCCAGGTGGTCACGTATGAGGACATACTCAACTGCGAGCACGAATTCGCTCCGGGGCTGGACAAGTTCACCAAAGATTCGCCCGCGCCGCTCCAGCTTCGTTCGGATGGCAAGTATCCCGTGCCACAGCCCGGTATCACGAAGAACCGCGAGTATTGATCACTTGTCTGCCAATCCCAAAGGGATTGCGTCTTAAAAGCCCAGGGTTGCGAGAAACGAGCTACCCTGCGTATCAGAAGAGAAGGATGACAACCCCAACGGGGGTTGCGGCTACACGGCATGTGTTTACCGGCGACGAAACCCCGTTGGGGTTTTGTTTGTTTTGACGATGTCCCAGGGTAGCTCGTTCCTCGCAACCCTGGGCTTCGCGGCAGAATCCCGTTGGGATTCAACGAGAAGAATGCTTGAAATCGCAGAAGCGTCTCCTCCGATTTTGCCGCGGGACTCTACAAGGAAAGAAACTTCAAAAACTGGAATTCCTTTTTAAACAGTAACTGGATCGTATTCTTGTCGAACTGAACGTCCAGGGGAGCGCGCCGCTGGTAATGTTCCCAAAGGACACGACCGTCATCGGGATGGAGCCGCTTGATGCGGACATGTGCCGGCGTTGTCGATGCCCGGCCTAACAAGCCGCCCCCATCATCATCACCAGCGTGCGATTGGACCGTGTAGAGGAATTTTCCTGAGATGTGGGTGATGAATCCTTCGGCTTCAGAAGTCCATAACATTTTGCCTGTTTTGGGATCGACCTTGAGCACCGCTTGCCGCGTCTTCTCGGTCACGTCGATCTGGCGGGAATATTTGATTTGTTCCGGACTGGCGGTCGTGGTGTTCACGTAAAGCATGCCCTCGTCATCGAAGTGCAAACCCGCGACGCCAACTGAAGGCAACCGCCAGCGTGCATTGCCCGTGGCCAATGCGAACGCGCTCAGCACACCTTCATCAAAAATGTAAAGCATGTCGCCGCGTTCGACGCAAGGCCCCTGCCCATAAGGTGGATTCTCGGTTAGCGGATCGGCGCCACCACTCACACTGTAATTGAGTTTGCTTTCCCAAAGTTTTTTGTTGGTCTTGTTGAACACCAGGATGGATTTGCCCGCCGCCAGCACGTCCACAGTCTTCAGTGGAAAAAGTTGTGGCAAACCGACCACTTCGCCCGTCCACTCTCCTTTTTCGCCAGGACGCCGGAGAGTGACTTGATAACGGCTCACATCCTCCACGACCACGCTACCGACATGATCGCGCTGAATTTCATTGAGGATTTCATTCGCGATGGCAGCCGTGGCCGCGGCATTGACCGTGCCTTCGAGAGCGGACTTTTTGGGCGGGGCTTTCATGGCCTCATGCGCGACGGTCTTGTGTTCGATCAATTTCACGGAGAACTGCACGAAGCCGTCCGGCGCAAGGATCAAAGAGGAATGCTCAAACTCTTCCGGCGGCGTGCCTGCGCGTATTGGGGCCATCCCGGAGTCACCCCGCATCTCGGCCATCAGCCGCTGCTGATTAGCGTTGGCGGCCAGTGTGGCCGGCAAGGCAAGGCGGTTTGGCAGCGGCAAGTTCTGGACTCTTGCCGCGATGGCCGCGGGATCAAGCGGCCTGGCTGTGGGCTGTCGGCCCGTTGCCAAAGCAGGCGGGACGGCTGCTTGATTCGTCTTCCCTCCGGCCATTGCCGGGGCTTGATTTGATCCGGTTCGGGTGGCGGCAGCAGCAGCAGCGGTTCGGGGTGGCGCCGCCAATTTGTTTGTCGAACTGCGTCCGCCCGGCGCAGTCCCCAGCTTTACAGAATTTGCGGCGTTCGCAGCCAACGCGGGTGGAGCAGCAACGGCAAATCCCTCGGTGCGCGATTCGCCCGAGGCAAGGTGGATATGATTGACCATCTGTCCGCCCGTCTCTTTCTCTGAGATCAACAGGAACTCATCTCCCTTTCGAACCAATCGGGAAAATCCATCCTCCCACGCGATCTCCTTAATCGGCTGGCCCGTTTCCCAATCGAACCGAACCAGCTTTTGAGGCGAGGCAATCCAGACGTTCTGCCTCTCGACATGCAATTCGAGCGCCTCTGCCGCGGCCCTTTCCATGTCCAATGCCATCTCTGAAACGTTCGGCAGATCCAGGTCCCAACGCTCTCGGCCATTCTGCGCGGCGCGTGCGCTGGCGGCCTTCATCTGCTCAAGGGCGCTGACCGCCTGCTCTGCGATCTTTTTCTTATCAATCAACCAGTGAGACCAGATTTCCTTTTTAGCTTTGATGTCGTGCCGGGCCAGCATGCCGCCGTGCAAGAAAACGATTTGGTTTTGTGGACAGAGCCTGCATTGGCCGGAGTAGCCCGCTTCAGGGAATCGAACTGAAAAGGCTACTCTGGGCGTTGAACCGACCCACGCATACCAGATCCATACACCCAGGACCGCCAGCGCCATCAGGACACTCGCAACCGCTATCCGTCCGATCTTGCGCCAGTGCCTGGCTTCAACCACGGCCTTCTGGTTCGCATACACGGGAATGTCCATGCCTTGGAGTTCCGCCTTGCCCTTGCAATGGGCAGAGCAGACGTAGCCAAAAAGCTCCATGCACTTCGGGCAAATTGGTTTTTGACACACCAGACAGCGATGCGTGGTCAATTCGCCAATATGTTTCTGGCAGGACTGGGGCGCCTCGACTTCGGCAGCCGGAGCGGGCTTGCGGACAACCGCCACAACTCTCGGCTGCGGGGCAGGGGTTGCCTGGCTGCCCACGCCAAAGTGCTGCCGGATCAGTTCGTTCACCATCTCGGAGCTGTCCACGCCGCAGTTCTGGCACACAAAACGAATGGGCTCGCGCACCATTTCAGGCGTCAGGTCGAAGGAATACTTCGTCCCACAGGCACAGGCGATTTTCATGCGAGATCAGGGCTTGGGATTAAGGAGCATCACGCCTTCGGGCCAAACCAGCGGAAAAGGCGCCTTGGCAGAACTCATCTCTATGTGGCCATCGCAAAAAAGGTAATTGCCGCCGTACTTGTGGTGATTGTTTCCCGGCAGCTTGCCCGTTGTGGAAAAGATTTCTTCGCCGGAAGTTTTTTGCTGAGTGCTGACTTGCTTGTCGGTCATCAGCAGTTCTGCGGAGTGGGTCAGTTGGCGGCCCATGAAATAGGCGTAGCTGATCTGGCGTTTGGCAAAAGACTCTCCTGAAGGCAACTGAGCGTCTTTGCTCCCGGGACAGATAAAACAACTGGTATCCGCCGTGTAGCGTGGCACCAGCAGCGCAAGCGGTTCCTCGGCTGTGGCGGCGTTCGGCAACATCGGAAAGGTTCCGTCATGCTCGTTGGCGAAGATCTCCATGGCGACGTAAACCTTTTGGAGATTCTTTTGGCAGGCCTTCTTTTGTCGCTGCTGATGGCCTTTGGAACCGAAGCCGTAAAGCATCATCATCATGATGAGCATCAATGCCAGCGTGATGAGCATCTCGATCAACGTAAATGCGGCCCTCTTCTGTGGCGGTCGATAACAAAACCATCGGCCATGCGGCAGCCAACGCGGACTCTCCCGGGGAACTTTCACTTTGGGCCTTATAGCGAAAAGAAGTCTTTCTGACAATGGCGATTTGAAAGCGGACGCAAGGCGCGCATCCTGATGTGCCGCTTACTTCTGGCCGGCTTTCCGCTTGTTGAAGGCCACCGCCTCTTCATAAAGCACGCCGCTTCCACCGAAAATGTCCAGCGCCGAACCGATCGTCAGGTCAATGTGTCCGCGCCCGATGCGGGTGACTTCCTCCAGATCGGCAAGGGAACGCGCCCCGCCGGCGTAGGTTGTCGGGATCGGTGACCACTGGGCAAGTTTCTCAACCAGCACGGAGTCAATGCCGCTGCACAGCCCCTCGACATCCACAGCATGAATCAGAAATTCATCGCACCAGGCCGACAGCCGCTCCAGCGTTTCACGCGAAAGCGCCAGGGCAGTGAACTTTTGCCATCGATCCGTCACCACGAAATAGTCCTCATCCCGACGGCGGCAACTAAGGTCGAGCACCAGACGCTGCCTGCCAATCGCCTTGACCAGAGACCGCAGTCGCTCCCAATCCAGCGAACCTTGATGAAAAACCCATGAAGTGACGATGACGTGCGAAGCGCCGGCGTCGAGCCAGGCGCGGGCGTTATCGGGATGGATGCCGCCGCCGATCTGCAGTCCGCCCGGGTAAGCGCGAAGGGCGGCGTCGGCCGCCGCGTCGTTTCCAGGACCCAGCATGACGACGTGCCCGCCTTTGAGTTCATCGCGCCGATAGAGTTGAGCATACCAGGCACTCGACTTCTCGGAGACAAAATGGGTCCGCACCTTCGTCGCGTCGTCACTCAGCGTGCCGCCGACGAGCTGTTTTACTTTGCCTTCATGCAAGTCAATGCACGGACGAAACATGGTGGCAACTTTCGAATGGCACTTGACGAATGTCGAATAAAATTCGGCAAACCAAGCATGCCGCGGAGAAGCCGGTACTGTAGCAGCGGGCTGCGACCGCCGACAACGGCGCTCATAAAGGGCCCCAATAGCAGATCGTGAAGCTGCACCAATCACTGGAGGTCATAAACGGTTGACAATCCCGCCGGGAATCGCTATTCGAGGTTTAACAGTTGTCCAGACAGCAGTTCAGGAAAGGAACATTGGGCCTGGAGATAAAAAACGGAACATCAAGATTCAGGAGGAAATATTATGCGCACGACTGTCCGAATCGTCTCGGTCGCCCTCACCGTCTTCATGACCGCAGCTTTGGCCTGCAACGCTCAATACACTCAATACCCTCAACACGCTCCACCCCGAGGCACGGGCTTCTATGTTAAGGGTGGCGTTGGCCCCTCCCTGGTTCAAGACACCGATTTAACGTCCTTCCCTGGTTCTTCCGGGGACCGCGAAGTTCAATTTGATTACGGCATTCGATTCGACATTGGTGGCGGATACCAGGTTACGGATTGGTTTGCAGCGGACTTCGAAATCGGCTTTGTGAACAATTCCATCGACTCGATCGAAGGCGCCGTGGACGAAGACGCCTGGGTGATCAACATACCCTTCATGCTCAATGCGGTATTTCAATGCCCGCGCATGGGGCGGTTCGTGCCTTATATTGGAGTAGGGGCGGGCTTTTCATCCACGATTCTGGATGTGGACGAGATTACCATTGGCTCGACCACTGTCTTCGGAGGCAATGAATCCGACGTGGTCCTTGCCTTTCAGGGTTTTGCAGGTTTTCGTTACCAAATCGATAATCGCTGGTCCATCGGCATGGAGTACAAATATCTCGCCACGGACGATCCGTCCTGGGAAGCCGATTCCGCTACCTTCGGAGGTCCCGACGAGCACATACGCATGGATAGTCTTCAAACCCATTCCGTCATCGTGGGATTCACCTATAGCTTTTAAGCTTCAGGTCCAAGTTCAGAAGGAATTCCAGGATCCAGGCTCGATCCTATTGGGACTATTGTGAAAGGGCCTGGATGCTCCGTCCGGGTAGCGAATCGCGTCGAGCGGGAGGTTGGAGCAGCGTCTTGTGCCTTGAAACCCTGAGCGCTGAACCTGCTTCAAGCTCAGCTCGCTTCTCGACAAAGTTTCCTCATACTGCCTAAGCTCAACGAATGCAAGTCGGCAACCGACCACTCGCTATTGCCGGACGAGAGTTTCAATCTCGCCTGCTCGTGGGCACGGGCAAGTTCTCTTCGCCTCAGGCCATGCGCGACGCCCTGGCCGCGAGCGGAACACAACTCGTCACAGTGGCCTTGCGCCGTGCTGACTTGAGCGGAAAAAAAGATCCATTTGCGAACATACTGGAATTCATCGATCCGGAAAAATATTTGCTCCTGCCCAACACCAGTGGCGCCATGAACGCAGAAGAAGCCGTGCGCCTTGCTCGTTTGGCTGCCGCGGCGGGCCTGCCCAAATGGGTGAAGCTGGAGATTCATCCCGACCCTCGTTACCTGCTGCCTGATCCTGTGGAAACACTCAAGGCGGCTGAACTTTTGGTCCGGGAAGGATTCACGGTGCTGCCTTATATCAACGCCGATCCTGTGCTGGCCAAGCGACTCCAGGACGTCGGCACGGCCACCGTGATGCCGTTGGGCTCCCCGATTGGCTCCAATCGCGGCCTCCAAACGCGCGACCAGCTCCGCATTATCATCGATCAGGCCACCGTGCCCGTCGTCGTCGATGCCGGGTTGGGCGCTCCCAGTCATGCGGCCGAGGCCATGGAGATGGGCGCCGACGCCGTCTTGATCAATACGGCCATCGCCGTGGCCAGTGATCCGAACCGGATGGCGGCTGCGTTCAAAATGGCCGTTGAAGCCGGGCGCGCTGCTTATGAAGTCGGGCTGGTGGCCGAGCAGCAATTTGCGAATCCGACCAGCCCGCTGACAGGCTTTTTGAACTCCGTTTGAGCTCAGTGACCCTGATGAAATCCAAGTCCCTTTCCGTCGCTCGCGTTAGGCAACTGGTTGCCTCTGCCCGTCAGAGCCGCGTCCTGGTAGTCGGGGACGTCATGTTGGACCATTTCATTTGGGGCAATGTCGCGCGCATCTCGCCGGAAGCGCCGGTGCCGGTTGTGGATTTCGTCCGCGAAAGTTTCATGCCCGGCGGCGCAGCCAACGTCGCCCGAAACCTCTCCGCTCTGCAGGTCCAAACGGCACTATTCGGTGTCGTGGGTCGGGACGACGCAGCCAGGCGACTGGAGGATTTGTTGACCCGGCAAAACGTCGATTGCCGAGGCCTCGTCGCTCACTCACAGCGCGCCACCAGCATCAAGACGCGCATCGTCGCTCATCAGCAACAGGTCGTCCGCGTGGATCGCGAGACGCGCCTGGACTCAGATAAATCCACGACGCGCCGGCTGTTGGCGGCGCTGGAGCCTTCTATTTTGACCGCAGACGCCGTCATTGTCTGTGATTACGGAAAGGGCACGGTCACGCAACCGTTGTTGGACGGCTTGAAGCAATTTTGTCGTGCGCGCGGTGTCTGGCTAAGTCTGGACCCGAAGCCGGTCCATCCGCTGAATCTCTCCGCCCTTTCGCTCATCACGCCGAATCGAAAGGAGGCATTCGAACTGGCGGGACTGGCCGAAGGAGATCGCGCAACCGACCCGCTCAAAGATGCCCATCTCCTGAAGGCCGTGGATAAACTCCTGCGCGAACTTGAACCTGCCTTGCTGCTGATTACCTTGGGTGACCAGGGGATGCTGCTCTGTCAGCGCGGTCAAAAGCCGTTTCATATTCCGACCGTGGCGCAGGAGGTATTCGATGTGTCTGGCGCCGGAGATACCGTCATCGCCTCCTTTACGATCGCCATTGCCGCGGGAGCGTCGCCGATGGAAGCGGCTGTTGTATCCAACCACGCCGCCGGTGTGGTTGTCGGCAAAGTCGGCACCGCCACGGTGACGCCGGAAGAATTGTTGGCCAGTTTTGGACGGTAGCACCGACAGAACTATGATTAAGAGTTGCAGGCTCCAGGTTTCTGCAAATCGCGAATCTGTTCACCGAGTTAGCCACCCCGTTCATCACAATACTCCGAGGCATTTTCTTGAAGGAATGTCTTTCGCAGCGGTAGCATCCTCGTTGCATGAAAAAGGAAACTCTTTTCGCCTGTCCCATGACCGCTCTGCTTCTCGTGTTCCCTCTTCCGCTCCTGGCGCAAGCCCCCTCTCCCGCGCCGCGCCAAAGCACCCCGCTGATCGCGCCCGCCACGCCGCTCGTGGCTGTGGATCCTTACTTCAGCATCTGGTCGCCCGGCAACCACCTCGCGCAGGCTGATACGATGCACTGGACCGGCAAGCCGCATCGGCTGACCAGCCTGGCGCGCATTGACGGAAAGGCGTTCCGGCTCCTCGGCACGCAACCGAGTGAACTGCCAACGCTGAAGCAAAACGGTTACGACATCTCGCCTACGCGGACGAGCTACGTGTTCACCGGAGAAGGCGTGCAGATCATGGTAAGCTTCATGACACCAGCGCTGCCAGACGACTTGGACGTGTTGTCGTGGCCCGTGACTTACCTGACGTGGTCGGCTCAATCCGTGGACGGCAAGCCGCACGACGTGGCGCTCTACTTCGATGCCAACGCGGAGATTGTCGTGAATGAGCCACGCCAGCAGGTGGAATGGCTGCACGAAGAGATCGAAGGTCTGCGCGTGCTCAAGGCCGGCTCGGTCGAGCAACCGGTGCTGGCAAAGAAAGGCGACGATTTGCGAATCGATTGGGGCTACCTCTACGTCGCGGCGCTTCCGGAGCAGAAGCCTTTCAGCGACGTCGCGCCGGCCGCGCTGGTCCGGGGTGACTTTGCCAGCAACGGAACTTTCCGCGCGCATTACGATGGACCGATGGGATCCGTTGAAGCGGGCTCGGCGCCGGTGGGAGCGTTTGCCTTTCACCTTGGCGAGGTCGGCAAGGACCAGGTCTTCCGTCACATCATTCTTGCTTACGACGATCGCTACTCGATCCAATACATGCGCCAAAATCTGCGCCCGTACTGGCGTCGTCATGGCTGGGAAGCAGCCGATTTACTCAAGGCCGCAAAGAGCCGGATGGCCGAATTGATGAAGCGGACGCGCGAGTTCGACATGGAACTGCAGCAGGACCTCGTCAAGGCAGGCGGCCCGAAGTACGCCCAAATCTGCAACCTCGCTTATCGCCAATGTTTCGCGGCCGGAAAATTCGTCGCGGACGCCAACAGCAAGCCGCTCCAGTTCTGCAAAGAAAACCATTCCAACGGCTGCATCGGCACGAGCGACGTGTTCTATCCCATGTCGCCGCAGTTTCTGCTTTTCGGCCCGACGCTCGCCAAGTCGTTTCTTGTGCCGTTCATGAATTACGCCGCCAGCGACCGCTGGAAATTTCCCTTCGCGCCGCACGATCTCGGCACCTACCCAAAAGCAAACGGGCAGGTCTATGGCGGCGGAGAACGCACGGAGCAAAACCAGATGCCGGTCGAGGAAAGCGGGAATTTGCTGCTTCTTTGCGGCGCCATCGCACAAATGGAAGGTCACGCTGACTTTGCCGGGGTTTATTGGAAGCAGCTCGAACAATGGGCCCAGTACCTGAAGGCGAAGGGTTTTGATCCCGAGAACCAGCTTTGCACCGACGACTTCGCCGGTCACCTCGCGCACAACGTGAACCTCAGTGCCAAGGCGATCTGTGGCTTGGGCGCGTTTGCAAAGCTCTGCGCTATGCGCGGCGACAAGGCGAAGTCGCACGGGTACTCCCAACTCGCACGCCAGTTCGCCGCGCGGTGGGTGCAAGAGGCCAGGGACGGCGATCATTACAAACTCGCGTTCGATCGGCCCGGCACCTGGAGCCAGAAATACAATCTCGTCTGGGACCGCATCCTTGGCTTGAACCTTTTCCCGGCGGACGTGCTGCGCACCGAGATGGATTATTACAAGAAGGTGCAGAACAAATACGGTCTGCCGCTCGATAACCGCAAGGAATACACGAAGCTCGACTGGATCCTCTGGACAGCGACGCTTACGCAGGAACGCAGCGACTTCGAAGCCCTGGTCGATCCCGTCTTCCTTTTCCTGAGCGAAACGCCGGAGCGCTCGCCCATGACCGACTGGTACCAGACCAAGAGCGCGCGTAAAGTCGGCTTCACGGCTCGCCCGGTGGTAGGCGGTGTGTTCCTGCAAATGCTCTGCGACAAGGCGGTCTGGTCAAAGTGGGCCAACCGCGACAAGACGCAGGCCAAAGACTGGGCGCCGATGCCGAAGCCCCCGACCGTGGTCACCGTGGTTCCAAGTTCACAGAAGGAAGGTGCGACCTGGCGCTACACGACCGACAAACCGTCCGATGATTGGTTCAAAGCTTCCTTCGACGACAGTTCCTGGAAAACCGGCACCGGCGGTTTCGGCACCCCAAACACGCCGGGCGCAGTCGTCCGCACGGAATGGAACACTCCAACCATCTGGCTGCGTCGCGAGGTTCAATTCCCCAGCGGCGATTGGAAGAATCTCCATCTCATGGTGCACCACGACGAAGACGTGACGATTTACATCAATGGCGTCCAGGCCGCGAGCGCCAGAGGCTATACGACGACCTACGAGGAACTGCCACTGAGCAACCCGGCCGCGATGGCGTTGAAGCCTGGGAAAAACACCATCGCCGTTCACTGCCGCCAAACGCGGGGCGGGCAATATATCGATGTCGGCATCGTGGATGTGACGCCGGCCAAGTGAGGGTTACGTGTCAGATACTTTCGAATGATGCAAGTGCTCCACTAAGCCAGAACGATTCAATTGAAAACAGGGAGCGCGACCCGTCCCGGTCGCTCCCGTCGGCGTCCCGCCGACGGGTTCGAAGCGTCGTAGAGCGCGCCAAATGGTGTGGTTCGACGTGCGGGGGGTTTTCGGCGGGACGCCGAGAACTGCGGGCGAGACGCCCGCGCTCCCGAAACCAACTGAATCGTTCCCGCGCTAAGGCGACTTAGAATTCGAAATTTTCCTGGGGCAACGTCCGAAACACGCGACCGGTACGTGGAGGCCTCCCATTCTCGAATCTGATGGAATATAGCGATTGCCATAAATCATCTATAGTTGCCGGGAAGTTACCGGCATGGGTTTGCGAGCAACGAAGTCAGGCAGTTGCTTCACCGCATTTTCAAACGCAGAATCGGAGGGTCCCATGCAGTCTTGGGGGGAAGATCGGGAGCAGGTCGGCCCCAAATCTCTCCGTATTCCTGATTTTTGAAATGACTCACCACCAAACGCTGAACCAGGTTCATGTTCGGCAGGCTCGAATGCAGTCCAACATTTTCAAGCAGTCTGTCCTTGAATTCCCAAAAGCTAAAATCGCCGGGCGTGACACAAACGACTTGCTCCGTCGGCACAAATTTCGCGCGAGCGCCCAGGTAAGGCACCGTATTGTCGCCGGTGAAAATACGGGTCTTCGGCTCTGCTTCTTTCCAGTCATCGCGAACATCGCCTTCTCCCAAGTCGAATCTTGGGGCGCCGTCATCATCTTGGGTGATTCGCATCCGAACGCGAGTCTTGGCATTGACGCCAATAATCGACAGCCAGTCTTTGGAATTCGCCAACTGAACGTTCTCAAGGCGAGTGCGGTATCGCCAGGCGCTATCCAGCAAAGACTTTAACAATTTCAGCGCTTGCTGCTGCGGATGGCGCTGCTCTACGGCGTACATCCGAATGAATTCAGCCAGCGTGGCTAACACGCCCGGTTGCCACGCCGCCGTAGTAAAGAGGTCGCTGGACAAACCGGCCTCTGCCTCCACTGCGCCTTTAAACGAGGGCAACAAATAGTAGAGGCCGGGAGTAACCCGCGCCGCCTCTCGTTCGCGCGAGCTGCCCGGCGAGCTTCCAAGCGCAGCGACTCCTATCGACGTCTTGGCGACCGCTTCAAGCGAACCTCGGAATGGCGTTCCCAAGGTCGCAACTTTGTTGACCTTGCTTTGCCCATTTTTCTGAATGAACCCGGCGATAATCAAGCCGCCCATGGAATGACCTGCCAAATTCACTTTGCCGGGAAATCTTTTGGTGCCGAATCCTTCCGCATAATAATGCCGCAGGAGTTTGGTGCGGTCGATGACCTCGTCGATGAAGTCTGCCAGAAGCGCTTCAACATTCTCCAAGGGCTGACGCCAATCGTACGCGAACGGAAACACCGGAACGGGTTCATCCGCTTTCGGCGTGAGATTATGCCGGAGCTCTTCAATGAACTCGGAATAGATCAGTTCAAAAACTTGATCGGCAACAACGCGAGCCGGCTCCTTCAGCTCATAACGCGTGTCGGAAGGATGCGGCGTAATCCGCTCGTACGATTGGATCAAGAGCTTGAAGGGCGACCACACGGTTTCTGGATCGACCGGATATTGGTCGCGCAGCGCGCTGCCCATAATTCCTGGAAGGAAGATTACCGGATATACTGGGAGCTTCGGCATATGCGTCGCCCATTATCTCAGCGTGAAACAGCAAAGGCTTCTTTGGCTTCAGCTTCGGCACCGCACAAGTAATGCCCTGTGGTGCACCCAGACCATGCACAATGCTGCCTACATTCGACAAGGATGATTTCGTCAGGTCCTTATCCTCGGACGCATCTTGAGGGCCTGTTGCCTAAATGGCGGCTGCGATGTTCAGGGGAGGGCGAGGCTCCTGACGAGCCTTGTTTTGCTCGTCATTTTTGCTCCACCATGGCTCGCGAGGACGCTCGCCCTCCCTGAGATGATTTGGGCAACACGTCCTCAAGATGCACCCCATATCCTCTCGACAGCGCCCGGTTTTGACGCCGTTGCCGCGCATCACGGCGTCAAAGGCACCAGGCGATAGAACCGATAGCGGAGATTAGTGCGGGCGGGATCGACAAAGTTCGTCAGTGTGGTCGGCATGCGGTTGGTGCGGAGCGCCACCCAGTTTGAGAAGTTGGTTGTCCCCTGGATGACATAAACGTTGGTCTCCAGTCCGTTTGTGGGCAACCACAGGCGCAAGGCATCCATGCCATTGCTCGCCACCCTGTCGAATCCGAGGGTGGAGGGATAGGCGACCGTGAGCCTGGCATTGGCGCTGGTGAGCACGCCCATAAAATTGCTGACGACGACGCTGTAAGTGGCCGCGTGATTGGACCGGACATTGTTCAAGACCAGGTTGCTGTTGGTGGCGTTGAAAAGGTTCACATTGTTGGAGCGCCATTGGAATTTTGGCGCCGGCACGCCGCTGGCCTGGCAAACGAAGGTCACGCTGGCGCCCGGAATGGCGAATTGATTTGTCGGTTGGGTGGTGATAACCGGCGCGCTCCCTAATTTCCAATTCAACCGAATGGTTCCCTGCGCTCCGTTGACGCCGTCCACCGCCACCGGATACGTGCTGAGCGTCGTCGCCGGGAACTGGACTGAGCTGGCGCTGCCCGGGCCGCGGGCGCAGTTGATGTTCGTGAGCGTAAAAATGTTGGTGCCCCTATAGATAGCGAGCACGGTGTTGATGGCGCTGCCGGCGGTGTCGATCACGAACGTGAGCGCGGTCGTGTTGTTGCCGGCCTGGAGCGCAAACCAGCGCGTGGCCGAGCTCAAGGTCCCGCAGTGATCGGTCTCGCCCTGCTGCGTGGTGGAGTTGTTGTTGTTGAGGATCTGGCCATCCAGCGTGCCCGCGGCGACCGGGAAAGGAGCACTGGAGGACAGCGCAGCAAGACTTGGAGCACCGCCGGCGCCGAACAGGTCTTCAAATTTGTCCTGCGACGTTCGGGAGCCTAGTGATCCGATTTCCAGATAGGCAGGCGGAGTGACGGCAAGTTCGCTGGAATTGAAATTTCCCACTTGCACCGTATAAGCGCCGACGTCGCTGACAGCAATTCCGGATAAGGTGAAGACGTTCGACACCGCACCGGGGATGGGCGCGCCATTGCGGAACCATTGGAACTCAGTGGCATTGGTGGCTGCGACGCGAAAGATGGTGCTGCCACCGATAGGAACCGCACGATTCGTCGGCGAAGCGGAGATTTCGGGCACGGGCGGTCCGAATAGGAATTCCCAACAGAGCACAATGTTCCCGCTGGCGCCCGCGCGTCCATCGATCGCAATCCAGTAAAGCTGGCCCGCTTGGGTATTGAACAGGATGCTGCTGGTGCCAAAGCCGCCGCTGTCGTCATCGCTGGCGACGCGGGCGAGGTTGGCCACATTGGTGCCGGTGTAAGCGGCCAGCAACGTATCGAAGCCGCTGCCACGGGTGCTGAAGCTCACAAACCCCGCATTGGTCGAACGCCAGGAAACCCAGACCGATTTGCCTCCAGCGTTGCCCGCATGATTGGTTTCTCCTGCCTGTTTGGTTGCGGTGGTGTTCGTTCCTCTGCCAACGCCGGTGGTGCCGAAAATTATGGCAGAGCCATTGCCAAATGCATCGCTGAACGGAATGTTGGGCGACGTGACAATGACATCCGCCGGGTTGCTAAGTTGCAGGTTGCCCAGGCCGTCCACGACAACTACGGTGTAACGCCCGCCATCTTTGGGTTGCGCGTTCGGGATGCTAAAGGTGGAAGTAGTGGCCTCGGGAATGTTCACTCCGTTGAGCCGCCATTGATACTGGATAGGAGTCAGGCCGTTGGCGGTCACACTTAAAACCACCGTTGCCCCCGGGGCGACGGTCTGGCTTTGAGGATGAACGGTAATGAGCGTTTGCGGTGCGAACGTGAAATTGCGAAACTCCGCGGTGGTCCTTTGGTTGTCATTACGCGGAGTGGCGGCCATCCCGATAAACAGGCCGCCGAACATGGTTTGGGTGACCTGCGCGAATTGGGTCCAGGTCGTTCCATTGGTGCCGTAAAAGGCGGTAAAAGTATTCCCCTGACGCCGCAAGCGCAGCCATGCGTTTGGCAGCGTGGTGGCTGCATTTGTTCCCCACTGGCTGGTGCCGCTGCCGATGGCGAAACGGCGTGTCGCCTGGAAAACTCCCGCGCCTTGCCCCGGCGCCGGGGTGGTGTAAGCCTGGATGGTGAGGCTGTTTTCGTCGAGGCTCTCGCGGGCCATCAATCCGGCCTTGGCCAAACTATCCGTCGCGTCCAGACGCTGGACCTTCACCTTCATGTCGAAATCACCCTGCCAGTATTGGTAAACGAAATGAAACTGGTCGCTCGCGCCGCCAATATCCGCGCCGCCCGCAAGCATATCCACGTCGCCTTCGCGACAAGAATAACTCGAGCCGGGCAGCGCGGGAAAACCGACATCGACGCTGTAAGCCCAGATAGACCCGGTGACGGTCGAGTTCGGCGCGATCACATTGCCAGCCACATCGCGGACGTTGTTCACGGTCACGGAGAGTGTCGTGAAACCTCCGCTGAGAGACAGAATAACTGACTTGCCGTCCGGCCGCAGTTGCACGGCTGTAACAGCTACGTCTCCGTCGTTGACGAGGTAATTGGCCGGGCTGGTGGCGGTGGCAGCATTGAGTGTCTCATCGAAACAAACGCCTGCCATCGAACTGTCGAGGCTGCCGACCGAGACGAGCTGGGGCGGGGTTGTATCCGCGGCCGCAGCCGGGGTGGGCTTGAAACAAATGACGAGGCACAGTCCGCAAAAAGCGAATGCCAGGAATAAGGATTTGGAAGCATTCATGCACATCTAAACTGGCGCCGGGTGAACTGATTCTGCCCGACAACCATCCGCTCATCACTGTGGGGCCAAAGCGTTTCAAGGCCCCAGGTGTGAGCGGGATATCGATTGGAAACATGAGAGCACAACGGCGCCCTGTTAACAATCTCAATGTGAACAATGGCCAAAAGAAGACCCGGTCCTGAAGAGCGGAACTGCGCACTTTTGGACCGGCGCCCTCGCCGGTCGAACGGAGGACGCGGTGAAGCACCCAACGGTGTGGCTTGCCAACGCTCCGATGTGTTCCGCGAGGGCGCGCAACACCGCCCGCGAGGGCGCGTGCGCTCCCCATTCCACTGAATCGTTCCGCTAAGGTTTGCGCAGTCGATAGAATTGGCTGCCGGGCTGAATCGGCACTCGGAGTTGCTTTTCTGAGCCCATCGATGGTGAACCAATTGATCTCGTATTGCGCCCGAACGGTCAGCGCAGAAATCGTCGCGCTCGGCACCGACACGAATGTGGTATTCTGCGATCCAACCACGGGCACGACCGTGCTGAATCTTCAGGGCTGGTTCACGCCTTATCGCCATAGGCGATGCCGCCCGGTTGCGCATCTGGAACTTACCGCGCATCCGAGATCGATTGGCAGAATACGGCCTGGACTGGAATTTGCCTCCGCTGCCGAAGGTTGCTTTGCGGAAATCACCGAATGACTGATATGCGACCAACAGTGTCAATTCCTTTGACACGTCAGGCAGGTCTTGCGAACCGTGCTTGATGCGGGTGACGCCGAGCCAGGGTCACCGTTGAAGTCTTCAAAGGAGTCGCGCCGCTTCGATTGCCGCAGGATGAAGACATGGCAAAGGTCTTGCTAGGGATTTTTTCGACAACCGATCCAAAACAAAAACATATGAAATTCTGTATAACGACAGGTCGCAAAGAAAAGCACGCAGTCGAAGTTCAGTTCAATCAACTTCTGGGAACACTCTCCATCCGGGCCAACGGAACCGAGATCGTGAAATATCAACGGTGGTTCTCGGAGCCGCTGAAAGAGGCCCATCAATTTGAAGTAGGGCAAGACGAGACCTGGTCGTTCAAGATCGAAAAGGAGCGACGAGATATCTTTACCTCCACCTATAGGGTCTTCGTCAACAATCGTTTGGCGGGGTTCTATCAGGGCGCCTGAGGTCCAATAGGCGTCCCAGCGCATCAACCAAGCGTTGATATTGCGGCAGCCAATTGTAAAGCTGCGCGGATATGCGGAGCAAACGCCCCGGGGGCGCAGGCCATGGAATCACCGGAACTTCAATACCATAGTCCGCTCGGAGTTTATCCTGCAAAGGATCTGCATAAAGAGGGGATGATGGCGTTTCTGTTTCAAGAGCATCGGGAAGAGCCATGGAAGCCAGGGAACCGATCATCGCGTTCGGACATGGGGGTTGAGTATTCAAGGCTTTGCAAAGGAGCTCTCGTGCCGCCAGAGCCAGTTCGCGGTTTCTTCTCATAACTTCCGGCCATCCGCCCGGCACCAGGGAACCGATGAATCGCAATGCCTCTGGAACGCTCAGACACGCCGAGGGATCCCAGGTGCCCATCCAACCGAACTCGATCTGAAAACGCGAACGGTCCGCGCGCGATGAATTGGCCCCATGGCTGATGACGAGGGGACGAATAAGTTCCTGGCGATCTCGCCGCACGTGCAGAAAACCTGCGCCCTTTGGCGCGCAAAGCCACTTGTGACAGTTGCCGGTGTAATAAGCGGCTCCAAGTTCTTGCAACTTCAGCGGCACCATCCCCGGGGCATGGGCGCCATCGACCAGCGTATCGATGCCCCGTCTGGTCAATTCGTCCACCAGCCGGGCAATTGGAAACACAATCCCCGTTTGGCTGGTAACGTGATCCAAAAGCGCCAGGCGGGTGCGCTCGGTGACGCGGGCCAGAACACGATCGATGACCTCCTCCTCCGTTTTCAATGGAAAAGGAATGTCAGCCACGATCACAGCAGCTCCCCAGCGCTCCGCCGCGACGTTTAAGGCATTGCGACAGGCATTGTACTCGTGATTCGTGACCAGCAGTTCATCGCCGGATTGAAAGCGCTGCGAACGCAACACCGTGTTCACGCCCGCGGTCGCATTCGGCACAAAGACCAAATCATCGGGATTCGCCCCAAGGAAGTCCGCCAGATCACTGCGAGCTTGATCGAGCAAACCTTCCAGCTCATAGACGAAGAACCGAACCGGCTGTCGCTCGAGCCGCTCGCGCATCATCTGTTGAAATGCCAGCACGGGCCGAGGGCAGCTTCCGAAGGAACCATGATTCAGGAACGTTACTCTGGGATCGAGCAGCCACAGACTCGGATCGCAAGCCCGTTCCGCCAGGTGAGAGTGCGATTCCTCGTGCATCGGATCACTGAGGCGGCGGCAGGATAATCTTCACGCCGTCGGATGGCGTTTCGCCCGGGAAATAGACCTTTACGGCATATTTGCTTCCGTCGGCAAACGATCTTGCCAGCCACTTCTCGACGAATTCGGCGGTCTGTTTGCGTCCGGTTTCGCGCACGAGTGGAATGTTTTCCTTGCCTTTTACGGCCACGAGCGAGGTGACGGACTTCTTGAGATTCTCCTGGGCTTCGGCGGTTTTGACGTAGCCTTTGCGCACCTCGTAGCTGATGGCGGAGGCATCGACGGCGGGTTTATTGAATTTGATGGGCGGCGCGTACACGTAAAGCACGTTGTCCTTGAGAGTCATTTCCCACTTGTCGTTGAGATCAAGATAGTAGGTATATTCAACCGGCGCCCGCGCTTCGACCACCACTTCCGGCAGCGGAATATATCCAAAGCCCGTGATGGGGGCTTCGGATCGCGTGAAGATTTCGGTCTGCTTTAAGGTGGCGAATTGCAGACGGTGATAGTTGCTGATGGTGGTGGCATAGCTGACAAAGGAGGTCGTAATCGTCCCGCGTCTGAACGCCGAGGCCACGTCGGCCAGGGCCCGTCCCGTTTTGCCGATGACATCGCCCGGCGCATTCAGACATGATTTGAAGACGTAAACGCCTGCGGAGACGAGAATGAGCATGATGGCCATCCACATCGTGGCTCGGGCCCACGACGTGTGGCCCACCTGCGGCGACGATGGCGTAGTCGGGTCGGCGTTTTCAGCCATACGATAGATGTATCCTTCTCCAGGTAGAATTTCCACGCGAAATTAAAGTTGGAGTCCAGGCTTCGGCTTGTCTTCTGGCCCAAGCTAAAACTTGAACTCCAACGGGCAGCCAGCGGTCCTATTTGTGTGCAAGTGTCGGAATCTATCCAATGTCCATACTGTGGGCAGAGCTTTGAATTACTGATCGATACCAGTGTTGCCTCGCAGCGGCTCATCTCTGACTGCGAAGTCTGTTGCCGGCCTTTTGAACTGCGGGTTGAATGCGAACCTGGAGAAGTCTTGAGCGTCCATGTTCTGGAAGGTTGATCGCCGCCAAGAAATCCTTGTATCTTTTCGGCCTTTTGCGGCTAACTTCTGGCCGCTATGAATCCAACAACGATTCTGTGGATCTATATCGTGCTGCTCGTCGTGGGAGGGCTGATTGGTTTTCTTAAGGCCGGCAGCAAGATTTCCCTCATCACGGCGGTCACGGCTGCGGCCTTGTTGAGCTTGTGCGCCGCGCGCGTCATATTTCAATACTATGTGGCGGACATTATCTTGGCAGGGCTGCTGGTGGTGTTTGGCTGGAGATTGACGGAGACGAAAAAATTCATGCCGAACGGATTAATGCTGATTTTGACACTCGCGGCTTTAGCGCTGCGGAACATCCGATTCTGACATGCTGACGAAGACACGATTTTCTGTGCTGCGGGTTGAATTTTCAACCCAGAGCAAGCCGAGAAACCCCGTCCTCCGGATCCTTTGCGCCCTCTGCGTTTCAATAGGGCGCAGGAATGTCGAATCCCTTTGGCCGGATTCTGGAGCGGTTGCCAGAATTCATTTCCGATTGGCAACCTATTGGACATGCTGCGGGTCGCAGACCCGCGCTCCAGGAGCGCGCCTCTGTGAGGCGCAGCAGTCTTAGTTCCTGGTTTGGTTGGAAATTATTTTTGGCAATCGCTATAGGTTGCAACCCAAAGATTGGTCGTTTGTATTCGCGCTGTGGCTCAAACGTCGCTTCCCATCTGGCAGATTCATCCCGACATCGTCGGTACGTTGCGTTCTGACGATCGGCTCGTGTTGGTCGCGCCCACCGGTTCAGGCAAAACCACCCAGGTGCCACAAATGCTGCTCGATGCGGGACTGGCGGCTGAGAAGAAAATCGTCGTTCTTCAGCCTCGCCGCGTGGCGGCGCGCACGGTCGCGGCGCGCGTCGCCTGGGAGCGAAACGCCAAACTCGGCGGCGAAGTCGGTTACCAAATCCGTTTCGATGATCGAACCGGTTTAGGCACGCGCATCTGCTTCGTGACGGAAGGCATCCTGCTGCGATGGCTGCAAGACGATCGTGCCCTCAGCGACGTGGGCGTTATCCTCTTCGACGAATTTCACGAGCGCAATCTCTTGAGTGATGTCGCTCTCGGCTTGGTCAAACGGCTTCAACAGACCGAGCGCCCTGACCTGAAGGTCGCCGTCATGTCAGCCACACTGGAGGCCGAGCCTGTGGCTGCGTATCTCGGCGGCTGTCCGACGCTGATTTCAGAAGGGCAGAGCTTCCCTGTGGAAGTCCATTACCTGAGCCAGCGGGACGAGCGACCGGTCAGCGAGCAGGCCGCGGATACGGTGGAACGCATCGTCCATGAGGGCGAGCCAGGGGACATTCTTGTCTTCATGCCGGGTATGGGCGAAATCAATGCGACAATCAATGCGCTGCGCGCCGCCCGTACGCGTGAGCGACTGGCGTGCATTGCATTGCACGGCGAACTGCCGCCCGAAGATCAAGATCGCGCCTTTGCGCCGAATCCGCTTCGCAAAGTGGTGGTGGCCACGAATGTCGCTGAAACTTCCGTGACCATTGACGGAATTCGGCATGTGATCGATGGGGGCCAGGCGCGGATTGCCCGTTACGATGCTGAACGCGGCATCAGCACACTTTTCATCGAGGAGATCAGCCGCGCCTCGGCAGACCAGCGCAAAGGCCGCGCCGGCCGCACCGCGCCCGGCACCTGCCATCGCCTATGGACTGAGAGCGGGCACTTGAATCGTCCTGAGCGCAACACGCCCGAGATTCAACGCAGCGATCTGGCGGAGGTGGTCCTGCTGCTCCATTCGCTCGGCATTCGAAAGGCTGCACAATTCGATTGGTTGGATAAACCCGATCCGCAATCGGTGGAGCGGGCGGAAAAACTCCTGCACCTGCTTGGCGCGCTGGAAGGTTCGGAGCCGAATGAGACCGTGGCTGCGGGAGGAGCCCGAGACGCGGAATTCGGTACTCCAAACGCCGACTTAACCATCGTTGGCCGCCAGATGCTGCGTCTGCCCATGCATCCCCGCTACTCGCGCATGCTGGTTGAGGCCTCCCAATATGATTGTGTACCTGCGGCTGCCTTGTGTGCGGCTCTGGTGAGCGGAAGGGACTTGATGATGCGGCTGGGCCGCGACGACAAACATATTGCGGAGGCGCGGGAGCTTTTCGAAGCCAGCCAGGAATCCGACTTTTACACCCTCATGCGCGCCTACCAGTTCGCAAGGAAAAACAATTTCAGCGTTGAGACTTGCCGCCGGCATGGCGTTCATGCGCAGACGGCGCGGCAGGTCGAACAGACCTACGAGCAGATTGTGCAGATAGCAGAGAGGCAACATTTGATTCAGGCGCGCGAGGCTGAAGCTCAAAATCCGTCCGGCACAACGGCTAATCGCCAATCCGACGACGCCGTGCTGCGCTGCATTATGGCCGGATTCATTGACCAGCTTTGCCTTCGCCGCAGCCAGGGCACTCTGGAATGTGACTTGACGGAAGGCCGTCACGGCACGCTCGTGCGCGAGAGCGTCGTGCAAAATGCTCCATTGTTTGTCGCCGCCACCATCCGCGAGGTGGCCTCTCGGGGCTCGGGAAACCTGACTTTGCTGGGGCTGGCCAGCGCGGTGAAACGCGAGTGGATCGAAGAGATGTTTCCCGAACATCTTACGGTGAAGGTGGAACATCTTTACGACCGCACTCATAAGCGCGTGGCCGCGGTCCGACTGGTTCGGTTTCGCGACCTGGTCATTCATCACGAGCACCAGCGTGATGTCGATCCGGCCGCGTCCGGACGCTGTCTGGCCGAGGCTTATGGCAAAGAATTGTTCGAGCTGCCGCTCTTTAATCATGAGGTAAAGCAATTCGTCGCGCGCGTGAATTTGGTCGGCGTTGTCTCCCCGGATTTGGAATTTCCCTTGTTTGACGAAGCTGCGATTGTGAAGTGTCTTGCGCGCGCGTTTGAAGGTTTGACTCTGGCCAAGGAGGCGCAAGCCACGCCGCTGTTGGCAGCTTTTCGGGAGCATCTGGCGCCCGAACAGACAGGCTGGCTGGACGAATTGACTCCAACCACCATTGCCTGGCTGGAGGGCAAGAGGCTGAAGTTGCTTTACGCTGAGAATGCGCGCGCCGACGATGGCGAACCGAATTCACCTGAAGCCCAGGTCAAGCTTCATGAATGTTTTCAGCTCAGGGAGCACCCGCACATTTGCGAAGGAAAGTTGCCCGTCAAACTCTGGCTCTGTGGCCCCGACGGCAAACGGTTGGAAGCGACTTACAATTTCCCAGCGTTCAAGGCCAATAGTTATCCCAGGCTCAAATCCGCGCTGCAGAGAAAGTATCCGGGTGTCGCGTGGATTTAATCATGGAGCTTACATCGCGAACCGATTCACGAATGCGCGAAACCGTTCGAAGTTCTCCGGGGCAAACTCGCGTTCGACTTGCCCTTTGTCGCCTTTGATGACGACTTTGGCCTGGCGAGCGGACGCGATCTTTTGCAGATGATGCGGCTCCACCGGATAGAGGGCATCCTCCCGAACGAACTCCTTTTTATAACCCTTGCGCCGATTCATGCTCCCGTTGCCAGTGAACTTGAGTGTTTCGCCATCGACGACGAGAGTGAGCGTTTCACCGGGCGGGATCTCCAGATAGCCAACGTCCTCTTTGGCCATGTAATTGACTTCCAGATAATAGTCCGCATCTCCCCGATAGTTTCTGAAAATGCGGGAGGCGTTGAGCCACACGACTTCTCGTGGCTGCCCTTCAGCCGGCAGAACGTTCTCGGACATCAGATCGGTGCGCAAGCCGCTAATCGTTTCGTAGTGGGTGGTGACCGGAGGCGGCTCGTTGGCGCACCCTGCGATCCAACAACAGGCGGCAAGCAAAATGTAATTCGTCTTCATCTTTCCTTTCACAATCCAAAGATAACTGAGATGCTCGTTCATCCTACCAGAACACCTCTAATGTCAATCTTAGATTTGCGAAAGGAGCGCGGACGTCTCGTCCGCCCGAATAAGACCGGGCCGCTTTCACCAAACTGCCTGCGCCCAAGCCAACTCACTGTTTGGTGAAAGGGCTTCCCTTGAGCAATCATTGCTGGGATCGAACCAGGCTGGGCATTTGTAGCGTCGGGCGGACGAGACGTCCGCGCTCCTATTGTATCGTTATGGCTTAGTGGCTGGGCGTCTCGAAGTCGCCGGAAGCTTTGCCGGTTCAAGCTTCCCGTCGGAAATTTTCACTCGCGGCAGGCTGATCGTACATTCAAGATGCCTCTGGCGAAACGCCTGCGCTTTTGCGGCTCGAATTCCAAACGCAGGTTTGAGAGATTGAGCAAGCATGTCATTCGGCTGGAAACTCAGAACCTCGCGCGCTGTCTTCGTTTTGTTGGCCACTTGCTGGTGCGCTTTGAAGGCGGCAACGCTTCCGGAACCAGATAGTGAGAATGCCGGGCTCCTTCCCAAAGCCCAGGGAAAGGGAGTCCACATGGATTACGGGCCATTCCTTTCTTACACCATCAACTGCAGGTCCAATACTTCAAAGCAGGATGACAACCTTGCCCTCAAGGGCATTGCCATCCGGGTTGGAAAATCCAATGAGGCAGCTGTTTGCTTCGACACAGAATTGATGCGGCTGGCGGCAGGTTGGACCGGCGGATTCCTCGATATCTCAAAAACCCATCTCACCTCCTACAAAGGCAGTCAGGAAGCATTTATTGATGGTGAAATCCAGTTGGCCACCAGGCCGCTTCCGGGTTGGACGAAGAATGCCCAGTTCGCCGACCCGCGGCCACTGCGCGCAGGGCCGCTGCCGCCGGATTGGGCAAGATTCAAAGGACTGTATCGGAATGGTGACCGGATCATTCTGAACTACACCGTGGGCGCAGCGGAGATTTTTGAACTGCCTGCATTCGAAACGATCAACGGCATCGGGGTCTTCACACGCACCTTCCATGTGGAACGAGCAGATTCGCCGCTGACTCTTTACGTCTGCGAAGTGGAAAGCCCAAGTGACAAAGTCAAAATTCTTCGCGACGCCGAAAATCAATTGTTCGCCATGGTCAGCAGAGTTCCTGCGCTCGTTGAGGTCGCCTGGCCGGCGACATTGCCGGGAACGCCAAAACTGGAGGTCGTCGAGAAAACGCGATTGCACTGCAAGCTGCCGGCCTTGCAAGCGCCCGCGCTCTTCAAAGTCTCTATTGCCATTGGAGCCCTGCAACATAACACGCCGGAGGCGGGGCTTTACGGGCGCCAAAAGCCGATCATCGACCCGAAGGACTTGTGTCATGGCGGGCCTGCTCGATGGACAAATTCCATCACGACCAGGGGCCGGCTCGGCGCCGGCACTGGCCCGTATCTTGTCGATACACTCGCGGTGCCGGAAAACAATCCGTGGAATGCATGGATGCGCTTCGTCGCATTTGATTTTTTCTCCGATGGACGAGCGGCCGTTTCCACCTGGAATGGCGACGTCTGGATCGTGTCCGGCATCGATGACAAACTGGAAAAGCTGGACTGGAAACGTTTTGCCAGCGGGCTGTTTGAGCCTCTCGGGTTAAGAATTGTCAATGACCGGGTTTTTGTTTTGTGCCGCGATCGACTGGCCCGGTTGCACGATTTGAATGAAGACGGCGAAGCCGACTTTTGCGAAAGCTTCAACAGCGACGCCCCCGTTGGCCCGAGCTATCATGCCTTTGCCTTTGATCTGCAGACTGACCGCACAGGGAACTTTTATTACACCCGCTGCGGCCAACGCGTGGATCCAGCGCTGCCCCTGAACGGCGGCATGGTCAGAATCTCGAAGGACGGCACTGAAGCGGAGTTAATCGCCAGAGGATTGCGCGCGGCCAACGGCATCAGCATCGGTCCGAAGGATGAGATTACGTGCAGCGACAACCAGGGGAACTGGATCCCTTCCAGTCGCATCAACGTGATCAAGCCGGGCGGTTTTTATGGCTACGTGCCGCACGCGCGAATAACCCCTGTGCCCACTGATTATGAAAAGCCGATCTGCTGGATCCCACAGGCAATCGACAATTCCAGCGGCGGACAGGCGTGGGTCACGAGCGACCAGTGGGGGCCTTTGAAAGGGCAATTGCTTCACACCTCCTACGGCAAGGGCACTTTGTTCCTGGTGTTGATGGAGCAGGTCGATGGACAAGCCCAGGGCGGCGTTGTTCAGTTCCCGCTGAGATTTGAGTCGGGGATCATGCGCGCCCGTTTTCATCCGCGCGATGGACAGCTCTACGTGTGCGGCCTGAAAGGCTGGCAAACCGCCGGCGCGCGCGACGCTGCCTTCCAACGAGTGCGTTATACGGGTAAACCGGTGCGCATGCCTTGCCAGCTGCATGTCACCAGCAGCGGGATTCAACTTGGATTCACCTGTCCGCTGGAGGAAAGGTCGGCCACCGACGAGCAGAACTACGCCATCGAACAATGGAATTACAAATGGACGGAAGAGTATGGTTCACCTGACTTCTCCGCGATCGATCCCGATCAGAAAGGACGGGATCCAGTCGCGATCAAATCCATCAAACTCCTGGAGGAGGGCAGGGGAGTGTTTCTGGAAATACCGACAATCAAGCCGGTGATGCAGATGAGAATTCGCTTTCGCATCAAAGCCGCGGACGGATCACCTCTTGATTACGAGATCTACAACACGATCAATCGTGTGAGCTCAGCCGAGCATCGGTCCGAGTAAGGCGGTGCGAAGGACAAAGCCATTACGTTAGTAAAAAACGCTCTACCGCAGTCCAAAACCTGCAGGGCTATCAACCGTTCACGCACATCCTGTAAGCTTAATCCTTTGCCAACAGCTCCCGGCAGGCAGCGCGGAGCCTCTTAAGTTGGCCGGGGGATTTCGCTTCGATGTAACAGCGCATGAGCGGTTCGGTGCCGCTGGCGCGGAACGCCACCCACTCGCGGTTGGGCAGAAGAAATTTGTAGCCGTCCGTGTTGATGAATTTTTCCACTTTGAAAGGGCCGATGCGATCCAAACCGCTCCCCAGTTTACGGAGCAATGCGTCCTTCATTTCGGGGGCGACTTTTAGATTCAGGCGTTCGGTATGAAACTCGCCAGTCTGCTTCCCAAGCTGCCCGAGTATCTGGCCCAGAGACTTTTTCTCGGTCGCCACCAACTCCACCATCAAGAGGCAGGCGAGGATGCCGTCCTTCTCGGGCACATGGCCTTTGACACTCAGGCCGCCTGATTCCTCGCCTCCGACGATGATGGCCTCCCTTTCCATCAAAGCGCCGATGAATTTGAAGCCGACTGGCGTTTCATAAACCTTCACCCCGAGCCATTCGGCCACGGCATCGACTTGATGACTCGTAGGAACCGTGCGCACCACCGCTCCCGTCCAGCCACGGTTCTTTTTGAGATGATACAGCGCCAGCGCCAGGATTTGATTTGGTCTCAGCCATGTGCCGTCCCGATCGACAATGCCAAAACGATCCGCGTCGACGTCCAGGCCCAAGCCGATCTGCGCCTTGCCCGCGCGGACGAACTTGCTCACTTCAGCCATGCCCTCGGCATTCGGTTCGGGCTGATGGCTGCCAAACAACGGGTTGATCTCGTTGTGGAAGAGAGTGACTTTGGCGCCGGCCCCTTCCAGTAACGCGTCCAGGTAGCCGCGTCCGGTGCCATACATCAACTCCACGGCCACCTTTAACCTGGCCTTGCGAATCGTGCTGAAGTGCACCAATCGCCGCAGTTGTTTGAAGTAAGCGGGCTGCGGGTCAATCGTCTTGCAGGCAAACGTCCCGACCATGGCCGCATCCATGCGCCGGTTCTGCGCCTGCAACCTGGCGATATTGGCCTCGATCTGCCTGGTCACCTCAGGCGTCGCAGGCGCCCCGTTGCTCGTGGAGAATTTCAGGCCTTGCCACTCGGCCGGATGATGGCCGGCCGTAATGTTGATCCCGCCCAGGGCTTTTTGATGCCGAATCGCGTAGCTGATCACTGGTGTCGGCACGTCGCGGTTGCAAAGCAAGGGAACGAGGCCGTTGTTGGCGAGCACTTCAGCGGCAGCCAGGGAAAACTCCCGTCCTAGGAAGCGGGTATCGTGTCCGAGAATGACAACATCCTTGCGACGCCCGCTTTCGGATGGGCGGTTTTGCATTTCGGATTTAAGATACTCGGCGATGCCTTGCGCAGCCAACCGGACGTTGGCGAACGTGAAATCGCGCGCGATGAGGCCGCGCCAGCCGGAGGTGCCGAATTTGATCATGGTGATTTTTGGGGTGGTTAAATAGTTAAATAGTTAAATAGTTAAAATGTTAAAAGGTCAAATCGTTCAATCGGAACTTTTGCGGAGGACGCACCCCAAGCCGAAGGCGCAGATTTAACGATTTAACCCTCTTTTAACGGATTTAACTTCTTCAACAAACTCAGTTTTTCCAAGCAAAGGCCCGTTTCTTGAGGGCATAGATGTAACCGACGAACAAGATGCCCAGGAAAGAAATCATCGAGCCGATAATGAGGTTCTTGGTGGCGGCGTCAGCGAGCATTTGCCGATAGACCACGGCCCACGGATAAAGGAAAACGACTTCGATATCGAAAAGGATGAACAGCATCGCCACCACGTAGAACTTCACTGACAGGCGCGTGCTGCCTTCGCCCACGGGCAACATGCCGCACTCATAAGCGATGTCCTTGGCGGGATTGCGCCGGCCCTTGGCCCCAAACAAGACTGACAAAACCAGCACACCGAAAGCAAAGGCCACAGCCACCAACCCGAGCAGCAAGACGGGGATGTATTCCTTAATCTGCGTATCATCCATAAAGTGACGTTAGAAATGGCGAACGGCCTTGGCAAGGGGAATCCGAAAAGTGCCGAGGTCTCCGAACGCACTGCTAAGCCGGAACGACTCAGTTGAACAGGAGTCAACGGAGGGAACAGAGGATTTCTGACGAGGGCCGGAGTCGTTTTGTGGTTTTTTTGGTTGTTCTCCAAATGGTGACTCGACGGCGAGGTTTGTCAGGCGTAACAGACTCAAATCCAGCCTCCGTTTTCTCTGTTGTCTCCTGTTCCCATCTGAATCGTTCCCGCTAAATTTTCAGCTACAGGTGGCGGACGAAGGCGCTCCACATTAACGCGAACGCAAAACCATTCATTGTCAGCCGCCTTCAAGCCGTGTATATGAATGGGCACCTGCTTATGAATGGGCCGACACGCATCCTCTATTGCAACTGCACTTACGCGCAAGTCGTCCCGAAAGAGGTCAAGGAAGCCGTTCTCAAGAAGTTGTGCGCCTCGGAGGTGGCCTTTGAAGCCGTGGCGGACTTGTGCGAAATGTCCGCCAGGCAGGACCCGGCTTTGAAGCGGCTGGCCGACGGTGGCGCCATCAAGGTTGCCGCCTGTTATCCACGCGCAGTGAAGTGGTTGTTTGCCGCCGCCAAAGCGCCCCTGCCACAGGACGGCACTGAGGTCTTGAACATGCGCGTTCACAATGCCGATGAAGTGGCCGCCGCCTTGTTTAGTCCGGAGCTGAAGCCGAACCTCCCTGTGGGCAAAACAGCGGCCTCGCATGCTCAAATGTCCGCGCTGACCTGACTCCGATCTCCAGGACCTATGTCGTTGAAAGACCAAACCACACTGCGCATCGTTCTTTATGAAGGCGAGGGCGCGCAACCGCTGCCTGCGGAAGAGCGTTTTGCGACCATCACGGCGCTTTTGGAGAAAGGCTATGCCATCACGCGCGCAGGCGCTAAAGGCAATCCCGCCCCGGATGATCGGAGTTCATTGTTCGTGTTGGGTCGCTTTAAGGAGGGCCAACCGCCTCAGGGCGAAAATGGGGACGTGCGGATTCGCTTTCAAGACATCACCGGGCTGGTTCCGGATCGTCTGACCGAAATGGTGGAGGCGACTCGGCTTGAAACCTCGGCGGCCAGGCACGGCGAGTGGAAGCCGTGGTTTCCAGTCATCGACTACGACCGCTGCACCAACTGCATGCAATGCCTGAGCTTTTGTCTTTTTGGCGTTTATGGCGTGGACGAGCAGCAGCACATCCAGGTTCAGAACAACGAGAATTGCAAAACGAATTGTCCGGCCTGTTCGCGGGTCTGCCCTGAAGCAGCCATCATGTTCCCCAAATACAAGGCTGGCCCCATCAATGGCGACGTGGTGAGCGACGCCGATTTGCAGCGCGAGAAAATGAAGATCGACATCTCCGCCCTCCTTGGCGGTGATATCTATACGATGCTGCGTGAAAGAAGTGAAAAGGCCAAATCCCGCTTTTCCAAAGAGCGCGATGCCAATAAGGCCCTCACGGAGCGCCAGAAATGCCTGATCAAGCTGGCCCAGGCCGGGGACATCCCGCCCGAAGTTCTGATGAGTCTGCCGTCGCCCGAAGAGATCGCCCGAAGGGCCGAGGAAGCCAAAGCAAAGGCACAGTCCGCGCTGGAAGCGGCAAACAAAGATTAACCTAACGCTGCCGTGTGCTGGGTGGCTCACAGGAGCGGTTCCGTCTCTGCGGCTTGTGGCTGTTCATTGCCGGATTGCGTTTTTTCAATCGACCCTTCAGACTCCCAGTCATGTCCCCGCGTGAGATGAGTCAATGCAGGCTTCTCTTGATGGTGTGCGCCCTGTTGGAGGTCACGCCGAGGTGCGCGTCGGCAGCAGAAGCAAGGACCGATCGGGCGCCGGGCATTTCCGGTAATTACGTATGGCAGCAATGGACGCGCGACCATGGTCTGCCCGACAACCGGGTGGATGCCGTGATTCAGACCCGCGAGGGTCACGTGTGGGCCGCCACGCCGACGGGCCTCGCGCGCTTCGATGGCCGGCACTGGGAGGTGTTCCACATGGCCGCTGTGCCCGGATTGCTCACCAACCGGCTCTCAGAGATTGCAGCTGATGCCGAACTCGGACTCTGGCTCATTGTGGATTATGACCTGGTGCGCTGGAACGGACACGCGTTCGTTCCCCAGGCGCTCGGGGAACGCGATGAATTGGCAAGAACCCTCTGCGCTGGTTCAGATGGCGGAGTGTGGGTCACTTCACTTCTGAAGTCACCGGGGTTGTGGCGCGTGCGCGATGGCGCGCGGCAATTCCGCCCGTGGGCACGGAGCCTCTCGATTAATTCATTGCTCGAGGAGCAAGGAAGTCTCTGGATCGGCGATGGGTGCGGCATTATGCGGCTGGACATCCAAACAGGGAAGTTCGAGGACGTGCGTCGTGACCCCGACAATGGATGCAGACACGCCACGAAGCTGGAATTCGATTCACGCGGAACACTTTGGGTGATGAACTGCCCGCCGCGATATCACTGCTGGCTCGGTCCGCATGAGAGCAGCACGGGTGCGACCAACAAAGACCTGCACGTTTACAACGACGCCCGCCCAATCTTCTTGTTCCGCGACCGGCACGGCCAACTCTGGTTTCCCGATGGCAAGGGCCGCATTGCCTTCATTCGCGACGGCCAGCGTTTCGACGTGTCGCTGCCCACTGCGGCGGCTGACGACGTTGCCCTGTCGATGACCGAGGATTTCGACGGTGGCCTTTGGGTCGCGACGGAGAAATCGGGCTTGCTGCGCCTGCGTCCGTCGCGGGTGCGCGCGCTTTCCGTCGCCGAGGGGCTGCCCAATCCGGCGGTGTGGGCGTTGCTCGAAGCGCGCGATGGGAGCGTCTGGATCGGCACGGATGGAGGCGTGACCCGCTGGCAGGAGGGGCGTTTCTCACACTGGACGGAGCGTGACGGCCTTTCGCGCAACGCCGTGCGTGCACTGGCGGAAGATGCTGACGGGCGCATCTGGATTGGCACCGGGTCCGGCCTGAACTGGATCGAACAAGGCCGCGTCCACTGCCATCATCTGCCCGGCCAGTGGTTCAACAGCAAAATTCGCGTGGTGCTCGCCGGACGCGACCGCACGGTCTGGCTGGGCACAGCCCGCGGCCTGCATCGCGTACAGCTGCTGGACAACTCGGGTTACCACGCCCCGGAGGGAAGCATCCCGGTCAGCGCGCCTTCGCTGCCTTTCATCATCACGGCCATACCAGGTCCGACCAACAACGCCCAATCCGCCGATGTGCTCGCGCTGCTGGAGGACCGCGCGGGCACTTTGTGGGCCGGCACTTCGGCCAGGGGGCTCTGCCGCGTGGAGGACGGACAGCTCCGCGCGGTGACGATGGCCGGCGACTTCGCGCCTCATTTCGTGTGGGCCTTGCACGAGGACGAAGCAGGCGCGCTTTGGCTGGGAACCGAGCGAGGGCTGGCCCGGTTAAAGGACCAGCGCGGCTTTGCCTTCGGACCGAAGCACGGTTTGCCCGACGATTTCGTGAACCACGTCGCGCAGGATGATCGCGGCAACCTGTGGTTGGCCGGCGAGCGCGGCATCTACCGGCTCAACAAACGCGATCTCGACGACGTGGCCGAAGGCCAAAAGTCTTCAGCGGACTGCGTTGCCTACGACGAGGACGACGGCTTGCCTGCTGGCGAAACCAACGGGCGCAAGAACCAGCCGGGCATCCTCCGCACGCAGGATGGCCGCCTGTGGTTCGCCACTGCTCGCGGCGTGGTCATTTTCGACCCGCGAGAGTTGCCTGACCAGACCTATCCCCCGCCGGTGGTCCTCACGCGTGTCCTCGCCGCGGGGCAGACCGTCTTCGATAACTCGCCTGGCCAGCCGGTGCCCACCGGGACGAACCTCGCGACGATTGACCCGCGCAACTTGACTGCGGCGTTGCCGCGTGGCGCGGGCCGCGTGCTGGAAATTCATTACACTGCCAGCACCTTTGTGGCTGCCGACAAACTGCGCTTCCAACATCGTCTGGAGGGCCTGGACCGTGATTGGACGGATGCGGGCATGCGCCGCGTCGCACAGTATGCGAATCTCAAACCAGGAAATTACCGCTTTCAGGTCCGCGCCATAAACAAGTATGGCGTTTGGAATGAGACCGGCGCGGCGTTTGCCTTCACCATTGCGCCTTTTTTCTGGCAGACCGCCTGGTTCAAAGCGTCGGCGCTGATCACGCCGCTTGTCGCGGGAGTGGTCATTTACCGGCGGCGATTCCTTCAGCATCGCCGCCGCGCGGAAGCCGAACGGCTGGCGGCCGTGGCCGGCGAACGGGCCGACATCGCGCGTGATCTGCACGACCATCTCGGCGCGCGGCTGACGCTGGTGCAACATCTCAGTCAGAAGCTGGCTCCGTCGGGGCACGATTCCGAACTCGCCCGCCGCCAACTGGCAGAACTGGCAGGCCAGCTTAACACCAGCCTCGATGGCGCGGTCTGGGCCGTGCAACCGGACAAGGACACGCTGGCCAGTCTGGCTGATTACCTCGGCGACAGTTTCCAACAATCGCTCGCGGTGACAGACCTTGAATTGGAACTTGAATTTCCGGAGCGCTTCCCCGCCTGGTCTCTCGCGCGCGCGGAGCGGTACCATCTTGCGCTCGTTGCTGTCGAGGCCCTCAACAACATCGTCAAGCACGCCGCCGCCACACTCGTGCGCTTGCGCATCGAGGTTCAGGGCAACGCCTGCAAACTCTTCATTACCGACAACGGTCACGGCATCGATCCAGCCGCCGCCGGTTCAACTCCGCGGCGTGATGCAGGCAACGGGCTGGCCAACATGCGCCACCGCATGCTGCAGCTCGGGGGCGGTCTTGAAATCGCCAGCCAGCCGGGACGCGGCACTACGATCATCCTCACGCTCGTGCCCGCCGCCTTGCGCGCCGACCGCGCGTCGAAGCAATCGTCATCAAAGGAGGAACCGCAACTGTGAACGTCATCACGGTTTCACTGGTGGAAGATGAAGCCCATGTGGCCGCAATGCTGGCGGCTCTGCTGGCGAATTCGGAAGGGCTGCGGCTGGCCAGTCAACACCCCACGGCGGAGGAAGCTTTGGCCCGGTTGCCGGAGATCAAGCCTCGCGTCGTGCTGGTGGATTTGAAACTGCCCGGCGTGGGCGGCATTGAGTGCATTCGCCGGCTTAAGCGATTGCTTCCCGAAGTCCTCTGCCTGGTCATTACGCAATTCGACAATAGCGATCTGCTCTTCGACGCTTTGCAGGCAGGGGCCGATGGCTACCTGCTCAAGCGCGCCTCAGACGCGGAGATCGTCGAGGCCATCCGCGACGTGGTCGAAGGCGGCGGTGCGATGTCACCCTCGATCTGCCGCAAGGTCCTCGAACATTTTCGGAAGCAGGCGCCTTCGGCCGAGGCCCAATCCGCGTTGACCGACCGCGAGATGGCTGTTCTGGAACTGGCCCGCCGGGGCAAGCGCGCCAAGGAAATCGCGGTGGCGGCAGGCTTGAGCTACGAGACGGTGCGCACGCACTTCCGGAATATCTACCGCAAGCTCCACGTGCATTCGCTGCGCGCGGCGGTGGAAAAAACGTTCAGTGACTGATGCCGGGGAATATCCTCGGGATCCAAGCGTCTCCAAGCCTGGCCTACCTCAATTTTACTCCAAGGCGTGGATTCCTCCCGGCGGACGCTGCTCGGTAAGATTCCTGGTATGTCCACCAGTATGAAAACCCTTCGTTCTGCACCGGCCTTGCCAGTCACTTGTCAAACCAATCCCTTGCATCCGCTGTGTTTGATCGTAATCGCCGCAGCCCTCTGCCTCAACGGACCGCGCCCGGCCTCAGCCGAAACGTTCGTCTGCGGCACCATCGTCGGGGAGACCTGGACCAAAGCCGGCGCTCCGTACGTGGTGACTTGTGATATCCTTGTGGCCGGGCTTACCATAGAGCCAGGCGTCCAAGTCCTGTTCAGTGGGAACTTCGTTTTTGAAGTTGGCGGAGTGCTGACGGCGTTGGGCACCGAGGAGATGCCGATTGCCTTCACCCGCACGAACGGCGGGTGGCAGGGGATTTTCTTCAACAACAGTCCGCCAGGTTCTGAATTACGGCATTGCATGATCTCCGATTCCATCAATCGGGGAGTTCGAATCGTCAATTCCACGCCGGTTTTCCGGGATTGCTGGTTCGTCAACAATTCGGGCACTGGCAATGGCGGCGGTGTTAACGCCTCCGTGGCGAGTGGCGACCTGCTGTTCGAGGATTGTCACTTCATTAACAACGGGTCCACAGCCCATGGGGGCGGGATTGCGGCAGTCATGTCCGGCGGCACACTTCGAATGCGTGGATGTCAGATACTCACCAATTGGGCCAACCCATCCATCGCCGATGGCAATTTCGTGGGTGGAGGTGTGTACGTGGCGGGAGGCTTTGAACTGTTGAGCTCTGCAAAAACAAACTCCGTGATATCCCGAAACACCTCCTATTCGAAATGCACATCGCAACTAGGATGTTCCGTCTTGGGGAGGGCTGGCGGCATTTACATCTCGTCAGGCAACTCTCGAATCGAGAATTGCCGTTTCCAGGGCAACAGCGTCAGAGCTGACAATGCTGGCAATTGCAACTTTCAAGTGCCTTCTTCATCCGATGCCTTCGGGTCGGGTATCTACTTGAATGCCGGGACACTCACCGTCCGGAACTCCATTTTTACCCAAAACTCCCTCGGCGCATCCATTTGCGAGCGGCTCGAACGCGGTTCCTGCGTCTATGTCGCCGGGGGAACCTGCCGCATCGAAAACGTCACCTGCGCCTACAACAACGACGGACAGGCTATTTACCGCAACGGCGGCACGGTCACGGTGACAAACAGCATCGTCTATTTCAACGCTGGCGGGCAAATAGGCGGTACAGTCACCGCAGCCTATTCGGACATTCAAGGAGGCTTTGCTGGGACGGGAAACACGGACGTGCACCCGCTGTTCAACAATACGAATGACCTCATGATCGTTTCGCTGTCACCCTGCGTCGATGCGGGTGACCCCAATCCGATCTTCAACGACGAATGCTTCCCGCCCTCCTGGCCGACGGCGCGCAACGACATGGGCGCACACGGCGGTCCGGGGGCGTGCATCACCGGAGAAGCACCTGCCATCACCCAACAACCTCGGAACCAAGCCACTTGCCTCGGTCGCAGCGTCATGCTCTGCGTCTCCGCCACGGGCGCCCCGCCGCTCTCCTATCATTGGCGCTTTCACGGCGCGAACTGCCAAGACAGCGGGATGCTCATCCCGGACGCGACCAACGCCTGCCACGCCATCGCCAGCGCCCAGAGTGCCGACGCAGGCTTTTACTCTGTCATCGTGACCAACGCGTTTGGCGTGACCAATAGCGCGTGCGCGGAACTGTCGGTTGCTCCCGCTTGCCTGGCGATCGATTTGTATCCCGGCCTCACGGTCGGCGGGCAGATCGGACAAACGTATTGCATCCAGTACACCACCAATCTGACGGGTGCCCCAACCTGGATCCCGTTGACTAACGTCACGCTCAACACGCTCGAGTATTTCTTCCTGGACCCGCAGCCGGCGCGGTATTGCGAGAACATGCTCGTGGCACCGCCACATCGCTTCTACCGTGTGGTCGAGGGTCCCTGCCCTTAACCGGGAGGGCTCTTGGGCTGCTCGGGCCACAAGCAGCTCAGAGCTTCGGCTCTTACAAACGGCAGGCCAGGCATAACGGTCCGGGAGTGAAACCGGTTGGCTGGCGTCCAAATCTCTTCAAAGACAAAAAACGAAAAAGCGTGACGAGGTTGTAATAAAGGAATTTCCGCATTGCCAGAAAGGGAACGGGCGTTAGACTTGCAGCATGGCCGGTTTGCTGCACGGGATTGAGTCGGCGCGCGCCCAGGTTGCGAGGCGTTCAGATCTCGCTTTATCCGTTGCGGCATTTCTGTGGCCCGCTTGAGATTTAACACATGCTGCCTCGCCTTGCGCTACGCGTCCTGCGCACCACTCCGCCGCGACTGCTTTGGAAATTTGCATGGAACTTCGGCGTGAAGGGGATGCTGTCGGTGGAAAAGTTCAAGCGGCGCATCAAACGCGGCGAGTACTTCCCGCCTTTCCTGTATCTCTCAATCATTAACTCCTGCAATTTGCGCTGCCAGGGTTGCTGGGTGGATGTGGAGGCGAAGGACGCTATTGATCTCGAGGCGCTCAATCGCACCATCACCGATGCCAAGAAACATGGGAATTCTTTCTTCGGTATCCTGGGAGGCGAGCCCTTCATGCATCCACAGTTGCTTGATCTGTTGGCGGCGCATCCGGACTGCTACTTCCAGCTTTTTACCAACGGCCAATTCATCACCGAGAAGACGGCAGCGCGTTTGCGCGAGCTGGGCAATGCGACCCCGCTCATCAGCATCGAAGGCCGCGAACTGGTCAGCGACCGGCGGCGCGGGAAGAAGGATGTGTTCAACAGGACGATGCGTGGGCTGGAAAACTCTCTGCGCGCGCGCTTGTTGACCGGCGTGGCCACCAGCGTCTGCCAATCGAACATCGACGAGTTGCTCACCGAGGAATGGCTGAACGAACTCATCGGGCGGGGCGTGCATTATGTCTGGTATCACACCTACCGCCCGGTGGGACCAAAGATGAACGGCGAACTGGCTTTGCATCCCAATCAACTCGTGCGCGTCCGTCGCTTCGTAACGGAGATGCGGGCCAGGATGCCCATTGCCATTATCGATGCCTACTACGACGGTCGCGGCCAGGCCCTTTGCCCGATGTCCACCGGCATCAGCCATCACATCAGCCCGCGCGGCGATATCGAGCCGTGCCCAATTATTCAGTTCGCGGTCGAGGACATTCGTGACCCGAGGGGCATTTTCGCGACGATGCGGGACTCGGCATTCCTGAAGGATTTCCGAGAGCTCTCAGCGCAGCACACGCGAGGCTGCGTGGTGTTGGAACGCCCGGATCTCGTCAAGGAACTCGTTGTGAAGCACCACGCTCGCGACACGACTGTGCGCGGCACCGCCATGGCTGAATTGGAGGCGATGAGCCCGCGTTTCAGCCAATGGCTTCCCGGCGAGGAAATTCCCGAAAAACACTGGATGTACCGGCTCGCGAAGAAGTATTGGTTCAACGACTTCGACGCTTATCGCAACGTGAGTCATGACGCCGAATCGAAGGCGCGGGAATTGAAATCAAGGCTCGACCCGGAGCATTCGTCCGCCAATAATGCCGCCCAAACCTCGGCCATTGTGTAACTAAACGGCTCACAAGATTGTCTTAGAACTCAATTATGCAAACTGCCCCGCTCGTTATCCCGCGCCATGTGGTGCAGCAGCGTGTTCGCCCGCCCAAGAAGAACATTCCGCAGACGACGGTCGAGCGGAATCATATTCTCCAGGTGATCCGCCATTATGTGGCCGAATATAATCCGGTGCCGCCATTGCCGGTCGAGGAGTTGAAGCTACACGCCGATCGGGTCGTGGAGATGCTCAAGTGCGATCCGGTTTATCGCGACTACATCGGCGTGCTCCTCAATAACGAGATTTGGCGCGAGACTCTCGCCACCGTGCCGTATGAGCGCCGCCTGCTGCTCCTGCCGAAATGTCTGCGAGTGGAAAGCAAATGTCCGGCGCCATTTGACGAGTTTGGATTGCTCTGCAAGCAGTGTGGTCTGTGCACAATTCAGGATTTGCAGGCCGAAGCGGAGAAACTGGGGTATGCGGTCCTGGTGGCGGAAGGCTCGGCCATTGTCATGTCGCTGATCCAGACGGGGAAGATTGAAGCCATCGTGGGCGTGAGCTGCCTGAGCGTTCTGGAGCGTGCCTTCCCCTATATGGAAGCCGCCGCCATACCGGGCGTTGCGGTGCCGCTGCTGCAAGATGACTGCATCGATACCACCGTCGATTTGGATTGGATTTGGGATTACATCCATTTGACCAGCGATGACAAAACGCGCCGGCTGGACCTGGGCGCATTGCGGGATGAAGTCGATTTCTGGTTCACGCCCGCGTCGCTCGACATCATCATGGGAACAGCCGAGGGCGAAACGGAACGCATCGCGCGCGAATGGCTCGGCCGGGCGGGCAAACGCTGGCGTCCTTTCCTGACCGTGGCGGCATATCAGGCCTTGCGTGAAAATGCCGGGGCCATGCTTCCGGAGGATATCCGCAAAGTGGCGGTCGCAGTCGAATGTTTCCACAAGGCCTCGTTGATTCACGACGACATCGAAGACAATGACACGATGCGTTATGGCGAAAAGACCCTGCACGAAGAGCATGGTCTGGCAGTGGCTCTGAACGCAGGTGATCTGCTTATCGGTGAAGGCTATCGCTTGCTCGCTGCCTGCCAGGCATCGGCGGAACAAAAGGCAGCCATGCTGTTGGTTGCCTCGCAAGGACAACGCCAACTCTGTCGCGGCCAGGGCGCGGAATTGTGCTGGACACGCAATCCCGGATCGCTGACCACGCTGCAGGTGCTGGATATCTTTCGGCAGAAGACCGCGCCGGCATTCGAAGTGGCGCTCTGCCTCGGAGCCATCTACGCCGGCTGTGATCAACACGAAGAAGTCGCCGATGTCCTCCGTACCTATAGCGAAGCCCTCGGCATCGCCTATCAAATCCGCGATGATTTGAGCGACCTGGGCGCCAAGGGCGAAACGAATGACATTCGAGGAATGCGGCCAAGCCTGCTGCTGGCCGTTGCTCATGAACGCGCCCAGGGCGACAAGAAAGCTCTGCTGGAATCGTTTTGGCGACGCGAAGCGCAAGCTGGCATCAACACCGAACAAATTGAAGCGCTTTACATCGAACTGAAAGCCGACGAACGCGCGCGAACACTTCTGGAGACGTACAAGGAAGAAGCCATCCGTTCGCTGCGGGACGTCGAGAGCCTCAACTTGAAGGGCCTTTTGCGCCGAGTCGTTGGCAAGATTTTCAACGACACCGAGATCAAAGGCTGGTGCAAGGAGTTTGAGGCGAAGAATGCGGCCGATCGCTTGGCATCGATGACCGAGACTGCTGGCTGAAGCTCATTCACAGCGATTTCCAAAAGCCGTAAACCAAGGAGCGCAGCCGTCTCGCCTTTCTGGATCAAGAAAGCATCCCATGACTTCTGCCTGTCCCTTTATTGGGTAACGGGATTGGATTTTTGCGCCATCGGGTCGTTTATCGTGCTCACTCTTTCATTTATCCATCTCTCCGAGTCGGTTTTTCGCCTGAACGGGTTGTTTGTCCAGACCAACCTGTCGTTCGTCCGAGCCGCGGAATGGGATTTTCACATCGGCCTGTCGTTTATTCGGGTCGCCTTTTTGTTTATCCGACCAGCCGGGCCGATTTGCGGTCGGGCACGATGTCCCCACCGCGTCGTCCCGAAATCACTTTGACCATCCGAGTCGATTTGAAAGGTGAGAGAGTCGAAGTTTC
>Ga0137429_1000111_pt1 | contig 44208 bp, 22 predicted proteins | sample EasRivERMZT736_2_FD_102304 | JGI IMG/M metagenome (GOLD analysis project Ga0137429, IMG submission 102304) | Soil microbial communities from meander-bound floodplain in the East River, Colorado, USA - East River MetaG ERMZT736_2 | ecosystem: Environmental > Terrestrial > Soil > Floodplain ...
GCCGAAGTCTCGAAAAACAAACGCGCGACTGCCGGTGAGCACGTCGGGGTAAGCGGCAAAAAGCAGCAACCCGATCAGCAGGCTGAATCGAAAGGGTGAAAGCCATTTCTCGGCGGGGCTCCCATTGGGGGTGGTGGTAGCTGCAATCTCTGCAGCTTCGGTGCGTGCAACAGATTTTAAGGTCTCAACCTCCATTGTCTTCTGCGCATCCATTCTCCAAAGCGGTGCAAAAAGAAGAAGCAGCGACCCTGCGACTAGGGTTTGCGCGCACAAAGAATCAACGAGCCGCTAATCGCACGCAGGCCGGGACATTTTTCCAGAATCGATCCCATGCGCGCCACAGTGGATATCCAGCGTCGCGGAGTCGATGGATGGAGGAAATCAAAGTTCCGAACGGAAATCTCGGCGTATCCTGCTTGTTCCAGGAGTCCCTCCAACTCCCAACGAAAAAAAGCGGTTTCGTCCGGACTGTAGCCCGCGCGCCGCCGGATGAAACCCACATGGCTGGACACCGCGATTTGTGGGTTGAGCATGTTGGGTTCTGAGAATACGCACCATCCTCCGGGCTTCAGGACGCGATGAATTTCCTTAAGCGCTCCTTTTGGATCCACATGGTGAAGCATCGAGCAGCCGAATACCGAATCGAAACTCGCTTCCGGCAAAGTCATTCTCATCACATCTTGCGGCTCGAACTCGACCATGGCGTGCGGACAGCAGGCCGTCACTCTTTCCTTTGCACGCGCCAACAGATCGGGAGACAGATCGGTCGCCTTTAGCATCTTTACGTGCGGCGCGATTCGGTAAGTGAATTCCCCGGTGCCACAACCGACCTCCAGAACAATGGACTGAAAATTCATCCGGCCCAGTTCTCGAAATAAACCTCCTCGACGGTCGGCCCGCGCTTGTCCCGCCGGAGTTTGCCAACCCCAAATTTCGTCGGCTTTTCCCTGCCAGGCTTTCCAATGAGCCAACTCCCGTTCAACTGTCATGGTCTCACTCATAACTCCAATGCATAGCAATGCGAGTTCCAAGTACCGCGACAGTGTCTAATTGTGGTACAGGAACAGAAAATCGGTATAACCCCCGTCGCGGCATAGGGATAAAGCCTCTGACATCTCCAAGGCGGTGGAGATATGGCGGCCTTGAATGCGATGGATTCTGTATCCAGAACCGGCCAAGTGCTGAAAGATTCTTTCTGCGCTGGAACCCATGCTCCGTAAGATCGGGTCGTCGATCTCGATGAACAAAGCAGGGTGGAATTTGGCGAGCAATTGCCCCGCTCCTGTCAGGACTCGTTCCTCGGCTCCTTGCACGTCAATCTTGACCAGCGAAACTCTCGGCCATTGGCGCTCAGCCAAAAGGTCGTCGAGGCAAACGGCGCGAACCGAGACACCCTCTTCCGCAATGCGGTGGTCGCCCGGATTCATTGGATTGAGCTTGAGCTTCAGGGTTCCGCCCCGCTCGGCCGCTACGGCCTGAACTATTTCCACTACCTTGCCGAGACGCTGCCGGAGCACCATGTGACTCAGCCGTTTCACATTGAGCTCTTCCGGTTCAATGGCGATCACTCTTCCGGTCTGGCCAACCCAGTTTGCAAAGTGCCGCGTGAAAAATCCTATGTTCGCGCCCACATCGATGACCGCGCCTCCTCGGGAAATCAGACTTGCCAGTACGCGGATGTCGCCCGCTTCAAACAGCGCTTTGTAGGAGAGGTAAGCCCAGTCGAAAAAGGCTCGTCCCCAGGCAGTGCCGAATATGCCGGTGGCGGATACCAATTTGTAAAGACCGAGAAGAGAATATTGCAGAGCCCGCTTCATCCGAGGCACTGCGAGGGGAACGCCGGGGACAACACCCTCATCGATCTATGGCCGATAATTTGGCCGGAAAAAATGTCAGATTCCATCAAGGGCCCGACTATAGACACGAGGTCGAGTATGTCAAATCGCGCGCCTCCAGAAGCACTCGCAAACAAAGAGTGATGGGCGGCTTCAAGCTCGCCTCATCCCTGCGCTCAGCCGACAAATGAAGTGCTGCAAATTATGACTAGTCATGGGAGTGGTTTTGCGATAGCAACCTAGCGCATGACCGAAATTGAGCGGTCCGCCAGTTCGCCCGTGCCATCCCGATCCGCAGAAAAGCAAAGCGGATATCAGCAGTTGCTGCGCAGGCATTATTCGTTTTTTGTGCCGCCGATGGTGCGGGTATTGCAAATCGGTTGTGGTAGCGGTGAATTGCTGGCCGCATTGCAGCCGTCACGAGGCCTGGGAATCGATGGCGATCCAAAACAGATCGAACTCGCGCGCCAGTATCATCCGCACCTGGAGTTTCAGGTCATGGATTCGGGAGGCCTGGCAAACGATGAAAAGTTCGACTACATCGTTGTGCCGGACTTGCTGAACTCCATGCCTGATGTGCAGGATTTCCTCCAGCAGTTGCAGCGCTATTCCTATCAGCGCACACGGCTGGTCCTGAATTTGTTTAATCAACTTTGGAGACCCTTGGTGTTGCTGGCTCAAAAAATCACCGGCAAAGAACCTAATCTTCCCCAAAACTGGCTTTCTGCCTGGGACATCAAAAATCTCCTTCACCTCGCAGGCTGGGAAGTCGTCAAGACGGACGCCCGCATATTATGGCCGCTTCGCACTCCGTTGGTCGCCAGGTTTTTGAATCGCTGGCTGGCACCCATATTGAAACCCTTTTGCCTGACGCTCTTTGTCATCGCCCGACCGCGGCCGCTTCCAAGTTATTATCACAAGTACAGTTGCTCGGTAGTGGTTCCGGCGCGTAACGAAGCGGGCAACATCGAAGCCGCCGTCCAGAGGATTCCTGAGATGGGCATGGGCACAGAGATTCTCTTTGTCGAAGGCCACTCCCAGGATAATACCTGGGAAGAGATTCGACGCGTCGCTGCCAAGTACCCGACGCGGAACATCAAAGCTCTCAAGCAAACCTCCAAAGGCAAAGGGGGGGCGGTGCGCGAAGCGTTCGCTGTAGCGACAGGCGATATCCTGTTTATCCTGGACGCCGATTTGACGGTGCCGCCGGAAGATCTGATGAAGTTTTACAACGTTGCCTGCACCGGCACAGCTGATTTCGTTAACGGGGTGCGACTGGTCTATCCAATGGAAAACGAAGCCATGCGTTTTCTGAACATGGTGGCGAATCGCTTCTTCAGCTTTGCCTTCAGCTGGTTGCTCGGCCAGCCGATCAAGGACACTCTTTGCGGCACCAAAGTGCTGTTTCGCTCTCATTACCAACTGATCGCCTTGAATCGCGCCTATTTCGGCGACTTCGATCCGTTCGGCGATTTCGACCTGCTGTTCGGCGCGGCCAAGCTGAACCTGCGCATGGTGGATTTGCCGATTCGCTACCGCGCCCGCACCTACGGCGAAACGAACATCTCGCGCTGGAAACATGGGTGGTTGCTTTTGCGGATGGTCTGCTTTGCCGCCAAGCGTCTAAAATTCTTCGCATGATCCCGCTGGACCAGCACCAGGCGGAAATTCAGAAAAACCTTCAGCACTGGCAGCAAAAGCCGTTGCTCCAAAAAATTTATGCCGGCTTCTATCAGCGCATCCTCAGGCTCATCGATCCGCGAGAGCCAGGACGGATCGTGGAGATCGGTTCCGGCGTCGGCAATTTGAAGACCCACCTTCCGGCAGCCATTTCCACCGACTTATTTCCGAACCCATGGCTCGATCTCGTTTGCGACGGCTATGAATTGCCGTTTGTTGCCGGCAGCATCTCGCATCTCGTTTTGTTTGATGTCTTTCATCATCTGCAGGCGCCCAAAGCTTTTTTGAAGGAGGCGCGCCGGGTGTTAAGCCTTTCCGGCACGCTGATTTTATTCGAGCCCTACATCAGTTGGGCCAGCTATCCTGTCTACGGCTGGCTTCACCATGAACCGGTGGCCTGGCGCCAACCCATTGATTTCAGTCAAAACCTGCCGCGCCCGCGCGATTACTACGCCGCACAGGGGAACGCCACGCGGCTGTTTTTCTCTCATTCACGTCTGGACTGGCTGGAAGGTTGGAACCTCTTTCATGCCGAAGCCTTCAGCGCCTTTAGTTATTTGCTTTCGGGCGGCTACAGCAAACCGGCTGTCTATCCGGCGAGGGCATTGGAAATCCTGCTCGCCCTGGACTCCAGGCTGTCGCGATGGCCCCGGCTGTTCGGCGCCCGATGTCTCATGGGCCTTGGTCCAGCCTCAGCCGACCAAAGTCTCTGAGGGTGGGAAACGACGCAAAGGCAGCCACGCTTCCTTGAGCCGGTTCGACATGCACACTAGCGCGTGGTGGCTGGACCGATTTTGTGCGAGCCATGGGGGGAATCCCGAATATCCCTGGCCGCGCCTTCCATCTACCCTGTTCTAATGAAGCAAGGCCGTGATCTGGTCACGGCAACCCTAAAGCGGCTTTGCGAAACGTTTGCATGGATAATCCGTTGGTCAGCATCATCGTACGGTCCTTCAACGAAGGTTGGGCCCTGCGGGAAACCCTGCTTGCTCTTGCGGCGCAGGACCACACGCGATGGGAATTGATCGTGATTGATTCCGGTTCGACCGATGGCTCGGTGGAGCTGATCCGACAGGCCGAACCGCGCCACTTCGTTCAAATCCAGCCGGAGGAATACAATCCCAGCCGCGTCATGAATCTGGGCATGCATCTGGCAGGGGCGGAGTACGGAATTTTCCTGAACGCCGACGCAACACCGCAAGGCGGCAACTGGCTCCGTCCGCTGGTGAGGGCGTTGCAAGATCCGCACACAGCCGCAGTCTTTGGCCGGCAAATTCCGCGACCGGATTGCCAGGCGGTTTATGCCTGCGACTACGAGCGCTGCTTTGGTGCGAACCGCGAGTCCGCAACGTGGGACCATTTTTTCAGCATGGTCAGCAGCGGCATTCGCAAGGACATTTGGTCCCGGCGCGGCTTTCTCGAAACGCTGCAATATTCGGAAGATGACGAATACACGCGCTGGTGCAAAGGCCAGGGTTATCGAGTCGTCTATTGTCCGGAATCGGTCGTGATGCATTCGCATAATTATACTCCGCAACAGGCGTGGCGGCGGAGCTTCGGCGAAGGCAAGGCGCTGGCGGCGGTCTGGCCGGGAAAACAGAGTGACTTCAATTGGCCACGAACGGTCCTGTTGGGCTGGCTGAATGATGTGCGGCGTGATTTTCAGTTTTGCGCGCAGACCCGCCGCTGGCCGGAATGGCCGCACGCCGCGCACATTCGCTGGCGGCAACGTCGCGGTCGCTTAACGGGATTCAAAGCGGGCTGGCGTGTTTACCGTCAGCAAATGAGCGCGATGAAAGCATCTGACAGGCCTTTGCCTGCGCACGATGAAGCTTTAACGCGGACGACGCGGCGGATTGCGCAGAGTTAGCGGAGAAGACGAACCGGCCGTGGCCTCCTCGGCGAGAACTTCCGTGTCTTCCATCCCCGTCTTCACGTCATGGCAAGGTTTGTTCGCTAGCATGCATCCCGCCTTTCGCGGAATCGACCGTGATCGCGTATCGGCCTTCGCCACTGAGAACGAATTGCACGCGCACCGCGCTCATGCCGGAAATGGTCTCCAACTCCACGCGCTCGGGACGGCGCTTGACGGCCTCAACGCGTTTGAAAAACCGATCCGTCACGCGCCCCGATGAAAGCACCTTCACCTTCGGACCGCTCAAGGTAACAATGTCCGGCGGGCTGATATGATTGGACACATCCTGGTTGATACGCGTGGGAATCAGGCGCGAGTTCTCAATGGTCACCCACACCTTGTAAAGTCCCTCGCCGAGCTTTTCGACTTCGACATCCGCGATGCTCAGGCGCGGCATCTGGTCGGCGTGATAAAGCGTATAAGCCATGTTGCGATGACATTCCTCCTCCAGCAGGAATGACACTGGCGTGCGACCCCACTCCTTCTTCGTGCCGCCGATTTCAATTTTGCCGTAGGTGGGATGATCGAACTCCTTCCATTTCACGACGCCGTCGTTGAGCAGGACGTATTTCAGAAAGGCTGCTTCCTCTTCGCGCGTGGGCGCCACATTGGTCTTGGTGAGGCTGCGCAAATTCCAGATCTCGCTGGTGAACCCGATGATGCCGCGTCCGGCATAGAGCCAGTCAATCTCGCCGCCCCAAACGATGTAAAGGTCCTTCCAGATGATCATGGAGCGGTAAAACGGCAGCATCTTCTCACCGCGCTGCGCAATGAATTGTAAAATCCGTTCGTCCGGCTGCCGCATGACGCCTCCTTCCCGGCCCGGACTGCGCAAGAGCATGCCGCCGAAATTATGGTAGGATTGAAAGGCGGCAATGTTCGGATGCGCCACGACGAACTCAGCAATGGCCCGCGTCTCCGGCAATGAAAAAGGATATTCCTGCGCGCCGGACTGGATGTAGTTCGGCTGCCAGTCCCAGGCCCAATTGCGATTCATATCATAGCCGCCGGCGGGGTCTTCATTCACCAGGCCATCTCCGTCGTTGTCGATGCCTTCGGAACCGAGCAAGGTGTATGCTCCTTTTTCGTCGGCTTCCACAGGCGCCAGCAAATGCTCGGGGAAAGAGGGATGCGCTTTCCACCGTCCATTTGAGTCCTTGATGCGCATCTGGGTAATGGAGCCATCACCGTCCAAATCATCCACGTCATCCTCGTCCATCAGGCCATCGCGGTCGTCATCCTCCGGCCGCACTCCGGAGCGGGACGTGTGAGGATTCTGCGCATGATGAAACCAACGGTCGCGCCCGTCCGGATTGATGGTGGGAAGGAGGTAAAAGACATAATGGTCGAGGAGGTCCGTGACCTTTTCCAACCGTCCATATTGGTGGCACAAGTACCAGGCGGTGTAGGCGACTACTTCCGATCCTTGGACTTCGTTTCCGTGGATATTGCCGTCGATATACATGCCCGGCTTGCGTTCAGGTTTCGTCTCGCCCGGCGCGGTTACTTCAAGGCACCACAGATCGCGTCCCTCGACCGACCTTCCAATGGAATAGAGTTTGGTAAGCTTGGGGAAGGCCTTGTGAATGCGCGCGAGGATAGCGCCCAAACCGGCATGATCGTAAAACTGGTTCCACTCGACCTGAACTTTGCGTTGCGTCGAACTGCCCAGGGCGGGGAAGGAATGTTCGGAAGGATCGCTGGCTTTGGGTTTGCGGTTTGAAATCTGCGCCATCAGGCACGACGGAAAAAAGAAAAGAAGAATCAGCGCCACGCCCGTGGTGACGCTCAGTCGTTTCTGGATTTGGACCTGCATCAGTTCTGTTGCTTAAGCTCGATGCTTGCCTCCACGGAACCTGCCAGCATGGAAATGACCTCCACATCCAGCTTTGCCCGTTGGCCGGTGTGGATAATCCAGCGCGCCTCTTTCATCCCGCCGCTGCCTTCAATGGGTCCCAGCATGGTCGTCCGCGTGCCGGACAAGATGGATTTTTCGTCCACCTTCACGACGACGCGTGTGGGATGGACTTCGCGCGTGACATTGCCTTGCGCCAACGAGGTCGGCAGATAGCCGGTGTTCTCCACTTGAATCGTCACGTCGTAGATCGAATTGCCCAGGTGTTTCGCTTCCGCCTTGCGAATCGCGATTCGAGGCAACTTTCCCGCCAGTTCCGTGAGAAACGTCGAATGTTTTTGAGCCAGTTCATCGAGACGTTCTTCAGGTGGATTTGTTTTAGCAAAGGGCGCGAAGCCGCCAATCTCCACCTTTTTGCCGGGGAAATCCGGGTGATCGAACGATCTCCAGGCCACAAAGGCCTCGGGCGCGTTTTCGTCGATCCATTTGAGGAAGGCGCGTTCCTCCTCGTTGCGAGTGTCGCCCTCGGCCTTTTTTGGGGCCTTGTCGCCCGATTGATCCGCCGCAGTTTTGTCCTCCTTCTTTGGTCCCGGCGCTTCCTCCTTGGCTTTCTTGTCGTCCTTCTCCTTCTTCTCTTCCTTGGGTTTCTCCTCCTTGGGCTTTTCCGCTTCCTTGCCCGACTTGCTTTTGGCCAATTCGACTTGCAGGGCTGGAGTCCACGCGCGCGCGGCCAGCGAAAGCCGTCCTCGATGGTAATAAATCCAGTCGGAAAAGGCGCCCGGCTCGCTCGCTCCTGAAAGTTCCTTCTTCAAACCAAGCGTCTCGCGCCAGCCTTTTCCCAGCTCGCGATAGAACGCGACGTCCTCCTCATGGATTGCCGTCGGCGGGCGTTTGGGAGCTTCACCTTTGGGCGTTTGGATCAGATTATCTGCCGAGCCAAAAGTGAAAACAACGGCGATGTTCGGATGCGCCACGATGAAATCGGCCAGCGCCCGCGTCTCCGCTTCGCTCATCTGATGCAGCCCGGCCCAGGGCGCAAAGAATCTGTAGTTGAAGGGGAAATTGCGATTGAAGTTGATGCCGCCAGGGCCGTCCTCGTTCCAGGCTTCGTCTTTGTCGTTGTCGCGTCCCTCGCTCAGGTAGCGCCAGGTCCCCTGTTCGCCTTTGGTTTTCTCGGCTTTGATCAGAAGACGTGGTTCGACCGGATCAAGCATGTATTCTCCTGCCGGGTCTTCAACGCGCATCCAGGTGATCAGGCCATCATTATTGAGATCCTCAGGACCATCCTCATCGACCATGCCGTCGTTGTCATCGTCCACGGGTCGGTTGTTAACCAAGGTTTCCCGTTTGGGTTTGGCAGAAAAGGAATCTGCACCGGCAGGGTTAAGACGAGGAAAAATGTAAATGGTCGTGGTATCGAGCAGCTTTCGGATTTTCTCGTCATTGGCATATCCCTTGGTCAGGCTTTCCAGCCAGGCCAGCGCGCTTACCGTGCCAGCCAGGTCGTTGCCTTCGATGCCGGCGATGAGGAGCAAGGCCGGGCGACGTTTGCGCTCCTCATCTTTTCCTGCACCCAGTTCAACGAACCACAGTTCGGTTTTATCCGGTGTCTTCAGGAAACTTTCCACGTGCACGACCTTTCGCTGGCTTGCGGCGGCGGCCTTGAGGTGTTTGGCAAGATCCTTGTTGGTGGGATATTCCAGGGCCCATACTCCACTGAGAGTGACCGGAAGGAAGAGGCCGTACGATAGCCAACGAAAAATGCGTGAGAAACAACAATGGATTTCAATTCTTCGGCGCATCATGGACTGTGCGCCAAGCGTGGTAGCACGATCCTAACCATCAAGCCAAGCCTTTCTGAACAAAGGAAACATCAGGGAAACTGACGGCAACCGGTTTGGGCGCACGAAAAGGCCAGGCCAAAAACCAGGCCGGGCTTGGTCGCCACTATGCGGTAAAGGAGCGCGGACGTCTCGTCCGCCCGAAAAGGCAAATGACCAGCCTGATACCATCTCCAGCAATGATTGCCTCAAGCGAGGCCCTTTCACCAAACTGTGAATTGGCTTGGGCGCAGGCATCTGGCGCAAGGCGCCCGCTCTCATTCGTGCGGACGCGACGTCCGCGCTCCTATTTCATCGTTACGGTTCAGGGCAGCAACACGGCACGATAGAACCTTTGCATGTTGGCCCCGAGGCTGTCCTGCCACATCAAACTTGAACCGCCGGCGGCCTGGTTTGCGCCCAGCGGTGTCCATGCAGGCAGGCTCAGATCGTCCTTGTACTCGACGCGATAAGTGCGACCTGGCACGGTGCTCACGATCAGCGAGACTTGCGCGCCACTGACGATGATGCTGGTGATCTCCGGCGCCTGAGACGGATTGGGATTGGCATTGGCTTGGCCCGGTGTGGGCGCGGGCATGACGTAAATGGGCCCGGTGCCTTGCGGATATCGCCCTTCGCTCACGTTGGCGGTCTGCTGCCCAAACGTCACCGAATCGATCAGTGTGCCGTCGGCGGCGAATAATCCGATCGCTTCACCGGCGGCGCGCAGGTTGAAACTCACGTGCAAATCGGCGCGATTGGTGGAGTTCTGCTCCCGTTCACCGTCGGCCCACACCAGGAGAAAACCAAAAGGGGCGATCTGGTAATGGCCATTATCAGGAATCTCATCCTGGAACTTGTTGGTCAGAACGTCCGTGAGGAAGTAACCGCCCAGATCCACTGTGAAAGGGTTCGGGTTGTAAAGTTCGAACCAATCCTCATATTGGCCATCTGCAGGATCGGCGATGCCACTCCCGCTGTTGTTCGCAGCCATCCATTCGTTGATGTAAACCAGCAGCGGCGGGGCGGCACAGTTATTGGTCGTTCCGGGAGTCGTGAAATGCATCTCCTGCCGTTCGAAAAGCTGGCCGTCGGGACAAGAGCCGTAACTGCGGTCCACCGCCACATTGTCGAAGTTCAGGTAATCCACGATCTGCGGAACGCCGTTGGCGAAGCGCGAAAGGGCGACCGAACCGGTGCCGCCCATCAAGCGAAAGTTCGTGTGCCATTCGCTGCCTGTGCTTTCGACAGATTCGCCATCCATGAAGACGACTTTGAATTGGCCGGCGTCGATCATCGCCTCTGCCGGAAAGGCCCATTTGGTCAGGTTCAAATAATCATCCGTGAGATAAAAGCCATCGAGCGAGATGGCCGCGCCGCTGGAATTGTAAAGTTCAAGCCACGGCTCGCGTTCGCTTTGGCCGTCGGTGATGCCGCTGGCGTTCACGGGCGACACTTCGTTCAACCAAACCAGCGGGTAGGGCGGGAGTGGATAGGCAAGCCCGCTGTTCGTCGCCGGTGTGGCGACGACAACTTGCGGGTCTGGAGCACGCACGGAAATGGTGGCGCGGAAAAAAGTGCTCATCCGCATTTCGAGATTGCCTGCGTTGGTCGAAGGCAAATACCAAAAGCTCAACGTGTGCACAACGCCCGTCGGCACATTGGCGACGTCCTGATAGAAAAACTGTCCGGCGCCGCCAGCCGGGCTGAAACGAAGATCCAGGCCGAAATTGCCGGCCAGACGCGCCTCCGCACTGATGGCCGTGTTCGTGCCATTGGTACCCTGGAGCTTCCAGGCGGGCGCCAGAGGCGATTCGAAGTCACCGTTGACAAGCAGATTCGGTCCCACCGCGGGCACACTTCCAGCCACCAACGCGAAGTTATCCAGATAAAGGTTGCCGGCCGGATTCAGATAGACCAGCACGCGGTTGGTGTTCGGCACACCGGTCAGGAAGAAGAACCGCCAGCCTCGGCCATCGGTCCAGTTGCTCACGCGGGCGTTGTCCTGGGCAAGGTCGATGAGCTGCAACGATGAGCCTTGGCCTGCGGCGCCGGCAGGCCATGGGGCGCGCGCCTCGTATTTCACCTTGTCCACGACGATCTCCTGGCCTGATTGAGCCCCGGGCCGCAAGAGGGTGAGCGTTTCGCCCTCGTTGTCGAGCGCGCCATCGAACTGGCTGAAGACTGGCCGGAGGGCGCCATAAAGCTTGGCGAACTCGCCGCGATTCTTCGTCAACACAATATAGGAACGCGAAGGAAGCACCGCGCCAGCCGGAAACGAGTAACTCAATCCGTTCACCCGCCAGCGGGACAGGTCGAAGGTGAACGCCGTTTGCGTGTTGAACAATTCAATGAACGAGGTCTGGTCCACTGTCGGGTTGTACATGATTTCGTTGATCACGACCGAGCTCCCGGCGTCCGGGACAGGCCCGGTGTAATTGACCGTCACCGTCCGGTTGGAGAGCGTATTGCCTTGCTGGCCCACGGCGCTCACCACCAGCGTATTGGTGCCCGCCCCGACGGCCACGCGCACGCTCCAGGCCGTGGCGCTTGTCCAGGTAATCGGGTAGGCCCCGCCATTGACCAGGATGTCCTTGGCCGTGACGGGCGCAGTCCCACTGAGGGTGATGTAGTTGTTGGTGGTCTGGATGAAATTCGTGCCTGTGACGTTGAAATTGGCCGCAGGAATCTGAGACAGAATGTAAGTCCGCCGCGCGGCAATCCACCCACGCATCCCACCGGAGGCCCCGGCGGAGACCCCTTGATCGGGGCTATCCACCGGCACTCCGTTGGCGCGGAAGGCGGCGAAACGCGCATCCACTAACGGTGAATAATTTGCAGGCACCATCCATGTGTTGGCGAGCTCGTGCATCGCGCACCAATACTCGCGCACAAACGGCGGGTGATTGTACATCCGCGTCACCACGGGTTCCGAGCCATTGTTGAAAAGCCCATCGTTTGGCCCTCGGCTATCCTTGCCCAAGACCAGGTCGAGATCCCACAAAAGGAGCTTCCACCGATCCTGAGCAGGCTTGTAGGCATACATGTTCTTGCCCCGTTCGTAGCCGTAGCTGTCCCAGTTGCCGATCATGTGTTGCACGGCGAGGAGGCGCATCCAGTTTCGCATGTCCACCATCCCCAGCGTGGCGCTCGTGTAAGGTTCGGGCGGGACGGAGTTCGCCGCATCCACGAGCGAAAACAAATCCGCGAAATCGTTCGGATGGGTCTGGGCGCGCGGACGCCACATCCAGCGAAAACGCTCGGTGCGCTTTTGGCCGGCGACCACCGCGTTGGTCAAGGTGCAGGTGATGATCTCGAAGCCGTTGCCGGCGTCATCGAACTCAAACCAGTCTTCTATCTTGAGCAGCCGCCCGTTCGAATCGTTAGGAAAGTATTCCTCAATGATATCGGTGTTGGGCTGCTGGTGATCGAAGTAAATCATGCCCCGGGGCTGACCGTTGACGGCGACGAACACGTGTCGCTTGTGGTTGAAGCCCAGACCCAGCTTGCGCCCAAACCAATACGCGGTCGTCTCCGCCTGCGCGCTCACGTCCTGATGGAACGTTCCGCTGTAAACCGGGTTTTGGCCATTGAGGACGAAATCGGCCGAGCCCAGGAACAGGTTATCGCTCGGAAAGTTCACCTCGTAATCGCAGGTGGTTCCCAAGGGACCGGTGTAAGGGCCGTTGGCCGTGTGCCACGGGCTGCCGCTGTAAAGGGTCTCCGCATTATAGACGACGCGCCAGTCGCCATAGACGAATGTGGCGTCCAAACCTTCGTTGCTGTTTCGCTCCCGCGCGGTCCAATAGGCGATGTTCGAATCCGTCAGCCACAGGCGATAGCTGCCGATGCTGCCCGGACGGAGCCGCTCGCCGAAGCGCACCAGGCACTCCCTTGCCAGCGCCTCGCTCGGAAACAAGGAAGTGCCCGCAGACCCGTTGCCGTCCACCGCCCGGATGTGAAAGGCCACCAGCCTATCGGCCGGCTGGCCTGGAATCGTGCCGGAGAAAATGCCATCGCCCGCAGTCGCGTCGCCGCCCGAGCCGTCGTCACGCATCAGCACATCGAGCACGGTGCTGTTCGGATCCAATCGATAGCGCAGTGTCACACTCGACAAGCCATCCGGGTCGTTCGCCCGCGCCGTGACGACCACCGGTTCGTTCGCCACCGGCAGAATGGGCGCGTGGACCACGTCATAAATCGCCGGCCCGGCGTTGGCTACCGATCGGCTGTTCGGCGCGCCGGGCGTGCCGAGGTTCGTCGGCAAATTCATCGGACCGGCTAACTCGATCCACTGACCCCGGATACGCATGAGGAAATTCGGATCGCCTTTCAGCCAGCGCACCCGGGCCCGCAGCGTCGCCTGATTCGCGCCGCCGGTTGGTATGGTGGCAATCGCGGTGCGGACGCGGTTCGGTCCGGGATCGCCACGCTCGACCGCCCGCAGATGAAGGCATTGACCCCCGCTGAAGGCGCCACCCGCCTGCACGAATGTTTTCGCCTGCGTTCCCTGGAACGCCCAGCCAGTCGCGCCCGCTTCGAATCCCGGATTCATCACGCGGTTCGTTTCGCCATTGCTGCGCACCTCCACATCGTCCACCAGACACTCGCCCGGTCCCTCGGTGAAGAACTCACAACGGTTTGGCGTTCCCTGCCCCAACGTCATCCCAAGGTCGATCAAAGCGGTGCGCTCCAGGAGCGTCCACGGCGCCTTGGCTGTCTCGTCGCTGTCGGCCCAGTTGGCGGCGAGCCGGTTGTCCGCGCGCGGATCGATCAATTCCAGCGAACTGCCGCCGCCGTCGCTCCAGTGACCCCAGCGCCCGCCGTCGCGGTAATTCACTTCGCTGACGACGGTGTAGAATGCGACGTTCGTGGTGATGGTCGGCCCGTTGGTCTGAAACGTATAATCGGGCATTGCCAGGGCCACGCGTTCACCGCCGTTGGCGAGTTGACCCCCGTAGTCGCCGACAACGAGGTTAGGATTAAGATTAAGATTGGGATAACGAGCCAGGAGACTCGCCCGATTCCTGGCCACGACCAGATAACCACCGGGGTTGATGATCGTGTTCAACGGCATGGTGAAGTTGATGCCATCGACGAAACGCCAATCACTCAGGTTCACTGGGCTGCTGCCCCGGTTGTAGAGTTCGACGAACTCATCGTCATCATGGCCCGAAACGGGGTGATACATGAGTTCGTTGATAACGACGGCGCGGCGAAGTGGCGTGGCGTTGTTCGTGCCGGCCGTGGGCGCGCTCAACTCTACGAAACCGTGGGCGCCGTCCGGGTAATGGCCGCGTGAGACACTGTTGGCTTGCCCGTCAAAGCGCACCACGTCGAGTACCCGTGTGCGATTCGAGTTCACCAGTAAAATTTCTTCACCGTCGGAACTGAGATTGAACCCAAGCTGGTTTTGGTCGTAAGCAACAAAACCGCGCGCGGGCAGCACGGTGCCATTGGGGATGCGGAACTTGTTCGTCCCAAAATCATCGCTCAGCCAGCAGCCGCTGATATCAACCGGTTGTTTGCTGGCGTTAAACAGTTCGACAAAATCAACCTGAGGATCGTCCGTGTGGGCGAGGAATTCGTTGATGACAACGGCCCGCTGTGGATCGGCGACATACGTCTCCCGCCGTCCGGGTGAACCCCCGATGAGTTCGCTGGCCGCCCATGCCCGCACATCACCTTCGCCATAGCTCGCACGCGCCAGCACCAGCGAGTGGCCGGCGCCATCCGCCGCTGCCGGCCAGTCTCCTTCGCTGTCGTATTCGACTTGGAGAAGATGCGCCCCCAGTTCGCTTTCCAAGCGGACGGTGCCCTGCGAGTTGGGCAGATTTTCCGTGGTGACATTGGTCACGTTGCCGACCACGTTGGTCTCCATCCGCCACGGACCGAGCACACCGCTGATGCCGTAATAGCTTTGCACCGAGGCCGGATCGCGCGCGATGACGAGGAACGCGCCGCTCGGAAGAATCGTTCCTTGCGGGAAGTCATAATGAACGTCGCCGTCGATTCGAAAGCCGCTGAGGTCCTCATAATAATCCTGGCCGTTGAAGATCTCGATGTACTCAAGACTCAAGTCGGGCACTTCCGGCGGGTGATACATGATTTCCGAAATGGCAAGACCCGTCCGTCGCGAACTCGGTCCCAGCGGTTCGAATGGCAGCGCCAGGCTGTTGACGAATGTTCCGCCGCCGGCGTTTTCAGCATTGCGAAACCGAGCCAGCACGGCGCTGGCCGGATTGTGGCTGCTGACAGCGAAGCCCAGATAGACTTGCGATCCCATGTTGATGGTTGCCGAACCGAGCCGAACCCAGACCTGGCCATCGAAACTGCCAAAGCCGGTGAAGACATTGCCCACGCGCTGGAGCCGGAGCCACGTGTAAGGATAATTCACCGGCATGGAGCCGGCGCTCACAGCCACGGCATTTGAGGCAGTGCGGCTTTGAAATTTCACGCCACCCAGGCTCGCCGAAGCCAGGACCGCTGCAAAAGGCGAATTCGTCGTCACACCGTCGCGGGCCATCAATCCGGCTTCGCTGTAGCCATCCGCAAGGTCGAGCGAGTCCACGCGCACGTGCACGTCGAAGTCGCCGATGCGCGCCAGTGAATGGAAGCTGAAATCGTCGCCGCCCCCTTCGCCGATATCGCGTCCGGCCCCGTTGATATTGAAGCCGCCCGGGACACTCGTAACGGAATTACTGCCAGTCACCGCGCCAATCGTGCGCAACGCGAATCCCGCGACAAAACTTCTTTCGCTATTGGGCGCGATCGGGTTGGCCGCAGCGGATCGGTCTCGCACATCGTTCACTCGAATGGTGTAAGTGGCCCCCTCCGTCAACGCCGTCGTGGCCGCGAGCGACACCAGCCGCGAAGTCACATCGAGCGTGGCGCTGGTAAGAGGCACGTTGCCTCCGGGACCGGTGAGCGTGTAATTGGCCAGATTGGTCGCGCTGCTGGCCAGCACGGCTTCATCGAATTCCACCAACACCCCGTCCACGATGGTCAGTTGGTGCAGTGCCAGTCCCACGGCATTAAGCAACACCGGGCCATTGGTGTCGGCCAGCACCGTGAGTTGCGCGTTGCTGCTGATAATCGAGTGAGGCGTGGCATTGACAACGTTGGAGATGACCACGCTGAACTGGGCGTTATTGTCTGTCAGCAACGCGGTAGGATGTGCGTAAGACGAGTTGGTCGCGCCGGCAATGGGCGCGCCGTTCTTGCGCCATTGATAGGTAAAAGGCGGAGTGCCGGAAGCGCCGACGCTGAAGGTGGCTCCTATTCCTTCGCCAACGGACTGGCTTTGGGGCTGCGCGTAAATGCCCACCGGGCCGGCCACATTCACCACGTCCGGTCCAAACTGAGCGGTGCCCCGGACTTCACCCGGCGAGAGGGCGCGGTTGTAGATGCGGATCTCGTCGTACTCAATTTGCGTGTTCAGGTCGGCGGTGTTGTTGGCGCGACCGATCCAATTGTTCACGTCGTTGATGCTGCTCAAGCGCGCGGTGGTGGTCAGCGCGGTGACCGGCAGGCCGTTTTCGTAGATGATAATCTCGCCCGTGCTCTCCTTCCACGTCACGGCGAAGTGGACGTTCGTGTTGAAACTCGCGGTCGAAAAATCAACCGTGTTCGTCCCAAGCGGCGCGCCGTCTGAATTGCGCACTTCGACACGCCGGCTGCTGGTGTTGACGGCCACCTGCGCATAAAGCGTGAACGAATCGACGGCCGCGCCACCGCCGCCCGGCCCCGTGAGTTCACCGCCGAGCGTCGAGCCGAAATCGAAAATGCGGGACGAGGAGCGGCTGCCGGTCACTTTGACCCAGCCTTCAAGCGTGACTTCGCCCGAACCGCCGAGGTCGGCGCTGTTGGCGGAGAGCAATCCATTCGGCAGATCGCCGTAGGCGGCGGTGGTCGATGCGCCGCCGGTCAAAACAAATCGCGTGCCGGTGAAACTGGCGCCGCTGCCGCGCACAATGCCGTGCTCGGTGCCGATCGAATCCACGAACGTCAGCCCGCCGGCGTCAGGGGCGGGTGCTTCGCCGAAAGAGTAGCGATGGACCGGAGCCGAAGCGAGTGGGACGGAGGTGGGTTCCGCGAAGGTCGCCTTCTCAAAGTTGTAGTTGTTGAGAATCTGCTCTTGGGAGAGCACCTCGTCGTGGATGCGCACGCGCGCAATGGTGAGCGACCCGCGTAGCGCCGCGGTGAGAGTGACGCCATCGAGTTCCATTTGGGTGGCGAGGCAGATGGGCAGGTTCGCGTGCGTGTTGATGACGCCGGGGCCAAGGGTCTCGGTGTTCTGCAACACGCCGTCGGCATAAACACGTGTCGTCACCTGGTTGTAAGTATAGACCAGATGATGCCAAACCCCCGCCTGAGGCGCGCCACCGGCGTTGTTCCAGCCCAGATCCGGGCCGCCTGCTCCCCAATGCCCGACGGCGCCGAACAGGGCGTTGGCGCCGTAGTTGAACGACATGTTCGATCCGTCCGGCCCGCCCCGGCGGCCCCACGCCAAAATAGTCTCCTCGTCCGCAATGCTCGGATTAAACACCCACGCTTCAATCGAACGCGTGGGGTCCGGACCCAGCAAACCCGCCGGCGCGGGCAGCAAGCCGCCACCGACGCTCGTGACGTGCTGCATGTAATCCCCGCCGTCGAATTGAATGCCGCGCAGGCCCGCGCTGCCTGCAATAGCCACGCGAGGAATGGTGGCGCCGCCGCCGCGCGCCTCGAACAGGCCACCGGCCGCGCCGGAGTTCGTGATCGCGGTCAGGTTGCCCAGAGGCGCGGTGGTCGCATCCACGTTCACGAACACCGTGCCAGCGGTCTGGACTTGCGCGGGCGCTGACACGGAGAGAAACAGGAGCGAAGCGACGAGGGGGTGGATACGACCATTCATAAATAACAGAAAGAGAGTGTTCGCACGCCAAACAGAAGCGCTGGCGCCAGCATTCCAGCCGTCCATCGACTCGACACGACGCTGTACATAACGTGGCGCCGCGCGGGACATTCGTTCCCGAGGCGTTTGTAACACTTGTGTTTGGATCAGGTTACAAATACTCAAGCAGGAATTCGCGCGCAAGCCCATCCCTATTTTGCGCCCCCGGATATTCAAAATGCGCACCAGAATCGGAGCGCGGACGTCTCGTCCGCACGAATAAGAGAGGGCCGCTTGCCGCCAGATACGTGCGCCCAAAACGAACCAGGCTGGTCATTGGTAGGTAGGTGCGGACGAGACGTCCGCGCTCCTATTGCAGCTTAACCGCCTCCTCCTTCTTTGATAGTGACGACTTGGTTTGCGGGCGGACCTTTGATGACATCTTTCTGGCCGCCGGGCCACTGCACTTCGATGCGGTCGATCTTTTCGCCTTTGCCAAGTCCAAAATGGAGGCCTCGGCCGTAATCACTTTGGTAGCCGCGCCCGCTCCGGACTTCGTCCACCAGGCTCCGGCCGCCCGCGATCAGCTTCACGTTCGCGCCGATGCCGTCGCGATTCGATCTTGTGCCGATGAGGCGGACACCAAGCCAATGCGCCGGGGGTGAATCGTTTCGCAGGACGGTCGGTTCGCGGCGGGAGTTGAGGATCACCACATCGATGTCTCCATCGTTGTCCAGGTCATCGAAGGCCGCGCCGCGAGCGCTGCGCTTCACCGTGGGGCCGTCACCTGCCTTGTCCGAGACGTTGCTGAATTTTCCGCCGCCGGTGTTGCGCAGGACGATACTCGGGCACTCATAGAGGGTCGTGTTGTCGAAGAGGTGGACGTTGTCGTGCAAGTGGCCGCAGGCGATGAAAACATCGCGATGCCCATCGTTGTCGAGATCGGCTGCTCCCGCGCCCCACTTCACATAGCGCAAGCTTCCCTCGCCAACCCGGCTCGAACGGGTCACGTCCTCAAACAATCCCCTCCCCATATTCTTGAAGAGTGTCGTGGGTTCCTGCTGATACGTGCTCACCAGAAGATCGAGCAACCCATCGTTGTCCAGGTCGGCGCATTCCACGCCCATGCTGCCTTGCGCGCGGCCGGCGGAATCGTAGGCGACCCCGGCGAGTCCGGCCGTTTCCTTAAAGCGCCCCTTGCCATCATTGATGAAAAGAGAATTCCCGCTCTTGTCGTTGCCGACGAAAATGTCCGTGTCGCCGTCGCCTTCGACATCGAGGCAGACGACGCCCATGCCGGCGCCTTTGTGCTGGCCCACGCCGGACTCAGCGCTCACGTTGGTAAAGGTGCCCTGACCGTTGTTGCGGAAGAGCGAAAAGGGAGTCGGCTTGTAATCGAGCGGTCCGGCGTAGGCCGGATGCCCGTTGAAACGCACGGCCCGATGGTTCTCGTAGGTGAAGTCCACGTAATGCGCCGCAAAGAGATCCAGGTCGCCGTCGTTGTCCATGTCGAAGAACGCGACTCCCGCGCCGATCTTGCCATCGCCGTCGGCTACTCCAGCCTTCTGCGTGACATCGGTGAAGGTGCCGTCGCCGTTGTTTCGATACAGTTTGTTCGGGCCGAAGTTGCTGATGTAGACGTCCTGGTCGCCGTCGTTGTCGTAGTCGGCAGTCGCCACACCGAGGCCGTAGCCGGTATCGCCCAGGCCGCTGGGCGCGGTGACGTTGACGAACTTCCAGTGGCCATCGTTTCGCCAAAGAGAATTGCCAGGCTGCAGCCGCCGGCGCGAGGAGGGGGACGCGTCGGGGGCTGCAGCGTTCCTCTCGCGAAGAGGAGCGCCGTTCAGGAAGTAAATATCCACGTCGCCATCCTGGTCGTAATCGAACAACGCCAGCCCCGAAGCAACGGTCTCGACGATGTAGCGCTGACCGGAACTGCCATCGGTGTGAACGAACGTGATGCCGGTTTCCTTTGTCACGTCGCGGAGCTGGATGGGACAGGCCGGTTCGGATGCGGAGAGATCGAAGCTCAAAGTCCAAAGCATAAAGCTTAAGGAAAGTAATAAGCTCCAATTTTGATCGGGCACTGCGCGGCCGGACCGAGCGTCGGCGCGACAGCGTCTTGGAGTGCGCCAGCCCTCTGGCGCTTTCGTTGTGGTAATGACTTTGGGCCTCTCTCGGTCCAAATCCAAAGCGCCAGGGGACTGGCGCACTCCAAGACCTCGCGGGACTTTGTCCGGTCTCGGATTTTCTCTTGAGCTTTGAACTTTGAGCTTTGAGCTTCTGGTCATTTCCGTCCCAACAGCATCTGCCGCATCTGCTGGTATTGTCCGTTGCCTGGTTGCAGATCGATCGCCTGGTTGATGGCAGTCAGCGCGCCCTGGCGATCTCCATTCCGGGCGCGGGCCTCGCTCAGAAGCGCCAGGTATTGAGCATCCGGCGCCAATCGGACGGCTGTCTCGGCCAGGCGCACAGCCTCAGCCGGATTCCTGCCGCCTTGCACATACAACTGCGCCAGTGCGCTGTGTCCTTCGGGTTGATTTGGCGCCAGTCGTATCACCTCCGCGAACGCCCGCTCCGCCCGCTCGACTTGATTTAACTTGAGACTGGCTCGCCCGAGGTTCAGGTGCACCAGCGCGTCATTCGGATCGATTCTGGCGATCTCTTCGTAGAACTGCAGCGCCTCGCCATATTGGCCGGCGCGCTGGTAGAACACCGCCAGGTTCAACCGGCAGATCGTATTCTCCGGATCCAGCGCATTGGCGCGCAACCAGAGCTGCTCGGCGTCGCCCGTCCGTCCCAGCGATGCGTAGACGCGGCCCACGTCGGTGTGTGTTTGTGCGACACTCCTTCGGGTGATCTGGAGGGGCGCGAAGCGGGTCCGTTTCTCTCTTTCTGCAGCGTCGCTCTCCTGCTTCAAGGCCAGAAACTTCTCCCAGCATTCGCTGGCTCTGGCGCTCTGGCCCAATTGAGCGCACGCCTTCGACAGTCCGTAATAGGCTTCCGTGAAGTCAGGCTTCAGCTCAATGGCAGCCTCGAAACTCGCTATCGCCTTTTCCGTTTGCTTGACGTGCTGGCAGGAATCGCCCAGCAAACGGTAGGCCTCGGCGGACAATGAGCCGGCCTTCTCCAGTAACGAAATGACTTCGCTGAACCTGCCTTGATGCGAGAGCGCCGCGGCCAGCCGGAACCGCGCCGTTTGCAAGCGCGGATCAAGTTCCAGGGCCTTGCGAAAGTGGCCTTCGGCCTTCTCATACTCGTCGCGCAACAGCAAGGCATAACCCAGACTCTCATGCGCGTCGGCACGAGTGGGATCGAGTTCGAGCGAGCGTTGCCAAAGCTTCATGGCCGCCTCGCTGTCGCCCTGTTCGTTGCGCACGAGTCCGGCCAGATAGACCACGTCGTCGTTCTGCGGAAACTCAACCAGAAGTTTTTCCGCGACCTGAAGTTGCTCGCTGCGCAGCGCGCGGTCCTGCTCCGGCTCGGGCAGTGCCGTGTTCAATGTGATGGGGCTTTTGTTGGTGCTCGTCTTCTGGGATGTCGCTGGCGAACGCGTTCCGCCGGCTTTCCACGTTTTCCATACGAACAAGCCCACCGTGGCACAGGTAACGACGACAACCACTGGCCATGCGGCCAACCGCTTCGACCGGGCACGCAGTCCTGGGCCGCCACGTTTCTCGAGTTTCGCCCTTTTCATCGAAGAAATAGGAGCGCGGACGTCCCGTCCGCCCGAACAACAGAGAGGCCGGTGACAGCGGATGCCTTGCCGTAAGCGAACTCACTGCTTGGTGAAACGATCTTATAAAAGGTAATCACCGGCTTAATTCGGTATCACCGGGTCTTTGGTGAGTCATGCGGACGAGACGTCCGCGCTCCATAGAACTCACCTGAGGCTTCATATCAGCCAGTAAACTAATCGCAGCACCCAGAGTCGAGCCTGGAGCGTGGATATGCTGGAATCCACAGTCGCCGTGTCGTTCCGGGCCAAGACATGCTGGACGGCAGCGGCATAATCCGGCAAAACCATAATGTTCTGCCTGGCGGCCCGACCGCGCGCCAGCGTTCTGGCGCAGGACTGGCAGTGGTCTTGTTTGCTTTGGCGGTGCAGGCGTCCGTTCTTATGAATTCTTATCCAGTGTTGCGTCGCGGCTGGCTGTTTGCGTTCCTCGTCGGCTTGGACCTGTGCTTCGTTGCTGCGGTTCAGGCTGCATCCGGAACGGGATCGTTGCGCGTGCTTTTTCTGGGCGATAACGGCCATCACCAGCCGGCCGATCGTTTCAAACAACTCCAACCGGCGCTCGCGAAGCAAGGCATCGAACTCGTTTACACCGATTCGCTGGCCGATCTGAATCCAGCCCGGCTTGCAGGCTTCGATTGCATCGCGATCTTTGCGAACCATACGCGCATCGCGCCGGAGCAGGAGAAGGCGCTGCTGGATTTCGTCGAACGCGGTGGCGGCTTCGTGCCGCTTCACTGCGCGTCTTATTGCTTTCTCAATTCGCCCAAGTATATCGAGTTGGTAGGCGGACAATTCAAGAGCCACGGCACGGGTGTGTTCAAGGAGACCCTCGTGAACACGGGTCATCCGGTGATGCAGGGCCTCGCGCCGATTGAAAGCTGGGACGAGACCTACGTCCACACGAAGCACAACAGCAATCGCGTCGTGCTCGCCGAGCGCCGGGATGACAAAGGCAACGAGCCCTATACGTGGGTGCGCGAGCACGGGAAAGGGCGTGTCTTCTATACGGCATGGGGCCACGATCAGCGCACATGGTCGCATGCGGGCTTTCAGGCCCTGGTGGAGAATGGCATTCGCTGGGCGTCTGCGAACTCGCCTACCCAACTCCAGCCGCGCACCGGCCTGAAGCCTTTCGAGTACGTCGAAGCGCCCGACAAGCTTCCCAACTACACCCCCAACGCGCAGTGGGGCACGCAGGGCGAACCCATCGGCGCCATGCAGAAGCCGCTCCATCCCGCCGAGTCGATGAAGCACCTCGTGACGTTTCCGGAATTCGAGGTGAGTCTCTTCGCGGCCGAGCCGGAGATCACCAAACCCATCTGGCTGGCATGGGATGAGCGCGGGCGTCTGTGGATCGCCGAGACGGTGGATTATCCCAACGAACTGAAACCGGAAGGCGAAGGTCGCGACCGGTTGAAAATCTGCGAGGACACGAATGGCGATGGCCGCGCCGACAAGTTCACCCTCTTTGTGGACAAGCTGAGCATCCCGACCAGTTTCGTCTTTGCCAACGGCGGTGTCATCGTTATCCACTCGGGCAAGACCGAGTTCTTCAAGGACACCAACGGCGACGACCGGGCGGACGAAAGCAAAGTGCTTTTCAGCGGCTGGGGCGTGCGCGACACCCACGCCACGGCCAGCAATCTGCGCTATGGCTTCGATGGCTGGATCTGGGGCACGGTCGGCTATTCCGGTTTCCAGGGTACCGTGGGCGGTAAACAGATTCGTTTTGGCCAGGGCATCTTCCGCTTCAAGCCCGACGGTTCGGTCCTGGAGTTCGTGCGTTCCAGCAACAACAACACCTGGGGCCTGGGCCTCACGGAGGACAACCTCATCATCGGTTCGACCGCCAACGGGAATGCGAGCATGTACATGCCGATTGCGAACCGCTATTACGAAGCGGTCCATGGCTGGTCCGCTTCCCGCCTTGAAACCATCGCTGACAGCCAGCGCTTCTATCCGCTCACCGAGAAAGTGCGGCAGGTCGATTTTCACGGGCGCTACACCGCAGGGTCCGGCAGCGCCATATACACCGCGCGAGCCTTCCCGATGGAATATTGGAACCGCGTGCAATTCGTCGCCGAGCCCACTGGCCATTTGCTCGGACACTTCTACCTCGAACGTCGCGGCGCTGATGTGATCGCTCATAACGCGCGCAACTTCGCCGCCAGTGATGACGAGTGGGCTTCCCCCATCTATGGCGAGGTCGGCCCCGACGGCGCGTTGTGGGTGGTGGACTGGTACAATTATATCGTTCAACACAATCCGACGCCGCGCGGCTTCCGGACGGGCCGTGGCGCTGCCTACGAAACAACGCTGCGCGATAAAGAGCACGGCCGGATCTATCGCGTCAGTTACACGGGAGCGCGGGCGTCCTCGCCCGCAGCGGCCTCGTCGGCAACCTCGGCTTCAATTCCGTCCAGTAGCGTCCGGCAAGGCGGGACTGCTGCGGGCGGGGACGCCCGCGCTCCGACGCGCCTCGACAAATCCACACCGCAGCAACTCGTCAACACCCTCGAACACGACAACATGCTTTGGCGGATGCACGCGCAACGACTGCTCGCCGAACGAGGCAACAAGGATGTCGTTCCCGCGTTGTGCGAATTGGTCGGCGACCAGCACGTGGATGAGATAGGCTTGAACCCCGCGGCCATTCATGCGCTTTGGACATTGCATGGACTTGGCGCGCTCGACTTCGAGAACCCGACGGTGAAGGACGTTACGATCGGAGCACTGAGGCATCCCTCGGCCGGTGTTCGCCGGGCGGCAGCGATGGTTTTGCCGCACACGGAGATTGCGCGTGACTCGCTCCTCAGCCTGAAAGTGCTCGGCGATTCCGACGCGCAAGTGCGCATGGCCACGTTGTTGGCCCTCTCGGAAATGCCCGCCTCCGATGCAGCGGCTTCCACGGTGTTCGCCGCGCTACAAGACCCGCGCAATTCCGAAGACCGCTGGATCCCCGATGCCGCCACCACCGCAGCCGCTCGCAACGACGCTTCGTTTATCAAGACTGTGTTGTCGAGTTACAAACCTGCCGCGGCGCAAGCCACCACGTCCGCACCGGGCAATTTGATTCCCAACTCTTCCTTCGAGGAACAAAGCGACGGCGCGCCCACTGGCTGGAGACGTTCCACCCATAGCGGTCGCGGGGAACTGGCGCTTGCGGACGCCGGGCGCACCGGAAAGCGCAGCGTAAAGATTTCCTCCGAGCAGGGGGGCGATGTGAGCTGGGCCATGCAAGTGCCAGTCAAGCCGCGCACGTTGTACACACTCACCGGCTGGATCAAGACAGAGAAGGTCCAGAAGGCCGGCCGGGCCAACGGCGCGATGCTGAACGTTCACGAACTTCAAGACCCGGTCCGAGGCGGCACCAAAGCGCTCACGGGTGACAACGATTGGACGCAGGTGCAACTCAATTTCAACTCCGGCCAGATGCGGGAGGTCACGATCAATTGCCTGTTCGGTGGCTGGGGCCGCGCCACAGGCACGGCCTGGTTTGATGACATTGAACTCATACCCGCCGCCGGATCGGAACTTGCCGGGGAGGTTGGCCGCGTCGTTCGACTTGTCACCACCCATTATGCGCAACGCGGGCCCGTGGACAGCATCGTGCCGACATTGGCCGCGCTTAACGGCGCTTCACCAGCGCTTACCCTGGCGGTTCTCGATGGATTGATGTCCGGCTGGCCGCAGGACACGCCGCCCTCGCTCAGCGGCGCCGAGAAGAACACCCTGGCCAACCTGATGGAATCGTTGCCCGAATCGTCCCGCGACCGGTTGCTGGCGCTGGCACAACGCTGGGGACAGCCCGAACTTTTTGGAACGAGCATCGCCTCCATACTCGACGCGCTTAAGAAACAGGTCGCCGACACTTCGCTCGTGGATGACAAGCGCGCCGCCGCCGCGAAGCGTTTAGTCGGCCTGGAGGACAACGCGGACACCGTGGCGATCGTGTTGAAACAAATCCATGTGCTGGCGGCGCCTGCGCTGGCGACCGGCTTGATCAACGCCCTGGGCGAAAGCCGCATCACGCGCACCGGTGAAGCCGTGACGGAACATTGGGGGCAATTCTCACCCGCGGTTCGCCGCGCCGCCATCGCCGTTCTGATGCGCCGGGGCGAGTGGGCCATGGCGCTCCTCGACGCCATTGAGCGCGAAAAGATCCGCAAAGGCGATCTGGCGGCGGAGCATTGGTCGCAGTTGAAGCAGAATCCCAATCGCGCCGTCGCGCGTCGCGCCGAGCGCCTGTCCGAAATCAATGCCGGCATCTCGGCCGATCGGGAGGCCATCGTGAAGAAACTTCTGCCGCTGGCCAAGGAGAAGGGCGATCCCATCCGCGGCAAGGAAGTTTTCACGGCGCAATGCGCGAATTGCCATCTCCTCGACGGCCAGGGTGGAAAGATTGGTCCCGACCTGACGGGCATCGGCTCGCGCGACCGCTCGGACATCCTCCTGGAAATTCTCGACCCGAACCGTTCGGTCGAAGCCAATTACCGCCTGTGGAATGTCACGACGAAAGGCGGCGACACGTTCTCCGGCCGGCTCGAAGCCGAAACGCAAACCACCGTCGAGATTCTCGACACCACGGCGCAGAAGCATGTCATCCAGCGCAGGGATATTGCGTCGATGGAAGGTTCGCAGCTTTCCATCATGCCGATCGGACTGGAAGCGCTTCCGGAGGATGATCTGAAGGCGCTGTTGGAGTTTCTGGCCCAGGCGCACTAATGAACGCGAGAGGCATCCGCGAGGTTTTGGACTGCGCCTGCCCTCTGGTGCGTTCGGAGATCGCGCGACGGTGGCGCCGCTTTCAAAGCGCCAGAGGACAGGCGCAGTCCAGGACGCTGCCGCGCCGGTGGAGGCTCCTCGCGTTGTTCATCGTTCTCTGCGGTCTGCCGGTCCAGGCCCCGGCGCAGCAAGACGAGTCTCCTCAGCAACGCCGGGGAAGGTTCGAGCAGGGTCCTCGTCGCGTGTTCAAGGATCGTGTCACGCCACATTGGTTCGCGAATGATACCCGCTTTTGGTATCGCAACGATCTTCGCGGTGGCGGTCGGGAATTTATTCTCGTCGATGCCGCAGGTGGGATCCGGGCGCCGGCTTTCAATCACGAGGCGGTCGCAAAGAAGATCGGCGGAGGAACGGATCCCGCGCGGCTTCCGATCAACGAACTGCGTTTCAGCGAGGACAGCGCGACGGTGACCTTGATCGGCCCCGACAAAACCTGGGAATTGAAACGGGACACAGGCGAGCTTCGCGAAGCGTCTGCCGAAAGTTCCACGCCGCGGGGATTGACGGCGGAAGCGCGCCCGAGACCTTCCAATCGAACGGGGCCGGAGACGCAAATCACCTTCGACAACCGGCTGGCGGAAGCCGTGGAGTTGTTCTGGATCGATCCGGAAGGCGGTCGCCAGAGTTACGGAACGCTGCCGGCGAAATCGCGAAAGGACCAGCACACCTTCGGCGGACACGTGTGGCTGGCTGTGAACGAGCGCGGAGAAAACCTTGCGGTCTTTGAAGCTTCCGACACACCGGGTTTGGCCACCCTTGACGGCCTGCGCCCTTCGACGCGACAACGCCGGATCGGCGGCAGGCGCGACGACGACGAATCGTCCGATCGCTCGCCCGACGGCCAATGGACCGCGCTCATCAAAGATCACAATGTCGTCATTCGCTCGCGCGACGACGGCAAAGAGATTCAACTCAGCAGCGACGGCAGGGAAGGATTGGCTTACGGGCGCTTCTCGTGGGCGCCGAATTCAAGGACGCTGGCGGCCTTCCGCGTCGAGCCGGGTGAGCGCCAGGAGGTTTACCTGATCCAATCCTCGCCGGAAGGTGGCGGTCGCGCAAAGTTGCAGACCCGCCCCTACGCCCTGCCCGGCGACAAGTTCAGCTTTTACGAATTGAACCTCTTCGACATCGCCAGCCGCAAACAGATCAAGCCCGAGGTCAACCGATTCGAGCATGAATGGCTCAGGCCGCGTCTGCGTTGGAGCGGGGACGGACGAGCCGTCGCTTATCAGATGACCGATCGTGGCCACCAGCGCTTTCGCGTCATCGAGGTTGATGCGCACACCGGCCGGACGCGCAACCTCATCGACGAACGGAGCCAGACCTTCATCTGGACTGCGCACACGGAAAATCTCAACCTGAGCCTCGTTAACTGGCTGGAGCAGACCGACGAAGTCATCTACGCCTCCGAGAGCAACGGCTGGCGGCACCTCTACTTGATCGATGCCAAAGTGGGAAAGCTCCGGAACGCGATCACGCAAGGCCAATGGGTGGTGCGCGGCATCGACCGCATCGATGAGACCAACCGGCAGGTGTGGTTCCGTGCCAGCGGCGTTTTCCCGGACCAGGACCCGTATTTGGTTCATTATGGCCGGGTGGGTTTCGATGGCAGCGGCCTGATGTGGCTGACGGCGGGCAACGGAAATCACACCATTCAATTCTCACCCGACGGCAAGTTCATCATCGACACCTGGTCGCGTGTCGATCTGGCCCCTGTAACGGAATTGCGGCGTGTCTCCGATTGCGAACTCATCTGCAAGCTCGAAGAGGCAGACATCACGGAACTGAAGGCCAGCGGTTGGGAAGCGCCGGAAGTGTTCGTTGCCAAAGGCCGCGACGGCAAGACCGATATTTGGGGAATCATCACGCGCCCGCGCGACTTCGACCGGAGCCGGAAGTATCCGCTCATCGAAGACATCTATGCCGGACCGCAAGGTTCATTCGTGCCGAAAAGTTTCAGCGCCAACTCACGCTACGAGGCGCTCACCAGGCTCGGTTTCATCGTCGTCAAGATCGACGGCATGGGAACGGCCAATCGCTCCAAAGCATTTCACGACGTTTGCTGGCACAACCTCAAGGACGGCGGCTTCGAAGATCGCATCCTGTGGATGAAGGCCGCCGCCAGGAAATATCCTTACATGGATATCACTCGTGTCGGTGTTTACGGAAACTCCGCTGGCGGCCAAAACGCTGCCGCGGCCGTTTTGTTTCATCCGGAGTTCTATAAGGTCGCCGTGGCTTCGTGCGGCTGTCACGACAATCGCATGGACAAGGCTTCCTGGAACGAGCAATGGATGGGTTATCCGGTCGGGCCGCAGTATTCGGAGTGTTCGAACATCGACAACGCCCATCGACTTCGTGGCAAACTCTTCCTGATCGTCGGCGAAATGGACAGCAACGTTCCACCGGAATCGACGATGCGCTTCGGCGACGCGCTCATCAAAGCGGGAAAGGATTTCGATCTGCTCGTCATTCCCGGCGGCGGCCATGGCATGGGCGGCTCCTATGGCCAGCGGCGCATGAACGACTTTTTCCTGCGTCATCTGCTGGGCAAGGAACCGCCGGACCGAAATGGGGAAGCTCAGGGCGCGGGAGGTTAAAGAGCCCTGCCAGCCGGACAGGACTGCCACGCTATAACATATGAAGACCACTGCAACGAAGTACGGTTTCCTCGCCGCACTTTTCCTTGGTTCAGCCCTCGCGGTGCCCGCTGTCCAGGTAACGCTCCAGGTCAACATGGAGGTGCAAACCGCGACTGGAAACTTCAATCCTGCGGCGCACACCGTTGAGGTCCATGGTTCGTTCGATGACTGGGGAGCCGGGATCATGTTGATGGTGAATCCGACGAACGTCGGTATTTACCAAGGCACGGCGAACGTCAGCGGCACACCGGGCGCCGAGGTTCAATACAAGTTTGTCATCAACCAGGCCGGCACTTTGCTGTGGGAAAACAACGGTGTAGGGCCGGGCGGCGCGCAAAACCGGGCGTTCAATCTCCCGGAGACCAACCAGGTGTTGCCCGTTGTCGATTTCAACAACCAATCAAACCCGCCCGGTGTGGTCGCGGTGACCTTCCAGGTAAACATGGGGGTTCAAGCTGAGGTTGGAAGTTTCAATCCGGCCACTCACACCGTGGAAGCACGTGGTTCGTTCGACAACTGGGGCGCTGGAATCACGCTGTCACAGAGCCAGGCCAACACGAACATTTACCAAGGCATGGCCAACATCACTGGTTCCGCAGGAACGACGATTGAGCACAAGTTTGTCATCAACCAGGCCGGCACGCTCGTGTGGGAGGGCAATGTCGGACCGGGCGGACCTTCCGGGAACCGCACGTTCATGTTGGCGGAGACGAATCAGACGTTGCCGGTCGTGTATTTCAACAACCTGACCAACAACCCTGGAGCCGGCATCGCGGTCACATTCCAGGCGAACATGGCGCTTCAGATTGCCCGAGGGCTCTTCGACCCCGCGACGGGCGTCATAGACGTCAGAGGGCCGTTCAACAACTGGGGCACCCCGAGCGGATTGGTGCTGACCAACAGCCCAGGCAACGAATCGATCTTCGCGGGCACTCTCAATGTATCCAACACTGCGCCCGGCAGCACCGTCGCCTACAAGTTCAATAGGAACGGGACCTGGGAAACCGGGCCCGATCGCACCTTCATGCTCGCCAGTTTGGCCCAGACACTGCCTCCGCGTTATTTCGATGATTTGGGAGACCTCGGTTCACTGTCGATTGACGTGGCCGTCATCTTTGACGAGATCGAGGTTACTGTTTCATGGACCAGCGGACCGCGCGTGCGCCTTCAGAGCAAGAGCAGTTTGACGACGGGCCAGTGGCAGGATGTTGCCGACACCGCCGGGCAGAGCTCAAAGACATTTATCGTTCCCTTTGCCGATCCCGACGCAGGCAGAATGTTTTACCGTTTGGCGGGTCCTTGAAGCCGGAGCGTTGTCCCTGATGCCCGTTGCCATGAGGCGACAGGAGCGCAGCCGTCCCGCCTGCGCGAGGAATGATCGCGCTATGCAGGCGGGATTCTCGCCGAGGCGATGAGCAACAGAGAATGGGCCGCGGTTTCCTGTTATGTCCCGTTTGGCCAAAGATTTTTGTGAAACAGGCAGGCGGGACAGCTGCGTTCCTGCATGACGGCGAATCGCGAGCCTGATATTCTCCACAGTCATTTTGAATCGGCAACTGGCTAATCTGATTTCTGCTTTCGTCGTGCTCCTCGTCGCGTGCGCCGCAAGGGGCGGAGAGTTCATGGCTGGCGCGGACTTCTCGCACCTGGGGTTCTTTGAGGGCCGGGGGATCGTTTATCAGGACGCTGGCCAGCCGCAAGACGCCTTCGATATCCTCAAGCGCCATGGGCTGACTTGCGTGCGGCTTCGCCTGTTTACCAGTAGCGCGGCGCAGGCGCAGGCGAATCCTTACAACTACACCAACAATCTCGAGTACACGCTCCCGCTGGCGGTGCGCGCCAGAAACGCCGGGCTCCAGCTGCTGCTGAATTTCCACTACTCTGACACTTGGGCCGATCCGGGCAAGCAGGCCAAGCCCGCCGCCTGGACTAACCTGGCGACTTTCGACGCCCTCGAACGGCAGCTCTACGATTACAACAGCAATACCATCGCGACATTCAAAGCGGCTGGCGCGATGCCCGAATATGTCCAGGTCGGCAATGAAATCATCGGCGGCATGTTGTGGCCTGACGGTCGCGTCGGAGGCAGTTACGACACGCCGGCGCAGTGGTCGCAGCTTGGGCGGCTGATCAAAGCCGCCATCCGTGGAATCAGGGACGCTGCCGGCGCCAACCAACCCGGGATTATGATCCACATTGACCGCGGCGGGGACTGGAGTGGGACGCGATGGTTCTTCGACAACTTGCGCCAGCAACAGGTCGAGTTCGATATGATTGGGGAAAGCTATTACCCATGGTGGCACGGCAGCCCTGAGGCTCTGCGTTTGTGTTTGACCAACGCCACGCAGCGTTACGGTAAACCCGTCATCGTGGTCGAGACCGCATTTCCCTGGACCAACTCGGCGAACATCTACGGCATCCCGGCTACTCCAGAGGGTCAGGTTGCCTACGTGATCGAACTCGCCAAAATTGTCAAAGGCCTGCCGGCCAGCAATGGCCTCGGCATTTTTTGGTGGGGAGCCGAATATGTGAATCTGCCGGGCGCCGCCCTGGCAGGCTTCGACCGCAGATCATTTTTTGATTACGAAGGAAACACGCTGTCGGTGGCGCGCGCGATGGGCCAGCTCGCGGCACCCGTGCAAATGAGCGCCACTTTGACGGATACCCTGCTGATGCTGAAGTGGCCGCTCAGCGGGGCGGGAATGTCACTCATGACGGCGAGCAATCTCAGCCCGCCGATTGTCTGGCAGCCTGTCACCAACCCGATTCAGACTACCGGCGTGGTATTCAGCACCACCCTGCCTGCGAAGGTCAGCCACAGCCGGTTCTACCGGTTGCAGTCCCACTGACGTGCCCGCGCCAGATGCCATTTGGCCGTTGATTCGTTGAGCCGTTTATCGAGCGCATCCTGACACTGCCCTCGAAGTCATTCCGCTTTTGGCGACCATTCTCCACTGTTGGCGGAATGAATTCCCCGATCCATTTCCGCCGTTGCGGTGGCAGTGTCAGGATGTGCTCCCGTTTATTCCATCGCTGAAAACGTTCTTGAAGCCGTGCCTTGAGACACTCTACCTTTCGCCAAATCCGACGTGCAGAACATGATCGCTAACTCCCACACGGGCACGGATTCTCCGCAAGGGGTCAGTTCCGATTATTTAAACAAGCGCCGCTCGGCTCACTGTTTCTTCACCATTTCCTTCGGCCGCACACGAAGCAGCTTAGTGAAAGAGTGAGCCTCTATAACCCGATAGCACTGTAATGGGGTAAACTATGAAATCTCGATGTTTTCTATTTCTTCTTGGGATAGCCGTTGCGCCTGCTGCGTTTTGCGCCTCGGGCGCGCTGCCTGCCGCCATGGCGCCGCCCAAAGCGAAAATCGATGCCCCGCGTGTCAGCCCACCGCCTGACTCGTTCTTCAATATGATTTCCAATCGCCTCGCGAATCCACGGCGAGGACGCGGCGCCCGTGATCGCGGCGAACAAACCGAGACCGCGCCGCCCAATGCCGAGCAGATTGCCAAAGAGCTGACTCTCTATCGCAACTTCTACAAGAAGCACATTGACGTGAAGGGCATGCCGGTCGCGGCGCATGGCGACGTGGCGGACCTGGCCTTGCAACGCACCTACGACATCGTCACACACATGCTGGCCGGGCGGGCCGACATCTTGCAGGCGATGGTGAGCAATCAGACTTACCTCATCATCATCGGGAAGAACCAGGTTTATACCGACATGCCGGAATATCGGAACCATCCGAACCCTACGTTCCAGAATGAGCGCGTGCGCGGGACCGGCGGAAACCCCACCAGCTTCGGCGAAGAGAATCTTCTCAGCCTGCCCATCGACCGCTACGACGACGAAAGCATCGGCGTTCATGAGTTTTGTCACACGATTGACAGCACGTTGCGGCGCATTGACCCGACGTGGGAAGAGCGACGGGGAAGAGCGTTCCGGAATGTCCGCGACCAGGGCCTCTACCAGGATGCCTACGCCGGCAGCAATGCGGGCGAGTATTGGGCGGAGATTGCGCAGGCTTACTTCGACTGCAACCGCGTCAACAACTGGAACCACGGCCCGGTCGGCCATCGCGAGCAGCTCCAGGTCTACGATCCACGGGGCTATGAGCTATGCCGTTCGGTGTTCAACCTTTTGCCCGGGCAGGACTGGCGTTATTCGTGGCTGCAAAAGCTCCCGATGGTTTCGGCGCCGCCCACGACGCCGATGTTCAAGAACATCGACGCGTGGTACACGAAGTTCACCTGGGCGCGCGAGTTCACGGTCGTGGCACGCGGCGCGAGTGATGAAGCGTTGCTGCACGCGAACGAAACGATTCGCCGAATGTTTGCCTATCGCCACGACCTTTTAAAGGCGCTCATTGGCGAAGGGGTGAAGCTCGTCGTGCTGGGAACCAACGAGAGCATCGCCGACCTGCCTGAGTTCAAGAAGCTGGCGGACCAATCCGAGGTGGACCACACGCTGCGCTGCCTCACCCATCTGCCCATGAAGATTCTCGTTGTGGCGCAGGAGAACGTGCTCGCCAATCCGCGCGACAGGTACGTCGGCGACAACCAGGTCATTCACGTTCTGGCGCACGCGCTCTATCAGGTGGCCGGTACGCGACCTGTGGATCCGCACTGGGACGATCGCCCTCGCAATATCTGGCAGCAATACGAACTCCGCGTCAAAAGGCTCGACGTGCGCTTCGACGAAAAGCTCAAGGAACATCACCAAAAGGCGCTGAGCGTCGGGAAATGGAAGGGCACAGCCGCCGTCCAGGATCGCGCCCAGTACTGGACCAAAGGGGTGCTCGCTTACTTCGACGCCGTTGGCCAGGACGCGGCGCCCGGCGATGCCGCGCATCCGATCGATACGCGCGAGGCGCTCAAGGACTACGATCCTGATCTCTACGCGCTGGTGAACGAGACAATGGCTTACGACGGACACGTGGACTGGCGGTTCACGCCACATCGTCCTTGAACGACCAGCAACGGGCCTGGGCTTGTCACAACGTTTGTCCCGGAGGGACATCCGACAATAGCCCGGCGTTTCAACGCCGGGTGGTGCGGTTCAAAAACCACCGAGTCCCGGAGGGACGAAAGAAGATCAGGTTTAAGAGTTGGATTTTCTGCCGTCCCCGGAACTTGTCTGTATTGGTGGCTCAACCCGGCGTTGAAACGCCGGGCTATTTTCACTGTGTCCCTCCGGGACAAGGGACGGCGAATTCCCGAAAAACATTACGGCTATAGCGATTGCCAAAAATAATTTCCGACCAAACCAAGAGCCAAGACTGCTGCGCCTCACAGAGGCGCGCTCCGGGAGCGCGGGTCTGCGACCCGCAGCATGTCCAATAGGTTGCCAATCGGAAATGAATTCTGGCAACCGTTCTAATCCCAAACGGAGGTCTCGAAGCGGAGGCGGGCTTTCTCGCCCAAAATCTCGCGGGCTCGGCGAGGCAGGTCGATGAAGACATCCATCTGCCCGTCGCCCTTTGCGTCGGCGGCGTCCAATTCGATGGGCGTGACCGGTTCCAGGTTCTGAGAGACCCAACTGTAACGGGCGGAAAAGGGGGCTTCGGAATCGGGCGTCGCCGGCGCCAGTTCCAGGACAACGCGGTCCGACCAGAGCGGCAACCGCTCGACGTGGTCCCTGACCAGGAAGGAACCTTCTCTGAACTTACGGCAGAACACAGCCAGTCGGAGCATGTAGCGCATCGTGCCGCCGCGCCCGAGTTTCTGCATAAGAAAGCTGGTGAAGAGAGGCAGACCGCCTTTCTTGCCTTTCACGCCTTTCTTCATCTGCTCGGCATACTGCTCGGCATTCAACGGGACGGGGCAGAAATGGTCGAAGCTCCGTTCGTGCATGAGAATCGGCAGCCCGCGAATGGCGATCTCCACTTCGAACTGATAAGAGATTTCCGTGTCCTTGTCGTCCTTGGGTCCGGGGGCGAAGTCCAACGTGAAGTCGCACAGGACGGCCTTCACCTTGACATCGCCAAAGAAAAAGCGCTGGAGGTTTTGGTAACCCTCCTCCGAATTGACCATGCCGTAACGGCCACTGTGGCTGCGGTGAATATAGGCCCGGTGCGAGCGGTGAACGGAGGCGTTTTCAATTTGCACCAGGCCGTCGCTTTGCGGTCCGACCAGCGTCCGCGAAAGTCCCATCGCCACCTCGTAGTCGTGGGCGTTGGTGCCGACGATGCAGAAGACGCGGGCTGGATCGAACGCCTCTCCGGGCAGCTCCCGCGGGTCGAACTTTTTGCCTTTGGCGCCCGCCTTCTTCGGGGTGAGGTATTGCGCCATGCGCTTGGGTCCGAAGTCATCGGAGTTGTTGGCCCCGATCAGATCGCGCACGCGCTCGATGATGCCTCCGCCGAGGTTGAATTCGATCCCGCCATGCGGAGTGCCAAAAGTGAATATCTTGTCGATGTCACTGGCAGCGGAAGCGGACTTGTCCGGGTAAAGCTTTTGCACCAGACAGCGGCAGATCAATCCACCCATGGAATGGGCTACGAGGTAAACCTTGGCCGCGCCGGTCTCGTCTTTGACGGTCCGGATGAAATCGAAGAGACCTGCGGCCGCCTCTTCAATCGACAGGCGCCGGCCCCCCGGGCGGTCGAACGTTTTTGAGGTGGGATCGTAGTAACGGTAAATCCAGATGGATTTGGTTCGGGCCGTGGACTCGATCGGCTTGGCCGTCTGGATGGCGCCGTCGTACACTTCGCGGTAGCCGTGATCGGACATGAGGCGGACGAGCGGGCTTTCAAACGCGAAGAAATCCGCATTGCCATTGACGTCGAGACGAATGTGCGTGGAGCCGAGATTGAAACCGCAAAACGGATCGTCCGTAGTCTCTTCGACTTCGCCCTGGGTGCCTGCGTAACCGCGAATGTAGATAATCGGAAGTTCCTTGCCCATGACAAAGAGTGTCATCGGCGGCGCGAGCGAACGTCAAGCCGAACCTCGACCGGGCGGCTGCTTTAGGAGCATCTCAGTTTTTGGGGCCGCGGATGTTATCCCCGGCCTATGCCCATCAGCCCTCCGGGCTAAGCTTACTAAGCTTAATGCCTTTCGGGAATTCGCCGTCCTTTGTCCCGGAGGGACATCGTGAAAATAGCCCGGCGTTTCAACGCCGGGTGGTGCGGTTCAAAACCACCGAGTCCCGGAGGGACGAACGAATGATGCCCGTTTAAGAATTGGATTTTCTGCCGTCCCTCCGGGACTTGTCTGTATTGTCGGCTCAACCCGGCGTTGAAACGCCGGGCTATTGTCGGATGTCCCTCCGGGACACACCCCATGCTGCATTCACTCACTGCTCAAAAACTGAGATGCTCCCGCGGCTTTGCTCAAAGCAGGACAGGCTCAAGTCCTCGGCACAACGTCAGCCCGGTTCGTTCCTTGCCCGTTGCGCACCAAATCGCTTGGGATTTTCGTCCGTTCGATCTACCCTGGCTGCAACGATTGCCTGGCTCAATGAAACGTGCTGTGTTCCTGGACCGCGATGGGACGCTGATTGAGGACAAAGATTACCTTTCCCGACCGGAGGAGGTGGTGATTTATCCTGGCGCAGGCGCTGCCTTGAGAGCGCTGCAGGACGCCGGCTTTGCCTTGTTCGTGGTCACCAATCAGTCGGGAGTAGGCCGGGGCTACTTCACCCTGACAGATGTTGAAAAAGTTCATCACCATCTCGCGCGAGAGCTTGCTCGCGAGGGTGTGCGCTTCCACAAATTCTATGTCGCTCCGGAAGCGCCCGACCAGCCGAGCCGCGGGCGGAAGCCTTCGCCGCAGTTTCTGTTTGATGCGCGGGATGAATTCGGCATCGAATTGCCGGAAAGCTACATGATCGGCGACAAGCTCATCGACCTGGAATGCGGCTGGAATGCGGGCCTTAAGAAGTGCGTGCTCGTTCGCACGGGTTACGGCGCCAAAATGGAGCGGGAATACGTCGGAAAGCTGGGACAGGCGGTTGTCGTGGATGAGCTGGCCGCCGCCGCACAGTGGATCCTGCAATCTCTAATGAAACAAAATAAATGAACATCATTGGAGTCATTCCGGCCCGTTATGCTTCCACGCGTTTTCCGGGCAAGGCGCTGACGCCTGTCGCTGGCAAACCGCTGATTCAGCATGTCGTCGAGCGTTGTCAGCAGGCGCGCTTGCTCAAAAATGTCGTCGTGGCCACGGATGACGCGCGTGTCCTCGAAGTGGCGCAGAAGTTTTGTCAGGTCGAAATGACCTCGGCCCAACATCCCACCGGCACCGATCGCATTGCCGAGGTCATTCTGCGCATACCGTGCGATGGAGCGATCAATATTCAGGGCGACGAACCTCTGATCGACCCGGAAGTGATCGATGGCGTGGCCAGGGCGCTCTTCGGCTCGCCCATGGCCACCGCGGCCGTGCCCATCACGGACCTGGCGGAATTCGACAATCCGCACGTGGTAAAAGTCGTTGTCAGCGCCCATGGGCGGGCTTTATATTTCTCCCGGCATACGATTCCGTATGTGCGAGATGCCGCCAGTCGTTCGGTTGCCGAGCAGTTGGCGGCGTTTCGCTTTTTGAAACATTTGGGCATTTACGGATACTGGCGTGAGACGTTGCTCAAGCTGGTGAAGTTGCCCGTTTCACCGCTGGAGGAGGCGGAGAAGCTGGAACAATTGCGGGCGCTGGAAAACGGAATTGAAATCGCCGTGGTCCAGGTCGAGTATGACAGCGTGGGCGTGGATGTGCCGGCGGACGTGGCGCGGGTGGAAGCATTGTTGAAAGGGTTAAAAGGTTAAATGGTTGAATCGTTAAAGGGTTAAAAGGGTTAAAAGGGTTAAAGCGGACCCAATCGGAGCTTTTTTAACGATTCAACGATTTAACGATTTAGCGATTCAACGAACCATGAAATACATTTTTGTCACCGGCGGTGTGATTAGTTCGCTGGGCAAGGGATTGACGGCGGCCTCTCTGGGCACGTTGCTGGAGAATCGCGGACTGAAAGTTACGCTGCAAAAGTTCGATCCGTACCTCAACGTCGATCCGGGAACGATGAACCCGTTCCAACATGGCGAGGTTTACGTCCTGGACGACGGGGCGGAAACCGATCTCGACCTCGGCCATTACGAGCGCTTCACCCATACAAAGCTGTCGCGAGTCAATAATCTCACCAGCGGCCAGGTCTACCAGACGGTGCTGGATAAAGAACGCCGTGGTGATTATCTGGGCAAGACGGTGCAGGTGATCCCGCACGTCACCGATGAAATCCAGAATCGCATCCGCCAGATCGCCGAGCAATCCAAGGGCGATGTGCTCATCACGGAGATTGGCGGGACGACTGGCGACATCGAAGGGCTGCCCTTCCTGGAGGCCATTCGCGAGTTCGGCCTGGAGGCAGGCATCGGCAACGTGCTGTTCCTCCACGTCACGTATGTGCCCTTCATAAAGGCCGCCGGTGAACTAAAGACCAAGCCGACACAGCAATCGGTCGCCAAACTGCGCGAAATCGGGATCACGCCGCACATTCTGGTCTGCCGTTGCGAGCAGCCGCTCTCCAAGGAACTGCGTCAAAAAATATCCTTGTTCTGCAACGTGCCCTATGAAGCGGTCATCGAGGAGAAAGACGTGGAGCATTCCATCTATGAAGTGCCGCTTATGCTCCAGCGCGAGCGCGTGGACGATCTCGTCTGCCGCCTGTTGCACCTGGATGCTCCGGCTGCCGACATGTCGCACTGGCAGGATATCATCCGCAAATTGATCGCGCCGCAGCACCGGGTCCGCATCGGTGTCGTGGGCAAATACATCGAACTGAACGACGCCTATAAATCCGTTTACGAGGCGATCATGCACGGCGGCATTGCCAATGATTGCGGCGTGGAAATCGAAAAAATCGAGGCGGAGGAGATTGAAAAGTTTGGCGCCGAAAAGATGCTCAAGGGGATGGGCGGCGTGCTGGTTCCGGGCGGGTTCGGCGAGCGCGGCATCGAGGGGAAAATCCGCGCCGCTCAATACGCTCGCGAGAGGAAGGTTCCCTATCTCGGTCTGTGTCTGGGCATGCAGATCGCCACCATCGAATTTGCCCGCAACGTGCTGAAACTGGAAAAAGCACACTCCACGGAGTTCGATCAGAACACGCCTCATCCCGTCATCGCATTGCTGGATGAGCAGAAGAAGGTTTCCAAGAAGGGCGGCACCATGCGATTGGGCTCACAGCCTTGCCAGTTGGTGATGGGCACGCTGGCCAACCATTTGTATGGCGCGTTTGTGGTGAACGAGCGCCATCGTCATCGCTATGAATTCAACAACGCCTACCGCGAGCGCTACGAACAGGCGGGCTTCGTCTTCAGCGGCAATTCCCCGGACGGCAAGCTGGTGGAGATTATCGAATTGAAGGACCACCCGTTTTTCATCGCCAGCCAATTCCATCCGGAGTTTCAGAGCAAGCCGAACAAACCGCATCCGCTGTTCAAAGGATTTATCGCAGCGTCTCATAATTACATCCACCATCGGCCGCTGTAACCTCCGGACTGGCTTTCCCAGATTCAACCTTCGATCGAGACAACATGGCCGCCCTTCCAGCATCGCCGAAGCGGTCGCGCCGCACCGCCAAATCGATATTGGCCGGCATTGCTATCGTTGCGTGCCTCCTCTTGGGTTGGCGATGGCAGTTGAGGCGTGATGTGAACGCGCGTCTTGCTGCTATCAAGCATGCGGGATTTCCCACAAGCGGAGCAGAGCTTAACGACTTTTATCCTCCCGTGGCGGTTGACCGGAACGCAGCTCTGGTCATCACGCAGGCATTTGCCCTGATGAAGAACTATGCCGACTCAAGATCGAATGAGATTGTCAAATTCAGGATGCCTCTTTCGGCACAAGCGCTCACCGCCGAACAGAAAGATCTCCTGTCGGGTTATGTGGAGATGAACGGCGCCGCGCTCGTCAAGGTGCGCGAGGCTTTGCTGTTACCGAACAGCCGTTATCCTATCGATATGACATCCGGGTTGAATGCCCTATTGCCTCATATCAACCCTTTGAAGAATCTGGCACAAGCTGCATCGTATGAAGGTGTTCTTGCTGCCGATTCGGGACGCCAGGCCGACGCAGTTATTTCGGTGGTCACAATACTCGGCCTATCAAGGACGCTTGCTGAAGAGCCCCTTCTCATCTCCGCGCTGGTTCGCTTCAGAATGAATAAGATGGCGACAGAAACGCTCGAGCGCTGTCTTAATGCCAGCAGTCTGGACGATCAGCAATTGCGCATGCTAGGGCGATCGTTCGGCGATGCGGAGCGAACAAACGAAATGGCTCAAGCCATGATTGGCGAGCGAGCGACGACGATTCCATGTTTCCGAATGAACTTCGCCGAGTTGGAGCGCTTCGGAGACTCTGCACCAGACTTCCCATCTGCGTCCAAGCGAACCCTCGGCTCAGAATTTCTAACAGTACTGATCCGAGCATCCGGATTTTTCGAACGCGACCTCAGGTTTTACTTAAAGGTTATGGAGACGAACATTTCTTTGGCCGGCCTTCCGCTGCCGCAAAGCCTGGAGGTATCGAATGTTCAACGTGAGGCTGAGACTGAGATGGACCGTTGGCATTACATTATGTCAGCTATGCTCTTGCCCGCGTTACCGAAGGCTTTCCTTCGCCATGCAGAGTCGGCGGCGTTTCTGCGTCTTTCGCAATGTGCATTGGCTCTGGAGAGGTATCGTCATTCTTACGGCCGCCTGCCCTCCGACTTGAACGAACTCCCTCGCGAATTCCTGCCGATAAAACCAACCGATCCATTCGATGGTGCTCTGCTGCGCTACCGTCGCCTTTCCACTGGCTATGTCATCTACAGTGTCGGTGAAGACAGACAGGACAATGACGGAAAGGCGAAGCCCGCCAACTCCACGTGGAAAAACTCGGAATCATACGATCTCACTTTCGTGGTCCGGCGCTGAACTTCGTCTTGATTTTCAAGTGAACTACAACGAAGCCATCCAATTCCTCTACCAACTCCGTCTGTTCGGGACTAACCTCGGGCTGGAGAATACGTTCAGGCTTGCCCAACTCGCGGGCCATCCGCAGGAAAAGCTTCGCTTCATCCACGTAGCCGGCACCAACGGTAAAGGCTCCACTTGCGCCATGCTGGAAAGCATTTATCGAGCGGCGGGGTTGCGCGTGGGTTTGTTCACTTCGCCGCACCTGGTTGCCTTTGGCGAGAGGATTCAGGTCAATCGCCAATGGATGAGTGAGGATCAAATCATTCGGCGGGTAAAGGAATTGCAGCCGCTGTTGAAAAGGTTTGCTGCAAACGCTCCTCCGACCTTTTTCGAGGTCGTCACGGTGATGGCGCTGCGCCACTTCACCGAGCAAAAGTGCGATCTGGTCATTTGGGAAACCGGCATGGGCGGCCGCCTCGACGCCACCAATATTGTCACGCCGCTGGCGAGTGTGATCACCAATGTGGACCTCGATCATCAGCAGTGGCTCGGCGATACCATCGAGAAGATTGCTTTTGAAAAAGCCGGGATCATCAAGCCGGGTGTGCCCGTCGTCACGGCCACTGAGAACCGGCAGGCCCTGCGTATCATCGCCGACGTGGCCCGGCAGCATCAATCGGTGTTGAAGGTTGTGGATGGAGGCGACACGCGCTGTCCGCCCTTGGATAGTGTCAAATTGCCGCTGGCAGGACGGCATCAAAGGCTCAATGCTGCTTTGGCTGTGGCCACGGTGAGTGTTCTTCAATTGCCCGTGCGTCAGGATGCGGTCATCGAAGGACTCTCAAAAGTCCAGTGGCCTGGGCGAATGCAGTTGGTGCGTCTGCCCGACGAGCGATCCATTCTCCTCGATGGCGCTCACAACAACGCCGGGGCGGAGATTTTGGCTCACGAAGTTCAAGAACAGTTTCCCGGCTCCCGACCAGCGCTGATCTTCGGGGTCTTGCGCGACAAGGATTGGAAATCGATGGCTGCGTTGCTGGCTCCGCTGGTGAGTCGTGTCATCCTTGTGCCGATGAAAAGTGAGCGCGCTCTGCCTCCAAAGGAAATGGTTTCGATGTGGCAACAGGCAAACTTGAGCGTGCCAGTGTCCGTTTGCGCATCGCTTGCCGAGGGTATGGATCGAGTCAAGGCGGAGCCATTTATCCTCATCACCGGTTCGTTGTATCTCGTCGGCGAAGCGATGGAACTGCTGGGCCTTGCTGATTCGCCAGCCAGGGAAGAGCGGAGCTTGAACGAATGGGTGAGCGCGGAGAATCAAGGCGGAAACGCTCTGCGTCCTCTGCGCTGACCCTTTGCGTCCCTCTGCGTTTAATTTTTAACGCGGAGGACGCAGAGGTTTTCGCAAAGGGCGCAGAGGAGCCACTCTAAAACTTCCCGCCGTAAACGGCGTTCTTGCCCAGCAACTGTTCGATGCGCAGCAGTTGATTGTACTTGGCCACGCGATCCGTGCGGCTGAGCGAGCCGGTTTTGATCTGACCGGCATTGGTGGCGACGGCGATGTCGGCGATGGTGGCATCTTCGGTTTCACCCGAACGATGGCTGATCACCGCGGTGTAGTTGTTCTCTTGCGCGAGGGCGACGGCATCGAGCGTCTCCGTGAGCGAACCGATTTGATTCACCTTCACCAGAATGGAGTTGGCCACGCCTTGCTCGATGCCTTTGCGGAGGAACTTCACATTGGTCACGAACAGGTCATCGCCAACAAGTTGAATTCGATCGCCCAGTTTATCGGTGAGCAGCTTCCAGTTCTTCCAATCGCCCTCGGCGCAGCCGTCTTCAATGCTGATGAGGGGATATTGGCTGGCCAGCTTGTCATAGAACGCGATCAACTCTTCGCCACTGAGTTTGCGGCCGGCGCTCTTTTTGAAAACGTACTGGCCCGTATTCCGGTCGTAAAACTCCGATGCGGCCACGTCGAGGGCCAGGAACATTTGCTCGCCGGCCTTGTAACCGGCATCCTGGATGGCCTGGAGAATCGCCTCGATGGCCGCCTCGGTGCTGTCGAGTTTCGGAGCAAATCCCCCTTCGTCACCCACGGCAGTCGAAAGGCCTTTCTTCTTCAGCACCGATTTGAGGGCGTGAAATGTTTCGGCGCACGCCTGCAATGCCCGCGAGAAAGTATCGAACCCTTTGGGCACGATCATGAATTCCTGGAAATCAATCGGCGCATCGGAATGCGCGCCCCCATTGATGACGTTGGCCATGGGCACGGGGAGGACCTTCGCATTTGGTCCACCGAGATATTGGAAAAGCGGACGACCGGCGGTTTCAGCGGCGGCTTTGGCATTGGCCAGGGAGACGGCGAGGATGGCATTGGCGCCAAGCTTCGATTTTGTTTCCGTGCCATCGAGTTCGAGCATGATGCGATCGACGGTGAGTTGATCCAGCGCATCGACTCCGCGCAGGGCTTGAAGGATCGGGCCGGTGATGTTCTTGACGGCTTTGGAAACGCCCTTGCCGCCGTAGCGCCGGGCGTCGCCGTCCCGCAGTTCCAGGGCTTCATGTTCGCCCGTGCTGGCGCCGGATGGAACCGCCGCCCGTCCCATCCTCCGGTTGTCCAGGATAACGTCGGCCTCGACCGTCGGATTGCCGCGAGAGTCAAGGATTTCACGGGCGCGAATGTCTGAAATAGTGCTCATAAAGCCTTTTTGTTGTCACAAGTGCAGCCATGATCGGGAACGATACGCAGCGAGTCAAGTGCGCTGGTGTTTCGGCGGGGTTGGTCCGGCGCCGTTGAAAAAGGCTTCCCTCTCCGCCTCGACCGAGGAGAGGGATAGGGTGAGGGGTCGATTCTGACTTTCCCTACGCCGCCTTTGGCACCGTGGTTGAAGCAGTCGTGGTGGTGGAAACACTGACCAAGTTCGTATCCGCGGTGCTGTCGTGACTCGCGACATTATCCACAATGGACCGGGCCGTCTGATACTCATTGTAAAAGGCCGGCTCACTCTCGCGAAATTTCTCGGTCAACGGATCGAATAAGATAACATGGGGTGTCAGGTGCGGGCAAAACCGCTACACCTGACCCCCTATGAATAATACCAACACCAACAACACCAACAAAAAACAAACGCACACGCAAGCCAACAAGGCGGCTCCTGAA